>ERZ772860.15-NODE-15-length-153762-cov-46.115187_pt1 | contig 153762 bp, 133 predicted proteins | sample MGYA00511342_ERZ772860 | MGnify/ENA primary metagenome ERZ772860 (study PRJEB29015, sample SAMEA2737665) | human gut metagenome | biome: human gut; feature: human-associated habitat; material: faeces | place: China | collected 2012 ... | reverse complement strand
TTTCCCTGCCGAAGGAGGTCACTGCGGGCGAAACGATATCCCTGCCCGCCAACGTATTCAACATAGGCAAAAGCCCGCTCAGGAACGTCACGGTGAACCTGACCGGCGCGGGGCTTTTCCCCACCTCCAGCGTGTTCTTAGGGGACATACAGCCCGGGCAGGCGGGCTACGGGGAGCTGAAGGTATTCGTGGGTATGCTCTCCATGACGGAGGGCTACACCGAAAGCTACGGCAAGACCACAGGCGTATACACCATATCCTACAAGGACGACGCGGGCGACGTTCACACCGCCGAGCAGCAGCTTTCCACCGAGATAAAGCAGCCCATCCTTGACGGCGAAAAGACAGACGCCGAAAAGCAGGCCGAGGAAGAACAGAAGCGCGCCATGAGCCAATGGTGGATAAGCGCGCTTGCGGCCTTCGCAGTCATTGCGATAATAGTCGCAGTTATTGTGGTGAGTAAGTTTGCGAGGATGATGAAGGTGAGGTAAGGAGCTTACACCGCACGCCCCACGGAAATGCACACTATTCCATCCTTCTGCGGCACGGGTGTAAAGCCGATAATGTTGCCCGGGTGGATGCCGAAATTCTGTTTGGGTTCGGTGAGCAGCTTGCCGAAAAGCTCGTTTTCGCTGAACGCCATACAACGCACCCATACCTTTTCCGCCTGCATACCCTCCTTAAAAAGCATAACCAATACTATGTCCGGATACTCAGGATGCCTTACGCTGTCAAGGAACTTGAACTCCCTCATCTTCTCAGTCTGTTCGTGGGCGCATTTATAGCGCTCGTCCATGGCGGCAATATAATCGGCAAAGTCAGAGGTATCGACATCACAGTAATCCAAGCCGAGGAATCTATAATCATCGGCGGCCTTTCTGCGCAGGGTCAGGGTTCTCATAGGGTCGAAGCTGCGCCGCGTGAGTTTATTGAAGCGCACATCTGCCGAACAAAGTATCCTGAATGACAGGCCCTCTCTTTCGTTTATGTAGCCGTAGGCAAGGCAGCCATTATCGTATTCACAGCAGTCCATGCGTTCACGCAGGCTTATGCGCAATATGGGCGAGGCTTTTATGAACACTATTTTGTGATAAAACTTTCTGAAGGATTCGCCGCGGATGTTGCTGCACAATGTTGAAAGATCAACCTCCAAATCGAACATATTGCCCTGCATATCCAAGCCGAGCGGATGCGAACAGCGTTTGAGCCATTCCTCCGTTGCAAGTTCGGGTATCACGGCCTGCTCGCACTTGTTTTCGAATCTTTCGCGGGTCTCCTTTATAATATCGTCATAGATGTCCAGTCTAACGTTTTGAAACAGCTTCCAGCGCTTATCGTTTGGCAGATGCAGAAGCGTAATGAGCGTTTTCCCGTGGTATTCATAATTATCAAGAACGATGAAATGCGAATTGCGCCGCGCGACCATAAGTCCACAGTTTGTGTCGGGTTCAAAGGCAGATAAATCCCCCATGTGGTTTGAAAGGATAGCAAACCTATGGCTGGTTTTCATGCCCATTACCCGTTTTGACGCATCGGTAAAGCCTATTTCCTTAATGATAGTATAAGGAACATACTTTTCCGCCAGTTCCTTCGGCAGGTTAACGTCACGGACATGCACCCCGGTATTAGGCAATATTTCATTTATTGTCTGTTCAAACAATTTTACGTCCAAATCCATATAAGCGTCTCCTTTCGCCGCAAAGGGCATTACAGGTGATGAGCAAATACTTTATTCCATATTCATTATATCGTTTAAGAAAACGCAAGGCAATAAAAAATGTGTTATAACTAAAATAGCGCCGCACCTGACGGTGCAACGCTATTTTGGCGGAGAAGGAGGGATTTGAACCCTCGCGCCAGTTACCCCAGCCTACTCCCTTAGCAGGGGAGCCCCTTACAGCCACTTGGGTACTTCTCCACGCGATGCTGTGTGTTATTGGATGAGCGGGGATGTTGATCCTTCGGTATCCGCCAAGTAAGGCAAACTGCTCTGTCTTATTTGGCGGAGAGAGAGGGATTCGAACCCCCGGTGCCTTGCGACATCACTGGTTTTCAAGACCAGCTCCATAAACCACTCGGACATCTCTCCTCGTCCAGCTTTTGTATTATAGCAAAGCCCTCGCGCGTTGTCAACAGGTTATTGCCGCATTTCCCGCGCGGCCGCAATAGTTTATTTGTCTATGAATATAAAAGCCTGCGGGTAGCCGCCGCACATTATGCCGTATTCCTTTGCGCCCGCATATTCGCCATCCACCGGCGCTATCTTGCGTGTGGACAGCGAATAGACATACGTCAGCTCGCCAAAGTCAAGCTCCCCCGAATACGCATACCGCGCGTTTATGAACGATATTGAAAGGCCGGGGTTCACCGTCTCTTCCATGTTGCCGGGCGTCCTTGCCCATTCGCGCACGTCCTCGTACACCTTGGCAAACTGGCTCACCGTCAGCGGCAGCTCCTCCGCCTCCACGCCCTGCATCTGCTCCTTTTCCGTCTGCTTGACCTCCCCGCCGTCGGCAAGCTTGTATTCATATATTTTCATCACGCCGTTGTCGCAGGCGGCGTATTCAACCGTGCTCAGTTCCCCAGCAGAGTTTATCCACGACCTGAACACCGCTATCGGCATATCCTCCGTCCCCCGCGGCGATCCATTCACTCCCCGCCCCGCAGCCGCACAGGAGCAGCATGCATAAACATATTATTATCGTCGTTGTGATGCGTTTCATGGTGTACCTCCTTGGAGTGTGGGAGTTTCGGAAGATATGGTTTCTTTGGCATTAGTTTAGCATTTTGGCCGATATTTATCAAGCCGTTTCATAAGTAGAATACTTTTTTCATATTTGTATTGTTTTGTATTGTATGTTTATAGTATAATAAGCATATTAAGCAAAAAGGAGTACATGACATGAAGATTTTAATTGTTGGCGGCGTGGCAGGCGGCGCAACAGCCGCAGCGAGATTGCGCAGATTAAGCGAAGATAATGAAATAATTATGTTTGAACGCGGTGATCATATTTCTTTTGCAAATTGCGGTTTGCCTTATTATGTTGGCGGCGTTATAGGAAATGAATCCGACCTGCTGCTTCAAACTCCCGAAAGCTTCAGTGCAAGATTTAACGTTCAGGTAAGAACGCACCATGATGTTATATTTGTTTTGCCGGACAAAAAGCAAATACTTGTTCGTGATATAGACAATCACGCCGAGTATTTGGAAAGCTATGATGTGCTGCTGCTCTCACCCGGGGCAAAGCCAATCAACCCGTTCGGTGAAAATGCGCTGACGCTGCGTACTGTGCACGATGCGCTCAGGTTGCGCGAATTATGTGAAGGCAGCACCGGTCGCGGGCGTGCGCTGGTAATAGGCGGCGGTTTTATAGGCTTGGAAGCAGCCGAGAATATTGCTGCATGCGGGTTAAGCGTTACCCTCGTTGAAAAATCCGATCACGTTATGCCAAACATGGACCGCGAGATGACATTCCTTATAGAGAAAAAGCTGCATGACATGGGCATAGATTTGCGCTTAAAATGCGGGGTAAAACATTTGTGTAAGGGCAAAGCAATGCTGGATAACGATGAGTATATTGACTACGATATTGCCGTTTGCGCCGTAGGTACCCATCCCGATACAGATTTTCTGAAAGACTCCGGCATAGCGGTAACAGAGAAGGGCGCTATTTTGGTAGATGAACAGTTACATACCAGCCAGCCTCATATATATGCAGTTGGCGATGCCGTTGCCATCCCGCACATCGTTACGGGTAAAACGATGAATATACCTTTGGCCGGGCCGGCTAATCGTCAGGGCCGTCTGGCCGCAGATGCAATAATGGGCCGCGATGTCGTATATCCGGGCGCCCAAGGGGTAGCCATACTGAAGCTTGATGACATGACAATTGCCTCTGCGGGCGCAAGCGAAAATCTGCTCATCTCCGCAGGAATACCGTATACAAAAAGCTACACCCACTCTATGCCGCATGCCGGTTATTACCCCGGCGGACGTATGATGAGCATTAAACTGCTGTTCACGCCCGACGGTAAAACGGCCCTCGGTGCGCAAATAGTAGGCTACGAAGGCGTTGATAAGGCCATAGACTTATTTGCCGTCGCAATAAGCCATAGAATGAGCGTGTTCGAACTTGCCGAAATGGAGTTAAGCTATGCGCCCCCGTTTTCCTCCGCAAAAGCCCCCGTTAATATTGCCGGATATGTTGCATCAAACATTGCAGATGGAATGCATGAAGTGTTCTATGTAAGCGATATTCCCAATCTTGATCCCGCAAAGGATCTGCTTGTTGATATAAGGACGAGAAAAGAATATAATAATGGCACTATTCCGGGAGCCATGCTGCTGCCGCTGGACGAAATACGCGCTCGGCACAACGAGTTGCCCCGGGATAAAAATCTTTACATTTTCTGCCGCATCGGCCAGCGCGGGTACTACGGATACAGGCAGCTTAAGCAGCTGGGCTTTGAAAACGTAAAAAATCTCAGCGGCGGATTCATGAGTTATATGGAGGCTTATAATAAATGAACTCCTTAAAAGAACTTCTTGAAGGCGGGTTCGGTAAGGCTGAATACTATACCGATAATGAGCGCAAGCTTTATGGCGACGTCAACATGAATTGCTGTGAACGCATTCTATATGGCGCAAATCGGGCTTATAATCTTGGACTAAAGAAAGAGGACATGCGGATTGCATCCGCGTTTGGCGGCGGCATGGGCGTTGGCACGGTTTGCGGCGCAATATCCGGCAGCCTTATGGTTTTGGGTCTGCTGTACTCCGGCAAGCTTGAAAAAGAAACCGCGCTAAAAGCCGATATTACAATCCCGTTTCTAAAAAAGGTAAAGAAAAAGCAAGGCAGCCTGAATTGCCGTTACAATAAAGCGCATTATGCCATCAGGGAACCCGTTTTCGATTGCAGCGCCGTAATTCTCTCCTTGGCGGAATGCTTAGACGAAACGGTTGCTTCCATAAACGGATGATATGCAAAAGGCCTGCATTTGCAGGCCCTTTGCTTTTGCTAAATTATCAACTTAAACCGGTCGCTGTTTATATATTGCTGCGTACGGTGCGAAGGCATATTCGCCATATCATAAGTTAAGCTTGAGATATACAGCAGCGGATAGTCCCGCGGCACACCCAGATACGTGGCCATTTGATAGCTCGCCCGCTTTACCTCTATAACCTTGGTAGCATGAGAAAAGCGAATGTTGTGCTTGTTGTTCAAAACAGCAAACAGCGAAACATTGTTCAGATCTTCGTCCAACAGGAACTGATAGGTTGAGGCCGGATAGCGGCTTATTTCTATGGACACAGGCACATCATCCGCATACCTTATACGTTCCACGGCAATTATTTTATCCTCCGGCGTGAGCTCAAGCTCAGTAATATCTTCCGGCTCCGCATCTTCAATAACGCACTTTATGGTTTTTGCGCCCGGCTTCATGCCGTTTATGTTACATATGTCCGTAAAGCTGTATATTCCGGACATACTCTTGTAAAGCTTTTTTGATGCAATAAAGGTGCCTTTGCCGCGGCGGCGCATGAGCAGCCCTTCTTTTACCAGTATTTCCAGTGCGCTCCGTATTGTTATGCGGCTTACCGAGTATATCTCGCTAAGCTCTTTTTCTGTAGGAATCCTCTGTTCCGCATTATATTTTCCGTTCTGAATATCCTCGCGGATTATATAAGCCAACTGAATATATAAAGGCTCTGCGGAATCGCTTTCCAAATGCATAGCTTGCTCCCCCTGTTTCGGCTTATAATATATTGTGATAGTACAAACCAATGTTCATAGAAAGTATACCTTGACGGTTGGTAAAAAGCAACAGATTTTCTTCTTTATTTGGCTAAATTATCACGTATTCGGTCAAGGCATTCTTTTACGACCGTTCTGTCCGTTGCCAAATTGATACGTGCGTAGCCTTCGCTGTTTTTCCCAAACACACTTCCTTCGTCCAATGCAATCTTTGCCTTCTCCCGAAGGAATACGCTCAATTCCTTCCCCCGCAGTCCTGTGCCGGAAAAATCTATCCATGCAAGATAAGTAGCTTCCGGCCGGGTCATCCTAAGCGCCGGCAAATACTGCTTGATATAGTTATCAACAAAGCAGAAATTTTCCCAAATATACCGTTTTACCTCCTCCAGCCACTTATCGCCGCTGGCATAGGCCGCTTCAATTCCGGCAATTGATAAGGGATTATTGGGTATAATTCCGCACTGCGACTTGGATCGGCGGGTAAACGCTTTCCTCATATTTTCATCAGGAATAAATATATTGGCCATCTTCAGTCCGGCCATATTAAAGGTTTTGCTTGGGGATGTGCATACCGCCAGCTTATCATAATCCGTAAGCGTTCCCAGCGGGATATGCTTTGCGTTAAACACGAAGTCCATGTGTATTTCGTCCGCTATAAGATATATATCATTGCGCTTGCATATGTCTATTACGCGCAACAGTTCTTCCTCTGTCCACGCCCTGCATACCGGATTATGCGGGCTGCATAAAAGCAGCATTTTATTTTCCGGACACGACGCTTTTCTCTCAAGGTCATCGAAATCCATTGTATAATAACCGTCTTGTTCAAGCAATTCGTTATTCACAAGAGCACGGCCGTTATCCAGAACGCATTCTTCAAACGGGAAGTATACAGGCTTTTGAATTATTACGCCCTCCCCCGGATTGGTGAATGCCTGTACAAATATATTCAATGCGCTTACAACCGTTACGCTTGTAACAAGCCATACCTTTTGAACACTCCAGCCATGCCGACGCTGCATCCAGCCCGCGATAGCATCAAAATAGCTGTCCGGTAATACGGTATAGCCAAACACTCCGTGATCAACGCGCTTGCGAATAGCCGATACAGCCTCTTCACAACAGCGGAAATCCATATCGGCTATCCAAAGCGGCAGCAGTCCCTTTTCGCTGAACATAGAAGACATATTGTCCCATTTAGAGCAGCTTGTTCCCCTGCGGTCCGTCATTTTATCAAAATCGTACATAAAGCCTCCATATCATGTTTTATATTGTTGTATTCCAATGTATTATGTAGTAAAATAAGCCATATACTCGTTAGGAGCATGACCATGAATTCATTATTCCGCCGATGCATACCGTACCTTTGCGCAGGGCTTATATCCATACCTGTGTTCTACTGTATTTTTTTCCGCAATAAGCCCATGCTCATAGGTATTTCCGATAGCTGCTTTCTATGCGGCATACTGCTTGTGCTGTTCAGTTTAGTATGCTTTATAAGCCAATCCGGTCTGTTCGATCGCGCCATATACAGTTTCTACACTTTTCGCCGCATATTCAGGCGCAAAGAGACTAAAGCATTGCCTTTTGAAGAATATATTCAAAAGCACAAGGGCCTAAAAAGCAACTGGCTGCCTGCCGCCTGCGGCGCAGCATATATAATACTGGCCGCGTTGGCAGGAGCTATAGTCTAACCTCTGTTCGCCATGAGCACATATTTTTCATATTCATCCGGCGTACATAATATGCTGTGCCCTTCCTCAACGTGGCGCATCTCAAGCCGCTCGTCGTCAATGTTATATGCTGACGGATCATAGCTAACGCGCACTCTTCGCCTTTCGCCATGCGGATTCGGCAGCGGAATAGAAGATATAAGCGACTTGGTATATGGGTGCAGCGGATTATGATAAACCTTGTCCGCATCCCCCATTTCCACCATCCTTCCCTTATACATAACGCCTATTGTATCGGAAAAATACTTGACCACCGAAAGATCGTGCGCAATAAACAATATGGTCAGCCCCATATCGCGCTTCAGATCATTCAGCACATTTATTACCTGCGCCTGGATTGATACATCCAGCGCTGAAATAGGCTCATCCGCTATTACCATTGTCGGTTCAACTATAAGCGCCCGCGCTATGCCTATTCTCTGGCGCTGTCCTCCGGAAAATTCATGCGGATAGCGCGTAGCATGCTCCGGCAAAAGGCCAACGCGATACAGCGCCTCCCCCACCATATTTCTTACGGTGGCTTCATCCTTTATGCCCTTTATCTTTAGTCCCTCGGCAATAATTTCCTGCACGGTCATACGTGGATTCAGCGAGGCTATAGGATCCTGAAACACCATGGCTATATTGCTGGTTAAGAATTTTTGAAGCTCCGCGTCTTTTTTCCCTGAAATTATCCTGCCCCCAAATGTAACCTCGCCCGACGAAGGATTATATAAGCGGATTATTGTACGCCCAAGTGTTGTTTTTCCGCATCCTGACTCCCCCACAAGACCGAAGGTTTCTCCGTTTTTCACCTGAAAGCTAACGCCGTTCACGGCCTTTACCGTAACCTTGGTTTTCCCGTGGCCGGAAATGAAATGAGTATGCAGATTTTTTACGTCAAGAAGAATATCACGTTCATTTGCATTCATATTCCATATCCTCCTCTACCATTCTGTCTATGCGCCTTTTTAGTTCTTCAGGCATTTCCACCCTTGGTGCATACGGATGCAAAAGCCATGTTGCCGCATAATGTGTATCCGATAATTTGAAGAACGGAGGTTCTTCCTTAAAATCAATATCCAGTGCATAATGGTTTCTCGGTGCGAATGCATCGCCCTTGGGCGGCATCAGCATGTTTGGCGGGGCGCCCGGTATAGAGAAAAGCCTTTCTCGGCTTTCGCTGTCCGGCATTGCAGACAGCAGCGCCCAGGTATACGGATGTGCAGGATGATAGAAAATATCATCACACGTGCCAAACTCAACTATTTTACCGGCATACATAACGCATATTCTGTCCGCCATGTTTGCCACCACGCCCATATTATGCGTGATAAATATAACGGAAAGGTTCCTCTCCTGCTTAATCTCTTTTATAAGATCAAGTATTTTGGACTGTATAGTAACATCCAAAGCCGTGGTCGGTTCATCACAGATAAGTATTTCCGGGTTGCACGCAAGCGCAATAACTATAACTATACGCTGGCGCATACCGCCGGAAAACTGAAACGGATACTGATTAAAACGCTTTTCGGGTTCGGGAATGCCAACGGCGGCCATCAATTCAAGGGCACGCTTTTTCGCCTGTTCATGGCTCAGCTTTTGATGTACACACAATGTTTCGGTTATTTGCTTGCCAACCTTCATTATAGGATTAAGCGCAGAAAGCGGATCCTGAAACACCATGGCTATGCGCTTGCCGCGTATTTGGCAAAACTGCTCTTCCGTAAGCTTGGTAAGATCCATTCCGTCATACAATATTTCACCGCGATCTATTACCGCATTTTTTGAAAGTATCCCCATAATGGCTTTGTTTGTAACGGACTTGCCCGAGCCTGACTCGCCGACTATGCAAAGCGTTTCGCCCTTGTTCAAATCAAAGCTTACGCCCCTTACCGCCTGTACCTTCCCCGCAAAGGCGTTAAAGCTGACCGTTAAGTCCTTTACCTGAAGAATAGGATTGTTTTTGCTCATAAATACCTCCTTAGGTGCCGCGCTGCGTTGGGTCAAATGCATCCCTTAGCCCGTTGCCGAACAAATTGAACGATATCATCAGCACCGATATAAGCACCGCCGGGAAAACGGTTTGGTATGGGTACTGGAGCAGAACGGTTTGCGCATGGCTGAGCAGCACGCCAAGCGACGCTTCGGGCGCCCTGATGCCAAGCCCTATATAGGCCAAGAAGCTTTCGGCAAATATGGCGCTTGGAATAGCTATCATTGTTCTTGTCACTATCGGGCCTATAGCGTTCGGCAAAATATGGCGGAAGATCAATACCGCGTCCTTTGTGCCAAGAGTGCGTGCCGCAAGCACATATTCACTATCCTTAAAACGATAAAACTGCGCCCTGATAAGCGTTGCCGTGCCAACCCAGTCGCGTACAACAAGCGCCATTATAATCGCAAAAAGGCCATTGCCAAAATACATGATGAACAGCGTCATAACAACTATGTTAGGAAACGCCTGAACTATTTCCGCAAAGCGCATCATCACCATGTCCGTCATGCCGCCATAATAGCCGGCGATAGAGCCATATATTACGCCGAACCCTACATTGGTTAAAACGGCAGCGAATGCGATTATAAGCGATATTCTGCACCCCCGCCACACGCGCGTCCAAAGATCGCGGCCAAGATAATCCGTTCCGAACCAGAAATAATCGTCCCCATAGCCGGAATAAATATAAGTATCTATACGTATATCGCACATTTCAACGCCATTAACAACAGTTTCATTAAATACGTCCAATATGCAGCCTTCCGGGTATTTTTCCGTATTATCCAAATTATCCTTACGGCGGTTTTTAAGTACGGTTGAACCATTCAGCAGATTTATGCCTTCGCACCCCTTAATGCGCGCGGGAAGATTTGCCCTATCTAAATCCTGATCGTTATACCCATATCCGTTCATCATAGGCCCAAACGCCGATAGGATAACTATTATGCATATTATGGCGAACGCAATTATAGATGCCGTATTCTTGCCAAACCGCAGCATTGCATCCTTAAAGAAGCCTACCGGTTTTGTTTCAAATTTGGCGTCGTGTATCTCCTCTTCCCTCGTGTGAAGCTTGAAGTCCTCCTTTTGAAGGGAAAGGTATTCGGGATCCGTGGCTTTGAATATCCTCACTGCTTCTTTCCTCCCATGCGAACTCTCGGGTCTATTACGGCGTATAACAAATCAACTACAAGCACCGTCATTAGCGATACCAATGAATAAATCAGCAAAATAGCAATGGTAAGATAATGATCGTTTGCATTTATTGACTTGATCATCAGGCTTCCCATGCCCGGAATGGCAAATATGCTCTCCACAACAAGCGAACCGCCAAGCACGTTTGCAAACATAGGCACTACTATATTGAGCACCGGAATGCATGAGTTTCGTATTGCATGGCGGAAAATAGCCTTTGACCGCGTGAACCCCTTGGTTCTTGCGAGCAGTATATACTCGGAATTCAATGATTCTATCAGTTCAGCCCTCATATAACGCGCAACCTTTGCCATAGGGTCCAGAGCAAGCGAAAGCGTTGGCAAAAAAAGCGAAAGATATTTAACCGACGCCATATCGGATACGGTATAGGTTATAGGGAACCAGCCGAATTTGTATGCGGCAAAATATTGCAGAAGCGTAGCATAGATAAACGACGGTATTGAAATGAAAAGAATAACAAAAAGAGATATCCCGTGATCCGTCATTGTATTCTTTTTTATTGCCGCGAACGCGCCAAACACCAGCCCTATGGGTATTGATGCAAGCAGAGATACCAAATTGATAAAAAGAGTAAGCGGCACCTTTCCGCCCAGCACCTGAAATACGGGTATATTGGGCTGTATTTTCATAGATATGCCCCAGTCGCCCTTGAGAAGAACATTCTTCATAAAAATTCCGTACTGCTCAATAAGCGGCCTATCCAAATGGTATTTTGCCTGGATCATATCCAACACTTCGGCTGATATGGTGGGATCGTCGTAAATGGAGCTTGGCATAAGACGAATGACTAAAAAGGCCACGGTTACAATAATGAATAATGTAAGCAGCATGGCCAGAAGTCTTTGCATCACATAGCGGGCCATAGCATGGGACTCCTTTCATGATTTGGACAAATATTGCGCAGGGCTCTCCTTGCTGCAAGAGAGCCCCCGCACCGGATAAACCGGGTTTTATTCGGCATCTGTTACAGAAGCATAGATCCAGCCAAAGCCAACGCGGTTAACCCACTGATCCGCGGCCAACTGAACACGATCCGCTTTAAGAGTCTTATCAATAAGCTCTATTACAGGAATACCGGACACGTTATCAAGCCATATGCTTTCCATTTCCGCAACGTAACCCAATCTCTTTTCATGGTCAAAGCGTTCTTCGCTGCTATTGGCCAGCGTCCAGAGCTCATCGTAACGTTCGGATGTAAAGGTATCATAGCGGTTAGCCCATGCGCTGCCATATACCTTAAGTCCGTTCCAGGGAGCCAGTTCATTGGTAGACCACCCGGCAAAACCAAGATCAAACGACGTGGGATCGGTCTTTGCGGCGCGTATCTGATCATTGGACTGGCTTGTGGGCAAGCCGTTCAGCACCAGTTCAAAGCGGTCGGCGCCAAATATAGCGGGCCAGCTGCTCTGCAATGTTTCAGCAATGGCAGTCATATCCGCGTCGTCGTTTCGGTAAGTCAGGGTAATAGTCACCTTGTCCTGTCCTGCGGCCGCAAGCGCCTGTTCAAACAAAGCCACAGCCTGCTCAGGATCATATCCGTTATGGTCATCGGGGATAGCGCTGCCCTGCTTGCTGTTGCGGTAAGATTCACCGGTGGTAACATCGGCCAGGAAACGGCTGGAAATAAGGTAATTAGCCGGCTTTGCGTTCAGCAGCTTTGCAATGGACTCGCGATCCACGGCCAAGAACAGCGCTTTGCGGAAGTTCACATCGGAAAGAATAGGATTATCGGGGTTGTTTACGTTTACCGGCATATACTTTACATATATGCTGGGCGAGTAAAGCACGCGGGGATCCTCTTCATAATCCTTAAACTGGGAAGAATTAAGTTCAACATAGTCCAGCTCGCCTGCTTCAAACATCTGAAGCTGAGTCCCTCTGTCGGGGATTATCTTCATTACCAGCTTTTCAATCTGAATCATATCCTGCTTGATATATTCAGGATTCTTCTTAAAGCTTATTTCGGCATCCCTTTCCCATGCGTTATAGGTAAATGCACCGGAGCAGACAACCTTGTCTATATCGGTGCCATATGTGGTTGCCGTACGATCGGAATTCATAAGGGATTCATACATTTCCTCATATACGGGGACCGTCCATGCATAAGCAAGGTGGCTCATCACCTCAGTCGCATCCTGCGCAATGGAGGTGGTTATTTCTATTGTCATATCATCCACCTTTTTGATGCCTACATCCTCCCACGTAGGTACGGCGCCTTCTACTTCGGTCTGCGTATAGTAAGCCTTGGCATTGAGTATCTTTATATAGTCCTCCGCAAATGCGCCGCCGCGGCCGTTAACCAGCTTAGGGTCGAGCAGCATTTTGAAAGAATACATAAAATCGTCAGCTGTAATGGCTTCTCCGTTTGCCCAGCGGGCATCGGGCGATATCTTTATTTGCCAAACGGTGCCGTTATCGTTCATCTTTATGGGCTCGCCATCGGCTATGCAAGCGCGCAGGGATACGCCGGACTTGTCATCGTTATAGAAATATCCGTACAGGGCCGCACCGGTATATTCAATACAGCAGCTCTCTATATCTGACGTATACATATGCGGATTAAGCGTGGCAATGGACTCGGTACGGGCAAACGTCAGCGTACCTTTGCCGGTAGCGGAAACCTGCTGAGGCTCTTCGCTCTGCGTTGGTTGTTCAGACTGTACGGGTGCAGCCGTTTCTTCCGCCGGTGGGCTGCTTATCGGCGCTCCATTCTGATTGGTGCATCCGGCAACAATAGCCGCCAGCATGGCAACGGCCAGTATAAGTGAAAACAATCGCTTAGTAGACATTGTCATTCCTCCTTATTTGAACAGCTTTTCAGGGGTAGGTTTATAGTCGATTATCTTATCAACAAGTCTCTCCAGATAATCCAGCACTTCATTTGTCATAGCCTCGCCTATTTCAGCGGTGGCTTTACGGGCATCGCCCAGCGCACCGTTAAGCGTAACATCATGCTTCCAGTTCCAAACGCCCTGTCCGCCGCCCGGTACAAATGCCGTCCTATCAGTAAATATGCTGGTCTGATTAATGCCTTTTTCTCTGTGCTCGCGCACTATATCCGGCCTCAAATACATACATTGCGCGGTTTCCATTTCGCAGGCATGCCCGAAGTTGCCCGGCTGAATACCGGGGAAATATTTCTGTATGCCGCCTTCAAGCAGTTCTGAGCCAACCGGAGTCCAGAACGCGGTAACGTCATGCTCTTGCTTAAGTATCTGCACAGCAGACATGAGGCAGGGCTTATTGCCGCCATGAGCATTCACGAACAGCACCTTATCAATGCCGTAGTGTACAGCGGAAAGCGCGGTATCTACAAGCACGGCGGTAAGCGTGCTTACGCGCAGCGTTGCAGAGCATGGGAAATCCATATGGTGTGAAGAGATACCGTACGTTATAGGCGGGAAGCATATCACCTTATGCCCGCAGCGGCCGGCAAGAAGCTTGGCAATGCGGTATGCCCTTACGGTATCGGTCACAAACGTAGTGTTCGGGCCATGCTGTTCGCATGAACCTACGGGTATAAGCGCCACCTTTATTTCAGGCAGCACCTCGGCCACCTCCGGCCAAATCATGTCCTCCAGAATTAAACGATCCATTTTTTAGTTCCTCCTTTCAGTGCCAATGGGGTTTATCCCATATTTTCAGCTTTTGTCCCAACCCCTTCTCAAGGGCCTTATTGTAAAGGTCATACCCCCATGCCACATCCTCTATCGGGAGTCCGCCCACAACAAGCAACAGTTTGTCATCATCGCTCTTCCTTGGCGCCGCCGTACCGGCAACCACATCGCCAAGGCTAACAATATTATCCTCTTTCAAAATTCCCTTATCGTAAAGCATCAGCATATCATATGATGATGCCCAATCCTTTATGGATTCAAGCCCTTTCTCATGCATTTTCCCTTCTTCAAGGTAATCAAGATGCATCTGCCAGTTGTCAACGGCAACTCTGTTTTTAAGATACATTTCGTCAGGCAATTCGGCCGTTCCCGTTATAGTAAGCAATGCACCGGGCTTAAGCATTTCGGGCGTAATATGCACCTTAACCTTTCCGGCTGTCGCGACGCTTATAACGTCCGCATACCGCAGCGCCTCCTCAAGCGAGTCGCAAATCTCATATTCCGCGATAAATTCCTTTTCCATATCCTGTTGGAATGATATTGCCCTATCTTTATTTATATCATATAAATAAACCTTATTTATTCTGCCCATGCCTTCAGCAATGGCCATGGTGCAGGCATGGTTGATAACCCCGCACCCTATTACGGCAATGTTTTCGGCTGATGCGCTTTTAAGATATTTTGCCGCAACGCCCGGTACCGCGCCTGTTCTGGCAGCGGAAAGCAGATTGGCGGACATTATCGCCATTGGCGCGCCGGTATCCGCATCATTCAATGAAAACATAAGTATTGAGCGCGGCATGCCCTTTTTTATGTTTTCAACATTTGACCCATACCATTTCTGGCCTGTAACGTGAAAACGCCCTCCGAGATAGGCAGGCATTACCATATAACGGCGATCGGGGCCGGCTTTGGGCATGCCCTCAAATGCGGGGTTTTCCGGATACCAAAGCATAATTCCATGGGAGTTTCCCTTAGGCCCACCCATGATGTAATCGCCTTTGCCAGCTAAGAGGAACATATCCTCCATCGTGCGGACACACTGTTTCATATCCAGCACACCGGCTTCAAGCATGTCCGGTTCGGATAAATACAGGAACTGCAATCCTTCGTTTTCCATTTCCGTTATTCCTTTCCTTGTATTGCACTCAGGCTTGATAGCTTACCGTTTACATTTTTTAAAGCATGGTATGCTTCCTCCAATATGCAGCGCAGTTCTTCATACATGCCTTTCGTCCGTAAATCCGGCTCACTTATGGCTTCTGTTTTATGAAATTCCTTTACTACCGATATGTCGGAAAATATACCCGCCCCAACGCCGGCCAATACTGCTGTGCCCAAGCTGCCTGCGTTCAGATCCACATTTGTTTTTATAATGCTTTTTTGGAATACATCTGCCAGTATCTGGCGCCATGCCGCGCTTTTTGCCCCGCCGCCAACTATGCGCACGGAACCAACAGCATCCAGTTTTTCCATCCTGTTAAGGATTATAGCCAAATGCAATGCTACGCCTTCCATAACGCTTCGGCTCATATGTGCACGCGTATGGGTTGCTTTTAACCCGAGGAACGCCCCTTTTGCTCCCGTATCAAAATACGGCGCACGTTCGCCCAGTATATATGGCATATACAGCATGCCGTCCGCACCCGGTGATACGGATGTAATTTGCTTTTCCATTTCAGCATATGAGGGATTGTCACAGCACAGATTTTTTATATACCAATCATAGCTCAATCCGCCAGCCTGCATGGTTCCGCCATTTATATAGTAGCCCTTTCTCAGCGACAGCCCTTTATAAAGCCCGCTGTGAGCATCCATATTTGCTTTATCCGTTGCTGCCGAAAGCCAGCTTGATGTTCCAAGGCAAACATAAGCTTCGCCCTTTTCGAGTATACCCGCACCAAGCATCGCTGCCCGCCCGTCCCCTGCACCCTGTACAACGAGTGTTCCGGGCAAAAGGGCACACTCCTCAGCGACAGAATCAAGCACATTACCTATCGGCGTGCCCGCCCAAACGACCTCCGGCAGCTTGTTCTGCGCCAGTCCTACAGCCTGCAGGATCTCATCTGACCATTGACCGCTGAAAATGTTATAGAGATGAGTATGCCCCGCATCGGAAGTGTCCGTAAAGAAGCTGCCTGTTAGTCTTAGGTTTATATAGTCTTTAGGTTGAATGAATTTATACGCTGCTTCGAATACCGCAGGCTCATGTTCTTTAAGATAAAGCACCTTGGGTGCAGTATAATTGGCGCTTGGCGCATTGCCGGTGATGGAATAAAATCTATCCTTGCCTACAACAGACTCAATACGTTCGTTCTCCTTGCCCGCTCTTCCGTCCGCCCATATCATGCACCTTCGCAGCGGTATGCCCTGTTTATTCACCGGCAAACAGGCCATCATCTGTCCGGATATGGCTACGGCTGCCACCTCGCCCGGATTCCTATCTTTCAGCAATATTCGGTTATTGTTGCAAAAGGCATTCCACCAGTCCACTGCATCTTGCTCCGCAAAGATGCCTCCCTCTGCATAGTACACAGGATAGCTTTGTTCGCTATGGGCTAACAATTCTCCATTGGCTGCATACAGTGTAGCCTTGTCGGAAGATGTTCCCAAATCATGTGTCAAAAGATATTTGGCCATGGCTGCCTCCGCGTAATCACTTATTTGGAATTTGCTTCCTCTATTATCTTTACGGCGCTTTCAAGACCAACGCCGAAACGTTCAACGCCAAGATCAAGCATTCTTTCAACGGTTTCTATGCTTCTTATTCCTCCCGCCGCTTTTATCTTGGCCCTTCCCTTGCATGCCTCTGACATAACCTCAACATGGTGCAGCGTGGCAGGCCCCGCCTTACCCGTAGAGGTTTTCACATAATCAACACCGCCTTCTATAAGCAGCTCGCACGCATGACGTATTTCATCATCATTCAGATAACATACTTCCAAAATGCATTTATAAACAACATTCGGGCCGATAGCGTCACGAACAGCCCGAACATCACGCACAACCATGTCATCAAGTCCGGACTTAAACGCGCTTATATTCATTATGTTTTCTATTTCCTGTGCTCCGTGAGCCAGATGCCACTTGGCAAAGTTGGCCTTTACCTCTGCCGGGTCCGCTCCGGTTATATTGCTGCAGCCCGCGCCTACCAGAACATCGGTACCTTTGAGTTTTTCAACCATTTCATCCAAATAGCAGCGCTGACCTATAACAGAATAAAAGTGATACTTCTTTGCCTGTTTTATCATTTCCAGCATTTCCTGATGTGTGGCGACCGCACCGGTCAATGTCGCATCGCACATCCTTGCAAATTCATGTCCGCTAATCCTCATAACATTTGATCCTCCATCAGGTTTTTTTGTTTAAAGAAGGAATTGACCTCATTATATGTCCTATTATGTATTATTGTCAATAGGTATTTTGGTGCTCATAGAAATAAAAACCCCGCTCCTGTTTTAGCGAGGTTTTTAATAAGCTATATTTACATATATTACTATATGTTATTTATTGTGCTTGCGGAACAGATACCATGACGGCATTCTATATTTTATTTGATCCATCACATTATCAGCAGAGACCACAATATACGGCGGCTCCATTGTAAAAAGTCCTTGCCTATAGTCTTTATCATACTTTTCCTGCTTAAAAGATGGGTCAATAATATATATATTTTCTCCCTCCGCCTTAGCAGCTAATACAAAATGACCACCATCCGAAAACAATCCTTTTGGTTTACCGGCATGAATAATGGCAACCGCCCCGGCATGCAGACCATTCATCAGTTCTTCCTTTGACGATCCGCTTGAGAGCTCCAGGCCGTACTGTTCTGCAATTTCTTTAGCAAATATGGGCATATCCGTGCCAAAATGGTTTGCTCCCGCCCTTACGGAAATGCGTACTGCTTCCTGTGGCTCAAGCTGTTTATCCGTCAGAATGCCGACCAACATGCACGCGCATATCAGCCCACATCCTGCCTTAGCCACCGAAGGATACGGCTCGGCCGGCTGTTCTCCTTTAACTAATGACGTTGGATATAAAATGTTTTCATAGTCCAGCTGATTCAATACTCGCATCTAACAATCTTCCTTGCTCTATATAAGTATATATAACATATATGAAACATATAACACATTATACGGGGAAAGTCAACTCGTTTTTCAGCATAAGTCATATAATATCATATCCAATTTTTCCGTAGAATCCCTCCTGCATCATTTTCATCCATATATAAAGCCCCGCCCCGCCATGTTTCACGTGAAACACTGCGGGGCGTTTTTTATTATTGTTGTTTATATGCGGCTTTTATTCGCGCGTAAGGGAAGTAATTATTTCGTCTATCCTGTGCGCAACGGCTATGAAATCGTCCACGCCGAAGCCCTTCGTGGTCATCGCGGCGGTGCCTATGCGCACGCCGGAGGTCTGCATGGGGCTGCGTTTTTCTCCGGGGACGCTGTTTTTGTTCAGCGTTATGGCGCGGCTGTCCAGCGCCTGCTGAACCATTTGTCCGGTTATGGTGGGATGGGTGTGGGTGAAGTCCAAAAGGAACATGTGGTTATCCGTGCCGCCGGTCACAACCTCGTAACCCATGCGCGTAAACTCCGCCGCCATGGCGCGGCTGTTTTCCACCACGCGGCGTATGTATGCACGGAATTCAGGCGTAAGCGCCTCCTCCGCCGTCACGGCCTTTGCGGCTATTGTGTGCATATGCGGGCCGCCCGCCATGCCCGGGAACAGCGCGCTGTCCACCTTCCTGGCGTATTCCTGTTTGCAGAATATCAATGCGGAGCGTATACCGCGCAGCGTTTTATGCGTGGTGGTGGTAATAATATCGGCATGACCAAAGGGCGAAGGATGCTCCCCCGCCGCCACAAGGCCGGCTATGTGCGCAATGTCCGCCATGAGCAGCGCACCGTTTTCATGCGCTATGTGCGCAAAGCGTTCAAAATCAATAATGCGGCTGTATGCCGACGCCCCTGCTATTATCAGCTTGGGCCGCGTCTTTTTTGCCATGTCCTCCACGCTGCGCATGTCTATATAGCCCCTGCTGTCAAGGCCGTAATGCTCTATGTTATAAAGCCTGCCAGTCATGCTTATGGGCAAACCGTGGCTTATATGCCCGCCCATCTGCAAATCAAGGCTAAGTATAGTGTCCCCGGGCCGCAGCAGCGCCGCGTAGGCCGTCATGTTCGCGTGGGTACCGCTCAGCGGCTGCACATTGACGTGATAATCCGTCGCAAACACCTGCTGCCACTTTTGCCGGCAGTATTCCTCCAGCTCGTCCACAACCTCGCAGCCGCCGTAATAGCGTCTGCCTGGGTATCCTTCGGCATATTTATTGGTAAGGCAGCTTCCGGCGGCCTTCAGCACGTTTTCGGACACAAAGTTTTCCGATGCTATAAGCTCTATCGTGCTGTTCTGCCGGTTCTGCTCCCTTTGTATAAGCTCAAATACCTTGTCCATTATATCTCTCCCGCATTAAAGCTGCTTTTCCGCATAGGCTCCGGCGTTGGCTATGAATCGCCTGAACAGAGGGGTGAAGTCCGGCGTTCGGCCGTCGTTATATTTGCCGCTGAGGCGCTCAGGATGGAACTGTGTGCCGAATATGGGCAGGGATTCGTGCTCGAATGCCTCAACTATGCCCTCTATCGAGTGCGCGGTGGCCTTCAGGCCGGGGGCAAGCTGCTTTATGGCCTGATGATGGGTGCTGTTGGTTTTGAACCTCTCGCCGAAAAGCTCATGCAGTATGCTGCCCGGCTCGGCGTATACATAGTGGCGAATGTCCTTATCGCTATGCACATAGCCGCATTGCTCCACCAAATCCTGATAGAGCGTGCCGCCGAGGGCTACGTTGAGCATCTGTACGCCGCGGCAAATGCACATTATGGGCTTCTTGCGCGCCGTAAAGCCGCGTATCAGCGCCAGCTCGAATTCCGTGCGCGGCGGGTCTGTCTTTACGCTGCCGTTAAGCACCTCTTCGCCGTAAAGGCCGGGCTCAACATCCCTGCCGCCCGTAAGCAGCAGCGCGTCGCAAAGCTCGCTCAGCTCCTCCGCCCCATGCTCCGGCCCAACCACCGGCACGCCGCCCGCGCTGTATATCGCGTCGCAATAGGCCATGGTCATCTGTATCTCGCGCGTGGCTTCGGGGAACACGGCGTTATTGGTGCTGCCGGTAACGCATATTACAGGCTTTGAATTTATCATATTATCATTTCTCCTTCGTCAAAAAACGCTATGCGTATGGTATCACGTTTGCGGTGATTTGGCTACCCGAATTATTTTCGGTGTTGACAAAAGAAATTTGATATGATATCATCTTCTCGGTTAGAGTTCTCTAACCGCCGCAAAAATACTTTTTAGGGGGTAAAAGCGATGAAGCTTTTGAAGAAAAGACTGATATTCCTTGGCTGCATATTCATGCTGCTGTTCCTTGCGGCGGCCGTTAGCAGCTCCGTCGCGCCTGCCGATAAAGTAGCGATACACAGCGCTGATCCGTTCGCAGCGAAAAGCCTTTTCGCGTAGCGGCAGACAAATACAAACCTTCCGGTGTGATGCATTCTGAAAGGGGAGCGGCGACGCTCCTTTTTTCGTTGGGAAATTTGTGATTAACTCGCTCAGTCGGCGCGACCATTAGCCTGCCCTGAAAGGGGAGGTGGCGAACGAAGTGAGCCGGAGGGGTTATAAAGAAGCTTATCTTCTATTTGCTTGTTTCACTCCCTCAGAAAATTCGCTCACAGCGAATTTCCAGTTCCCTCGACAGGGAGCCTTTTGGGTGCGGTACAAGCTCCAACCCAAAAGCTGTCCCCGCTTGCGGGGAAAGTGGCACGAAGTGCCGAAAGGGGAATGGCTCAAAGAAGCCAAGTGCCGTGAGGTATTCCCCCTCAGTCTGTTCACTATCGTTCACAGACAGCTCCCCCGCAAGCGGTGGAGCCTTTTGGCTTTCCCCCAACCGAAAAGAGCCCCATTGGGGCTCTTTTCATTGCTTGCTTATTCTCCCTTATTCTTATCTCCAGCCGTAGCCGCTGCTCGTGCCGGGGACGAACAGGCCCACGCCGGGGACATAGCCCGAGGGCGGGGTCGTGCTGCCGGAATAGCCGGGGTAATAGTAGCCGTTCGTCCAGCCGTAGCCGGGGGCGTAGCCCATGGGGGCGGTGCTGGTCAGGTACTTGGTGAACACATAGCCCGTGTAATCGCCGCAGACTACCTTGCTCCAGTTGCCGCTCTTTTCAACGAAGGTGACGGCTGTGCCGACCCTGAGCGTTCCTATTATGCCGTACTTGGTGCCGGGCCCTTTGCGCAGGTTAAGGTTGGTGGTGGTGTAAAGCCTGGTTCCCCAGCCCTGTGATGGCGGAGTGGGTACGGACGGGTACGAGGGCGCGTTTTTGCCAAGATACTTGGTGAATACATACGCCACCTGGCCGCGGTAAACCACCTGGGACCACTTGCCGCTGTAGCCTATCAGCTTTACCTGCTCGCCCGCCTCAAGCACGCCTATAACGCTGTACTTGGTGCTGGGGCCGGTGCGCACGTTCACGCGCTCCGTGGCATAGCGGTATTCATAGTAGCCATAGTTCGGCGTTGAGGGGTTAGAGGGCGTTGAGGGGCCGCTCCAGCCGCCGCTCCAGCCGCTGCCGTAATTCTTATCATAATAGAATTCGGCATATACCGTTTCGCTTATTCTGCACCTTTCGTCATAAACGCTTTTGCCCAGGCGATAGAGCGCGCCCTTGCTCAGGTCGTATCCTGCAAGGCTCAGATTCACGCTTACGCTCTTGCCCGGCGCAAGCGTATATCCCCAGTAGGGATAATTTCCGCTGTAATTGGCGGCCGGAACCCAGCGGCCGTCCCTTGCCACCTCCAGCGAGAATGAATCGCCGAAGGAATAGTTGGTGAGCTTGGATTTGTTGGTGAACGTTATGCTCAGCGTGGTGTTGGCGAGCGTCAACATATTGCTTGAAAGGGTCATTTCAAGCGCACTTTCGGGTACATACTGCGGCGTGGTGCCCCAGCCGCTATTTCCCGCCGCCAGGGCGGGCACGGCGCACAGCATCATTACCGCGGCGAGTGCGAAGCAGATCAGCTTACGTGTTTTCATAGTTCAATCCTCCCTTACGGTTTTATTTTCTGCCTTGGCCTTATGGCCTTAGCCTACTTCCATTATAATGCAATTTGCGCCCAATACAAGTGAACAAACTATTAACCTTGGGGAAAACACGGCTTTCGCGGCCCGCGTCCGTTTCCTTTATTTATTATTCGTCCCTGTACCCCGCCATTATCTGCTTGAACAGCTCCTGCGTGGAGGGCGGGGTGTAGGTTATTGCGTTTGCGCCGGCCTCTATTGTTCGGCTTATGGTTTCGTTCGTTTTGCCGCCGGATGCAATTATGGGCACATCGGGGAACCCTTCGCGTATTTTGCGCACAATGTCCGCCGTGCGGTCGGCACAGGCTACGTTAAGAATCGATGCGCCCGCGTCAAGGCGCGCCCGAATATCCGTATCCATTCTTGTAACCGTTGCCACAACGGGTATATCAATGGCCATGGACACGGCAAGCATATTGGGATTGGATATGGGAGCGTTGAGCACAACGCCCATCGCGCCCTGCATTTCAACGTCCTTTGCCAGCGAAACCGTGCGCAGCCCCTGTGTTGTTCCGCCGCCTACCCCGCAAAAAACGGGTATGTAGGAGGCCTTGATTATTGCGTCGCTTATCACCTGCTGCGGCGTAAACGGGTAAACGGCGAACACGGCGTCGGCGTCGCAGTTGCGTATAATTGCCAGATCCGTCGTAAAAACGCAGCTCTTTATCCTGCGCCCGTTTATAACTATGCCGCTGGCTTGAAAAACGGCTTCGGGCATTCTTAAAATGTTTTTTCTCAGCTTGCTTCCTATCCGCGGAATAGATGTTGCTTTTTCCATATAAATATTACCTCCTTTTAATGATTATAAGTACCCGCCCGAATTCATACGGGCGCAATGCTATCGGATAACCGTGAGCCCGCCCCGCCCGAGCCCTGCGGGGGGATTATACGCGGAGGAAACCTCTCCGCTTTTTAATTCTTGGGTATAAATTCCCCGTAGGCCGCGCTCAGCGTGTCGAAGGCGTGCTGATAAAGCCGCTCTTCCCTATCCGTGGTTCTTTCCCCATAGCTCCAGTCAAGCGTGCAAACCGTGTTCCCTTTTTGGAAATATACGGTATGCCAGCCCGGCGTGCCCTCCTGCGCAAGGACTGCGCGGCGCACCTGCACCGCCTCCGCTTCCGTGGCGTATTCGTATACCATGACCCGCATGAGGTTCTCCCTATACGCCGTTTTAAGGCCGTATGCTACGGCAAGCACGGGCTTATCCGCGCTGCTTTGAATGCCGTGGATACCCACTCTGCCGCCGTACATATATTCAACCGCCTTTATGTTGCTCCTGCCAAGCTCCTGCGCCAGGCGGCTTCCCAAGTAGCTTTTTGCGCGGTTTTTGGTAAGATACTTGCCGTAAACAAAGCCGCTTGCGCCGTTGTATTCAACCTGAACCCAGCCCTTTGCCTTTTTTATGAATGTCACGGCCTCGCCCGCCTGCAAAACGCCCAGTATGCGGGAGCTTGAATTTGCCTCGCTGCGGACGTTGACCTCCTCCGTTGCAAAATACAGCAGCGCGCCCGCGGGCTTTATGTGGCGCGAAAATACATAGCCCTGCTCGTCATGGCCCCCGTTGCCCCATTTTACATACGACCATTTGCCGCTTATGCCAAGCAGCGTCACCCTGTCGCCCCGCTTCAGCTCCGTAACCGCGGGCACATCGTCAATCTCGGGATGATGCCTTACCTTCAGCCTTTTAGCCGTAACCTCCATATCCTGCAAGGCCGGCGCGCCCTGGGCATACGCGCACGGCACAGCCGTAAGCAGTAAAGCGGCGGCCAAAAGCGCTGTCAGCCATCTTGTTCTTTTCTTTTTCATGTCGTCGCTCCTTTCCGGTTGTGTGGTGGTGATTTGGGTTAAATATATCCCTTGCTTATATCACGATTCTGCAATTTATGATACATGGGAAATATATTCGCTCCGTTCCTGAGTACAATCCAATCAATACGACGCGGCTTGCTTTAGCCGCAAAACACAATAAGACCCGCCGTTTTACGCGGCATTGAACGCTTGTGTTTTTATTATACTTCATTATATTTATTGCCGCAACACACTCCCATTTTTGTTCACAATTTCCCCGCGCTCCATGCAAATAAAAAAAGCCGGAGTTAGCTCCGGCCAAGTGCGGTTCATTTTATTTTCAGCGCTCTCAGTTCCGCCTTATGCCCGTCCGTCACGCGGCGGCTTTCTATGGCCTTCTGTATGGCCTTGTTGTGCGTCCATGCGTCAAGGCGGCGGTCCTTTATGTACGGCAGCGCCGCATCGTATTGCTTGGCAAGCGCCGTTGCGAACAGCCACGCCACCATCATTTTAAGATAGTATTCATCGCTCGTAACGCCCGCCGCGCGCCAGAGCACTTCCTCCGTAAAATACGGCGCGTCCAGATAATGCGCCATAAGCATGCCTAACCCGAAGCGCACCGCGTATACGTCGCCCGATTTAAGCCATTCGTCTATTTTGGGCATAAGGCTTGCCGGGCGCTTTTTGAAAAGCGCGGGCGATATCAGGTCGCACACGGCCCAGTTGGTAACGTGCGGCAGGAATGCGTCCAGCGCGGCGTAAAGCTCGCCCTCGTCCTTTATCCGCTCCGCAAGGAAGCCGTGCAGGCAGTTCTCCTCCTGATAATAATGCGGAAGCGCCGCCGTGAAAAGGCGCACCTCCTCCGTGCCGCAAAGCTCCTTTGCAAGCGCCCTCAGCTGCGGCGTGCGCACGCCAATGAAACGCTCCCGCTCCACGTTCGGCACAAGGGACGCGCTGAAGGACGCGTATTTTTCATCCTTCAGCGCAAAAAGCTTTTCGCGTATTGTGTTTACGGCTTGGTTTGTGTCCATAGAGCTTTCTATCCGTTACTTGAAGCAATATGAAACGGAGCCTGTAATGTCGGCCTCATATTTTCCCTGATGGAGTACAATAACATAGTAGCTGCCGCGCGGAACAGGCGATAAATCGGCATCGAAGGCGCCTGTTCCGCCTTCAAGCGGAATTACATATGTTTCCCCGTTGCCGGCATCGAATAATCCGACATAAATCGGATTCCCGGAATCTGCCCATGTTATTACGAAGGAGAACAGACTCTCTCCGTCGCCTATTGTATATGCGTCCCCGCTTATGGCCCCCGTTTCGGCAGTAATATTCACAAACGAAAAATTGCCGCCTTTTGTCCTTCCCGCGGAATCAGAATCATAAACAACGTCCGAGCTAAACCGGGTTTTCTCCATTACGGAACCATCGATGAATGTTAAGGGTTTTTTGTTGCAGGCGGACAGGCAGCAAAGAATCACGCCAACAACAAGCACACCTGAGAAAATTCTTCTTTTCATTTATGTCCTCCTTCGTTTCTGCTTAGGGGAATCGGGAATACGCCTTCAACGTCGCCGTATTTTCAGCCCTTTATAGCCTTTTCAAGCATATGCGCGGGCATTTCGGCGCGCACGGTGAAGAGCGGGTTTACCATTTGGCACAGCGCAACGTTGCACACCATGCTCATAAGTATGCCTGCCTCGCCCTCAGCCTGGCCGCACTGCCTGAGCAGATGATACATGGATTCAAGCGCCTTCTCGGTCGCCTCCTGCATTGTTTCGCCGCTGGCAACTGTCATTGCGTCGCCGCCTTCTATGAGCAGGGGCTGCTCAAGCTTCATGCCCTTTACTGCGGTTACGCGGACGGTGACCTCTCCGCTTACCTCAAGCCCGTAGCCGAAAACCTCGCCGTCGCCCATCAGCGCGTGAAGATCGCCCATGGCAAGGAGCGCGCCTTCAGCCGCAACGGGGAAATAGATGGTCGCGCCTTCGCGTATGCGGCGGCAGTCCATGTTTCCGCCGTGCGCGCCGGGGGTAACGGTGAGCACGCCTTCGCCCGCGGGGGCAACGCCGATAACGCCTATCATATTATCAACGGGGATATCGAACCCGCCGGCCTTTACAACGCCGTCCTTAATATCGTAAACATGCATGGAATGATCGCTGCCCTGCACGTTTTTGAAGCCGAATTCGCCGAAAGACGTTCCCATCGCGCCCCAGTCGCGCGTGGTTATTTTAATTATCTCAACCTTCAGCGCGTCGCCTGCCTCTGCGCCCTCAACGAACAGCGGGCCTGTGGCGGGGTTATGCATGCGGTCTATCTTGAGCCGTTCGCCCTGCCGCGTGACGGAGCAATCGTAGCAATCCAGCGTTTCAAACAGCACCGTGTCCCCGCTTTTGCAGCGCGCGGACGGAGCGTTCTTCGCATCCATAATGTCTATCTTTTTATCCGTTGTGAGCCTGAGCATGAAAAATATACCTCGTTTCCTAAGATCATATATAATTATAAACCCGAAAACGGGGGTTTGTCTATGGGGTTCGGAGTTGAGCGCGTCCTGTGGACGAGTAAGCGAAACGGAGAACGGGCAGGAACAGGGAGAATTACGAACGGCAGTGAGTAAGGCGACCTTGTTCCAACCTGGGCGTTAACTCGTATATCTTGGCATATAGTATCGCACACAAAAGGCTCCACCGCTTGCCGGGGAGCTGGCAAACCGAAGGTTTGACTGAGGGGTTGACTTAAACAAACAGCTGTGAGTTACTATATAATCTTTTTGCGGCAAAATTTGCCGATTCCGTCTTCTGCCCCTTCCCGCTCATATTGCGATGGCGCTGCGGAGAAAAATAGTATATAATATAGGTCGGGTTTCGGCGCAATTTGCCGAAACGTGCAAAGCGAGAAAATATATTCATATTGGAGGAATGACAATGGGTGTACAGAGCAGCTTCGGCTTCACGCTGGGCAGGATGGAAAAGGGCAAGCTGAATAAGATTACCGACGTTCCCGGCGTAAGGGTCGGCCACGTTACGCGGCACGAGGGCGGCATAAACACGGGCGTAACCGCAATACTGCCGCATACGGGCGATATGTTCCACGATAAATGCCCCGCCGCGAGCCACGTTATAAACGGCTTCGGCAAGAGCATCGGCCTTGTGCAGGTGAACGAGCTTGGCACCATAGAAACCCCATTGCTTTTGACCAACACCCTTTCCGTGGGCACGGCCGCCACGGCGCTGGTCAAATACATGCTTGAGCGCAACGCGGACATAGGCTGCGACACAGGCACGGTCAACCCAATGGTTTTTGAATGCAACGACGGCCATCTTAACGACATACGCGGACTGCACGTTACCGAGCAGAACGCGCTTGACGCGCTTGCAAACGCCGCGGACGATTTTGAGGAAGGCGCGGTGGGCGCGGGCAGCGGCATGAGCTGCTATTCGCTCAAGGGCGGCATAGGCTCCGCCAGCCGTGTATTTGAGCTTTACGGCAACAAATACACCGTGGGCGCGCTGCTGCTTACCAACTTCGGCACGCTAAGGGACCTTACAATAGGCGGCGAGCGCGTGGGTGAATGGCTTTATCAGAAAAAGGAGGCCGAAAAGGCGGCTGAGCAGCAGGACAAGGGCAGCGTTATAATCATAATAGCTACCGACGCCCCCGTATCCGCAAGGCAGCTTCAGCGCGTTGCCCGCCGGGCGCAGAGCGGCATAGCCCGCACCGGCAGCATATCCGGCAACGGCTCGGGCGAAATTGCCCTCGCCTTCACCACCGCCAACCGCATACCGCACTATTCGCCCAAAAAGCCCATCGCCGCGGACGTGCTCTTTGAGGACGATATGGACCTTATGTTCCGCGCGGCGATAGAGTGCGTTGAGGAGAGCGTCATAAGCAGCCTTACCCATGCCGAGCATACCAAAGGCTTCCGCGGGCACGAAAAAGAATGCCTTGCAGAGCTGCTGTAATAAATCTGCATTAAAATCCCAAGGCGTTCCATGCATAAATTGATTGCTAAAGAGCGCCGAAAAGTATACAATATATAAAGGTTTTTCCGTTAAATATTCCATTAACGGAAAAATTTCGCCAAAACACGTTTATTTAGCAGCAAAAGGTAAAAGAAGGAGATACCCATGAACAAAAAGGCCATCATTATCGCTCCCCGCGCGCTGTATGTGTGCGCACCCGCATTCGATGCCGAGCCCGACGACGAAGGCTGGTACGGCCACGTCATCACCTGCACGGAAAAGCTGGACGGCGGCTGGTACAAAATAGTTACCCCTTACCGTTACGAAACCTATGCCCATAAGGACGACATGCTTTTCGATAAGGCGGAAATAGCCCGCCGCGAAGGCGAGGACACCAAGCTGCTGCGCGTTTGGGCGCTGGCCGGCGATGTGCATACCGAGGCCACACATAACGGCAACGTGCTCATAACCCTTTACCGCGGCGCGATAGTTGAAAAAATAGAAGATGAAAACGTGCGCGCGGGCTGGACCCATGTTCGCCTGTACGGCGGCGCGGAAGGCTATATGCGTTCGCTGCAGCTGGGCGCGTATTACGATAAGCCCACCCTTGGCGAAGAAGAGCTGCGCCACGCGGTTGTCAGCCTTGCAAAGCAGTACCTCGGCACGCAGTATCGCTGGGGCGGCAAAACCCCGCTCGGCATAGACTGCTCCGGCCTTGTCGGCAGCTGCTATCTTATGTACGGCGTGGACATGTACCGCAATGCAGACATAAAGGAAGGCTTCTGCGTACACGAAATAGAGCGCAAGGACATGAAGAAGGGCGATATGCTGTTCTTCAAGGGTCATGTTGCAATGTATATTGGCGATGGCAAATATATCCATTCCACCAGCCGCGCAGGCAGCGACGGCGTGGTTATAAACAGCCTTTGCCCCTGCGATCCCGATTACCGTGAGGATCTTGCCAACGGCGTGCTTGCCGTAGGCAGCATTTTTTAGGAGGATATTATTGTGAGCATAAATCAAAACGACGACATTCGCTATCTTGACATAGGCCTGCCGGAGGACATTGCAAGGTTGAAGGCGATCGGCGATTTTGAAAACGCCATACGCCTTATAGATATGCGCCTGAGCGATCCCAAGACCACTGCGCCCCTTGCCGCGTGCATGCGGGTGCAGCGGGAAATTATGCTGCGCCTGCCACGGAACTATCCTTACACCTTTGAAGCAGCCATGGCGCGCATACACGAGGACATTCCCGATTTTACGGAGGATGAGTTCCGCGCGCTTGAGGACATAAACAGAATCGGCTGGATATTCGTAAACGGCGAAAGGCATTACTTTAAGCGCTTTCATCAAACCCTGCTCAAGACCGACCCTGCCTACGCCAAGCGCGCCAACATACAGGACACCGGCACCAGCCAGGGCGAGGATAAGCCCACCGAAACCGTAAGCCCACTTGAGCGGGCGATGAACATAATGCGCGAGCGCGGCAGCTTCGGCGCGCGCATACGCATACGCGCATCCATCCGCATTGACGACGATGCTTTCATCCCCGGCAAGGTGGTAAAGGTTCACCTGCCCATCCCAGCAAAGTGCATTCAGCAGAGCAACATAAAGCTTATCGCCTTCTCTCACGAGCCTAAGCATATATGCGCGGAGGATGCGCCCATACGCACCGTGTACTTTGAAGAAAAACTTAATGAAAACGCGGAGTTCTTTGTTGAATACGAATACGACAACGTGGCCCCGTATTGCGACGCTTCCGCGATAGTTCCCGCCGCGGAGCAGCCCAACGATTTCGATACGCAGGAGCAGTCCCCGCACATTGTTTTCACGCCGTATATAAGGGAGCTTGTGAAGGAGCTTAGCGCAGGCTGCGCCAACAACCTTGAAAAGGCCCGCAATTTCTATGATTTTGTTACCACAAAGGTAATGTATTCCTTCATGCCGGAATACTTCTGCCTTGAAAGCATAGCGGAAGGCTGCGCGCGCAACCTGAAGGGAGACTGCGGCGTTCAGGCGCTGCTGTTCATAACGCTGTGCCGCTGCGCGGGCATACCCGCCAAGTGGCAAAGCGGGCTTTATGCCGCGTCCAAGGACGTTGGCCACCATGACTGGGCGCAGTTCTACATTGCCCCCTACGGCTGGCTGTTTGCGGATGCATCGTTCGGCGGCAGCGCATACCGCGCGAAGAACTACCCCCGCTGGAACCACTATTTCGGCAACCTTGACCCATACAGGATGATTGCCAACAGCGAATTCCAGCACCCGCTCGACCCCGCGGAAACATTCTGGCGGCACGATCCTTATGATAATCAGGGCGGCGAAATTGAATACGCGGATGCGGCGATACCCGCAAGCAAGGTAACGACGCACGAACAAATGATAGACCTAAATGAAATTTGATTCATAAACGGAGGATAAATCACGTGACGGACAAGAAACTGCCCTTTAACAAGGCACAGATGGAAAAGATAATCGAGAAGTTCCCGACTCCTTTCCATATTTATGACGAGAAGGACATTCGCCACCGCGCCCGCGCGCTGCGCCATGCCTTCAGCTGGAACGAAGGATACAAGGAATACTATGCCGTTAAGGCCTGCCCCAACCCCATTATAATGAGCATACTCCGCGACGAAGGCTGCGGCATGGACTGCTCAAGCTATGCCGAGCTTATGCTTTGCGAAGCGATAGGCGTTGTGGGCGACGGAATAATGTTCTCCTCCAACGATACCCCCGCCAAGGACTTTGAGTATGCACGCAGGCTGAACGCCACGATCAATCTGGACGACATTACCCACATAGAGTTCCTTAAGGAGCACGGCGGCATACCCGAAACCATATCCTGCCGCTTCAATCCCGGCGGCGAGTTCCGCATCGGCACCGCCATAATGGGCAACCCTGCGGACGCGAAATACGGCTTCACCCGCGAACAGCTTACCGAAGGCTTTAAGCAGCTCAAGGCGCTGGGCGTGAAGCATTTCGGCCTGCACTCCTTCCTTTCCTCCTGCAATACGGATAACATGTATTATCCCACGCTTGCAAAGCTCCTCTTTACCGTTGCAAAGGAACTGCACGAGGAAGTTGGCGTTGAAATAGCGTTCATCAACCTCTCCGGCGGCATAGGCATACCCTATAGGCCCGAGGATACCGCAACGGACATAGCGTTCGTGGGCGCAAAGGTGCACGAGGTTTACGACGAAGTGTTCGGCGGCACGGATATGCGCCCGCGCATATTCACGGAGCTTGGCCGCTACATGACCGGCCCCGCGGGTTATCTTGTTACCACGGTTATACACCATAAGGATACCCACAAGCACTTCATAGGTACCGACGCCTGCGCCGCAAACCTGCTGCGCCCGGCAATGTACGGCGCGTATCATCACGTTACGGTGCTGGGCAAGGAAAACGCCCCGCATGACCACGTTTATGATATTACCGGCTCCCTTTGCGAAAGCAACGACCGCTTTGCAATAGACCGTCCCCTGCCCGAAATAAACGAAGGCGACATACTGGTTATTCACGATACCGGCGCGCACGGCTTCTCCATGGGCTATAACTACAACGGCAAGCTTAAAAGCGCGGAGGTGCTGCTGAAGGAGGACGGAAGCACTCAGCTTATACGCCGCGCAGAAACCAACAAGGATTATTTTGCCACGTTCGATTTTCTTGACATGCCCAGACTGAAGGAGGAAAGGTAACCATGAATAGACCCAATAAACTGCATCTTGGCCAGTTCCCCACCCCCATGCACAGGCTTGACAACATGAGCCGCGTGCTTGGCCGCAATATATACATCAAGCGCGACGATATGACCGGCGTAAGCACCGGCGGCAACAAGGTGCGCAAGCTTGAATATCTGCTTTATGATGCAAAGGAAAAGGGCGCGGACTACGTGCTGACCACCGGCGGGGCGCAGAGCAACCACGCCATGCTTACCGCGGCATGCTGCAACAAAATAGGCATAAAGGCGATACTTGTGCTAAAGCAGCGCGGCGTGCAGGGAAGAGTTGGCAATCTGCTTATAAACGAACTGCTGGGCGCGGACGTGCGCTTTGTTGATACGGACAGCTACGACGACGTATATAAGGAAATGGACCGCATTGCGGACGAGCTGCGCGCGGCGGGGCATAATCCTTACCTTGTGCCGGTTGGCGGCAGCGTGCCGCTCGGCACGGTTGGCTACGTCGACTGCGCGCGCGAAATTTTTGCCGAAGCCCTTGAGCAGGACATAAAGATAAACCGCATAGTTTCAACCGCGGGCAGCGGCGGAACGCTTGCGGGACTGGTGCTTGGCGCAATGCTTTACGGCGACGGCTGCAAGGTGACCGGCGTTGCCGTGTGCGACGATCCGTTTGAAGAAATAACGGCGGAGCTTGTTAACGGCGCAGCGGAAATACTGGGCGCGGACGTGCACGTTGAGCCGAAGGATATAGACATTCTCCGCTACTACGGCGCGGGCTATGCGCAGCCTTCCAAGGAAGGGCTTGAGGCCATAACGCTCATGGCGCAGCAGGAAGGGCTTATACTTGACCCCGTATACACGGGTAAGGCATTCGCCGGACTTATGCACCTTATCCGCACGGGCAAAATAGGCGAAAACGAAACGGTGCTGTTCCTGCACAGCGGCGGCACGGCGTCCCTTTTCGCAGTTGACCCCAAGGACGTTAAATAAGGGAGAACCATGGAACAGACGCAACATAAAAAGGTCGGCATAATAGGCGGCATGGGCCCGCTTGCCACGGCCGATCTGTTCGAAAAAATAACGCACCTTACCAAGGCGGACGCGGATTCAAAGCACATCCACGTTATAATAGACTCCGATACCAGCATACCCGACCGCACGGCCGCCATACTGGGACTGGGGCCGGACCCCACGGATGAACTGAAGGCGGCGGCGAAGCGGCTTGAGAACGCGGGCGCGGACATACTGCTTATGCCCTGCAACACGGCGCACTATTTTTACCCCGCCATACAGGCGTCCACCAAATGCCCCATACTGCACATGCTGCGCCTTACAGCGGAGGAAATAAAGAGCCGCGGGTCGATAAAGGTTGCCCTGCTTGCAACCGACGGCACGGTGAAAACCGGCATATACGCAAAGCTGTTTGAAGAATACGGCATAGATTATATGCTGCCGGAGCCAGAGGAGCAGAGGCTTGTTATGAACATGATTTACGACGGCATAAAGGCGGACAACGAGCAGTATTTCGACACGGAGCCGATAAAGGCGGCGCTTCGCGCCATGCAGCAGCGCGGCGCGGACGCATTCGTGCTGGGCTGCACGGAGCTGCCCATAGCCTTCGATGATTTCGAGCTGGACTTCCCCACGGTCGATCCCACGCGCGTGCTTGCCAAGAACGCCGTGCTCGCCGCCGGCTACGAACTGAAAACAAAGTAAGGCAAACAAATAAAGACGCAAAAAGGAACGATGTAGGTCGTTCCTTTTTTGGTATTACCGCTACCAAAAGCTCCAAGTTATTCCCCTTTCGTCCACTCGCTTCGTTCGTGTCCACTTTCCCCGTAAACGGGGAAAGCTTTTGGGTGGTGCTTCCGCCAGCCTGCCCTGAAAGGGGAGGTGGATGCGAGTGTAACGAGCAGCCGGAGGGGTTGAAAAAGAAAGTCGATTCGCTCGGTATCGTCAACCCCTCAGTCAATAGCTAAACCAAGCCCAGGTTGGAACAAGGTCGCCTTACTCACTGCCGTTCGTAATTCTCACTGTTCCTGCCCGTTCTCCGTTTCGCTTAATCGTCCACAGGACGCGCTCAACTCCGAACCCCGTGTGGGGGGCCTTTTGGTGCTCCTTACAACCTCACCCGTTCACACGCCTTTGGCGTATTTCACATGGCGAAGCCATATTTCACTGCGCATCAGCGCAATTTCACCCTGCGCAAGCAGGATTTCACTGCGGACGAAAGTCCGCTTTACCCCATCCCCACCACCTCCGCGCCGATATTTTCTATGAACGCGCGGTCGTGCTCTACTATCAGCATCGTGGGGCGGTTCTTCTTTATCAGCTCCTCAAGCTGTATGCGGCTGAGCAGGTCTATGTAGTTGAGCGGTTCGTCCCATATGAAAACATGCGCGCTTTGGCAAAGACTTGCCGCAAGCAGCACCTTTTTGCGCTGGCCCGCGGAGTAGCTCCGCATGTCCTTTTCAAACTGCACGCGCGGAAAGTCCATCTTTCGCAATATGGTCAAAAACAGGCTGATGTCCGCGCCCGCGCGCCTTGCGTAGTCCGCCGCCATGCCGCTTAAAAAAGACGTGTCCTGCGGCACATAGGAGGCCGTAATGCCGCTTGGCAGCTTCAGAAGCCCCGTATACGGCACATCCGCCGCGCCGTGCATATCGCAGCCGGCAAGCCTTGCCGCGGCCTTTATAACGCTCGATTTGCCGCAGCCGTTGCGCCCCGCAAGGGCTATTATATCGCCCGCCCTCAGCTCAAAGGACAGGTTAGCGAATATCCGCCGCTCTCCGTAGCTCAGGCACAGTTCCCGCGCCTCAATTATGCGCTGCGCCTGCGTGCCGAGCGTGTGTATCTTCAGTTCCTCGCTGCGCTCTATGTTCTTAAGCAGCGTTTTCTTTTCCTCTATGGCGTTCTGCTGCCGCCGTTCTATGTTTTTGCGCCGCTGCTGCATTTTGCGCGATTGTTCGCCTATGTATGCCCTGCCGCCCATCATATATTTGTCGCGGTCGGGAATATCGCCTATCTTTTCGCCTTCCACCCTGTCCGCCCATGCCGCGGTGCGCCGCGCGGCCTCCGAAAGGCGGCGTATGTCGCCCATAAGCCTTTCGTTTTCGCCCTGCTCGTAGGCGTCCTGCCGCCGCTTATTCTCCCACCATTGGGAAAAATTGCCCTTTGTAACGGTTATGTCCGCGCGGTTTATGGAAAGTATATGGTCAACGCAGCCGTCAAGGAACGCGCGGTCGTGGCTGACGAGTATGAAGCCCTTCTTCCCGTTCAGATACTCCGCCACCTGCGCGCGGCCCTCTGCGTCAAGATGGTTTGTGGGCTCGTCTATAAGCAGAAAACTGTTCCTCCTTAGGAACATTCCCGCAAGCATAAGCTTTGTCCGCTCGCCGTGGCTCAGCGTATTAAACGGGCGGTACAGCACGCCCGCGTCCACGTTCAGGCGGTTTATTTCGCGCAGTATCTCCCATTCCTCCGCATCGGGACAAACGGAGGCTACGCAGTCCATTGCAAGCGCGTCCGGCTCGGCCACCTCAAAGGGAAAATAATCGAATTCCACGCTTGAAGCTATGCTTCCGCGGTAATCGTATTCCCCCATAAGCAGCTTCAAAAACGTGGTCTTGCCGCGCCCGTTGCGCCCTACGAACCCCAGCTTCCAATCCGTATCTATTGCAAAGGAAACGTTTTCAAATATATTGTCGTAGCTGCCCTCATAGCAGAACGTTAATGAGCTTACGGAAATTTGAGACATAAAAAATCCTCCTTTCTTCGGCCGAAAATCAGCCTTGGCGGGAGGGTGCGGCGGAGCAGGGCGGCCCGTGGGATATAAAAATACCCCAAGGCCGAACGAAGCATACGCAAGGATTTCCGCAAAAAAGAACGCACCCATCCGCGCCGCCGGTTTTAAGCCGAACGGCAAACGGTTTAATCAATACGCTTTTATAATGCGAAAATCAGTTGCGCATCCCTTCATCTCCTTCGGGTTATATTGGTTTTATTGTAAGTTAAGTTTAGCCGCCTGTCAAGCGTGGGGAAGCTTTGTAACGCTTATCCATTCGCTGCCGGGGGTGAACGCGGCAAGCTCGTCGCAGGTAAGCTCAATTGCGCTGTTGGCGCTGCCGCAGGCGGGAAAAACGGTTTCAAACCGCCTGAGCGACTCATCAAGATATACCTTAACTCCTTCGGGCAGCGCAAACGGGCAAACTCCGCCCACGGCGTGCCCCGTCATGGCAAGCGCTTCGTCCGCGGTGAGCATCTTCGCCTTGAAGCCGAAGGTAGCCTTAAAGCGGGCGTTATCCACCTTCACGTCCCCTGCCATAACTATTATCATGCAGCCCTCGCCCATGTGGAAAGAGAGGGACTTGGCAATGCGCGCGCCTTCAACGCCCAGCGCCTGCGCCGCCAGCTCCACCGTTGCGCTTGAATGGTCAAGTTCAGTTACCCTGCCCGCCGCGCCGAAGCGGGCAAGGTATTCCTTTACTTTTGCTATTGATGACATATTATGCCTCAGTCCACGTCGTAGAATACTTCCTTGGGCCTTTCGTCCAGCTGGAAGGGGTTGCGCATAATGCTCTTGAGAGTCTTAAACGCGGTGGAATAATAAAATCCGTCGCAGATGCGCTCATCGGTAACGGCGGTATAGCTTATGAAGCGCTTTTCGGCTATCTGCCCGTCGGGCTGTATCTCAAGCTTTCTCTGCTTGGGGCCGAAGGAGAGGAACACAGGCACGTTGCCGAAATCATACAGATGATGGAATATGGGCGGTATGCCCAGCGACCCCATGCTGGTTATGAACATGCTGCCATGGAAGGGGCTTAGATCGGTAAGCTTTTTGGGCAGCAAACCGAAATAGTCCAGCAGTTTAAGGAACCACACGGCAAATTTGAGGAACAGGCCGGGAATGTGGCTCAGTATTCTTGCGGTATTGTCCATGCTTGAATCCGATCCGCTGCGGGCAAACTCTATCTCCTTCTGGAAAAGGTTATATATATCGGTAGCGGTGGCCTCGCGCTCTGGGCGGATCTTTATTACGGTTTCTGAAGATTCCTTCTTCATTTCAAGCTTAACTGTCAGGTTTATTTCAATATTGTTACGCGCATAAATCTTCTGCCCCGATATAAAGCGGTTTACTGCCGGCCTTTGGGACAGTGCGCGCACATATGCCGCCACCAGCACATGCATTATGCCGAACCCCGCAAGGCCCTCGTCCCTGCGCTTATGGCGAATATAGCGCTCTATTTCGTCGATATCAACGGTATCCACAAAAAAGTTGGATGCGCCGTTCCTGTTTACCATTATGTAGCTGGACACCCTGTACAGCGGGTCGAGCGAGCGCAGCAGCCGCCCGTCCTTCCTGTCGCCAAGGCGCCGCTTCCTGTTTTCTGCCATGATTAAAACAACCTCTATAATATAAATAATTTCGCAGCGTTTCCGCCACTTTGCATTATAAGTTCCCCCGCGCCGTGTGTCAACGATTCGGAGAAAATTGAGGGGGCAAGCTGCGACTGAGGGGTTTAAACAAACAAAGAGGGGTACGGCACTGTACGCCGTGTTTGCACTGTACCAAAAGGCACCCTCATTGAGAGAGTGAAATTCAAAGTGAAATTTCGTGTGAAATCGTTTTGCAGGATTTTGCGGGCATAGCAAACTCAAAATAAGCAAAAAGCCCAGAAACTCTGAGCTTTTTTGGTGGTGGAGATAAGGGGACTCGTCCGGCGGCACTGGGCCAGTGCCGCCGCCAGCCCGGGGAACTAAAAAACCATTCACCGGATGGTTTTTTGCCTCGCTTTGCTCGGCCGTTCCCTTCTCGTCCCCTTCTCTCTTCATACAAACAAAAAAGCCCATGACTGCGCATGGACTTTTTTATTTGGTGGAGATAAGGGGACTCGTCCGGCGGCACTGGGCCAGTGCCGCCGCCAGCCCGGGGAACTAAAAAACCATTCACCGGATGGTTTTTTGCCTCGCTTTGCTCGGCCGTTCCCTTCTCGTCCCCTTCTCTCTTCATACAAACAAAAAAGCCCATGACTGCGCATGGACTTTTTTATTTGGTGGAGATAAGGGGACTCGAACCCCTGGCCTCAGCATTGCGAACGCCGCGCTATACCAACTTAGCTATATCCCCACGGCACAAAATATTCTACAACATATCCGCGCGAAATGCAAGAGTTTTGTTTTGGCTTGATGGGACAAATTTTGCGGCGGGGCAAAAAAATTTGTTGTTCCCTATTGACTTTCGCCCGCCAAACAAGTATACTATCCTTTGTCCGTTGCGGCGGACGCAACTGAATACGGCGGCGTAGCTCAGTTGGCTAGAGCATTCGGTTCATACCCGGAGTGTCATTGGTTCGAGTCCAATCGCCGCTACCACATAAAGCACTCAGCATCGGCTGGGTGCTTTTTTTACTGCACCTTACTTCATTACCTTGCGTTTTGTAGGCATTACTTTTTAGTTATCGGCACAATCAATAATACTTCATCATAATCAATAACACCAATTTGACTAAACCAACGCCGCCAATATAATAAAAATGTTTGATTACGACAGAAGGGGGCGTGGGCTATAAATGCCTGAGAGCAAGGTTAAAAACGAACGGAACGCAGACGTTGCGCTGCTCAGCGGCCTGACCCGCCGCCAGCTAAAGGAGCTGGAAGAAAAGGAAAAAACTCCCGCGCAGAAAACCGCGGAGGCAATAATAATGATACTGCCGCTGCTGTGCGGATGCATAGCGATGGCGGAATACGTGATACTGCCGAACAACAGCCGCAATTCAAAGCCCTGGAGCTACGTTTGGGTGCTTGGCGCGGCCATGTGCATCTATCTTGTGTGCTTCATAGTGTCCCTCATAAGGCGGGCGCGGGGCGAAAAGCAGTTCTATGAAAAGCTGCGCTACAAGGCGCCGCGCTATGCCGCGCTGTTCATATTTTTAGCCGTATATGATTACCTTACGCTGAAAACCGGCACGCTTACGCAGCCGTTCGTGCCCTGCATGAACTATATAATCAACGCATTCCTCGTTGACTATAAAATGCTTGCGGACTGCACGCTGAATACGCTGAAGCTCCTGTTCATAGGCTATTCCATAGGCGTTACGCTGGGGCTTATAACCGGCATAGCCTGCGGATATTCCAAAAAGGCGCGCTATTGGCTGGATCCAATAATCAAGTTCTTGGGGCCTATCCCCACCTCCACATGGATACCTATCATAATGGTAGTCGCAACGTCCCTTTTCGGTGGGGCGGTGTTCATAATAGCCCTCGGCTCATGGTTCGCGGTAACGGTGGCCTCTCTCACGGGCATTTCAAACGTGGGCAAGGAATATTTCGAGGCCGCGCGCACACTGGGCGCAACGAACAGGCAGCTTGTGCTGCACGTTGCCATTCCCCACGCAATGCCCTCCATTTTGCAGGGCTGCACGCAGGCCATGAGCTCATCCTGCGTAGCAATAATGATTGCCGAGATGCTGGGCGTGAAGTCCGGCCTTGGCTGGTACATGACGTGGCAGACCGGCTGGGCCAGCTATGATAAGTCCTTTGCGGCGCTGTTCGTAATATGCTTCATATTCACGCTGGTAACAAACGGGCTCGAAAGGATAAAGCGCTATCTTCTCAGGTGGCAGAACGGAGCCGAAAAATGAGCGACGATAAGAAGAATGTTTGCCTTAAACTGGAAAACGTAAGTAAGGTTTTTGCAAAGGTTGAAAGCGACGGCGTGACCCACGCATTGCAGGACGTTAGCACGGAAATGCAAAGCGGGGAGTTTGTGTCTCTGGTCGGCCCGTCCGGCTGCGGAAAATCCACAATACTGCGCCTTGTCGCGGGGCTTATAACGCCCACGCTCGGCCGCGTAACCGTTGACGGCAAAGAGGTGGACGGCCCGAGCCCCGAGCGCGGCCTGGTTTTCCAGAACCCAACGCTTTTCCCCTGGCTTACCGTTGAAAGGAACATATCCTTCAGCCTTGATATGCGGGGCGCAACCGTTGGCAAGGCCGAAAAGGTAAAGCATATGCTTGAAATAACCGGCCTTGAAAAGTTCCGCAACGACTATCCTGCCCAGCTTTCCGGCGGCATGGCGCAGCGCGTGGCGCTGGTGCGCACGCTTATAAACGAACCGGAGATACTGCTGCTGGACGAGCCGCTCGGCGCGCTTGACGCATTCACCCGCATGAACATGCAGGATGAGATACTCAATATTTGGACGCAGCGCAGGCAGCTTGCCCTTATGGTTACGCACAGCATTGACGAGGCCGTTTACATGGGCACAAGGGTGCTGGTTATGGAGGCCAACCCCGGGCGCATAGTGGCGGACATAAAGATAAGCGAGGATTTCCCGCGGGACAGAAGCTCCGCAAGCTTTGTCGAATACCGCAACGAAATACTCAACAAGCTGCATTACGGCGGCAAAAACGCCTAAATTACGGTTTATAAGGCAAAGAATGCCTATAAATAAAAATTTTTTCACAAGGAGAAGAAAAACAATGAAGAAGATTGTTGCTCTTATGCTCGTGCTTGTAATGGCGCTGTCCGTATGCGCCTGCGCGGGCGTTGAGACCAACGGCGATAACACCGGCGACAATAAGCAGTCCGAAGTTATCAAGGATTCCAACAACGACGGCCAGATAGAGGTAGGCACCGTTGACGACGTTGAGGTCAACGAAGCTGACGAGCATATGGACGCCGCCGAAGCCTCCGCTTCCGGCAAGTGGGAAGCCCTGTTTGTGCCCCTTAATATAGAAGGCCGCGCCATAGACATGGCCAACTTCGACCTGACCCCCACTCCCGAAGAGCTGGAAGCCATGAAGAACGAGCCCGCCTACGGCCGCACCATAAAGTATTTCATGAGCGACGGCTGCACCTCCGGCCCCACCATGGCCGATCACCTTGGTTACTATGCGGAAGCCGGCCTGACCGCCGAGGGCGTGAAGGGCAGCAGCGACGTTGAGGCGCTGGGCACCAATCAGGTTGACGTTGCCACCGGCATGATGGCCAAGATGCTTGTTCCCATCACCAACGGCGTTGATATAACCTTCACCGGCGGCGCGCACATAGGCTGCAAGTCCCTCTATGTTCTTGCGGACAGCGAATATGCCACCACTGCCGACCTTAAGGGCCAGAAGATCTCAGTCCCCAACGGCATCGGTAAGAGCGACTACAACATAACCGCACTGCTCCTTGATGCGGACGGAATCAATTACAGCACCGATGTTGAGCTGGTTCAGGTTTCCGCGGACGCCTGCGTTACCGCAATGGAAAACGGCGAAATAGCCGCAGCCCTGCTGAGCGACACCTTTGCCTATGCCATGGTGAAGGACGGCAAGCTCAAGTGCATCCGTTCCCAGCTTGATACCGACTTTGCCGACCGCGTATGCTGCGTTATGGCAATGAACGGCACCTTCGTAAAGGAAAACCCCACCATCGCCAAAAAGGTGGCCCAGGCCGTGCAGAAGGCGCACAGCTACATGCGCGACAACCCCGAAGAAGCCACCAAGGTACTGATGGACATGGGCTGGAACGGCGGCAACTACGAGATGAACATAATGATAAACAATTCCCTCCAGTTCGGCCTTTCCGATGAGTTCACCGGCGACACCCTCAAGGACTTCATCGAGCGCTATATCCGCCTTGGCCTCATCACCTCCATGGACAACGCGGACGAAATACTTGACCTTGCATGGACTCCGGTTCTGTAAGGCGATAAACCGAAACGCAAAGCGGGCGCGGTGGAAACATCGCCCCGCTTTTTGCTGTTGACACCGCCCATACCATCAGTTGATAAGAGCACACAAGCCCTAAAGGTTTGCTTTGGGACATTCCTGCGTTCTCGTCGCTTGAATTACCTCCAGTAGTACTGCGCTCCTCGGCCTTGGATTGCCCTCAAAGCAATTCCTTTAGGGTCTTTGAGTTTTAGGAGCCAAAGAGTATGGCAGAGCAAGGAGGACGAATGCAGGAATACTAGAGGTCTTTCAAATGAGGACGACACAGCTATGCCGTGCTATTTGGCCCCTAAAACCTTGTGTGTCCTTGTCAACTGATGGTATGCGGTATTATCATCAAACCGAGAATATACAAAGGAGATAAGTATTTATGCTTAAATGCGCAGAATGCCCGCACCACGGCTGCCAGGTGCACGATGTTTCAAACGCGATGATATGCTGCCCCACCAAGAACGGCGAGATACAGCAGCAGGCGAGCGAGCTTTATAAGGATCCGGAAAACTACACGCTGGCGCACAACGCGGCCGTGGTTGAGGCGGAAGGCTACGGCAGGCTTTGCCGCATGGAGGAGATTATGCTCTTCGCCAGGAAGTGCGGCTATAACAGGATAGGTCTTATATTCTGCGTTGGTCTTTCGGATGAGGCGCGCGAGGTGAGCAAGATTTTGACCCACAATGGGTTTGACGTTGTTTCCGCCGTGTGCAAAAACGGCTCCGACCCAAAATCCTCCATAGGTCTGAAGGACGAGGAGACGCTTTCCGGCTGCGCGGACGAGGTTATGTGCAACCCGATAGGTCAGGCGCTGCTTATGAACAGCGAGCATACGGACATGAACATAATACTTGGCCTGTGTGTTGGGCACGACAGCCTTGTTATGAAATACGTTGAAGCGCCCACCACCGTGCTTGCGGTTAAGGACAGGGTTATGGGACACAACCCGCTTGCGGCGATATACGTTGCGGAAAGCTACTATAAAAAGCGCTTCTTCGGCAAGAAGGAAGAATAATAGATGCTAAGTTAAAAGGGACACGGCTGCTCCGCGGGCGGCTGCGTCCCTTTTTTGTGTGCCTACGCAAAGGAATGTTTTTCTTAGGCCTTCTTACCCTTTCCAAAAACGCCCCGATTTTCAGCACCTCCATAGCCTGCATATTATCAGCCGTTATAATTTCGGCACAGCCGCCTTACGGACGGCATACGTTCCCCTGCCCGAATATGAAGCTTATTTAACGGGCGTTCCTATGCGCTTATCCAATCTCCATTGCGGCGGCGCGCCGTCATCGGCATAGTATTCGTCCATTGCCGCAATTTTACCGTCCCTTGTTTGAATAAACGAGGTTGCGTGATAATATGCGCTCCTGTCCTTTGGATATATAAGCGTGACCGTGATTATAAGGTCGTTCACGGTTTCCACCCTTTCAACCTCCCCTTCCCACTCCCCGGGATATTCGCAATTTGCGATTATAAATTCATCCACGGTGAAGCGTTCGTTGGTGCAATGCCAATTCACATACGCATCGGCATGGAAATATTTTCTTATCTCGCCCTCATTCTGGGCAAGAACCGCCTTCCAGAACTGCTTTATGTCCATTGCTTCCGCCATAGCTGCCCTCCTGCGCACGAATGTAGAAATATTATATCATACAACCCGCAAATGCCTCCACTGCTTTTGCGGATACGGAAAAGACCGCCGGCCCTTGCTGATTGGGTCGGCGGTCGTAGTGTCAGTGCGCAGTTAGCGCTTATGCTTCCTTGCTCCTGTCCACATAGGTGGTATGCAGCAGCTCGTGCGCAATATGCGAATTTGGCTCGCCAAGGAACTCGGCATAAAGCTTCTGCACCGCTGGGTTCTTATGGCTCTTGCGTATGGCCATGGATTCATCCTCGCTGTATGTTGCGGCAGCGCGCGCGGCACGCGGGTCAACATAGTAGCGCGTCCTTGCATCCACTATCGGCTGACCGCCGCCGGTCACGCAGCCGCCCGGGCAGCCCATCACCTCTATGAAATGATATGTCTTTTCGCCCGCGCGTATGGCGTTGAGCAGCTTTGCGGCGTTTGCCGTGCCGTGAACTATGGCAACGTTTATGTCCGTGCCGTTCACGTTTACGGTGGCCTCCTTTATGCCCTCAAGCCCGCGCACGTCCGCGTATTCAAGCCGCGGCATATCCTCCCCCGTCAGCACGTCTACAACCGTGCGCAGCGCCGCCTCCATAACGCCGCCCGTTACGCCGAATATAACGCCCGCGCCCGTGGATTCGCCCAGCATATCGTCGAACTCCTCCTCCGGCAGGTGCACAAAGTCAAGCCCCGCCTGGCGTATCATGCGGGCAAGCTCCCGCGTGGTAAGGTTCGCGTCCACGTCGCGATAGCCGTCCCGCCCGAACTCCGGCCGCGCTATTTCAAATTTCTTAGCCGTGCAGGGCATTACGCTCACAACGTAAATGTCGCGCGGATCAAGGTCGTTCTGCCTTGCAAAATACGTCTTTGTCACCGCGCCCTGCATCTGGTTCGGGCTTTTGCAGGTTGAAAGATTGGGTATAAAGTCCGGATAGAACGTTTCGCAGTATTTTATCCAGCCCGGGCTGCAGCTTGTTATCATGGGCAGCACGCCGCCGCTGTTTATTCTGCTGAGCAGCTCCGTACCTTCTTCCATTATGGTAAGATCCGCAGCGAAGTCCACGTCGAATACCTTATCCGCGCCAAGGCGGCGTATTGCGGATACCATTTTGCCGGTGCAGCGCGTGCCTATGGGCAGGCCGAATTCCTCGCCAATCGCAACGCGAACAGCGGGAGCCGTCTGGAACACAACGTATTTATCGGGCTCGTTCAGCGCGGCCCACACTTCCTTTGTGGCGTCCTTTTCGGTAAGCGCGCCGGTGGGGCAGGCGGCTATGCACTGGCCGCAGTTGATGCAGGCCACGTCGTTAAGGCTTTTGCCGAATTCGGAGCCTATCTGCGTCTTAAAGCCGCGGTTCTGCATGCCTATGGCGTACACGCCCTGTGTTTTGGCGCAGGCGGCCACACAGCGGCGGCACAGTATGCATTTGTTGTTATCCCTTACTATGCTGGGGCTTAATTCGTCAATGGTCTTTATTATGCGCTCGCCCGGGAACTCAATATCCTCTATGCCCATTTCGTTGGCAAGGGCTTGCAGCTCGCAGGACTGATTGCGCTTGCAGGTGAGACAGGAGCGGTCGTGATCGCTTAAAATAAGCTCAAGCACCGCGCGGCGCGCCTCCAGCACCTTGGGCGTGGAGGTCTTTATTTCAAGCCCTTCGCTCACGGGCAGCACGCAGCTTGCCTGAAGCTTGCCGGTTTTTGCGTCCTCAACAAGGCACATGCGGCACGCGCCTATATTGTTGATGTCCTTCAGATTGCAAAGCGTGGGTATCTTTATTCCCTGCGCCATGCATGCTTCAAGCACGGTTGCATTCGGCTCCGCCTGGACTGTTCTTCCGTCGATTTTGAGTGTTACCATCTTTCAAAACCCTTTCTGTTTTTTTCTGTATGCTTTTTTCATACGTTTGGGTTCAATGCGCGATATCATTACGCACATTATAACCATAACACAAATGATATGTATAGTCAATCGGAAATGACAGAAAGATGACGAAGGTTGGTGGGGAGCGTTTTGGTCAGTGCAAGTTCGACACAATAAGCCTGCCCTGAAAGGGGAGGTGGATGCGAGTGTAACGAGCAGACGGAGGGGTTATAAAAAAGCTTATCTTCTATTTGTTTGTTTCAACCCCTCAGTCGATCCGCCCCTCCATATTTAACTTTTCTGCATACCCTCCCCTCCAACAAAATATAAATACAAATGAATAGAGCCGCGAAAGGAGCAAGGTGAAATGGAAGCGAAATTTTTAGATATCGGCGGGAGCAAAACGCTTAGGCTGGCCGCGCGGGAAAGCGCCGAGGCCGCGATAGAGGGCGCGCTGCCGCTGCCCGCGGGGATAAGGCTTGGCGATATTGAGCCGCTTTGCGCAGCCGCCCGGGTGGAGGCCGCAGCAGCAACCGCACACGACGGACGGATAGACATAGAGGGCAAGCTGAAGGTAAGCGTTATATTCCGCAACGCCGTGCGGGAGATGATACCGAGCGGGGACGGCGCGGACAATGCCAATGAGGACACAGCCGCTGCCGAAAAGGGCGGGGCGTTCACGTCCGGCGCGGCATTCAAATACAGCATTGCGTGCGACGCTGCACGGGAGGGCATGCGCGCGGAGGTCACGGCTTACGTCACGTCCTGCACGCTGAGCGCGGCCGGAGAGCTGATGCTCAGCGCGGTCGCGGGGCTGGACTGCGCCGTTTATGACACGTCTCCCCTGCCCATGCTAAACGGCATCGATGGCGCGGAATGCGAAATGAAGCACGAGTGCATATGCACCTGCACAGAAACAATGATAGGCCAAAGCGAGACGGACTTTGAAACAGAAACCGCCCTGCCAGCGGGCACGGAGCCGCTTTTTGCGAGCGGGGAATGCAGCGTAAGGAGCGTTACGCCGGGCGGGGACACGGCAATAATAGAAGGGCAGCTTTGCCTTGACTTGCTGCTGTGCAGCCGCGCGGGGCTTACGGCGCACGCCGTGCAGTTCCCATTCACAATAGAGGCGGAGCTTGACAGCCGCGCCGAGGGCGACGCATACGCCACGGTTTCGCTGAAGGATATATACATATCTCCCGCCGACGCATCAAGCGGCATAGCCGCCGTGCGCGCACGCCTTGCGGTGAGCATATATCAAACGGAGCAGAGCGAAACGGCTATCTGCACCGATGCATTCATACCCTATCATTCCTGCCAAATGCAGACGGAGAGCGCAAGCATTATGCAGCGGATGCGCCGAAAGACCTTCCGCTATACGCTGAGCGAAAATATACCCCTGCCCGACGGGACGGACGGCGCGAAGAGCGCAATATGCTGCGCCGCAATGCCATACGTTACAACAGCGGAGGTAAAGAACGGCGTGCTAAGCATAGAGGGCATAATAACGCTGAACTGCGCGCTGCGCACGGCTGAGCCGAACGCGCTGACGTTTGCATCGCAACTACCTTTCCTGTGCGAAACGCAATACACCGGCGCGGATGCAGACGCGGCGGACGCAAGCGTTAAGTGCCTATCCTGCACGCTTATGCTTACAGGCGGTATGCTCACGGCGGAATGCGTGCTGGAGCTTTCCGCGGTGCCGTATACGCTTACAGGCATGACCATAGTATCCGCCGCGGGTGAAGCGGAGCCGGTAAAGCGGCAGAGGGCGATTATAGTATACTTTGCCTCGGCAAACGAGACGCGCTTTGACGTGGCCAAGCGATACAGCCTGCCTGTAAGCAGCATAGCCGCGGGCGGGGACACGCTTTGCGAAGGCGAAAAGCTTACATTTTTGTGCTGAGCGGCTAAAGCGGCATGATGAGCTGTGTTTTCGCCGCAATGATAGCGGCGGCAATAATATGCGGCGCGGCGAACGGCAGCATAGCGGCGGTGCTTGACGCGCTGACGGAGGGCGCAGCCAACGCGGTAACGCTCTCCCTATCCCTTGCGGGGGCGTATATGCTATGGATGGGACTTATGGGCATAGCGCGAAGGGCGGGGCTTATAGACGCGCTTTCGCGGGCAATGAGGAAGCCTCTCGGCCTGCTTTTCCCCAACGCGGGCGAAGCGATAGCGCCAATAACGCTGAACTTAGCCGCGAACTTCTTCGGCGCGGGCAGCGCGGCAACGCCCTTCGGGCTGGAGGCCATGAAGGAGCTGAACGCGAAGGCTAAATATGCCGGCGTAGCTACGGACGAAATGTGCATGTTCCTTGCGCTCAACGCATCGGCGCTGGAGCTGCTGCCGGCGAACGTGCTTGCGCTAAGGACCGCCGCAGGGAGCGAGGATGCATACATAGTGGTGCTGCCCACGTTCATAGCGTCCGTGATAAGCTTCGTTTCCGCCGCCGCAATATGCGCGCTGCTCTGCCGCATAATGCCGCAAAGGCCCATAGGGAAGGGCAAGGCATGAGCTATATTCTGCCCCTAATGATACTGGGGCTTATAATATACGCGCTGATAAAGCGCGTGGATGTGTACTCCGCGTTTACCGAAGGGGCGGCAGAGGCGCTGCCCATGCTTATAAGGATATTGCCGTACATGGCGGGGATGCTTGCCGCGATACAGGCGCTCAGGGCGTCCGGCGCGCTTGAATGGCTGCTTGGTGCGCTTTCCCCCGCGTTTAACGCCATGGGCCTTCCGGCGGAGCTTGCGCCGCTTTTCATACTGCGGCCGTTTTCGGGCAGCGCGGCGCTCTCGCTCCTTGGCGACGTACTCACAACATACGGCCCCGATACTTTCACGGGCGTTGCGGCAAGCATAATGCTCGGCTCCACCGAGACAATATTCTATACCATCGCGCTTTATTTCGGCACGGTTGGCATACGCCGCACGCGCGCGGCATTGCCCGCGGCGCTTATAAGCTCCGTTATAGGCACGGCGGCGGCGATAGTCCTTGCGCAAGGACTATTTGCATAATGGGGCAAGTGATGCTATAATACTGATAAATTGGGTGAATGTGTTTTTGCCCGAAAGATAAGGCTTTGCGGGCAAAATTGCCGAACGCTCAGCCGGGAGGGGTTTTTATGAAAATAGACGTTATTCCCGTATACGGAAAGGTTTTAAGCAACCATATATCGTCCTGCACGGTAATAGTTGTGGACGTTTTGCGCTCCACAAGCTGCATAATAACCGCCGTTGGCAATGGGGCAACCAAGGTCGTTCCCGCGATAGACCCCGGCGAGGCGGCAATGCTTGCAAGCAGGCTCGGGGCGCAGGACGTTGTGCTGGCGGGCGAGCGGGAGGCGGTGAAGCTGCCGGATTTCGACCTTGGCAACAGCCCGTATGAATTTACCAAGGAAGCCGTGTGCGACCGCAGCGTTATAATAAGCACCACCAACGGCACCGCCGCCATACACGGCATGTCCGCCGCGAAAGAGGTACTGATTGGCGGCATGATAAACCGCACGGCAGTTGCCAAAAAGGCCGTTGAGCTGGGCAACGACATAATAATCGTCTGCGCCGGCACGTACGGGCAGATTTCTGCGGACGATCTCTTAGCCGCAGGCTCCATCGCGGAGGCTATACACCGCATGGCGCGCGAGCCAATGGAAGCAACGGACATAACAATGGTCTGCTGCATGCTGTACGCAGACTGGAAGCAGGGCCGCGCCGACCTTTCCGTTACAAAGCACTGCGCACGGCTGATATCACTCGGCTTTGAGGAGGACATAAAATACTGCTTCAGCGAGGACATAACCGAAGTCGTACCGGTATATGAAAACGGCGTGATAAGGTGAAGAGCGGATATATAAATAGGGAAATTAAAAGCAGGGTATTACCCTGCTTTTTTGCTTCTTCAAAAATCCGCCTTACAGCTTCATCAGCGCATCGTAGAGCGCCTCGAGCCCATCGCGCGTATAATACTCTATCGTTATCTTTCCCTTCTTTTCGCTGCCGTCTATCGTGACCTTGGTGCCCAGATGCTCCCTGAGCTTTTCCTGGGCAACGTACATGTCGTTTGTTTGGCGGACGCGCTTCTTCTTTGATTCGCGCTCCACCTTGTCAAGCTCGGGGTTGGTGAACTTGGTGGCCTTGCGCTCTATCTCGCGCACGGACCAGCCGTTTATGGCGGCGTCGCCCGCAAGCCTTCTTACGGCAGCCTCGTCCTTTATGGCGGCAAGCGCCCTGCCGTGGCCCGCGCTGAGCTTGCCTTCCTTCACCATGTCCTGCACGCTGTCCGGCAATGAAAGCAGCCTCAGGCTGTTCGCTATTGCGGGGCGGCTCTTGCTCAGGCGGGAGGAAACCTCCTCCTGCGTAAGGTCGTGCTGCTGCATGAGGAAGCGTATGGCAGCGGCCTCCTCAATCGGGTTCAGGCTTTCGCGCTGAAGATTTTCTACAAGAGCTATCTCCTGAATTTCGGCATCGTCAAACTGCTTCACTATTACGGGTACGGTTTTGAAGCCGGCAAGCCTTGCCGCGCGGAAGCGGCGCTCGCCCGCGACTATGGTATATCTGTCCCCATTTTGGTGCACTATTATGGGCTGCACCATGCCGTGCCGTTTCAGGCTCTCCGCAAGCTCATTAAGCCTTTCTTCATCAAATGTTTTCCTTGGCTGGTCGGCATTTGTATCTATCATGTATATGTCCGCCTGCACAACGCCTTCCGGCGGAGTTGCGGTAAAATCGCCAAGCAGCGCGTCCAGCCCGCGCCCAAGCTTCTTCATTGCCATTGCTTATTTCTCCTTTTCCACAAGCTCCCGCGCCAATGCATCGTATGCCTTTGCGCCGACGGATTTAGGATCGTATTTATTTATGGGCATGCCGAAGCTCGGCGCCTCGCCAAGGCGCACGGAACGGGGAATTATGGTATCGTACACCTTATTTTTGAAGAATTTCTTCACCTCAAGCACCACCTGCTCGGAAAGATTGGTGCGCGCATCGAACATTGTGAGCACAACGCCCTCAACGGCAAGCTTGCTGTTAAGATGCGTGCGCACAAGCTTTACGGTGTTCATAAGGTCGCTCAGACCCTCCAGCGCATAATATTCGCACTGTATGGGCGCAAGCAGCGTATCTGCCGCGGTAAGCGCGTTTATGGTAAGCAATCCCAACGACGGCGGGCAGTCTATGAAAATATAGTCATAGTTTTTGCGCACCTTGTCCAGCGCGCGCTTCAATACCGTTTCGCGGGCAAGCGTGTTTACAAGCTCCACCTCCGCACCCGAAAGCTCCTTGCGGGCGCATATCAAATCAAGCCCTTCGGTGGGGGTCTTTACGGTGGCCTCGGCCGCGCTTACGCCGTTTATCATAACGTCGTATATGCTGTGCTCCGGTGCGTCCTTATCCACGCCAAGGCCGCTGGTGCAGTTGCCCTGCGGGTCAATATCTATGCACAGCACCCTTTTGCCCAGCGCCGCAACGCAGGCGGAAAGGTTAACGGTGGTGGTGGTCTTCCCCACCCCGCCCTTCTGGTTTGCAATGGCTATTATCTTGGACATGCTCTTCTAATCTCCCTCAGCTTTGCTTCGTCCGCCTCTATGTGCAGATCCATAAGTATTTCATCGTAATATTCGCCGTCAACGCAGAATCTCCCGCGGTGGCGGCCTATCTCTTCAAAGCCGAAGCGCTTATACAGCGCGATGGCGCGCTCATTGTCCGCATACACGCCGAGTTCAACGTTTTTAAGCGATGTTTCTTTTGCAAGCTCTATAAGCGTTTCCATTATCGCAGAGCCCACGCCGATGTGCCAATACTTCTTGCGCACGCTCAGCGCAATTTCCCCCGTGTGCGCCAGCCTGCGGCGCGGATGGCAGGAAAGGCTGAACATGCAGGCCATTTCTCCGTTTATCCTGCCAAAATGCATGCCGCCGCGCGGCTCCGCATATGAGGCCTCAAGTATTTTCGCTTCGTATTCCTCGCTTATGCCAGGGCCGTTTTCATCCATCAGCAGAAAATGCGTCTCCCCGCCGATCGTTTTAAGATATTCCAGTATTTCCGCCGCGTTTTCGCCCCGCGGACGGGATATTTGCAGCACACTGCCATCGCGCAGCACAACGCTTTTTTCCATTGCCCGGCATCTCCCTTTGCGATATTTCCCTATTATTATATAAGATAATTCCTAATAACACAATGACTCAATGCCGCATTGTTTCACGTGAAACATTATAAACGGATAAATTCTGCAAAAAGATGGATTATAAAGAACGGCTTCGGCATAAAAAAGGCGCCGCGGGGAAAATGGCGGCGCCTGACAACACGGCATGGGCGGCCTTGGGGAGGGAATCGAAGGCAAAGCCCATGCCAAAGATTATATCTTGAGTTTACTTCCCGTCCCGTATCCTTACGGCAGCCTTACTCACGGCGGGAATAAGCGCGGCTATTACGCACAGTATGGTATCCACGCCGATTGTGGTAAAGTTATACATGAACGAATACGCCCACGCGTTGGCGTAGCCCGCCTCCGCAGCGGAATCGGCGAAGAATATCGCCCCGCTGAGCACGCCGCACAGCATGCGGCAGAAACCGCCCACGCCCGCGCCGAGGGCAAGGCTTTTGGGGAAGAAGCCCGCAAGGCCAAGCACCGTGAAGGAAAGGAAATAATCCAGCACAAACTGAACGGGATGCACAACGTATGCGCCCTGCACCACCTGCAAAAGGCTATACGCAAAGCCCGCCAGCAGGCCGGCCGCGGGGCCGTACATCCACGCGAACACGAATATGGGCAGCATTGAGAACAGGGTTATGCTGCCGCCCATGGGCATGGAGAACAGCTTGATATAGCTGAGCACGAACGCAAGCGCTATGCACAGCGCGCCCTGCACCAGCGTGCGGGTGGTAAGCTTATTGCCCTTTTTCTCAACTGTCGGCGCGGCATTGACGTGCTTTTTATTCAGCACCGCAAGCACCGCTATCAGCGCGGCGACCGCCACGATGGCGCCTATGAACATCCAAAGTTCCGTACCCTCAAGCTTTGCAAGCTTTTTAAGCAGTACAAATTCCATTCTTGTTAAAACCTCCGTGTGTTTCTTTTGAAAAAAGAAAAATCTCCGCAATTCTTTGCGGAGAAACCGGACGGCATTTTCGCATGCGCCAAATCTATTCTCTCCGCTTCCCTACGCCGGCATTATCCGTACAGGTTCCAAGGGTATATCTCAGCCTGAAAACAAGCTCCCCCAGCGGGTGATTATTCTCTTTTCGCCGCTATATTAGCACGTTTGTGAAGAAATGTCAATCGGTGTGGTTGGGCATAGTACCAAAAGCTTTCCCCGTTTACGGGGAAAGTGGACACGAACGGATGTGAGTGGCCGAAAGGGGAAAACTCAAAACTGTCAAGTGCCGCGAACTGTTCCCCCTCAGTCCGTTCGCTGTCGCTCACAGACATCTCCCCCATAAATGGTGGCGCCTTTTGGCACAGTACAACCTCGGTGTACAGTGCCGTACCCCTTCGCGGAGCGATCGTTTCAATGGGGTTACGGGGGGTGCAGGGGGGCCTAAGGGGAGAAATCGAAATCTTCCCCGGCCCCCCTGCAAAAAGGTTATATAGTAACTCACAGCTATTTGTTTACGGCAACCCCTCAGTCACGGCTTGCGCCGTGCCAGCTCCCCGGCCGGGGAGCCTTTTGGTGCGCTTTACAAGCTCACAGATTAGCCTCCCTCCTTGAGGGAGGTGGCAATGAGCGTCAGCGAATTGACGGAGGGAGTAAAAAAGGGACGCATTGCGTCCCCATAATTCTATAATCTTTTCTAATCATCCTTCGTACGTAAAGAATCCAAAATGCTCCGTGCCGTTCATAAGGGCAAAGCGGCCGAGCGTGGTGGGTATCTCCCCCGCCTCTCCGCTAAGCTTGTAATAATCGGGCCACCAGCTCAGGAATTCGCTGTTCAGTCCGTCCAGCGCAGTATCGGGCATATAGAACACGAAATCCGTGCCGTTTTCCATGCCGTGTGCGTCGCTCAAAACAAAGCGTACCTCATCCTCTATCCATTCCGCGCCCATGCTTTCGTCCTTTGTCAGTTCCTCAAGCGTCATGGCATAGGAATGATCGTCTATCTTGGTTATGTTGGCAAACCTGCCGGAAAATTTGCAGTAATACACCGTGCCTTTGGGGTATTTTTCGCTGTTCTCAATCATTTCGCTGTCGTGGTATTCGCCGGTGAATGTGCCGTCCGCGTTCAGCGTGATCTCTGTCCCCCATGCGCCCGCGCCGCTTGCGAATATCATGTTCAGTGGATCGTCGCCTATGGGCAGCGCAGCCGCGGCGTTGTCCGTCTCCGCGCTCTGAGTTTCGGCAGGGGCGATCTCGGCGGGTGCCGTCTCGGCAGGGGCCGCGGTAGGCTCGGCAGTGACTACGACCTCCGGCGTGGTATTCGGTTCTGCGGTGTTCACAAGCACGGTGCAGCCCGTAAACATTGCCGCCGCCAGTGCCGCGCAGGTAAATGCGGTTATTATCCGCCTTAGCTTTTCATTCATTTTTTGCTCTCCTTATCCGGCGCGGTAATGCCCGCGCTCAATTCGGTCTATAATAATATGCTTATGTGCTGATTTTATCAATACATAAGCATATCTGTTTCAAGTTTGTTTACAACCTTGCGTCCTCTTCCCGCCAGGTTTGCAGCAGCGTATCCGCGGTTTTGTTCAGCTCTTTTTCCAGCGTGCGGAAACGGCTCAGCAGCTTTTTGCCTTCCGGAGTGACCTCCGCCGCGCCGCAATTACGCATCTCATATCTTCAAACATATTATTCACCGGCCTCCGCGCCGAATTGTTTCACGTGAAACATTCTTCCCGCGCGAAATTTATTTAAGCTTTATTATGAATATTCCCGGCATAAGGCCGCCCGCTTCGGTGCGCGTTTCCGTCACCAGTTTAAGCTTGGGCCGTTCGCGTATCAGCTTCTTCAGCAGCGTGAATTCCATAGTATAAAGTATAGCCACGCCGTCCTCGTTCAGCCATTGCGGCAGCCGGTCCAGCAGCCCCGCGTACAGCCTTTCGTTGTTTGCATGCGTCCCCACGCGGTTGCCGAAGGGAAGGTTTGCGACAATCTCGTCATACGGGCGCTTCGCTTCAAAGCGCAGCATGTCGTTGCATATGAACTTGGCCTTTGATCCCGCGTTTTCCGCGTTTTTGCGGGCAATGTCTATTGCCCTATGCGCAATGTCAACGCCCGTAAGGCTTGCCGCGGGCGCAAGCTTTTCCCGCTCAATAAGCAGCGTGCCGCTGCCGCAGCAGGGGTCCAGCACCCTTGCGTTCACCATCATGTGCTCCATGGCATACCGAAGCACAGCGGCCGCCGTTGCGGGATGTATGCTTGCGGGCAGGGCCTCGGTACGGTAGTCGAATCTATCATCGCAAAAAACTCTCGGGTGCAGAAACGCATCCGCGCGGCCCTGTTCATTTATTTCAAATATAAGCTCCGCTTCATAGTCGCTCGGCGCGTTCACAAGCTTTTCGCTGTCTATCACGGCGGCTATCGCGCGGCTTTGCGCCGCCCTGTCCTTCACTTCGCCCCTCAGTTCAATTCTGTATCCGTAGGGCGGCTCGCCGTTGCAGCAGTTTTCAAAGAATTCGCGCATAAAGCGGCCGCATTGCAGCAGCTGCTTCGCGTCGTTAGCGTCCATGTCCCGCGCTATGGGCATCAATATGCTCTGCATGCTCCTAAGGCGCATCAGCTTATCTATATCCTTTGTTTTTATAAAGGCGCTGTTGCCCCTGTGCGCATAGGGTTCAAGCTCCTCTTCCTCCATGTCGTAAAGCAGGGAGCCTACCAGCCTGTCCGGCGCGCGGAGCTCAAATTCATACTCCGTATCGAGCGCGCGGAATGCGTGATGCGCAATTTTCGTAAGCTTACGCCTTGCGCTGTGGAGTGCGTCCGTCTCCTCGGCAAAGTGGCGCTTTTCGCTTTCGTCCTTTGCGGCGGGAACGGTGTATTTTTCAAGGAAAGCCTTGGCCTCCTCCCCGCCTATCGCGCCTATTGAAAGAATAATGCTCGGGCGCACAAAGCGCGTCTGCTCCCGCCCAAGCGCGTCAATGAGCCGCGGCGCGTCCGCTTCCCTTTCAAGCGCTCCCATCAGCCGCGCCGTGTTTTTTCTAAGCTTAGCGTCGTCAGATAAAAGCATGGCGCAGAAGCGTTCGTTTTCGTCCGCATTGCAAAGCTTATCCGCCATAGCTTCGCGGAATTTTTTCTGCTTTGCCAGTCTGCATAAAAACGCGCCAGCCGCCGCATTGCTTTCTTTTATATACAGCGCCCACGCCGGCTCAAACGCCTGCTCCGCCTTGGCGGCAAGCTTTTCCGGCCCGTTGGGCTCATTCAGTATTTTCAGCGCCTTTTCGCGGCTCATGTAAATCATTTTTTGCTCCTTTTGGCGGCTTCGGCGCGTATAATGTCCAGCACCTCGTCCGTGCCGTCCGCCTTGGCGTCCGCGCTCATTGTGGCTATGAAGGAAAGCCGCCTGTCATAAAGATCGTTCACGCTGTCAAGGAGCGTATCCGCATTAAGCTGCTCCTGCTCCAGCACCATTGCGTAGCCCTTGCGGGAAAAATAGCCCGCGTTTTGAATCTGGTCGCCCCTGCTTGCGCTCAGCGGCAGCGGAATGAGCAGCATGGGCTTGCACAGCGCCAAAAACTCAAACACCGCGTTCGCCCCCGCGCGGGAAATAACAACGTCCGTCGCGGCAAAAACGTCGCTCAGTTCCTTCGATATGAATTCATATTGCTTGTAGCTTGCGCTGTCCAGCTCCTTTTCCGCCTTGCCCGCGCCACATATATGCACAATGTCGAACGTGCGCTCAAGCTTGGGCAATGCCGCGCGCACGGCGCTGTTTATTGCCGCCGCGCCAAGGCTGCCGCCCATTATCATAAGCACGGGCTTTTCCCCGTCAAAGCCAAGGAAGTCAAGGCCGCGCTGCTTATCGCCCTTGTAAAGCTCCGGCCGTATGGGAGTGCCGGTATGCACGCCTTTTTCACCGGTGAATTTGAGCGTATCTTCAAACGTTACGCAGATTTTGTCCGCAAAGCGGGAGTTTATTTTGTTCGCAAGGCCGGGAGTATAGTCGCTTTCGTGCGTAACCACCGGCACGCGGCATTGGCTTGCCGCAATAACCACCGGCACGCTCACGTATCCGCCCTTTGAAAACACTACGTCCGGATCGATTTTGCGTATAATGCGCCGCGCCTCGCCTATGCCTTTAAGCACCTTAAACGGCGTTGCAAGCGTTTTCAGCGAAAAATATCTCCTCAGCTTGCCCGCGCTTATTTCATGATAAATAATATAGTCCTTGCCGGCCATCAGCTTTTTTTCTATGCCGTCCGCCGTGCCGATATAATGTATCTCGTATCCCTCGCTCAAAAGCTGGGGGAAAAGCGCCATGTTCGGCGTAACGTGTCCGGCGCTGCCGCCGCCCGTGAATACGATTCGTTTGTTCATTGCTCCTGCCTTTCGTAAAACCGTATTTTCCGTTCATAATATGCTCATTCGCCCCATAAGTATATCATTTACGGAACCTTTGGGCAAGAATCCCCTACTTCCCCACGCAGAAGCGGGAGAATATCCTTTCTATCACGTCAGCCGTTACCTCGCGGCCCGTTATTTGGCCAAGGGCATAGAGCGCGGTGCGTATGTCCGCCGCGGCAAGGTCGGTGCCCATTGCGGCGTCCGCGGTTTCAAGGGCGGCCTTCGCCTCCGCAAGGGCGTGTATGTGGCGGGAGTTGGTAACAAGCGCGCTCTCCGCCTCCTTGGTGAGCAGCAGCGCCGCCATGCGCTCCTTCAGCGCGTCAAGCCCTTCGCCCGTTACGGAGCTTACGGCTATTGGCGAAAGCGCGGCGCAGTTTTCATCCATTGTAAAGCCCTGCTTGTCCGCCTTGGTAAACAGTATCAGGCATTTTCTGTATTCGCCCCGCTTTGCGGCGTCTATCAGCGCGCGGCTTTCTTCATCGATGGGTTTCGTGCCGTCTATTGCAATAAGTATAAGGTCGGCCCGCTCGCCCGCCTTCCTCGCCCGCTCCACGCCTATGCGCTCCGCCTCGTCCGCGCCTTCGCGTATGCCCGCCGTGTCCGTTATGCGCACGGGTGCGCCGCATATATCAAGCGTTTCCTCAAGCGTATCGCGCGTTGTGCCGGGTATGGAGGTAACAATCGCCCGCTCCGTGCCCATCAGAGCGTTGAAAAGGCTGGATTTGCCGGCGTTCGGCGCGCCGAGTATGGCTACCGCCGCCCCTTCGCGGAATATCCGCGCCGCGTTGCCGCCGCGTATCAAATAATCAAGCTTATCTATTATGGGCGCAAGTTCACTACCGAGTGCGGATACCGTGTCCTCCTCCAACTCGTCCGGATAATCAAGCGCAGCCTCAACGCCGCTGAGTATATCAATAAGCCTGTCCTCTATATCCTTTATGCCGCTGCCTATGCTGCCCGCAAGCTGCTCCTCCGCCATGCGCGCGCCCTGCTCCGTAACGGAGCTTATAACGTCCATAACGGCTTCCGCCTGGCTTAAATCAAGCTTGCCGTTCATGAACGCCCGCTTTGTGAACTCCCCGCCCTCGGCCGGGCGCAGGAAGCGGGAAAGCACACTAAGCGTCCGCTTGGCTATTACGCGGCTGCCGTGTATGTATATTTCCGCCATGTCCTCGCCGGTATAGGTTGCGGGGGCCTCAAGGAAGCAGGCCATTGCGGAATCTATCGTTTCCCCGCTTTCGGAATCTATAACATGGCCGTAGTTCATAACGCGGTGCTCCGGCGCGTTTTTGCAGCGGAAAACCCGCCCAAGCGCAGCATATGCTCCGCTTCCCGTTATGCGCACTATTGCTATCGCCCCGCCCACAGGCGAGGACAGCGCGAATACAGTATCCTCACTCATCCTTTATGTTGCCCTTCCCTATGTCCCTTGTTATCTTTTCCAGCATCTTCGGTTCGTTATCCTGCGGCTTGCAGGCGCAATGCATAAGCAGCGCGCGTTTCACTTCCCCCACCCGCGGGCAGGGGCGTATGTTCAGCCAGCGGCAAATGTCCTGCCCCGTGCATTTCAATTCCTTTTCGGTAAAGGGAGCGTTTTCGGCCTGCATTTCGGCATATACGCGCTTCCAGCGCTCCGCCGTGTCCACCCGGCCCAGTTCTATGCCGCTGCCGTGAACGTCCGCTTCGCGTATAAGAATAAGCTTTTGCGCGCCGTCCCGCCCAAGCTCCACAAATTTCTTTTTTATCTTGCGCACGCGCGTTTCGCCCTTCAGGTCAAACATATGCCACCGCACCAGCGTAACCACTTCTTCCCTTAGCGCGGCAGGGGCCTTGAGCCTTGTCAAAACGTCGTTCGCTATGCGGGCTGAATACATCTCGTGCCCATGCATGGAGCCGTGGTCATAAAACGCGGTGGCCTTGCCCGTATCGTGCAGAAGCATTGTCCACCTAAGCACCAGCTCCGGCGGCACGGCCGCGCACGCCCTTAGGTTATGCTCCATAACGTCGTATTTATGGAAATCCCGCCTTTGCTTAACGTCGTAGCATATTTCAAGCTCCGGCAGCAGTACCTCTATCGCCCCGCTTCGGTGCAAAAGATGCAGCGCGCCTATAAGCGCATCGTATCCCGCGCCGTAGGCCGTGTCCGCCATTATAAGCTTGCACAGCTCGGCATATATCCTCTCCGGCGAAATATCCTTCAGCCCTTCGCGGCTTGCGTATGCGGCGGCAAGCGTGTTTTCATCCGCTTCAAAGCCAAGCTGCCCCGCAAAGCGGCACAGCCGCAGTATTCTCACCCCGTCGTCCCGCATTATCAGCGCGGGGTCGGGATTTGTGGCGCGGAGTATCCGCTGCTCTATATCCTCAACGCCGCCTGTGGGGTCTGTTACCTCCTTTGTGAGCGGGTCAAGGTAAATGGCGTTCACGGTAAAGTCCCGCCTGAACGCGTCCTCCTCAAGCGTTGCCGCGAAGCTGACCTCGCTTGGCCTATGGCTGCCCGTGCCGTCGTAACGCTCAGTACGGAATGCGGCGTATTCAAAGCTCATCCCGCCCATAACTATGTCCAGCGTGCCGAACGCCGCGCCCTTTTTGCGGCACTCTATGCCCCGCGCGGTAAGCATGGCTTCAACATCCTCTATCCTGAGCGCGCTGCAAACGTCTGTGTCGTTCACGGGGTAACCCAGCAGGCAGTTGCGCACCATGCCGCCCACGGCGTACAGCCGCGCCCCGTTTTCACTGAATATCTCCGCCAATGCGGCAAGCTGCGGAGCAATGGTAAAATCGTGCATGTGACCTCTCATAAAAAATAGCTTATATTATCTTACCATTTTGGCGGGTGGAATACAAATGGGATAAAGGGGAGTGGAGAGTTACCGCTAACCAAAAGGCTCCACCGCTTGCGGGGGAGCTGTCTGTGAGCGATAGCGAACAGACTGAGGGGGAACAGTAAAATAGCTTGACATCTTTGAGCAGCACCCCTTTCGGCCACTCACTTCGTTCGTGTCCACTTTCCCCGCTTGCGGGGACAGCTTTGGGTTAGTGCTATAACAAGCCTCCCTGTCGAGGGAGGTGGATGCGAGTGCAACGAGCAGACGGAAGGAGTCATAAGCAGCTTGCAGCTCTTTGTCTGTTTCAACCCCTCAGTCGCCTTGCGGCGACAGCTCCCCGTTCGGGGAGCCTTTTGGGTGGCACTATGTGCCAAGATATACGAGTTAACACTCCGGTTGGAACAAGGTCGCCTTACTCACTGCCGTTCGTAATTCTCCCTGTTCCTGCCCGTTCTCCGTTTCGCTTACTCGTCCACAGGACGCGCTCAACTCCGAACCTCAAAGAGGGAGCCTTTTCTAAAGTAAAAAAGACAACCCTGCGGCTGTCTTTTCTCTCTCTTTACTCTTCCCTGCCCTTGGGCGCTATCACCACGCGGCGGTTGGGCTCCTCGCCCTCGCTGTATGTGGTAACGTAGGGGTTGTTCTGCAGCGTTGCGTGCAGCACGCGGCGCTCGTAGGGGTTCATCGGCTCAAGCGTTCTTGCGCGGCCGGTGCTCCTTACCTGGGACGCTACCTTGCGGGCAAGGCGGGCAAGCGTTTCCTCGCGCCTGTCGCGGTAGCCCTCGGTGTCCACGGTTATGCGGGTGAAGCCATGCTCCTTGCGGCTGCGGTTAACGTGCAGGCTGGTCAGATACTGTATCGCGTCCAGCGTTTCGCCCCTGTGGCCTATCAGCACGCCCATGCCGGAGGATTCTATTCTCAGCCTTACGCCGTCCTCCTCGCTAACGTTGGCAAGAACCTGCGCGTCTATATTCATAAGGCGGAGCATCTCCCTGAGGAACTGCGCGGCTTCGTTGTTCTCCGCGGCCTCAAGCGTGTATTCAATCTTGGGCTTGGCGCTCTGTTCTTCGCGTTCGCGGCGGTTGCTGCGCTCGCGGCGGTTATTCCTTTCCCTGCGCGGCGACCTTACTTCGCTGACTTCTTCAGCTATCTCTTCGCGCACTTCGCCGTTTTCGCTTATTTCTTCGGCTACGGTAATGGTTTCTTCCTTCGCCTCTGCCGCTTCCTCGCTGCGCCGGGGCTTATCCTCGCGGTGGGGGCGTTCGTCGCGGCGGTTGCCGCGGTCTCGCCTGGGCCTGTCGTCACGGCGCGGCCTGTCCTCGCGGCGGCGGTTGGCGCGCCGTTCGGCTTCGTTCATGTAGTCGGGTACTACTATCTGCTCCGGCTCGCGCTCGGTCAGCTTTACTATGGCGGGCTTTGCGCCTATGCCGAGTATACCCTTGGTTTCGTGCTGAACTATGTCTATTTCAACTTCGTCTATCGAAACCTCCAGCTCCTTAAGGCCGTTGAAAATTGCTTCGTCTATTGTTTTGCCTGATGCTTCGATTGTCCTCATTTATCAGCATCCTCCTTCACCGGTTCCGTTTTTGGGAATTTCTTGTTCAGTATAAGGTTGACTATTATCATTATTACGCTGGTCAGCGTCCAGTAAATTGCAAACGCCGCGTTGTAATTAAGGCAGAATATAAAGCTCATTATGGGGAACAGATAATTCATCCATTTGGTGGACTTCGCTGCTTCCTCGTTGGCAGCGGGGGTATTCTTGGTCATGAGCCAGGCGGAAAGGAAGTTCGTGCCGCCGGCAAGTATGCTCATTACGAACCAGCCGTTGTTGTATCCCTTGTAAACGTCAAGGAAGGGCTGAATGGCCGCGTCGTAAATGGCTATTGCGGTTTCGTTTGAAAGTATCTGATAGCTCACGCCGCCCTGATAAACCTTGGTAACGGCAAGGCCCATTTCAACCAGCTTTTCGCCAACGCCGGGTTCCTGCAAATAAAGCAGGTTTGAAAGCTGCGGCGTGGCAAGGAAGCTTGCGCCGTTGGCAAGCACGGGCGTAAGGCCGTTATCGGGCTGCCAAATATTGTTTATCCACAGGAACTTGAAGGATTTGAACAGCTCCATGGCGTTTTCATCCACCAGCAGCCTAAGGTTCATTTCATATCCCCAGTAACGGAACGCCGCTATGAAGCAGAAGAAAAGCGGCATGGTTATGAGCATCGGCAGGCAGCTGCCCCACATGCTCACGCCCTTTTCCTTCATAAGCTTTGTCTGCTCGGCCTGGAAGCGCCTGGGGTCGTTGGCATACTTTTTTTGCAGCCGCTGTATTTCGGGCTGCACCTCCGCCATCTTTGCGGAGGACTTGCGCGTTTTTATATCGGAAAATATGGTCAGCGCGCGCAGAAGTATGGTGCTTATCAATATGGTAAGGAATACGTTGCCGAAGCCGCTTTCGGATATGGCGCAGGTAAGGCTGTATATCCAGCGCATGGCTTCAAGGAACCAGTTTGTCAAAAAGAAATCACCGGTCAAAGTTTATGTCCTCTCTTTCCCTCCGCGCAATAAAACAACCCTTGCGCGGCATACGAATGATGAATATTTCTTATTCGTGTTCTTTTTATTCTTTTTCTTTTTCGCTTTGTATTCTATCGGCCCCGTCTTTATCCATGCCGGATGCATGGCGCCTTGGGCCAAAGCGGAACTCCTCCGGAACGGGATCGTACCCGCCCCGCGAAAACGGGTTGCAGCGCAGTATGCGCCACAGCGCAAGCAGGCCGCCCTTCAGCGCGCCGAAACGGCTTATGGCTTGCTTTGCATAAGCCGAGCACGAGGGGATATAGCGGCAGCAGGGAGGATGCAGCGGCGATATCCACCGCTGGTATCCTTCTATAAGCGTTAAAAACAAACGCTTCACGCTTTATTTTCTTCTTTCTTCAACAAATCGCCCCGGCGCAGAAGGCTGCGCGCCGCGGCGCATATATCGGAAAAGTCCGCACTGAGTATCGGCGCGCGCGCTATAACAATAATATTATAGCCCGGCTTTACTTCGCCAAAGACCGTATCGAATGCGCTCCTCAGCCGCCGTTTTACCCGGTTGCGGCATACGCTGTTGCCCAGTTTTTTGCTTACGGAAAAGCCAATGTGTTTAAGCGCGGGCGTTCTGTTCTTTGTGAATATAACGACCATCAGCTCGTTCGCCTTGGAATTTCCTCTGCGGTATACATAGCGGAATTCCTTATTCCGCTTCAATGAATAACAGCGTTTCACCTGAGTTGATATTTTTCCCCTTTGTGGGGCCGTGGGCATAAAAGAAAAATGCTCCTTCATGCCGCGCGGCCCGTCTGCACGCATGATTTTATGCGCGCTTTTGTTTTGCTTCTGTTCGCCCTTTTATCAGGCGGAGAGGACCTTGCGGCCCTTGTTGCGGCGGCGGGCAAGCACGTTGCGGCCGTTGCGGGTCTTCATGCGCTGACGGAAACCGTGAACCTTTTTGCGCTGCCTTTTCTTCGGCTGGAATGTACCAAGCATTTCTTTTGCACCTCTTTCCCTAATGTGTTATATCATGCTGCCCCCTGCCCCGTTGCCAAAGCCGCTTGGAAGTACGCCTTCTTTTAGATAAGCAATACCGGGCTGTTGCCGCCCGGCGCGGCCGGCTTTGCTCAAATGGGCATAGTACAGCAGTTAAGCAGTATAATCCATCGGTATACGATTATATAAGAAAAGCAAGCCCTCTGTCAAGAAAATATGCTTAGTTTTACTTTATTTTTGGCCGCCTACAATATATTGTTGTGCATGCGCCCGCCATTGTACAAGCCCAAAGCATTTTCCCTTGCAAGCCGGGCGGCGTTTTGCTATTATAAAGAAGGTATTTATTTTGGTACTTATTTTTTTCGACCCCTTAAAAAGGGGTTTTATACCGTGGGAGGTATTTACAGTAATGTTGTCCGCTTTGTCCGTTTGGCAGAATTCCTTAGACGAGATCAAAAGATCCATGACCCCGCTCAGCTACAATACATGGGTAGCCACAATGACTCCCATATGCATAAAGGATAGCACCCTTGTGCTGCAGGTGAAGGATCCTTCAACCAAGAACACGCTTAAAAGCATATATACCCAAACGCTTACAGACTGCATAAACCGCGCCAATTCCGGCACATATCTTGTCCGCTTTATAGACGAAGCCGAGCTTCCGCTCTACAATGCCTACCGCGAGGATAAGCCCGTTGCCGGCAGCGACTATTACCTTAACCCCAAGTATACTTTTGAAAGCTTCGTTGTTGGCAACAGCAACATTTTTGCCCATGCCGCGGCGCAGGCCGTTGCGGAAGAACCGGGCAAGGCATATAACCCGCTTTTCATATACGGCGGCGTGGGTCTTGGCAAAACGCACCTTATGCACGCCATAGGCCACAGGATACTTAATAACAACCCTTCCGCGCGCATAGTATACATCACCACGGAAACGTTTACCAACGACCTTATTCAGTCCATTCAGGAAAACAGCCGCGTGCAGTTCCGCAACAAGTACCGCACGGCGGACGTGCTTATAATAGACGATATACAGTTCCTCGTAGCCAAGGACAGGACGCAGGAGGAATTTTTCAATACCTTCAACGCGCTGCATACATACGGCAAGCAGATAATCATAAGCTCCGATAAAGCGCCCAAGGACCTTATAAACCTTGAGGACAGGCTTGTTTCCCGCTTTGAAGGCGGATTGGTTGCGGACATTCAGCCGCCCGATCTTGAAACGAGGGTAGCAATACTAAAGCGCAAGGCGCAGAGCGAGCAGATAGACGTGGGCGAGGATGTACTCAACTTCATTGCCGAAAAGGTAAATTCAAACATTCGCCAGCTTGAAGGCTCCCTCATCCGCGTTATAGCCTTCGCAAGGCTTACAAAAAAGCCCATAGACCTTACCCTTACAGCAACGGCGCTCAAGGATATTGTTGCCGGATACGACAATACGCCCGTCACCATACCCCTTGTGCAGCAGGTTGTGAGCGATTATTATGATATCGATATGGACGCGCTTCTTTCACAGCGCCGCTCCATGGACGTTACCTACCCGCGGCAGATGGCAATGTACCTTTGCAAGGAGCTTACCAATAAACCGCTCAAGGCCATAGGCGCAAGTTTCGGCGGCAGGGACCATTCAACCGTTATAAACGCCTGCAAACGCATAGAGACGGACATGAAGAACGACCCGCAGGTATCAGACCTTGTGGAGGATCTTACCAAGCGGATAAAGAAGCAGTAATATATCCACATAAGTTATCCACACAGTGTGGATAACTTATGTGGATTACACAGTGCATAATTGTTGAAAACGTGGAAAATGTAAACAACGTGGACAAGTACATATTCCTTACCACACTTATCCACAGGAGTTCTAACATCACTTTTTCAGCATTTTGGGACAAAACCAAACTTGTCCACACAACTTACAACGCTACTGCTACGGCTGCTGTTAATATATATAGACACGCTGGCGAGAGTGTGTGGATAAGAGTTACCATTGTTAATAAAAGAGGAGGTTTAGATATATGCGCATAATAGTGGATACGAACGCGCTGAACGCGGCGCTTTCAATCGTAACAAAGGCCCTGCCGGTAAGGAGCACCATATCGGTGCTTGAAGGAGTATACATGAAGGCGGAGCAGAGAAGGCTGCTGCTTCGCTGCACGGATCTTAATATTCAGATAGAAGCCAGCATAGACGCTCTTATTGAAAAAGAAGGCGCAACGGTGCTGCCGGGCAGGCTGTTTTCCGAAATGGCCAAAAGGCTGCCGGGCGAAAGCGTTTCAATAGACGTAAACAAGAAGAACACCGCGGAGATAATCAGCGGCGCATACCGCACCACCCTTCAATGCGAGGATGCGGGCGACTACCACGCCATGAACGAAGTTGAAAGCGACACTTCAATTAAAATAGAACCGAACGATTTCAAGAGCATGGTACGCGGCTGCATATTCGCCGCCGCTCAGGACGACACAAAGCCCATACTGACAGGCGCGCTGATGGAGATTGGTTCGGACTCCCTCCGCCTTATAGCGCTGGACGGCTACCGCCTTGCGCTGCGCACCGCGCCCATAGTGAACAACGGCACGGAAGAAAAGGAGATTGTCGTTCCCGCGCGTTCGCTCATAGAGGTTGCGCGTATACTGCCGGACGATGGCGAGAAGGCGACCATAACATTCAGCCGCACCCACCTGAGCGCCACCGGCGGAGACGTGAAGATAATAGCCCGCCTTATGGAAGGCGATTTCATAAAATATAAGCAGATATTGCCCAACGAACACATGACCCGCGTGCGCGTGAACCGCAAGGAGCTGCTCGACGGCATAGAGCGCGTTGCGCTGATGGCGCGCGAAAGCAAGAGCAACCTTATTAAATTCTCTATTTCCCGGGAAATGATAGAGATATCCGCCAACAGCGAGATAGGCCGCAGCAACGAGGAGATACCCTGCGCCGCCATGGGCGAGGATATAGAGATTGCCTTCAACAACAAATACCTGACCGACGTATTCAAGGTGCTTGACGACGAGGAGATATACATGGACTTCAACAGCAACGTAAGCCCCTGCGTGGTGAAGCCCATAAACGGCGACGAATATTATTACCTGATACTGCCCGTAAGGCTGTTCACGGGAGCGTAAGCGGGCTTACGCCCGCGGTGAAATCCTGCTTACGCAGGGTGAAATATTGCTTTCGCAATGTGAAATATGGCTGCGCCATGTGAAATCCGCCTTACGGCGGGTGAACATAAGAGATTATAAAGCTGTGGGGACGGGAAACCGTCCCCTTGTTTATTTATATATAAATTTGTAAAGTACACCAAAAGGCTCCCCTTTACGGGGAGCTGGCAATACGCCGTGAGGCGGATTGACTGAGGGGTTGAAGTAAAAAACAGCAGCCCCGATTCAACCACTCCGTCTGCTCGCTTTACTCGCGGCCACCTCCCTCATTGAGGGAGGATGGTGGTATCACTAACCAAAAGCTGTCCCCGCAGGCGGGGAAAGTGGACACGAAGTGGCCGAAAGGGGAACGGCTCTGAGCAGCCAAGCTATTTTACTATTCCCCCTCAGTCGGTTACGCCGCCAGCTCCCCCGCGCGCGGTGGCGCCTTTTGGCACTGTACGCCGTGTTTACACTGCACTAAAAGGCTCCCCGGCCGGGGAACTGGCAATACGCCGTGAGGCGGATTGACTGAGGGGTTATCAATCAATAAAAAAAAGGGACGCAATGCGTCCCTTCATCCGTTCTTCATTATTTTATTATCTCAAGGTACTCCCCTGCCGCCTTCTTCCAGGAGAAGTCCTTTGCCATGCCGCGGCTTATAAGGCCGTTCCACAGGGGCTTGTTTTGATAATCCTTAGCGGCGGTTTCGGCGGCGTAGAGCAGCTCGTGCGCATTATAATTGGCGAAGGAGTAGCCGCAGCCGGTGTTGTCGCAGCGGTTGAAGGGGGTAACGGTGTCCTTCAGGCCGCCTGTCTCGCGCACGATTGGAACGGTGCCGTAGCGCATGGCTATCATCTGCGTAAGGCCGCAGGGCTCAAACAGGCTCGGCACAAGGAACATGTCCGCGCCGGCATATATGCGGCGGGCAAGCGCATCGTTGTATTCTATGCGGGCGGCAAGCCTGCCGGGGTACGTTCTCTGCGCGTATCTGAAAAGGTTTTCGTAGCGGCTCTCCCCCGTTCCCAGCACAGCAAGCTGAATCGGGATATTCATAAGCTCCTTTAATACCCGCTCAACAAGATCAAGCCCCTTCTGCCCGGTAAGGCGGGACACTATCGCCGCAATGGGAATGCTTGGGTCAACGTCAAGATCAAGCTCGTTTTGCAGCGCGGCCTTGCATTCCGCCTTGCCGCTCATATTTTCCGGGCAATAGTTGCGGCGCAGCGCTTCGTCCGTAAACGGATCGTATGAAACGGTGTCTATGCCGTTGAGTATGCCCACAACGTCCCCCGCGCGCTCCGCAAGCACGCCCTCGAGCGATTCGCCGTAGAATTTGGTCATTATCTCCTTTGCATATGTGGGGGATACGGTGGTCACCTTATCCGCGTATACTATGCCGCCCTTAAGATAGTTAACGTTGCCGTAGAACTCCAGCTTGTGCATATCAAACGCCGCCCCGCCGAGGGAGAGCAGCTCGTCGCAGAAGCCGCGGTCGAACACGCCCTGAAACCGCAGGTTATGTATAGTAAGTATTGTCTTTATGCGGGAGAAATACGGCAGCTTGGCATAATGAAGCTTCATAAGCGCGGCGGCCATTGCCGTTTGCCAGTCGTTCAGGTGCAGCGCATCGGGCATGAAGCCTATGTGCGGCAGCATCTCTATTATGGCCTTGGAAAAGAAGCCGAAGCGCTCCGCCTCGTCGCAATTGAACACGCCGTAAATATAATCCCGCCCGAAATAGTATTCGTTATCTATGAAGTAATACGTTATGCCGCGCTGAACAAGGCTTTCAACCCCGCAGTATTGGTTGCGCCAGCCAAGCTTTATGTTAAAATCGCACTCGTGGCGCATATGCATGCCGAACTGCGCCTTTATCTTGGCGTATAGCGGCAGCACAACCCTTATGTCCGCGCCCATTTCCCTAAGCTGAACGGGCAGCGCAGCGGCAACGTCCGCAAGGCCGCCTGTTTTCACGAAGGGAGCGCATTCGCTGGCGGCAAAAAGAATTTTTTTGCTCATACCAGCGCCCCTTTCCTTATCGTCACGGGGAAGCCCTCGTATCCTGCAAGGTGCCTGCCCGGGCGCACCTGCACGCCCTTATCGAGTATAACGTAATCCAGCGCGCAGTTTTCGCGTATTTCGCTGGCCTGCATCACAATGCAGTTTTTAAGGCTGGTCCCCTGCCCAACGTGTACCCCACGGAACAGTATGCAGTTTTCAACGCTCCCTTCAACTATGCAGCCGTCCGCAAGCAGGCTGTTTTTAACCTTCGCCTCCGCGCCGTAGCGGGTGGGGGCTTCGTCCTTTACCTTTGTGTAAATGGGATGCTCCGCATTGAATAAATCCGCGCGCACGGCCTCGTTGAAAAGGTCCATGTTGTGCTTAAAATAGCTCGGCACGGAATCCAGCCGCGCAACGTAGCCATCGTAACGGTAGCCGTTGAGCTTAAGCTTTGAAACGTTCCTCACCAGCACATCCCGCATAAAGTCCGTATAGGCGTGGACTGCCGCGTCCTCAATAAGGTATTCGAGCATGCTCTTTTCCATTATGTATGCATCGCAGCAGCGATAGGGCGTTTTGGGCCTGTATGGGTCTATTTCAAGGTCTGTTATCCTGCCCCCTTCGCCAAGGGTAAGCCTTAAATCATCGTAACGCACGGCGTCGCCCCAGTCCTTTTCCTCGCTGTACATTATGGTAACGTCCGCGCCGCTTTCAATGTGGCTTTTTAGCATTGCGTCATAGGTGCAGTTATATATTGTGTGGCTGCCGGTAAGTATAACGTAGCGCTGGGCGCTGCGGCGCACGTAGCCCATAACGGAGCGTATGGCGTCCACCGTGCCGCGGTAAAGGCCGGTATTGTCCCGCGTTAAAAAAGGCGGCAGTATGAAAAGCCCGTCGCGCTTGCGGTGCAAATCCCATTCCTTGCCGCTGCCAAGATGATCCATAAGCGAATGGTAGTTCCTTTGCGCTATAACGCCAACGTTGGTAACGCCCGTGTTCACAAGGTTGCTCAAAATAAAATCTATGCAGCGGTATCTTCCGCCGAAGGGCACCGCGGCGATGGAGCGGCTGTATGTTATGTCCCTAAGCTGGTTGTTGGATTCGCCCGTGTAAATAAGTCCGAATGCTTTTTCGTTCATGCCGCGCCTCCTTATTTATTCACTACCATGCCCGCGGGTATCATGGCGCATTCGGCTATGCGCGCCCCGCTGGCAACAAGGGTTATGTCCCCGGTTAGCGTAGTGTCGTATGCGTTCGTGCCGTCCGGCTCAATGCCTATCTGCGCGCCCGGGGCAACGCATGCGTTTTCGCCAAGTATGGCTTTTCTTATAACCGCGCCCTCGCCTATGCGCGCGCCGGGCATAACAACGCTGTTTTCTATAACGGCGTTCCTGCCTACCCTTACCCCCGTGAAAAGCACGCTCCGCTCAATGCAGCCGTATATTTCGCAGCCTTCGCTCACTATGCTGTTTTCTGCGTGCGCATCCGCGCCTATGTAATGAGCGGGCATTATGGGGCTGCGGCTGTATATGCGCCATTCGCTGTCGTTAAGGTCAAGCGCTGAAGGATTGTCTATCAAATCCATGTTCGCTTCCCAAAGGCTCTTTACCGTGCCCACGTCCTTCCAATATCCGTTGAATCCGTATGCCGCAAGGCGCTTGCCGTCGCTCAAAAGCTTGGGTATTATATCCTTGCCGAAATCGTGGCTTGAAGAATCGTTCTTTTCGTCCTCGGTAAGGTATTTTTCAAGCACGTCAAAGCTGAATATGTATATGCCCATGGAGGCGTTGTTGCTCACGGGGTTTTTGGGCTTTTCCCAGAATGCTGTTATCATGCCCTCCTCATCGGTCTGCATTATGCCGAAGCGGTGCGCCTCCTCCATGGGTACCTGCAAAACGGCAATCGTAGCATCCGCCTGCTTTTCAATATGGCAGCGCAGCATTGCGGCGTAGTTCATTTTGTATATATGGTCGCCGCTCAAAATGAGCACATATTTGGGCGAATACTGCCTGAGAAACGCAAGGTTTTGATATATTGCGTTCGCGGTGCCCGAATACCATTTGCCGCGGCTGCCGCTTACATACGGCGGCAGCACATATACGCCGCCGCTGTTGCGGTCAAGGTCCCACGCGGAGCCGTTGCCCAGATATGCGTTCAGCTCCAGCGGTGAATACTGCGTAAGCACGCCCACGGTATCAATGTCCGAATTTACGCAGTTTGAAAGCGGAAAGTCAATTATCCTGTATTTCCCGCCGAAGGGAACGGCGGGCTTTGCCGTGCGGTCCGTAAGTACGCCAAGGCGCGTGCCCTGCCCGCCGGCAAGCAGCATTGCAACCATCTTTTTTGTTACCATAGGCATTTGTTCTCCTTTTGTAGTAGTGAAAATTTATGTTCTTCCATATGTAACAGAAGTTTGTATATCGTCCCAAAAGGCTCCCCGGCCGGGGAGCTGGCAATACGCCGTAAGGCGGATTGACTGAAGGGTTGACGTAAATAGGTGAAGCCTCTTTCTTTTTTAACCCCTTCGTCTGCTCGCTTTGCTCGCATCCACCTCCCCGTTCGGGGAGCCTAACTCCTTCCGTCTTTTGCTTCGCAAAATCCACCTCCCTGTAGCTGACTGAGGGAGTAACACTCTTTACCTCCTCACCCTATAATACGCCGCCTCATACCCCTTCAGCTCTATCAGCAGCACGCAGCCTTCGCCCTCATCCTCGGCGGGGATAATTGGCTCGTCGCGCTCTATGCTGCTCATCACGCGCTCAAGCGCGCAGCGGTAGGGCATGTGTATGGGGTATGCGCCGTGGTCAACGGGGGTGAAGTTGAATACGCAGAGCAGCTCGTCCCTCTCCTCATCCATGCGGCTGAAGGCTATTATGCTGTGCGCCGCGTCGTCCGCCTGCCGCCACTCAAAGCCGTCCCACGAATCGTCAATTTCAAATAAGGGGGAATTGGCGCGGTATGTCATGTTCAGCGCCTTCACAAATTCCCTCAGCGCCGCGTGATGCTCGTAATCAAGCAGCATCCAGTCTATCGATGTTTTGAAGTTCCATTCAGCAAATTGGCCGAACTCACCGCCCATGAAAAGCAGCTTTTTGCCGGGCATGGCGTATTGCAGCATGTAAAGCTGCCTGAGCTGCATGAACATTTCTTCATAGCTGCCCTTCATGCGGCCTATGAGTGAGTTTTTAAGATGAACGACCTCGTCGTGCGAAAGGGGCAGTATAAAATGCTCGCTGAAGGCATACATCATTGGAAACGTAAGCTTCTCGTGGGAATATTTTCTGTATACGCTATCCTGCTTCATATATGAAAGCACATCGTTCATCCAGCCCATATTCCATTTGAAATCGAACCCGAGTCCGCCTTTGTTCGCGTCCCGCGTTACGCCGTCAAACGCGGTGCTTTCCTCCGCAATCAGCAGCGCGCCGGGGGATTCCCGCTTCACGGCGGTGCTCAGCGTTTTGAAAAACTCTATCGCGGCCAAATTCTCCCGCCCGCCGAATTTGTTCGGCAAAAACTGCTTGCCCTCCTTGCCGAAGTCAAGATAAAGCATGCAGCTCACCGCGTCCGTGCGCAGGCCGTCTATATGATATTCATTCAGCCAGAATACTGCGTTTGATACAAGGAAGCTTATAACCTCGCTGCGTTCAAAATTGAATTGCAGCGTGCCCCATTGCGGCTGCTCGCTGCGGCGGGGATCGGCGTGCTCATAAAGCGCCGTACCGTCAAAAAGCCTGAGCCCGTGGGCGTCCTTTGTGAAATGCGCCGCTACCCAGTCCAGTATAACGCCTATGCCGCGGCTGTGGAATGCGTCGATAAGCGCCTTCAGTCCGTTCGGGTCGCCGTAGCGGGAGGTTGCGCTGTAATACCCCGTGGTTTGGTATCCCCAGCTGTCGTCAAGCGGATATTCGCTAAGCGGCATAAGCTCAACATGGGTATAGCCCATCTCCTCAACGTAGTCCGCAAGCTCGGTTGCAAGGGCCGCGTAATCAAGCCCCTTCCGCCAGGAACCGAGATGCACCTCGTATATGCTCACGGGGCTTGTGTGTATATTTGCTCCCCTGTACGGCCTGTGGCGCATATAGCCTTCGTCGTGCCAAGCATATGAATCGCAGTCCCATATTACGGACGCCGTATCAGGCCGCATCTGAGAATAAAACGCGAACGGATCGGCCTTGAAGATAAGCTGCTCATCCGCCGTATATATTGCGAATTTGTATAAGTCCCCCGCGCAGGCGTTTCTTATATGCGCCTGCCAAACGCCCGTGGTGAAGCACGGCTCCATTATGTTTGCGTTTATGTCCCAGTTGTTGAAAGAACCCACCACGCTCACGCTCAGCGCGTTCGGCGCCCATACGGCAAAGCGATATGCCGCGCCGCCGTCCTCCATTGTCACGCGGTGGCAGCCAAGCGCCCTGTACGCATAGGCGCTTTTGCCTTCGTTAAAAAGATAAAGCTCCGTTTGATCCAAGTAAGTACCCATATTGCAAAGCACCGCCTTATTTCTTTTTTATATTTTACCGCATGGCGCGGCGTTTGTGTAGGGCGATTTTTCGCCTTCACCACGCGGTTATTATAAACATATATTATTACATGTATATTTAGGCATGTTTACGGAGGCGTTTATGTATATGCATGATCTTTGGGGCGTTGGCGTTGGCCTTAGCGCCCGCATAGAAAACCATGATGATTCGCCGCAGAACGCGGCAATGCTGAGGCGGCTTATGGATATAGGCTTTACGGAAGGGGCGGAAATAGAATGCGTGCTTGCGGCGCCGGGCGGCGGGATAAAGGCATACCTTGTGCGCGGCAGCGTCATAGCGCTTCGCGAGGGCGATGCGCGGCTTATAAAAACGGGTGAAGCGTATGCAAAATGAGCCTGTTATAGCCCTTTGCGGCAACCCAAACGTTGGCAAAAGCACGCTTTTTAACGCCCTTACCGGCATGAAGCAGCACACGGGCAACTGGAGCGGCAAAACAGTAAGCCTTGCGCGGGGAATATGCACGCGCGGCGGGAAGCGGTACGGAATAGTTGACCTGCCGGGAACATATTCGCTGCTTGCCCATTCAAAGGAGGAGGAGATTGCAAGCGGCTTCATAGCTGACGGCAATGCGGATGCGGCGGTGGTGGTGTGCGACGCAACGTGCCTTGTGCGTTCGTTAACGCTTGCCATGCAGGTTTCGCGCCTTAATGCGCGCACGGTTATATGCATAAACCTTATGGACGAGGCCGAACGCCGCGGCATAAGCATAGACACAGCAAAGCTTGAAGCATTAAGCGGCCTGCCATGCGCCGCCGTGTCCGCGCGGAGCGAAAGGGGCATAGATGAGCTGTTTAATAAAATCAACGCCGCGCTTGAAGCGGAGCCTTCTCCCCCGCCCGCATTCGCGTGCGATTGCCCGAACGCCGCCTTCTGCCTTTCGGAAAGCATATGCGCTAAGTGCGTCGCCGTATCGAAAACCGCGGACGAACGCCGCATGAAGATAGACAGAATACTGACCGGTCGATACACGGGCATACCGATAATGCTTTTGCTGCTTGCGCTGGTGTTTTACATAACGCTTGAGGGGGCAAACTATCCTTCCGCATGGTTGAGCAGGCTTCTGCTTTCGCTTGAGCCGCCGCTCAATTCCGCGCTGCTCTCGCTCGGCCTGACGCAGGGCGCGGCGCTTGCGCTCAGCGCGGGGGCGTACAGGGTGCTTGCGTGGGTGGTGAGCGTTATGCTGCCGCCGATGGCCATTTTCTTTCCGCTGTTCACCTTCCTTGAAGAGCTTGGCTATCTTCCCCGCGCGGCGTTCAATATGGACCACTATTTCAGCCGCTCCGGCTCCTGCGGCAAGCAGGCCCTGACCATGTGCATGGGCTAAAAGCGAATGCGGGCTTGCGCATTTTCCCCAGCTAATGTATTATGTACAAGAAAGTGCGCAAGATAATGCGCAAGATAAATCCGCTTTAACCAACAGCCGCAATCAGCGCTACATAAAAATATAAAGCAAAAAGGCACGGTGTATGCCGTGCCTTAGCTTTTGCCTGAATGGGATATTAGCCGTTATAGTGGCTGAACATATTGTCCGTTGCGGTGCGGATGGCGCGGGTAACGTCGGCAACCTTGTCCGCGGCCCAGGTTTCGGGCTCGCCGCGCAGGAAGGAGGTCTTGTCCACCCTGTTGTCGAATACGCCTATTGGCACATGATATGTTTTGCCGTGCGCGTTTACGGTAACGGTGTTTTCAACCTCGCTGGTTTTGATAAGGTATTCCATATCGTCGCAGCCGTAGTCGCCCAGCATTACCGCCATGGGCACGCCGTGGTGCAGATTGGAGCCGGGGTCGTTGGGGTCCGCCCTGTCCGCATTCTTGCGGCGGGATTCTTCCGGCGTTACCCAAATATATAGTATAACGGCCTGCTCAAGTATTTCCGGGCAGAACATGGGCAAGGAATACTGATAGCCGAACGTTCCCGTGAGCGGCATTGCCGCGCCGTCCGGCCCGCCGCGCGCGCATTCAATTATTATGGTCTTGTTCTCAAAGCTTTCGGGGTAGCCGGCATGCTTTTCATTAAGCATTGCGCGGGCCTCCTTTTCAAGCCTTTCGGCAATGGTATTCCGCGTGTTTTCATCCAGCACGCCAAGCCTGTTCGGTATGCCCGCGCCGGCGGCCGCCCTGTCCATGCGCTCAAACAGCAGCCTTGCCGCGGAGTCCGGCTTCGCAATGTTGCGGTTCATCAGGTCGTGATAATCCTCGTTGAGCAGATTGCACAGCGTGCCCCAGTCGCGCCCGTCAAGGAAAGGCGCTTCGCCTGGATAGAACACGCGCGGCTTATCGAGCTTTGCAAGCTCCTCGTCAATGCGGCGCATCATATGCACATAGGGAAAATCGTCAAGCTGAAGGTTTTCGCCTATATGGAACTCGTTTTGCAGCCTTTCCGGCTCCACATGCGCCATAAAATTCCTCACCTCGGACTTGCCGGACGCCGGCAGCGCCTGAAGCAGAACCACCTTGAATACGTTGTTTTTCATGCTGTCTCCTTCTTTCTGTATCAGTAAATAAGTTTAAGCCATTTATGCTTGTCCACGGTTATATTGCGGTGCTTATCAACGTATGCAATTATCAGCTCCGCAATTTCGGTGGGCAGCTCGCGCACGGTTTGGCATTGGCGGTAAATGTCGTATCCGCCCGCGCCCGATGCACGGTAATTATTTATGCAGAGCGTAAGGCGCTTATCGCCGCTCAGCTCCTCGCCCTTATATTTTATAGAAACCACCTTGTCCCCAACGCTTCGGCGTATATCGAACGCGGCTTCTATGCCCGAAAAATAATCGTAATTGAAATGCTGCTCTATCGGCGTAAGGAAGCTTTCGCTCACTTTCAGCTTGCCGTCGGCATCTATCGCAAAGTATTCCGCGCTCCGCTCCAATGCGCATTTAAGCTGCGCACGCGTGACGCAAAGGGTTTTGAGCGTGTTCGGGTAAATATAGGTTGATACGATGTCGCGTATGGTAACGTCGCGGTTCAGCCCCTTCACCGTGTTGCCGAGGCTTGTTGCGGAAATGTCCGCGCCCGTAGCTTCAAGCTGAACCTGATTGAAAAAGTTGGCTATAAGGCTGCCGTTCGCGGCCATTTTTATATGCTCATCCGGCAGAAGCTCCGCATCAAGATGCCCGACAGGCGTATCGAACCACACGGCGGCCTGCTCCTCATACGGGGCGAGCAGCTCATGCGCGGCTGCGCTTTCGTTATTCCCCGCGGGGCAAATGCGGGAGACTGCGCTTACGCCGTTTTCAACCGATATGTCAAGCTCGATATACTCCTTCGCCTTATCCGGCGGCTGGCAGGTGAACGTGCCGCAAACGCGCTTATTCTCCGCCGCCATGTGCTGATGCCCCGCAAGGAGAATATCGTAATCAAGCTCCGCGCATATTCTGTACCCCTGGTTTTCATCCGTTGAGGAAAGGAGAGCGCCGCTTGCCAAATCGCGCTCGTACCCGCCGTGATATATGCATATGTTTATGTCCGTATGCTGCGCCTTGAGCTCGCTTAAAGCCTCCTTTGCGGCGGTGAAGGCGTCGGTAACGGTTATGCCCCGCATATTCTCTCTCTTTTCAAATATGTTCACATAATGCGTTGTAACGCCAGCAAGCCCCACGCGAAGGCCGTTTTGCGTTGTTATTACGGCGGTACCTTCAACGCCCCTTATGCCGCGCACGTTCGCGCAAAGGCATTTTGCGTTGAGCGCGGCAAGATATTCCTCTATCGCCGCTTTGCCGTAATTGAAATCGTGGTTGCCAAGCGTTACAAAGTCGTACCCGCCTATGTTCATAAGCGCGGCTATTGTTTTGCCGCCGTGCTCTGTTTGGCTGTAAAGATAATATGTGAACGGGCTGCCCTGCAAAATGTCCCCGCCGTCTATTATAAGCGTATCGCCATCCTTTTTGAAGCCGGCAATGCAGTTGGAAAGCCCCGCCGCTATGCGGCTGCCCGTGGCGTAGTCGGTTGGTGAAAACGCGCCGTGAACATCGCTTGTGTAGTATAGCTTTAGCTTTTTCATGGTTATGCTATGCATAATGCCCCGGCCGTTTGGTGCGGCGGGGCATTGCGAAAATCAAAAATTTGTGTTTTATGCGCCGTGCGCCAGCTTGCGGCGTATCCTTGTGGATACAAGCTCTATTATAAGCACCAGCACCATCAGCCCCCATACGAACGCGCCTACCATTGCCCAGCGGCGGCTGTTAAGGCACTGCACAAGCGATGCGCCTATGCCGCCCGCGCCCACTATACCAAGGGTGGTTGCGTCCTTCAGGTTTATGTCGAAGCGGTAAATGGTTGTTGAAATAAAGCTTGCGGTAAGCTGGGGTATAACGCCGTAGCGGATCTTTTGAAAAGGCGTGCAGCCCATCGCGTCCAGGCTTTCGAGTATATGCGTATCAAGATCCTCTATTGCCGTTATGTACATTTTTGATATCATGCCTATTGAGCATATGGACTGCGTTATAACGCCGCAGGCCGCGCCCGGGCCTGTAACGCGGATCCACATAAGCGCCCAAACAATGCTCGGTATTGTGCGTATCATAAGTATAAGCACCCTTACCGCGTATGCTACGGGCTTAGGCATAATGTTGAACGAAGCGAGGAACGCGAACGGAATTGCGAGCACCGCGCCTATAAGCGTGCCGAGCACCGCAATGGCGATGGTTTGCAGCAAAAGATACGGAACGTCCGTATCCGATGTGCCGAAAAGCAGGGCGGTATCCGGGCTGAATACGCCGTGCAGCACGCCCTTTGCAACCTCCGTACCCGTTACGGTAAGGCCGGTGAACTTTATGTCCGATGCGGACCAGCCAACCATTACAACTATCAGCAGCACTATCGCAAGATACAGCACCCATTTGCGCGGGCGGTTGGCATACATTTCCGCAACGGTCAGCTTTTTGTCCAGCGTCTGTTCAATTTCCTCTATCAGGCTCTTCTTTTTCTTTTCCATGACGCCCCTCCTTATCAGCTAAGCTTCTTGCGCAGATATTCGCTGAAAAAGTCTATCGCCACAACCACAACGAACAGCGAAAGCAGCACCATGCCAAGGCTGTTGTAATCGCGCCAGCCTATGCGTTCGTTTATGGTTATGCCAAGGCCGCCTGCGCCCACGTAGCCAAGTATGGCGGAGGCGCGCACGTTCATTTCAAAGCAATAAAGGCTGTGGCTCAAATAAACGGGCAGTATCTGCGGCACGCAGGCCGACCAGAACGCCTGGAACTTGTTAGCGCCCAGCGCCTCCATTGCCTCAAACGGCCCCATGTCGATAGTCTCTATGCTTTCAAAAAGCATTTTGGCAACTATGCCGAACGTGAATATGGCTATTGCCACCGTGCCCGAGAATGTGCCCAGCGAGAATATAAGCGCGCACACAAGGGCTATTATAAGCGTTGGCAGCGTGCGTATAAGGGCCAGTATAAAGCGGCATATGCTCACAATAACAACGCTGTGGTTAATGTTGCTGGATGAAAGTATGGCGATGGGCAGCGCCAGCGCGCAGCCTATAACCGTGCCCAGTATGGATATCTTTATAGTGTCAAACAGCGGGGAGATGACCTTTGGGAAAAAGCTCCAGTCCGGCCGGAGTATCTTTTTGAGCAGATCCAGCATTTTGCTGAACTTGTTTATTACGGTGCCTATGTCAAAGCCCGTCATTATAAGCGAAAGATATATCGCCGCCGCAAGAAGGATTATTATCAGCGGCGCGCGGCTCCTGCGGCGCAGCACGCTATGGCCGTTGGCAAGGGTTATGCGCTGCGGCTTAAATATTTTGTCGTACAGAGTTTCCTTTATTATTACGGGGCTGTTTTCGTTTTCCATATTATCAGCCCTCGGTCTTTATCCGGTGCAGCTCGCCTTCGCCTTCGCCCATTGTGGGGACCTTGGTGCCGTTGTACACCTCGTCTATCTGCTCCTGCGTTATGGTGCTTGCGGGCCCGTCGAAAACTATTTCGCCCGCGCGTATGCCTATAACCCTGTCGCAATATTTAAGGGCAAGGTCAACATGGTGAATGTTGAGCAGTATGGATATTTTGTATTCCTTGTTTATGCGCACAAAGTCCTGCATTACCTGCTTTGCGGTTATCGGGTCAAGCGAGGCCACGGGTTCGTCCGCAAGTATTATCTTCGGGTTCTGGTTAAGCGTCCGCGCGAGCGCAACGCGCTGCTGCTGGCCGCCGCTCAATTGGTCGCAGCGGGTATAGGCCTTATCCAAAATGCCCACCTTGTCCAAACTTTCAAGCGCGCGCAGCTTCTGCTCCTTGGAGAATATGCCGAACAATACCTTGAAGAAGGGCATATCGGGCACGTCCGCCGTGAGCACGTTCTTTATGGCGGTGCTGCGGGAAACCAGATTGAAGCTCTGGAATATCATGCCCACCTTGCGGCGGTATTTGCGCAATGCCTTGCCGCGCAGCGTGTTTACGTCCACGCCGTCAACGGTAAGCTGACCCTTTGTAACATCGTGCATACGGTTGATGCAGCGCAGTATTGTGGACTTGCCCGCGCCGGAAAGGCCTATTATGGCCACGAACTCGCCCTGCTCTATTTTTAGGTTTATGTCCTTTAGCGCCGTGAAGCCGTTTGGATAAGTCTTATACACATTTTTGAATTCTATCATGCTGCGACTCTTTCTTATTATCTACTGGTTCAATATTATGGGAAAAAGCGCCCTGTATAGGCAGGGCGCTTTGCGGTTCGGATTATTATTCGGAAACGGCCTTAAGAGCAGCGCGGGCTCCGTCATAATCGGAATCGACGGCCTTGGCATAACCGGTGTGGCTGTACACATCGAATATGGCCTTGCCCTCTTCGGTATTGATTATGTTGATGAAGCAATCCTGAAGAGCCGCTACTATTTCGGGGGTGTAATACTGGCTGGCCTTGGAGATGGCAACGGTGTCGTTGTATATACCGTCGGTCACGCCGATAACGTTGAGCTCGTTCCAGATGGACTCGGAGCGGCCCATGCCCTGCTTACCGGTTTCGTCCTTCTGGTCTACGGGCAGCGTCCAGCTGGCTTCGTAGTCGTTACGGCCGTCGGCATAGCAGACGATGATGTCCACCTGCTCGGCAGCGGCGTAGGAGAAGGCGGTGCCGTAGCCGGAATCAAGGGGAATGACGTTGGTAAGATCGGATATCTTCTTGCCGTCATAGTTTTTCATAAGCCACATGGAAGGATAGATATAACCGGCGGAAGATGAGGTCTTCTGCACCGCCCAGCGGGCGCCGTCAAGATCTTCCCAGGTGAGGGCTTCGCCGTTGTTGACCTTCTCGGCCAGCTTCTTGCCGTATTCGGTGGGGGCGGCGTAGATCAGGGAACGATAGTAGGTTACCTGGGGACCGTTCTTCTGGGTGGCGTTAGCTTCGCCGTTCCAGTCCGCGGGGTTGGTGCTGTCGTTGGACAGGCCGTTGCGGGTGGCGGTCAGTATAACGTCGGTATCATCGGAATAGAGGGCATAGGTGCCGCCGGGCAGCCAGCCAAGATCGATGGAACCGGCGGACATGGCTTCACCGGTGGCGTCGTAGCTGGTGCCTACGGTGATGTCAACTTCGTCTATGTCGTAGCCAAGCTTGGCCATTTCGGCCTTGACAAGCTCGGGCAGGTTCTGAGTACCGGCGATTATAACGTCGGCATCCTTGGAAGGAACGAACTCGAGGGTCAGCTTATCGAAATGCTGATTGGCGGGTTCGGCGGTGGGCTCCGCAGTGGTGGGCTCCGCGGTGGGTTCGGTCGTCTGGGCGGGGGTGGTGTTGGCGGGCTCGTCGGTATTGGCGGGCTCGTTAACCTGAGTGCAGGCGCAGACGGAGATCATCATAACAAGTGCTATCAGCAGTGCTACGATCTTCTTCATTTTGTAGATTTCCTCCATACTTCTTTATTCACGGCCAAATGCCAGTGAATTTTGAATTTTTTGGCTTTATTTGCCGCAACAAAGTATACCACACAAACATTGCATTGACAATGCCGATGAATATATTGTTTTCAGATTGGACAAATTAACCGAGCAGCATGTTCTTCACGCGGCCTATGGCAATATAGCCGTGCAGCACGGCCCAAAGGTCGCTGCCGTTTTCGGCGCGCTCGGGGTCAAGCAACTCTGCATACGGCGAAAGCGCGCAGCCGTTCTCATTCTCGGCAGTATTATAGAAATTTTCGAAGAAACAATGCGGCTCTATCTTAACGTCCCTCAGTATGCCCTTGTATTCGTTAAGCGTGCAGTCGGGGAAATTTACGTTCCATATTTCGCCCGCAAGCGGCCTTTGAATAAGCTCCCGCGCTATTTCGTAAAGGAACATGTCCGTAACCTCGCGGCAGCCGACGTGCGTTTCGGAAAAGGCTATTGCGGGAACGCCGTTCAAAAGCGCCTCCATCGCAGCGCCCACGGTGCCGGAATAGGCAATATCAAAGCCCGTATTAAAGCCCGAATTTATGCCGGAGAACACAACGTCCGGCTTTACGGGCAGAAGCGACTTTATGGCCGTCTTTACGCAGTCCGCAGGCGTGCCGCCTATTGCGTAAGCGGCCTTCACGTCCGCGGGAAAATTGCGCTTTTCAACGCTTATCTCCCCCGCTATGGTTACCTTCTGGGACATGCCGCTGCACTGCCCGGCAGGCGCGGCCACCCAAACGTCGCCCAGCCGCGCGGCCGCGTTTGCCAGGCGCAAAAGCCCCGGCGAAGCTATGCCGTCGTCGTTGGCAACAAGTATGTTAAGGCGTTTGTTCATATTTTATATACTCCTTTGCCGGCGCTCATCTGCTAAGCACCTAACCTTAACATGATACCATTTGAGGTTAGGAGAAGCAAGGGATGGAACAAAGGGAAATATATTTGCTGCGTATTGCAAAAAATGTCTAAAAATAAAAGTTTTTGCTATTGAGTGCAAAAACTGTGCTTTTTATATTACTTTGTGCTATACTAATGCAGAAGGAGGTGCTATGGCATGATAGAATCCCACGAGCTTAAAAGACGCGATATCTATTTGAATAAACTGATCGGGTTTCGTGACACTGAGCCTGTAAAGGTGGTTACTGGCATTCGCCGCTGCGGCAAATCCAGCCTGCTGAAGCTGATGATTCAGCATTTGAAAGATACGGGCGTTCTGCCGGAGCAGATAATCGAAATGAACTTTGAATCATTTGATTTTCGCGGCATGGGTGCGGAAGATATATATGGCTATGTAAAGGAGCGCATTGTTCCTAAAAAGCGTATGTATCTGTTTTTTGATGAACTGCAAAGGATAGAGGCGTGGGAGGATGCCATAAACGCTTTCCGCGTTGACCTTGACTGCGATATCTATATTACCGGTTCAAACGCATATCTTCTCTCCTCAGAATATTCCACTTATCTTTCGGGCAGGTGCGTGGAAATAAAAATGCTGCCGCTTTCCTTTAAGGAATTTCTTGATTTTAACGGCTTTGAAGTCAGAAAAACGCAAAGCGCGCTCGGCGGATTCCGCAAACAGGTTTTTGACGGGAACGGGGAACGCTATGAACTTAGGGAAGCTTTTGATGCATATATGCAGTTTGGCGGAATGCCGGGCATTGCCGATGTGGGACTGGAGCAGGAAAAGGCGCTGTCGTTGCTTGACGGCATATATTCCACCGTTGTTGTCCGCGACATTCTGGAACGGGAGAAGCGCAGGGACCGCAGGCAGATAACGGATCCCGCGTTGCTGCGAAAAATAGTTCTGTTCCTTGCCGACAATATAGGGTCTAACGTTTCCGCCGCTTCCATTGGTAATACGCTTGTGAATGAAGGGCTTCTGGATGACGGCAAGCGTAAAGGCGCACCAAGCGCGCATACGGTGCAGGCGTATGTCAATGCGCTTTTGGAGAGTTATTTCTTTTATGAAATAAAACGCTTTGATATCAAGGGCAAGGCGTATCTTCGCACGCTTGGAAAATATTATATAGTTGATATAGGCCTTCGCAACTATCTGTTGGGTTTCCGCAATAGGGACAGCGGTCATGCGATAGAAAATGTTGTATACTTTGAATTGCTGCGCCGTGGCTATGATGTTGCTATCGGCAAAGTAGGCAATGCGGAAGTGGATTTCATCGCATCAACGGCCAATGAAAAGAAGTATATACAGGTGACGGAATCCATGATGAGCGAGGATGTGCGCAGACGAGAGCTTGCGCCGCTGCAAAACATACACGATAACTATGATAAAATCGTATTGTCGCTTGAAACCGGACTTGATATATCATACGAAGGCATTAAATCCGAAAATCTAATGGATTGGTTGCTTGGGGAATAGAATATTGTAAACCATAACATATAGAAAAGCTGCGTTTATCAGCGCAGCTTTTTATTTATATGAAAATTTCGTCCGCATCGTTATTAAACCTCCTCCCCCTCCCCGCATAGTAATAACCCAAAGGGGGTGAGGCCGCATGGCGGGGCATGAGGTTTATTGTGTTGCGGCGGAGGGGGCGGAAAGGTCGCTTGGCGAGATTTTAGAGGAGCTGTTGGAGGAAGCGATAAAGGCTGAGGGGTATGAGGACAAGGGCGGACTATCGGGCGGCGCTGTACATGCGCCTTTCAAAGGATGACGACGGCGCGGCGGAGAGCGCAAGCATAACCACGCAGCGGCAAATGCTGCGCAGCTACGCGGCGGAGCACGGATACGCCGTATATGATGAATATTCGGACGACGGTTACTCCGGCGTAAGCTTTGAGCGGCCGGAGTTCAGGCGGATGATAGCGGACATCGAGGCGAAGAGGGTCAACCTTGTTATAGTCAAGGATTTGTCCCGCCTGGGGCGCGACTATATCACGGCGGGGCAGTATACGGAGATATATTTCCCAAGCAAGGGCGTGCGCTGCATAGCCGTAAACGACGGCTACGATTCGGAAGGGCCGTATACGGACATTGCGCCCTTCAAAAACGTTATAAACGAAATGTACGCCCGCGACATATCGAAGAAGATACGCTCCGCGTTCGCGGCCAAAATGCGGGAAGGGGCCTACGTTGCGGCGTTTGCGCCGTATGGCTATCAAAAGGATGCGGCGGATAAGAACCGCCTTGTAACCGATGCACGCTCGGGAGAGATAGTAAAGCGCATATTCACAATGGCCGCAGGCGGCGCAAAGCCCGCCGACATAGCGCGGACGCTGAACGCGGAAGGTATCCCCTCCCCCGCCGTATATCGCTGCATAACGCGCGGCGGTATGAATACAGGGCGGCAGGAATGGACGGGTTCAACGGTAGCCAAAATGCTGCGCAATATGGTTTACATCGGGCATACGGCGCAGGGGAAAACCGAAAAGGTGTCGTTAAAAAGCCGCGTGAGCGTGAGCAAAGCGCGGGAGGAATGGATAATTGTAAAAAACACGCACGAGGCGCTTGTTGACGAAGAAACGTTCGATATTGTGCAGCGGCGCACCCGCGCGCGGACGTGCGAAAAGAAGGGCGGATTCGGCAACATTTTTTCCGGCATTGCGAAATGCGCCGACTGCGGGCGCAATATGTCCTCAACAGGAACGCGGAAGAAGGGCTCGCGGGCCAATCTGTGCTGCGGAGGATATAAGCTTTACGGCGCGGAGGAATGCGGCAATCACTTCATTGATTATGATGCGCTGTATAAAATTGTGCTGGCTGAACTCAGGAAGCGGCTGAATATAGGCGAAGCCGAGCGGGCGAAAATTGCGGATAATGTTTACGGGCGGCTTTGCGCGGCAAGGCGGGGCGATGACAAGGAAAGCGCCGGCATAAAAAGGCGGCTGAATGAGATAGAAAGCATAATAGCCAGGCTGTATGAGGACAACGCCGCAGGCAGACTGAGCGACCGCCGCACGGGCAGGCTTGCCGCAAAATATGAAAAGGAGGCCGAGGCGCTTGAAGAGCGCATGGGTGCGATTCAAGCCGAAAGGGAAGCGGCAGTTTCACGCGAAAAGATAGGCAGGCTGCTTGAGAAAATTACAAACGTGGCAGAACTTACGCCGGATATGCTGTTTAAGCTGATAGACCGTATTGAGATAGCTCAGGGGCATTATGAAAAAACGGCGCAGGGGCGGGTGAAGCGCCAAAGCGTGAAGATATTCTATCGGTTCAAAACGGAGGACGCGGAACGGGAATATACATTCTGACCGCATTCGGGAAACGCCTATGCATGCTGATGGGCCTTGGGTGCAACGCGGCGGCGATAGTGGGCTGCCGCATAATAGACAGCCCGCGCGAAAGGCTCATAGCCATATTGACAAACGCGTTCGTGCCCTGCAACGGGCGCTTCCCCGCGCTTATCGCCGTTATAAGCATGTTTTTTACCTATTCGGCATTTGCCTCGGGCGCGCTTGCGGGCGCGGTTATGCTTACGGCGCTGCTTATTGTGAGCGTTGCGGCAACGCTTTTGTGCGGCAGGCTTTTGAGCCGCACTCTGCTCAAGGGGGAACAAAGCTCCTTCACGCTGGAGCTGCCGCCCTTCCGCATGCCGCGCGTGGGCAGGCTTATTGTGCGCAGCGTTGTGGACAGGACGCTTTTTGTGCTGGGCCGTGCGGCGGCGGTGGCCGCGCCGGCGGGGCTGCTGCTTTACGCATTATCAAATATAAGCATAGGAGGGCAGTCTATACTTGCGGCGGCGGTGGACTTCCTTGACCCGTTCGCGCGGGTATTCGGGCTGGATGGGGCGATACTTATAGCGTTCATGCTGGGCTTTCCCGCGAACGAAATAGTCCTGCCCATAGCCATAATGGCATATACCGCGTCCGGCTCGCTGGAGGAGCTGCCCGCGCTTTGCGATATGCGCGCGCTGCTTATTGCAAACGGGTGGAGCATAAAAACGGCGGTATGCTTCGTGCTGTTCAGCGTAATGCATTGGCCGTGCTCCACAACGCTTTTAACAATAAAAAAGGAGACGGGAAGCCTGAAATGGACAATTCTGGCCTTCCTTCTCCCGACAGTATTCGGCCTTGCGGCGTGCTTTATTGTGAACGCGGTATTTACTCTTTTATAATGCTCATGAGAAGCTTGCCCAAGGCGATGTACATATCGGCATAGCCCATGGCGAAGCGTTCGCGTATTGCGGAGCGGGTAAAGTTCATTGTGCCGCTGCCCTTTATCTGCTCCAGCGGCTTTGAAGGATAAATGTGTATGAGCCGCGTTGAGCCGATGTGGTCGATGTCCAGCGTTTCCTGCTCCCTTAGGTGGATGACGATTATGGCGTCGTAGCCTTCATCCTGCAGGGGAGAAAGGGGCGTAACGTCGCTGTTTTTTACGCCGTAGGAAGGATCGTTTATTCCGCCGTCGGCAAACTTATGGCCTTCTATTTCAACGGGGTCGTAAACGTGGGGTATGGCGGCGCTGGCAAGCACGGCATCCGTCATTTCCTCGTCGCTGAGCTTTTTCAGCTCAAAATATTTAACGTGGCGTTCGTTTATGTCATACGCGCAGGCGAAAAGCTTTGCCCTGTGCGCGCATATCTTTTCAAAATTGCAGCTTTTGTTTATCAGCTCCCGTAGCGAATTCTGCGTGAAAACGGCGGTATCCTCGCTGCCCTGCATCTGCGCGGTAATGTGCAGCTTGCCAACAATGTCCTTTATGGCGCGGCCGTCGCCTTCCGCAACCTTGGGCGCGGCAACGGTCATAAGGCCGATGTTCTCCCAAAGTTCCTCCATCAGCGCGACGTCGTCCATTGCGAACACAAGCGTGTTCAGCGCGCCCACGCTCGTGCCGCTCACGCCGTACACCTTCTCTATAACGTCCATTTCGCCCATGGCCTTTATAGCGCCCGCTTCATACGCGCCCTTCGCGCCCCCGCCGGACAATACCAGCCCAAACTTCATGTTGTTCCATTTATCTATGTTTTTACTGTTTAGCATGTGTGCTCCTTTTGTGCGTTTATATGCCGCTTTTGCTGCTTTTATTATAAAGGCAGGGAATGCTAAATTGCAATATGTATCGCGGCTGCTCTTGTTTGCGCCAACCCCTCAGTCAATCCGCCTTACGGCGTATTGCCAGCTCTCTGTTCGGGGAGCCTTTTAGTTTACCGCCAACCAAAAGCTGTCCCCGCAAGCGGGGAAAGTGTCGCGGCGTAGCCGTGACGAAAGGGGAACGGCTAAAGCTGCCAAGCAATTTTACTATTCCCCCTCAGCTTCGCTTACGCTCAGCAGCTCCCCCATAAATGGTGGCGCCTTTTGGTGCGCTTTACAAACTCATATGTTAAGCCTGCCCTGAAAGGGGAGGTGGACATGAGCGTTAGCGAATGGACGGAGGGGTTGCATCAAAGCTGCTGTTGTTTACGTTAACCCCTCAGTCAATCCGCCTTACGGCGTATTGCCAGCTCCCCGGCCGGGGAGCCTTTTGGTGCGCTTTACAAGCTCTAATAAAAAGCCTCCCTCACCGAGGGAGGTGGATTTTGCGAAGCAAAAGACGGAGGGAGTTTGCGCCTTACCGCGCCTCCTCCATCCTTTTCAAAAACTCCTCGTCCGGGGCGAAAAGCAGGCTGTGCAGCTTGCCGTTGCGGCGGAATATGAGCGTGTGCGAGGATTTTGCATTGAGCGTACTCAGCGCGCCCGCGCGGGTGAAGGGTATGCCCTCGGGGTAGGCTTCGCCGGGCTTGAGCAGGGCGACTATTTCGTCCCGCGTTACGCATTCGACTATTTTGCCCTTGTCGGCCACCATGCGCTCGAAAATGAGCGTGCCCTTTTTATACGGCAGCGGCTCCGCGTTTTCATCGTTTTCCGTATTTGCGGCGGGGTCGTAAACAACGCTGTAACGGAAGGAGCATATGCGCTTTTCATATACCCAAAGCAGCGCCGCGATTATTGCGCCCAGCAGGAATATCTGCACGATTATGTTGAACGGGGCCGGCAGCGCCGCCGCAAGGGAGGATATCTGCCGCGCGAAGAACACCACCATTATGAATATGAACAGCAGCACAAAATCAAGCTTTGCCGAATTGCCCTGCCTTTGAGCCTTTTGCTGATACATTATTTGCCTTCTTTCCCGCTAAGCCGCTTATTCATTGTTTTTTCAACGGCGTTTATTATGTTTTCGTAGCCCGTGCAGCGGCAAAGATGCCCGCTCAAAAGCTTTTTCAGCTCGTCGCGCGTATAGCGGCGGCCGGATTCGAGTATCTCCACCGCGGTCATTATGAACCCGGGCGTGCAGAAGCCGCATTGCACGGCGGCCTCGTCTATGAACGCCTGCTGAATGTCCGATAGCTCGCCGTTGGGGCCAAGCAGGCTTTCAAGCGTGCGTATGTTCTTTCCGTCCGCCCATACGGCAAGGTATATGCAGGAATTGTAGCATTCCCCGTCTATTATAACGTTGCACGCGCCGCATTCGCCCACCTCGCAGCCTTTTTTGACCGACGTAAGGCGAAAATCGTTGCGCAGCAAATCCGTAAGCGAAGCGCGCACGTCTACCATCGTTTCCGTGTATTCGCCGTTTATGGTGCATTTTACAAGCTTTGTCTGTGCCATTATATTTCACCCCCGCTAAGGCGTATCGATTCCGTGAGCGCGCGCTTTGCAAGCTCGTGCGCCAAATGCAGCCTGAATTCGCGGCTTGCGCGCCAGCTGTCGCGCGGGTTAATGTTCTGCATTGCGGCGCCGGCAAACGCGGCAACGGTTTCGCCGCAAACGGGCTTGCCGCGCACGGCTTCCTCCGCGGCAGGTACGCGCATGGGCACGGGACCCGCCACGCCGTATGCAATGCGGGCGCCGAGTATAGTTGCTTTATCATCGCTCAGCTTAACGTTTACCGAGCAGCCAAGCGTTGCTATATCCATGGCGTTTCGCATGGCATATTTTATGTAATGCCCCTTATAGCCCGCGTAGCTTTCCTTTTTTATAAGTATTGCCGTAAGCAGCTCGGCGGGGCGGAGCGCCACCCTGCCCGCGCTTATATAATATTCCCTTATGGGGAGCTGCCTTACGCCCTCGGCCGAGGTAAGCTCAACTATCGCGTCCCATGCGTGCAGGGTGCTTGCGCTGTCCGCGCTGGTAACGCCGTTTGAAATGTTGCCGCCTATCGTGCCGATGTTTCTTATCTGCGGCCCGCCCACCATGTCCACGGCCTCGCCCAGCACCTTTATATGCTCGTTTATAAGCGGATCCTTAGTGATGTGCGAAAAGCTTGTGAGCGGAAGTATCCTCAGCGTCCCATCCTCGTCCATGCTTATGCCCCTCAGTGCGTCTATGCCGAATATGCTTATAAGCTCGCAGCCGGCAAGCTTGCCCTCGCGCAGCTTTATGAGCACGTCGCTCCCGCCGGCGATTATCTTTGCATCGGGGTGCTGCCGCATAAGCTCTATTGCTTCATTAACGCTGCTTGCTTCATACAGCGCCTTTATGTCATACATGCCGTGTGTCCCTCCTTATCAAATAAGCCCTTCTTCGCGGAAACGTTCAAACAATACATGCGGCGTGAGGGGTATGGAGTCTATCTCTACGCCCGTTGCGTTCAGCACAGCGTTGCGTATGGCGGGCGCGCCGCTGGTCGCGGGCGGCTCGCCCAGCGCCTTTGTGCCGTATGCGCTGGTGGGCTCGTAGTTTTCAACGAACCGCGCCTCAAGGTGCGGATGATCCATGGTGGTGGAAAGCTTATAGTCCAGCAGGTTGTTGTTCAGCGGCCTGCCGGTTTTTTTATCGTAAAGCAGCTGCTCGCTCAGCCCGTAGCCTATTGCCATGCTCATGCCGCCGTGCACCTGCGCCGCGGCAAGCGCGGGGTTTATAAGCCGCCCGCAGTCATGCACGTTTATCATGTTCACAAGCTTAACCTTGCAAAGCGGAATGTCCACCTCCACCTCCGCAAAGGAGCAGCCGAACGAATATGCGTTGGATTTTACCTGATATGTGCTTTCGGCGGTTATGTGTTGGCTGTGCTCAAGGCTGTAAAGCGCGGTTGTTGCAAGCTCGGCAAGGCTCATCAGCCGCCTGCTGTTGTTTATGTTTATGATATAGCCGTCCTCAATGTCCAAATTGTGAACCGTCATGCGGGTAAGCTCGTGCGCGTAATTCAATATGCGCTCCTTCATTATGCGCGCCGTCTGCTGCACGGCAAACCCGCCCACGTAGGTTTGGCGGCTTGCGTATGCGCCCGTGCCGAAGGGGGTAACGTCCGTATCCTGGGCGGAGATTATATGCACCTTTTTAAGCGGGATGCCCAGCTCCTCCGCCGCCATTTGGCTGAAGGCCGTGTCCGCGCCCTGCCCTATTTCGGTTTCGGCAAGCTGAAGCTGCACCGAGCCATCCTGATTGAGCACCATGCGGCAGGACGAGCTTTCAAGCGATATCGGCCACACGGCGGTATTGTACCAGAAAACGGCCATGCCTATGCCGCGGCGAACGTCGCCCGTGTCGTGCGAAAATTCCTCCAGCTTGCGCTCGTAATCGATATACTCCATGCCCTTTTTGATGCATTGGTTAAAGCTGTCGAAATAATTCTCGTTTTTGGAAAAATTGTCCCTGTAGCCAACCTCCATCAGGTTCATCTGCCTGAGCGTCAGCGGCGGTATGTTCAGCCGCCTTGCAATATCGTCCACGTGGCTTTCCATTGCGAACATCATCTGCGGAATGCCGTAGCCGCGCATCGCGCCGCCGGTGGATATGTTTGTGTAAACGGTATAAGCGTCCCCCTTGCAGGCGCCGCGGTAACGGTAAAGCTGCCTGAACGCGCCCGCGCCCTTTGCGCAGATGCTGTGCCCGTGGCTTGCATACGCTCCCTGATTGGAATAAGCCTCCAGCCTGCCCGCAACGAATGTTCCGTCCGCGCGGACATGGGAAACGATATGGTAGCGTATCGCGTGGCGCACGCGGTTGCTTGCAAAGGTTTCCTCCCGGCTCATGTCCAGCTTAACCAGCCTTCCGCCAAGCACCGTGGAAAGATACGCGCACAGCGGTTCATACAAAGCGTCCTGCTTGTTGCCGAAGCCGCCGCCTATATAGGGCTTAACTATGCGCACGCTGCCCCAGTCCCACCCCAGGGCCTGGCCTACTATGCGGCGGACGATATGCGGAATCTGCGTGGAGCTTACAACGTTTATTTTGCCCGCCTCCTCATAGGCGTAGCATATATGGTTTTCTATGTGGCAATGCTGCACGGTGGGCGTATCATACCATTTGTCCACAACTATAAGCCCGGGTTCCTTTATGGCTTCGGCATAATTGCCGTCCTCGTATGACGTATGGGCAAGTATGTTATGGTCAAAGCCTTCGTGCAGCTGCGGCGCGCCGTCCCGCATGGCCTCGATGGGGTCAAGCACGAAGGGAAGTTCTTCGTATTCAACCTTTATGGCGCGTATGGCCTGCATTGCGCTCACCTCGTCCCGCGCGACCACCGCGGCCACATCGTCCCCGTAGTAGCGCACATGGCGGTTGAGCAAAAGCCTGTCCGCAACGTCCTGATGATGAGGATCTGTGCTCCATGGATGCCCCGCCGTTGGGAAGGGAATATCCGGCACGTCAAAGCAGGTGACTATTTTCACCACGCCCTTTATCCTTTCCGCCTCGCTTGTATCTATGCTTTTAACATAGCCGTGCGCAATGCTTGAATGCAGCACCTTTGCGATAAGCGCGGATTTATCCGCAATATCGTCCGTATATTTGGCGCGGCCCGTAACCTTATCCGGCGCGTCCACGCGCGTTACGCTCTGTCCTATAATGCCCATGGGGCTTAACTCCTTCCCGCCAAAGCGGCGTTTATCAGTTGTATTTTATAAATTTGAAGTTTACTGCGTCAAAAAGCCCCTCGTCCGTAAGCTTAACGGCCGGTATAACGGGCAGCGCCATGAAGGAGAGCGCGATGAGCGGATCGCTGTCCCGCTTGGCGCCGAGGGAATAAAGCGCATCGAGCAGCGCCTGCTGAATTTCAAGCACGTCGTTCACGGGCGCGGCAGTCATAAGCCCGGCTATTGGCAGCGGCAGCCTTGCAAGCACCACCCCGCGGCTTACCACGCTGTATCCGCCGCCGCATTCCCTGAGCGACTCTATCGCCATGAGCATATCCTCGTCGTTATCGCCCGCAACCACCAAATTGTGGCTGTCGTGCGCAACGGTGGAGGCCACCGCCCCGTGCTTTATGCCAAGCCCCTCCAATATGCCAACGGCCATGCTGCCGGTCGCGTGGTGCCGCTCTATAACCGCAAGCTTCACCATGCCGCTGCCGGGTATGAAGCAGCCGTTTTCGTCCCGCTCAACATCGCGGTACACAAGCTCCGTCACCAGCTGATGCGGTATCATCTTTATTACCGGCGCGCTGACGTGGCACTTCAATGCAAGGTCAGCCTTTGAAATTTCGGGCAGGCGAACGCTGTTGAACACCTGCGGCGGCAGTATGGGCGAAGGTATCTGCTCCTCTCCCGTATACGGTCTGCCGAAGCGGCTAATCACCTGCTTCACTTTGAAATCCTTCAAATCCTCCAGCAGCACCATGTCAGCCTTGTACCCCGGGGCTATCGCGCCAACGCCGCGTATGCCGTATGCTCGGGCGGCGTTATAGGAGGCCATCTTTACTGCGTCTATCGGGTCTATTCCCGCGGCCACTGCCATGCGCGCGTTCGCGTTTATGTGCCCTTCGCGGCGGATATCCTCAATATGCTTATCGTCCGTGCAGAACATCATGTTCCGCGTGGGCAGCTTTTCCTTTGCTATGCGGCGCAAAACGCCGTCCATATTATTGGCGGCGCTGCCTATGCGCAGCAGTATGTTCATGCCCGTTGCAAGCTTCTGCTTGACTTCTTCATAGGTTGAGCATTCATGGTCGCTGAATGCGCCCGCAACGCGGTATGCGTTAAGCCCCATGCCCTCAAGCATGGGCGCGTGGCCGTCTATGGGCCGCTTATCGAAAAGCCTGAGCTTATCCAGCATTTCCTGGCTGCAATTTATAACGCTGTTCGCGTCCATAACCTCGCCCAGGCCCAATACGCGGCTTTTGTGCATGAACTGCTCCATGTCCTCCGCAACAAGCTTCGCCCCGCTGTGCTCAAACGGCGTTGCCGGCACGCAGGAGGGCAGCATGAAAAGCACCCTCAGCGGCAGCTCGTCAGTCAGCTTATACATGGCGCGTATGCCCGCAGCACCCGCAACGTTTGCAATTTCGTGCGGGTCGGCAATAACGGTTGTTGTGCCGTGGGGCATTATAACCTTCATGAAGGAGGAGGGTATTACCATGCTGCTTTCTATGTGCACATGCGCGTCTATAAAGCCGGGCGCAAGGTAAGCGCCGCCGGCGTCTATTTCGTTTTCGCCGCTGTAACTGCCAACGCCTATTATAACGTCCTCGTATACCGCCACGTCCGCGCGAACAATCTCGTCCGTAAAAACGTTCACAACGTTCGCGTTTTTTATAACCAGCGTGTTCTTTCCTTCGTATGCCGCGCGTATCAGCTCGCTCTGCCTCATGGTGTCCCCTTTCGATTTTAATATTGATATTTCAGCTTGGCGAATATCAGCCTGCCCGCCGCCGTTTGCAGCGCGCTTGTGACGATAACGTCCACATCCTCGCCGATAAAGCGCCTGCCGCCGTCAACGACTATCATCGTGCCGTCGTTAAGATAGCCCACGCCCTGGCCCACTTCCTTGCCCTCTTTAACTATGTTCACGGTCATCTCCTCGCCCGGGAGCACAACGGGCTTTAGGGCGTTTGCAAGCTCGTTTATATTGAAAACAGGCACGCGCTGCACGCCCGCCACTTTGTTCAGATTATAGTCGTTCGTGACCACAACGCCGCCCATGTCGTAAGCGAGCTTTATAAGCTTGGCATCAACCTCGGCAATGTCCTCATAATCGGTATCTACTACCTTTATGGGAATGTTCTGCTCCTTCTGCATGCGGTTGAGTATGTCCAGCCCGCGCCTGCCGCGGTTGCGCTTCAATGAATCCGCGCTGTCCGCAATGTGCCTAAGCTCCGCCAGCACGAACGCGGGAACTATTATCTGCCCTTCAAGCATGCCGGTTTGGCAAATGTCCGCAATGCGCCCGTCTATTATTACGGACGTATCAAGCACCTTGGGACGTGCGGCGGAAGAGGATTTGCTTCCCTTGCCCGGGCGGCGGAACCACGAAGGCAGATTGACCTCTCCCCTGCGCTTCAATACCTGCGCGCAGCCAAGATAGCCGCACGCGCAGTAAAGCGCAACGTTTATAATCGTGCCTATGAGCCAAGGGAGATTTGCCGTGAGCGTGCTTAAAAGCAGCGCTATCACAAGCCCAACTATAAGCCCCACCGCGCCAAGGAAAATATCGGATAAGGACATATCGCTCATGCGGGCTTCCGCTGCGCCCACTGCCTTTGAAAAGCCGGATATAATGCGCGGGGATAAAATATAAAATATGATTGCAAATATGATTGCCGCCGCAATATACACCGCTTCGTGCAAAGGCAGGCGATTCATCATCGCCAGCAATTTGTCCGCCCCTGCCGTGGCCGCAAGGCCGATGAGCGCGCCCGCTATCGCAATAATGATGCGGGCGAATTTTTTAGCCAAGTTATATTACCTCCTGTACAGCTTATTTAATTCATTATTATATAATAAGTACGCTTCGCTGCATATGGATAAAATTTGTCCTTCGCGGGAATTTATCAGCTTATTGCGCCGTACACTTCTTCCTCCGCACAGCCTATGCATAAAAGCTCATCCCTCAGCAGGCGCATTGTAAGCGAAAGCATTTTCTGTTCGCTTGCGCTGAGCCCCTTTTCCTGCTGCTTATGCTTGAGAAATATAAAAACGTCCGCAATGCCGTATATGCCGCCGCTCCTCAGCCGGCTGCAATTTTCGCGGTAGCGGCGGTTCCAGTTCCCGCTTTGGGAGGCCCCCGTGCTCGCCACGCCGGAAATGATGTAGCGCATTACCCTTTCGCTCTCTTCCCTTGTTACCGGCCGCCTCAGCCCGATTTTCTCCGCTGTTTCAACCGGCACCATCGCGCTTACGCGGCCCGAATCGAATTTGAGCAAATAATACCGCGCGTTAACGCCAAGCACCCTGCGCTGCTCAATTCCTTCTATTTCCCCTATGCCGTGCATGGGGTAGCATATTCTTTCGCCTATGCAAAACATAGCATTCCTTCCCTTCTCCGCATGTATACGGAATAAAACGGCACGCATTCATGTTCGTTCTTTGATTGATCGACATAAAAATTCTTTTGTTATCTTGCATTTTATTTTATCATCATTTCCTGCGCCGTGTCAAAGAAAAATGCCTGTTTTGCCTATAATTTTCGTTGAAAAGGGAGCGGAGCGGCTGCGGCTGCACGGCGTGTCCGCATATGACGTACAATTGTGGCGGCCTTCGGTTAAGGCGCTCTCAGCCAAAGGATTGCGGTGAAGCGGGCGTGCATTATGCAAGTGCGCGGGCGTTATGCATAAGCGCGCGGCGGTGTGGATAATGTGGAGAAAAGCAAAAAAAGGGCGTATTGCGCCGCAAACGTGTGGATAACTATGTGGATAATGTGGACAACTGCTGTGTATAGCTATATTGATATGCAGGATGATGGCATAAATATGACATCGGCCGGCCGAAAACATGCCGCCTAAAAAATATTCGGCCCCCATAAAAAAGCATAAGCGGCGGTTAAGAAGCATACTTTTATTATGAGGTGATGTTATGGCAAGGCGAAATTCGGCGCGCGGAATGCACAAAACCGTCCGCCTGTTAGCGACAGGCTTGGCCGCGCTGATACTATGCGGCGGAATGGTGCTGCTGTTCGTTCAAAAGGAGCGCGCGGCCGCAAACGCGGCGGGCGAGCCAACTGCGGAACCGATTGCGCCCACGCCCGCGCCGCGCTTCACGGTGGTGATAGACCCCGGCCACGGCCTGCCGGACGGCGGCGCGACCGGCATGGATACGGGCATTGCGGAGGAAGGCATAAACCTGAATTATGCCATGGCGCTCAGAGATGAGCTTAGTGCGCTGAACATTGCCGCCGTACTGACGCGGGAGGATGAAAACGCGCTCAATGCGGACAAAAAGAAGGACATGGCGGCGCGGCGGGACATAATAAACTCCGCCGGTGCGGCTGCGGTTATAAGCATACATATGAATAAATTCGGCGACAGAAGCGTATCCGGCCCCATGGCGTTTTATATGAAAGGCTCTGCTGAAGGGGAAAGGCTTGCAAAATGCGTATTGGACGGCGTTTGCGGCGCGATAGGCAGGCCGCTGCGCCACGTTAACCCGGGCGATTATTATATAATAAAAAACAGCGAACCGCCCTCAGTAATACTTGAATGCGGGTTCCTGTCCAATGCCAATGACGAAGCGCTGCTGCAAAACGAAGAACATATGCGGGCCATGATGAAGGGCGCGGCGGAGGGGATATTGAAATATGTTGAAGCAGCGGAGGAAAAAAGCCAATAAAAGGGCCCGGGTCTAAAAAACGGGCCGAAAGGAAAAAATCAAGCCTGCTGCTTCACCTTTTCGTGGCGAAGCCTGTGCGCAAGCGTGTAGAGAAATTCCTTTGAGCCCGGCGGACATTTTTCACGATTGACAAACAATTCGTTTAATCGGTCTTGGTTGCCGCGCGACCAAATGGCATATATTTCCTCGCGTATGTTACGTTCAACCCTGGGAGGCACCGTGTTTAACCGCTCCGCAACATAGGGATATAAATTGGCGGTTGCACACATGACGTCATCGTGCTGCATAATGAATTCGAGCGCCGTGACCATTTGAATATACCCTTGCCTCCCGGCGGGGGCTCCAAGCTCCAAAAGCTCGGATTCTATATCCAATCGCTTCATTGTTTCCTCCGATTCTTAACAACAACTGGGGTGATTATAGTGAAGAAATGTAAATATGTCTGTGATGCAGTAACATAAATCGGCCATTTTTTCTATTCCTCAAAAGCCCAAAAAATGCTTAAAACAGAGGATGTTATAACGCTATAAGAAAAAAGTATCGGCAGAGTTGTAAAGAAGGTCGCTAAGAAAAATTAATAACTGAAGTTATTTTAAGCCGCTATTGCATATATTGCGCATGTTATAGTATAATATGCTGCAGCGCTTTTGAAGGGCGCGACATGCGAAAGGAGAACGCAAAAATGGACGAGAGCGATGCCGAAGCGCCCAGCCCTGTTCCGTTACAATCGCATATAGCTGAAAATGTGAAAGGTCATACCTCCCGCGCCCGTTATGATTTTTATACGGGCGTTATGCGGCATGGCTTTTTTGCATAAATAAAATCATATTATTTGGAGGAATCAAAACCAAAATGGAAGACGACCCGCTTATAGGACTATTGCTGCTGCAGCTGTTCTTTATTCTGCTCAACGCCGTGTTCGCGTGCGCTGAGATAGCCGTGCTTTCGGTGAACGAGGTTAAACTGAACAAGCTTGCGGCGGAGGGCGACAAACGCGCCGCGCGACTAAGCCGCCTTACTTCCCAGCCCGCGCGCTTTTTGGCTACTATACAGATATCCATCACCCTTGCCGGCTTCTTAGGCAGCGCATTTGCCGCGGATAACTTTGCCGACAGGCTGGTTGAAGCCGTGCAGTCAACAGGCGTGAACATAAACGCGCATCTTCTCAACAGCATAAGCGTTGTTGTAATAACGCTTATACTCAGCTTTTTCACCCTTGTTTTCGGCGAGCTTGTGCCCAAGCGCCTTGCCATGAAAAAGGCCGAAAGCATTGCCCTTGCATTGAGCGGAGTGATATCGTTCATATCCGCCGCGTTCAGGCCCATAGTATGGCTGCTTACGGTAAGCACCAATCTTGTGCTGAAGCTGCTTGGCGTTGACCCCAACGAGGAGGACGACGAACTGACAGAGGACGAGATACGCATGATGATAGACGCGGGCAGCGAAAAGGGCGCCATAGAGGAAGGCGAAAAGGAACTGCTGCAAAACGTGTTCGAGTTCAACGACATTGCGGCGGAGGATATACTTACCCACAGGACAATGGTGGATATGCTTTGGACCGAGGAAACGGACGCGGAATGGGAAACCACGATAAAGGAGACCAACCATTCGCATTATCCCGTTTGCGGGGACACTGCGGACGATGTTGTTGGCGTGCTGAAGGCGCGCGACTATTTGAAGCTTACCGACCGCACGCGCGAAAGCGTTATGAAAAACGCCGTAAGCCCCGCGCTGTTCGTGCCGCTGAGCGTTAAGGCGGACGATCTTTTCCGCGAAATGCGCCGCACGCGCAACCACTTTGCCGTGGTGCTCGATGAATACGGCGGAATGAGCGGCATAGTTACCATGAACGACCTTGTGGAGCAGATAGTGGGCGATATTGACGATGCGGATTCAGAGGAGGCCATAATACCCATGGGCGGCGGCAAATACTCCGCCGGCGGGCGCGCCGCGCTTGAGGACATAGGCGAGCTTTTCGGCATGGAGCTGCCCACGGACGAGTTCGATACCATAGGCGGGCTTATATTCTCCGCATTCGATGTCATACCCGAGGACGGCAGCCGCTTCTCCGTTTCCGTATGCGGCATCCATGCGGACGTTGACAAGGTTGCGGAACACAGGATAGTACACTGCGTTATATATAAGGAGGAAAAGCAGGACGCGGAAGGCGCGCCGATTGCGTCATAAATATTAAAATGTTACATAATTTTGATGCTTCTATCCATAATAATGAACGAATGTGAAGCTTGGCCTCAGGCTATTGCATTGGGGCAAAAGCGGACTATAATATAAGCTGTACCGCGAAGGAAAGGGCGATGGGCCCCGGATGGAGCGGCACGGCAGGCGGCCCGATAAGGGCCGGCCGAGAAATAAAAAATTTACCTTATGGAAGGAAGTAGAAATATTATGTTACCGATGATTTTTGGAGAAAACCTTTTTGATGACCTGTTTAACGATGCGTTTGAACGCAGCATGTGGAACACCGACAAGGCTCTGTACGGCAAGCGTGCTTCCCAGCTGATGAAGACCGACGTACACGAGACCGAAGAAGGCTACGAGCTGAACGTTGACCTGCCCGGCTTCAGCAAGGACGAAATCAACGTTGAGTTGAAGAACGGCTACCTTACCATCAGCGCCGCCAAGGGGCTGGATAAGGAAGAAACCGACAAAAAGACCAAGCGCGTCATACGTCAGGAGCGTTACAGCGGCAGCTGCCAGAGGACCTTCTACGTTGGCGACATAAAGAGCGAGGACGTGAAGTGCAAGTACGAAGCCGGCGTGTTGACAGTCAACCTGCCCAAGTACGAGCAGAAGAAGCTTGCCTCCGCCAGCACCATCGCCATCGACTAACACTAAAACAAACGCACAGCCGTGCGCGGGTAACCGCGCGCGGCTTGTTTTATTCTTCCGCAGGATATGGTAAAATAGCATAAGGAAGTATCCCCTCACGGTGGCATGCGGCGCGATATCCAACATTTCGGCATAATAAGTTGGATGTTGCAGGGCGAAAAGTTGGATGTTTGAGGGGTAAAAGTTGACTGTTAAGCAATTTAGTAAAAAGATAAACTATAAAAAAAGGAGACAGACACCATGAAAAACGAAAGCGCAAAGAAACTGCTGGACTTCATGAAAAAGAGCCCCACAAGGTATCAGGTGGTGGCGAACTTTGAGGCCATGCTGAACGAAAAGGGCTACGAAAAGCTGTATACGGAAAAGCCGTGGCGGCTTGAGCGCGGGGGCAAATACTATGTTTCGCCCAACGGATCGAGCATAATGGCGTTCCGCATCCCCGCCGAACCCACCGCGGGCTTTATGCTTTCCGCCGCGCACAGCGACTCACCAACCTTTAAGATAAAGGATAATCCGGAAAAGGCCGGCGCGCATTATGTGCAGCTTACAACCGAACGCTACGGCGGCGCGCTCATGTCCACGTGGTTCGATCGTCCGCTTTCAGTTGCGGGCCGCGTGCTTGTGCGCGGGGAGAACGGCCGCATAGCGACCAAGCTTGTCAACGTTGACCGCGACCTTTTGATAATACCCAACGTTGCCATACACATGAACCGCAACGCCAACAACGGCTTTGAAATAAAGGCAAATGTGGACACGCTGCCCCTTTTCTCAGACGAAAACGGCAAGGGTAAATTCATGCAGGTGGTGGCGGACAGCCTCGGCATAAGCGCAGAGGACATAATAGGCCACGATCTTTACCTTTACAACCGCATGGCCCCCACGTTCCTCGGCAGGGATGATGAGTACATTGCCTCCCCCAAGCTGGACGACGTGGAGTGCGCGTTCGGCTGCATGGAGGGCTTTATAAACGCGGCCGAGAGCGGCAGCATACCCGTATGCTGCGTGTTTGATAATGAGGAGACCGGCAGCTCCACCAAGCAGGGCGCGGCTTCCAACATTCTGCGCGACCTTCTGCGCCGCATAGCGCTCAACCTTGGCAAGAGCGAGGAAGAATACCTTGCCATGGTTGCGCAGAGCTTCATGGTATCGGCGGACAATGCCCATGCGCAGCACCCCAACCACCCCGAATATTCGGACGGCGACAACTGCCCCTACATGAACAAGGGCATAGTGATAAAGTTCAACGCCAACCAGAAATACACTACCGACGGCGTATCCGCCGCGTTGTTCCGCCGGGTGTGCGCGGAGGCGGGCGCGCCGGTGCAGGTTTTTGCCAACCGCTCCGATATGGCGGGCGGCGGTACGCTGGGCAGCATTGCAAACACAAAGGTTGCCGTAAGCACCGTGGACATCGGTCTGCCGCAGCTTGCCATGCATTCATGCTACGAAACCGCGGGCGCGGAGGACATAGACAGCCTTGTCAAGGCCATGACCGCCTTCTATTCCAAAACCCTCACCGTTGAAAACGGCGAATACGGAATATAAGCGGGCTTACGCGCGCGGTGAAATCCCTTCTTGCGAACGGGTGAAATTGCGCAGAGGCGCAGTGAAATATTGCTTGCGCAATGTGAAATCCGCCTGACGGCGGGTGAGCGTGAGAGATTGTGAAGTTGTGGGGACGCGATGCGTCCCCTTGGTTATTCCAAAAGTTTATATGAAGCGTTGTAGGGGCCGTCATTGGCGGCCTGCCGTGGCTATGTTTGAGTTGTAAAGCGCACCAAAAGGCGCCCCGGCCGGGGTTCGGAGTTGAGCGCCGCCAGTGGCGGATGAAGCGAAACGGAGAACGGGCAGGAACAGGGAGAATTACGAACGGCAGTGAGTAAGGCGACCTTGTTCCAACCTGGGCTCGGTTTAGCTATTGACTGAGGGGTTGAAATTAGGAGAAAAGCAAATAATGCCGCCCGGCAGATGCCGGGCGGCATTGTCTATCGTATTCCGAACGGCCGGAGGGGGGGATGACCGCGCGGAATACGGGGGAGGGATGACAATATCGGGTTTAGTTTTCAAAATAATCCTTGACCACGGCCGCGCCGCCGTCAACAAACAGCTTGCCGCGGGCAAACAGTCTGTCCACGCGGTAATCGCCGCCAAGCACCATTATGTCCGCATCGGCGCCCGCACGGATAACGCCCTTTTTGCCGGCAAAGCCCGCCACGCGCGCCGGATTTTCCGTGAAGAAAGCAAGCGCCGTTTCAAAGGGAACGCCGTATATCTCCTTCAGTCGCCTAAGCTCGCACAGCAGCGTTTCGGGCGTTGTGTATGTTATGCCGATGCAGCTGCCGTTTGCGTCGAACTTGGGCTGGCTGCCGCATGCATCGCTGCTCATGGTTATGCGCGCGGGGTCCGCGCCCTGCTGCAGCGCGGAGTATACCGCCGCCGCCGTTCCGTTTTCGCTTTCAACCGTGTCCGCCGTAAAGTCCGCCGTGCCGCCCATTTTGTTGAACTTCACCGCGTCGCTTATCAGCGCGGCCGTGCGGCAGCAATGCGTGGGCAGGAAAGTATCCGCCGGCAGCTCGGAGTTCTCCACCGCGTCGAAAAGCGGCTTCAGCCTGTCCTTTCCGCTGCCTACATGTATTATGACGTATCCTTTTTTGCCGCTTAGCATGCTGCTCACGCGCACCTCCGTGCCAAGGCGCGCCAATTCCTGCCATGTCACGTTTGAGCCGCGGTGGTCCGATATGGCTATCTTCACGCCTATCATTTCGCCTATCAGCGCTATGTCCCGCGCAACGTCTCCCGTCAGGGTTGGCGAAGGATAGCGATAATTTCCGGTAACTATTCGGCAGGTCAGCCCGTAATGCTCCAGCGCGCGGCATTTGAAAAGCAGGTTTTCAAGGCTTCTTGATATTCCGTCCGTGCCGAGCGGGCTTACAACCGTGGTAACGCCGTTTAGCGTTAGCTCGCTCAGCCTTATTTCGGGCGTGCGGGAAACGGGGCCCTGTTCACCGCCGCCGCCGGTTATGTGTACATGCGTATCCACTATGCCCGGGCATACGGCCGCGCCGTTTATGTCGTAAACTTCAATTTCGGGCGCCGCCTGCCATGCGGAAAGATCGTCAGCAACGGCGTGTATCCTTTCGCCCATTATCAATATGTCCTTTTTACCGGCGTACTTCGGCGCATATACGCTGCAATTCTTCAGTAGTTTAAGCATAGTGCCTCCCAAACCAGATTTTATGTCAATTCTCCGCTTTTTCCGCGTAATTAAAGCTGTCCAAAAAGTCCATAACGTCCTGCTCGTTCGCCAGTATTTCGTCGAACCCGCTGCCCATCTGTATGGCTATGCAGGAGGTGAGTATATTTATAAACGAAAGCGTCGCCACCTGCGAATTGTAAAAATACCGCGCGCCCGTGCGGCAAAGGAAAACGCTGTCCGCACCTGCGGCTGCGGGGGAATCCATGCTGTCTGTCACGGCTATTAGCGGAATGTTCTTGTAGCGGCAGTAGCTTGCGGCGTTCGCGCAGGGTTCATAGTACGGCGGGAAGGAGAACAATATTGCCGTGTCCCCATCCTGCATGGCGGCAAGTATTGTGGATACGGTGTTGCTTTCGCCAAGCTGCACCGCCGTGGCCTGTATGCGCAAAAAGTTGAGCCGATAGCAAAGATAATCCGCAAACACATAGGATCTGTCGTGCGCAAATACGAATACGCGCTCCGATTTAAGCAGCCTGTGTGCGCAATTTACAAGCATTTCAGCATCCAGCTGCGCTATGGTGGCGTTAAGGTTGTTCTGCTCGTCCGCGCAAACCTTGTTCAGCAGCTCCTCTGCCGTGCCTATGCGGTTATCCGGGTGCAGGCTCGGCGCGCTGAGCGTTGCCGCGCGGAACGCGCCCTGAGTATGCTGCTTGAGCGCATCCTTGAGCGAAACGAAGTTATCGTACCCCAGCGCCCTGCAAAGCCGCAGCACCGATACTTCAGAGCTCCCCGTGCGCACGCTCAGCTCCTTGAGCGATAAATAGGAAGCTTCGTCCGGATTATCCATTATATACTGCGCTATGGACTTCTGCTTGCTTGTTAGGCCGGCCATGGCTTCACGGATGGACTCTGTTACGGACATACTTCCTCCCCAAAAACTGGAATCTTAAAGCGTTTACTTTATTATATGCCAATAAAATCAAAAAATCAAGCATGATTATGCCCGAAATAATATTTTTTGGGCAAAAATGTTGAGCTTTCACTTTACAATTGCATCTGTTTATGTTAGGATACATGCAAGGTAAGCCGAAAGGTATAAACGAACGGCTTATACCATATCAAATCTTTAAGGAGAATAGGCATGAAAAAGACGATCGCTTTGTTATTGACGCTTGTGATGCTCTCTTGTATTGTTGCAGGATGCAGCGGCAACCAGAACAACAATGCGCCGCAGGATAACGATCCGGCAAACACCGCTGCGCCCGCGCAGACAGATGAGCCGCAGGTGGTTTACGAAAAGACTTATAAGTCCACTTTTTCCACCTCCATAACCTCCATGAACCCGTACTGCACGGAGTTCACGTCGGACTACAACTTTATTTCCAATATTGCGGAGGGCCTTGTTGAAACCGACGTATACGGCCGCCCCGCCCCCTGCATGGCGGAAAGCTGGGAGCATAACGACGATTTTTCCGTTTGGACGTTCCGTATCCGCCCCGATGTATATTGGGTGGACTGCAACGGCAGCAAGACCGAATATAAGGTAACTGCGGACGATTTTGTGGCCGGCATACGCTATATTGCCGATCCTGCCAACAACGCCAGCGGCATCAGCACCATAAGGAACGTTATAGCGGGCCTGTATGATTATTACTACGCGCTTGTGGATATAGACGACGGCACGGACATAGGCAAAACCCGCGACGAAGTGGTCGCCTCCTTTGACGAAACCGTGGGCGTGAAGGCCGTTGACGAATATACCGTTGAATACACCCTTTCCGGCCCCTGCCCGTATTTCCTTTCCTATGCGCAGCTTGATATGATGCTGCCCGTGGAGCAGGCGTTCCTTGACAGCGTGGGCGAGGATTTCGGCACCAGTAAGGAAACCATGCTTTATAACGGCGGTTACTACATTTCCGCTTGGGATCTTGATAAGCAGTTTGTGCTCACCAAGAACGAAAACTACTGGGATCTTGACAAGCTTACGCTCGATACGCTGCAGTGGGAATATGTTTCCGACAGCATTTCAAGCCTTGAAATGTTCCAGCGCGGCAACATAACCGGCACGTCCCTCACCTCCGAGGAGGTTGCCAGCATACGCGGCGGCGAATGGGAGGATTATGTATACCTTTCCGAAAAGACCGTTACCACCTATTGGTACAGCTGGAACTTCCAAACCAAGAACCCCGAAATGGCGGCTGCCGTGCAGAACGAAAACTTCCGCAAGGCTGTATTCAGCGCGATAGACGCAATAACCCTTTCCGCCATATGGGAGCCGAATGATCCCGAATTCTTCTGCCGCTATACGCTGCTGCCCGAAAACGCCATATTTGACGACGACGGCAAGGATTATACCGATTACGGCAACCTGCCCGCCTACCGCGATACCGATCCGTATGACGTTGAAAAGGCGCAGGAATACCTGAAGGCCGCAATAGCCGAGCTGTGCGAGGCGGACGGAGTGACGCTCAAGGGCGTAACGCCGGGCCATGTTGACATGCTGCCGCTTACCGAGTTCGATTGCGACGGCAAGCTGCCCATAGACATAGTGTATTCCTCCAGCTCCTCCGACAGCGACATGAAGAAGGCCACCCTTGTGAAGAACATGCTGGAAACCTACCTTGGCAAGGAATACGTCAACGTTATCCTTGCATACTCGTCCAACAGCTTCTCCGCCGAGGTACTCGATCTTGGCAACTGGGATTTGGTGGACGACAGCTACGGCCTGCGCTATGCCGATCCTTCCGCCAACCTTAACCGCTGCACCAGCGATTATGACATAACCGATTCCGGCTATTCCATACCCGAGTTTGACGCGATGATAGAAAAGGCCGGCGCAACATATGACCTGAGCGAGCGCTATGCCGCCTATGCGGATGCGGAATGCTATCTGCTGGAGCATGCGTATCTCAAGCCCTATATGTCCGGCGGCGGTTCATATAACATGACGCGCCTTGTGCCCTATACCGTACCCGGCGGCTACTTCGGGCTGAGCCGTTATAAGATGAAGGGCGCGCTGATACAGGGCGAACCCGTTACCAAGGCGCAGCACGAGCAGCTGAAGGAAAAGTACGAGGCCGAAAAGGCTGCCCTTGCCAACAACTGATAAACCGATCGTACTTTCCTAAATAAAATCCATTTGCGGGGGTGGGGCAGCCCACCTCCGCGCGTATAATTGCCGGGCAATGCGCCCGAACGGAATAAAAAAACACCCAAACGAGGTTTTACCATGACAAGATATCTGCTTTCCAAATTGGGGCAAGCTATCGTAACGATAGTGCTTGTTGTGCTGGTGGTATTTGCTCTGCTTCGCTTTATGCCTACCGCGGGCTATTTTTCCAAGGAACAGTATAAGGAAATGAGCGACGCCGAAAAAAACGCATATCTGCGCAATATGGGCGTGCTTGACCCCCTTCCTACTCAGCTTTATAACTTTGTTTCCGGCCTTTTCAAAGGCGATCTCGGCCGCAGCATAACGCTGTATCCAAACATGCCCATTTCAACCGTTTTGGGCGAAAAAATACCCTATTCGCTCCTGCTCAATTTCATAAGCTGGTTCGTTTCGGCCATAATAGGCATACCTCTCGGCATGGCCATGGCCGGCAACAAGAGCGGCATAGTGGATGGCTTAGGCACGCTGTATGTGGTTATAATCCGCGCCGTGCCAAGCATTATTATCCATTTTTTCATTCAGGTGTTCCTCTCCCGCTGGTTCGATCTGCCCATGCTCTTCTATATGGATCAGCCCGTTTCATGGATACTGCCGGTCGTTTCCATGTCCATCGGCAGCATCGCCGGCTACGCCACATGGCTCAGGCGCTATGTTGTGGATGAAGAAAACAAGGATTATATTAAGTTCGCAACCGTTAAGGGCCTGCCCAAGCGTTTCATAATGTGGCGCCACATTTTCCGCAACGCTATCGTGCCCATTGCCATAAATATCCCTTCGGACTTCCTGCTGATGCTTTCAGGCTCCCTTGTTATTGAAAGCATGTATGCCATCCCCGGCACGGGCGGTTTGCTCATCAAGTCCATCACGGCCATGGATAACCCGCTTGTGCAGATACTTGTGCTGCTTTACGGTGCGCTCAGCGTGCTGGGCGTTTTCCTGGGGGACATAGTGGTGTCCTTCGTGGATCCGAGAATAAAGCTTGTCGGCGGGAACGACGATTGACGCGGAGGAAAAGAACATGGAATCAAACGCAAAAAACAATCCCACGCCCAATATAAATGATATTCCGGACGCGCTTTTTACCCGCGCGGAGTTTCATGAAGAACTCAGCGAGGAAGCCGGCTTTTCCAATTATTCGTATTGGCGCAGCACCATACGCACGTTTTTCAAAAGCACCGTTGTAAAGGTTATAGTGGCGCTGCTGATAGCGCTTGTGGCATACACGGTCATATACCCAATGATAACCGACCGCGATCCTTACGCCGTTGCGCTTTCGGCGCGGGAATGGAACCTGCCGCCCTCTGCCGAGCATCCCTTCGGCACGGATGGCGTTGGGCGCGATATATGGGCGCGGGTGTGGTTCGGCACGCGCACGTCGCTGCTGCTTTCGCTTGCGGTAGCCTTCTTTGAAGTTGGCCTTGGCGTTATAATCGGCGCAATATGGGGCTTTTACAGGAAGCTGGATACCCTTATGTTCGCCATATATAATACCCTTACCAACGTGCCAAGCACCATTTACCTTGTGCTTATAGCTTATATTATGAAGCCCAGCATATTCACCATTATGATAGCCCTTGTGGCAACGGGCTGGATAAGCGAGGCGCGCTGGTTCCGAAGCCGCATACTTGCCCTGCGCGAGGCGGACTACAACATTGCCTCCATATGCCTTAAAACCCCGCCAAAGCGCATAATAAGCCGCAACGTGGTGCCCTATCTTGTTAGCCTTATCATAATGGACGTGGCGCTGACGATACCGTCCTCCATAGGGTCGGAGGTGTTTTTGAGCTTTATAGGCGTTGGCCTGCCGGCGGATTTGTGTACGCTTGGCAATTTGGTCAATCAGGGCAGGAGCGCGTTTTTGGTGTATCCCTATCAGATGATATGCCCCACGCTTATACTGTGCTTCATCACCATTTCGTTCTATATAATCGGCAACAAGTTTGCGGATGCATCCGACCCGCGCAACCATGTTTAAGGAGGGGCGCAGCATGAGGGAAAAGATATTTGAAGCAAAAGACGTAGTTATAAAGTTCAATCTGCGCGGCCATACGCTAACCGCCATCCGCGGCGCGTCGATAGACCTTTACGATGGCGAAACGCTGGCGATAGTTGGCGAATCCGGCTCCGGCAAAAGCGTATTTACAAAGTCCTTCATAGGCATGCTTGATACCAACGGCTGGGTTGAGCAGGGCGAAATGCTGCTGGACGGCGTGAACATAGCAAAATATAAAACCGAAAAGGAATGGCTGAAGGTGCGCGGCAAAAAGATTGCCATGGTGTTCCAGGACCCCATGACCAGCCTTAACCCCGTTAAAACCATAGGCGAGCAGATACGCGAGGTAATAACCTATCAGTTCGGCACCGATAAGGCGCAGGCCAAGAAGGAAGCGATAGAGCTTTTAAGGCAGGTTGGCATAAACGACCCCGAATTAAGATATAAGCAGTATCCGCACGAATTCAGCGGCGGCATGCGCCAAAGGGTTGTAATAGCCACGGCCATAGCCTGCCGGCCCAAAATACTTATCTGCGACGAGCCCACCACCGCGCTGGACGTTACCGTGCAGGCGCAGATACTGGATCTTATAAAGCGGCTGCAAAAGGAAATGGATATGTCCGTAATATATATCACGCACGATCTTGGCGTGGTGGCAAACGTTGCGGACAGGGTCGCCGTTATGTACGCGGGGCAGATAGTTGAACACGGCCTTGCAAACGAAATATTCAAGGATGCGCGCCATCCGTATACAAAGGCGCTGCTCATGTCCCTGCCCCAGCTTGGCGTAAAGGGGCACGAGCTGCACTCCATAAAGGGCACCCCGCCCAACCTTTATAAGGAAATAAAGGGCGACGCCTTCGCCCCACGCAATCCGGACGCGATGAAGGTGGATTATGAATACGAGCCGCCGTTCTTCAAGGTATCGGATACGCATTACGCCAAAACGTGGCTGATGAGCGACAAGGCGGCAGATTACCGCGCGGAGCTTGCAAAGGCGCATGAGCAGACGGAGAAGACAGAGCCCCTGCCGCCCAAGGATTACTCAAACGGCAAAAAGCTTGTGTCCGTGCGCAATCTTTACGTTAATTTCAAGCTGAACCGCAAGGAGTTCAGCGCGGTTAAGGACGTTAGCTTCGATATATACGAAGGGGAAACGTTCTCCCTCGTTGGCGAATCGGGCAGCGGCAAAACCACAACGGGCAAGGCCATAATGAAAATTTGCCATACCTCCTCCGGCGATATTTATTACGACGGCATGAAGGTAAACGGCAAAATGAACAACCATGAGCTTACGGAGTTCCGCAAAAACGTGCAGATGATATTCCAGGACCCCATGGCCAGCCTTAACGAACGCGCCAAGGTGGACTATATAATTTCCGAAGGCCTATATAACTTCCACCTTTTCAAAAACGAAAAGGAGCGCAAGCAAAAGGTTATAGACGCGATGCACAGCGTTGGCCTTATGGAGGAATATGCAACGCGCTTCCCGCACGAGTTTAGCGGCGGCCAGCGCCAGCGCATAGGCATAGCAAGGGCGCTTGCCGTGGAGCCGCGCTTCATAATAGCGGACGAACCCATAAGCGCGCTGGATGTTTCCATACGCGCGCAGGTAATAAACCTTTTGAACAGGCTGAAGGCCGAAAAGGGCTTCACATATATGTTCATTGCGCATGATCTAAGCGTTGTCCGCTTCATATCGGACAGAATTGCCGTTATGTACAAGGGCAGAATAGTAGAGCTTGCGGAAAGCGAGGAGCTGTTCCTCAACCCCCTGCACCCGTATACCAACGCCCTGCTTCAGGCTGCTCCCGTGCCGGATCCGGACATTGAGCGCGGCAAAAAGCTGGTTGTATATAACCCCGCAATGCATGATTACGCGACCGATAAGCCCGCGTGGACTGAAATAAAGAAGGGTCACTTCGTTTGGGCAAACGAGCGCGAGGCGGACGAATACCGAAAAATACTTAAATAAACGGAGGCTATGCATATGGAAGGAACGCTTTTTATAGTTGGCGGCGGCCTGATACAGAGCGCGGACGAGGTATTTGCCGAGCTTATACGGCGCGCCGGCGGCGCAAACGGAAGGTTTGCGTTTATCGTGTCCGCTTCCGGCATGGATCCGGACGATACTTTCCGCTCATATAGGGACGATTTCGTGCGCCTTGGCGCAAGGGAGGAAAACTGCGTGCTTGTACCGCTGTATGCTCCCCATGTGCGCGACGAGCGCGGCTACAATGCCTTCACCGGCGATGCGGAAGGGCTATTGGAGCTGATGGAGGGCGTTACGGGCGTTTGGTTCACGGGTGGGGACCAGTATTTCACCGCCAAGTGCTTCCTGCGCGAAGACGGCACGGATACCAAACTGCTTACAAGGCTTAGGGAGATATATGCATCCGGCGGCGTTATAGGCGGCTCCAGCGCGGGGGCGGCAATAATGAGCCGCGTTATGATAGGCTCCGGCAACGACCGCGGCGTGCTCAGCCGGGAAATAATGTACGGCTATGATAAATACGACGAGCAGTGCGAAAAGGACGATCCCTGCGACCCGCTCACCATTACGCAGGGCCTTGGCTTCTTCCCCTACGGCGTGGTGGATCAGCACTTCAATAAACGCCCGCGCCTGATAAGGCTTATCGAAGCCTGCCTTAAAAACCGCGAAGGCGCGCGTATGGGCTACGCCGTAAGCGAGGATACAGCGCTTGTGTACCATGCGGGCAAATTCAGCGTGCTCGGCAGCGCAAACGTGTTCATTGTGGACTGCACAAACGCCGAAAAGACCGCAAACGGCTGCTACCGCGGAGTTAAGCTTGCATCCGTGCAAAAGGGCGACACGTTTGATATAATAAATCAACAGGCCGCGTTTGCGCCGGATGCTCAGCTTTGCAAAGAGGAGGACGGCTTCTACCGCGACTATGTAACCAACCTTATCACCAACAGCCCCACGTTCGACGCAATGATGGAAAAATACTATCTTTGCGGGCTTAGGGAGGATATGTACCGCGACGAAAAGGGCAGCCACATAAAGGGCGCCGTTGCCTACGAGGCCGACGGCGACACATATATTGTTGTGCCCAAATATTATAAGACCGATGCTTCCCGCGGCTACGCCGGGGCGCATGTGTCGCTTGAAAACGTGGGCCTGGATATCGATACGGTAAAAATACGGCTGTAAGGCCGATACAAAGGGGAAACAATGCTTGGCTACGCGCTGAAAAAGCTTATGTACAATATTTCGCTGTGCCTTACGGCATACATGCTGATATTCTTCTTTTCGCGGTATCAGCGCGTGTATGCGGGCTGGTTTGCGGGCGCGGCGGGCATGATATATCTGCTTGCGGCATGGATATATTACCTTAAAAGCAAGGGTACGGACATAACGAAGCTTTTGAAGCGCAAAAAGCCGCAGGAGGTGCCGTATTACCTTAAATCCCCCGCCGAAAAGCGCAAAAAGCCGCGCATAGGGCTTAATGCTCCGCGGCATAATACGGACGACGATTTGGACGAAACGGCTGAGCAGGCCGAAACCGAAAGCCTGAGCGCAAAGCAGGGCTTTGCCGCCCGCGCGGCGGTATATCTTGTAATGGGCATAGTTATGCTGGTGCTCAGCGCAATTTGACAGGAGGACGCATGAAAACAGTCACCATAGAAGAATACGGGGTAAATACCCAATATGATGTATACACATTCGGCAGCGGAGAACCGCGTATAACATTCACCGCCGGCATACACGGCAACGAGGTGAGCGGCATTTACGTTGCGCAGCGGCTTATAGGCCATTTTATAAAAAATCCGCCCGTGAAGGGCACGGTAAAGATAATACCCACCGTGAACGCGGCGGCAATGCGCTGCATGCAGCGCAGGAGCCCGTTTGACGCGGTTGATCTGAACCGCTTTTTCCCCGGCAGCGAAAGCGGGAGCATATCCCATAAGCTTGCCGCATCCGTATACAAAGAAACCGCCGACGCGGACATATTGGTGGATCTTCACTGCTGCGGGCAGCACGGATTGCCGTATATACTTTCGGTATACAGCGAATCTGCCAAGGTGCGCAATCTGGTCAGCAGCATAACAATGCCCATAGCCGTCCATTCGGAGGGCCTTGGCGGGCAGCTTTTCACTGAATCCTGCCGCAAGCGCGCCCAAGCCGCCTGCATAATAGAAATACCCTCCGGCGCGGGGGACGGCGCGGTCAACTTGAAATTTGCCGACGTGTGCTTCAACGGCCTTATGGACATGCTCAGGAGCGAAGGCGTCGCTGCGGGCAAGGTTGAAGGCCATGCGCCAACGTTCTACGGCAAGCTGATAGACATAAACGCCCCGCATGCGGGCCTGTGGCAGCCCGAAAAGGAGATTGGCGCGGCGATACGCGCGGGCGAGCGCATAGGCCGTATGGATGCCACGGACGTATATGCCCCCGCGGACGGCATGCTGATAGCCTGCCTGCCCTGCGGCTACTATCTTGACGATAAGCCGTACATAGGTATGTATGTGCAGAAAGCGTAGCGCGCTTTCGCGCGCGGTGAAATCCGTTCTTGCGAACGGGTGAAATTGCGCTGAAGCGCAGTGAAATATTGCTATCGCAATGTGAAATCCGCCTTACGGCGGGTTAGCGTGGGAGATTATGAAGATGTGGGGACGGGAGGCCGTCCCCTTGGTTATTTATGTGGGAGTTTGTAAAGCGTACCAAAAGGCGCCACCGCGTGCGGGGACAGCTTTTGGATATAGCCTATACTGCACCAAAAATGCCGCCTTGCGGCGGCATTCCCCCTCCCGGCTTGGTTGGCAGTTGCTTCCCATCCTCTTCTGCTTTTAGCATTGTATATTCTGAAAAGTATCCGGTAAAAATAATTTTAGCGAAATACTCGCTAAAAGTCAATAGCGAAAAAATCGCTAAGTAGAATAGACTCATTCTGAAGTGATGAGGTTATTTTTTATGGTATACAAGCGCATCCGCGACCTGAGAGAGGATAAGGATATGACGCAGACACAAATAAGCCAAATACTGCATTGCAGCCAAAGAATATACAGCAATTACGAGCGTGGGGATGTGGACATCCCCACTTCTGTGTTGATACGGCTTGCGGATTTCCACAACGTATCGGTTGATTACATACTCGACCGCACCGATAACCCGAACATGATGAAGTAAAAACTAAATAGAGCCAAAAGGCGCCCCGGACGGGGTTCGGAGTTGAGCGCCGCCAGTGGCGGATGAAGCGAAACGGAGAACGGGCAGGAACAGGGAGAATTACGAACGGCAGTGAGTAAGGCGACCTTGTTCCAACCTGGGCTCGGTTTAGCTATTGACTGAGGGGTGAGAAAAATAAATAGCAGATAAGCATCTTTATAACCTTTTTTGCAGGGGGGCCAGGGAAGATTTCGATTTCTCCCCTTAGGCCCCCCTGCACCCCCCGTAACCCCATTGAAACGATCGCTCCGCGAGGGGTACGGCACTGTACGCCGTGTTTGTACTGCACTAAAAGGCGCCACCATTTATGGGGGCGGAGCTGCTGAGCGTAAGCGAAGCTTAGGGGGGAATAGTAAAACAGCTCGGCGACTCCGAGCTGTTCCCCTTTCGGCCACTCACTTCGTTCGTGTCCACTTTCCCCGCACGCGGGGACAGCTTTTGGGTGGTGTTACCGCCAGCCTGCCCTGAAAGGGGAGGTGGATGCGAGCAAAGCGAGCATACGGAGGGGTTGCAGCGTGGCTGCTCTTGTTTACGTCAACTCCTCAGTCAATTCGCCTTGCGGCGTATTGCCAGCTCCCCGGCCGGGGAGTCTTTGGGTGGTATACACAAACTCTTGTACAATCTCGGCGGGCCGCCAATGACGGCCCCTACTCCACATCTTATAAACCTTTGGCAAAAACAAGGGGACGCACAGCGTCCACCATATCTTCACAATCTCTTACGCTAACCCGCCGTAAGGCGGATTTCACATTGCGCAAGCAATATTTCACTGCGCGTCAGCGCAATTTCACCCGTTCGTAAGAACGGATTTCACCGCGGGCGGAAGCCCGCTACATCAGCCTTTCCTCCGCATCCTCATATTCTTTATAGAGGAACTCTGCGTGCCATTTTACGGGACGGGAGCTTTTTTCAAAGCGCAGCGCGGAGCATGCCACGCGGGCATTTTTATCGTTGTTCATATAAAGCGTGGTGGGGCCGTCCGCGCCGCCTATCACGCCTATCGCCGCAGCCATGCTGCCCATGCCAAAGTCCGCGCTGCGCGGGCGCGGGTTGTCTCCCGGCTCGGCATCGGTTACTATAATGGAGCTGCCGGCATCGGGAGAAACGGTGTATTTCATTACGGTCATGTTTTGGGGCATTTCATAGTTGCTTATGCCGAATGCCCTTTTGTCCATTGTCTTTTGCTCTATGCTCAGCGCGGTAAGGGTATATACATCGTGCGTTAAGGGATGCGTAAGCTTTGCGCTTTCGCCCTGCTGTATCATGAAATTGCCTGCCGATATCGGGCGCGGCTCGGCTATCATCTGAATTCGCAATTCCGTTATTATGGGCTTTAGGGTGGTTACCCATGGGAAGAACCAGCGGCTGAACATATAGTCCGCCTTGGGGTCAAGCCCATAGCCGTTGACAAAGGCGACCGCTTCATCCTCGTTGTATTCATTTTCCGCATAATAGTATGTGCTGCTGCCCACGGAATAGCGTATCAAATCGCCGTTCAGGGCTATGCTCGGCCTAATGTCCATAGGCCCGTGCGCATCGCATAGCTTCATGCACAAATCAACCGCCATGCCGTAGCGGAAAGTGTATATACAGGGCACGAACCATTCGCGCTCCGCCCAGTTAAAGCGGCGCTCTATCCTTATCTCCTGGCCTATGCGCCCCTTGCGCCTGTTTTCAAAGTATACCTTCATTCGCGGTTCGGAGCTTCCCTGCGCCGGCTTCGGGGTGCGCTTTTTTCTCGGCGGTTTGCCGCCGTCCGCGGATGCGTTTTTCTCGGCATCATCGGTGCGGAGCGCTATTTTGCTGTAATCAAAATTCTGCTGAAGATTATGTATATAGCCATACGGGTCGCGCATGGGCCTAAGCTTCAGCTTCAGCCCCACCATGTCTATAACCTCGTGCGGGGCGTTGGCCTTGCTTTCCCGCACGAATGCTTCAAACTGCTCCCTGTCCCATTGCCACGCCTGCTCCAGCGCGGCGCTGTCCCCCGTTGCAAGCAGCAGGCTTATGAAATCCCCTATGCTTTCGGCAACTATGTGAACGTATTCGCCCGGCGCGTTCATGGGGCTTACCGCAAACACCGCGTCCGAATAGCCGAATATGCAGCAGAAGTGTATTCCGTCCACTCCTGCCCAGCCTATTATGTTTGAATACTTGGGCGTGCAGAAATACGGCTCGTTATCCTTTCTGAACTCCACGCCAAGCGGAGCAAGGGTATAGCCCAGCGCATGCAGCCGCTTTAAGTATTTGTTGGTTTCGTGTTTATCTATCATAGCTTTATTACCCTTTTCAGCCTCGGTACAAGCAGCGCCGCGGCGGCTATTTTTACCGCGTCGCCCGGAAGGAAGGGAAATACGCACAGGCTCAGCGCCGCCAATGCCGGCGTGCCGCTCTGCACGCAGTACCACGCCGTGCCCAGCGCATAGCATGCCGCCATGCCCACCGCGCACGCAAGTGCGATTTTCAGCGGCTTTGCACCCAGGCGCTTTACAATCACGCCCGTAACAAACGCCGCCGCAACGTAACCGATAAGGTAGCCGCCAGTGGGGCCGACAAGCGCCTGCACCCCGCCGCGGAACCCCGCGAACACAGGCACGCCAACCGCCCCTATCAAAAGGAACACGGCCTGGCTTGCCGCGCCCATGCCGCCGCCAAGAAGGCCGCCCGCGATATATACGCTGAGCAGCGCCAAATTGATGGGCACGGGCTGAATGGGAATGGCTAACTGCGAGCATACGGCGGTAAGCGCCGCGAACAGCGCGCAGTAGATCATTGTTTTTACGGTTCTGTTCATGCAGTCCTCTTTACAGTTCTATTTTTGTCCACCCTCCGCGATGGAACCGGGTATAGTTTAACACAAGCCGCGTGCATTGGTCTACAAGAAAGCCTATCCACGCGCCGTATACGCCTATGCCGAGCGGGTAGCACAAAAGATACGACAGCCCCACGCGGAACGTGCCTATGCTCACAAGGCTGGTTACCGCAACATAGCGCGAATCCCCCGCGCCGCGAAGGCAGCCGGAAATGACCACCTGCGACGTTTGTATCATGCAAACGGCCGCAACGAAATAGCAAAGCCTCATGCCCAATGCTATTACCTCCGCATCGTCGGTAAAAAGGCCGTAAAGCTGGCGGCGGAAAATAACCAGCAATGCGGAAAGCGTAAGCCCGATTATCATGGAGCAGCGCTGGCCTATTTTGCCGTAAACGGTGGAAAGATCGGGCCGCCTCATGCCAAGCCCCTGCCCCACAAGGCTGCTTGACGCAACGCCCAGCCCATCGGCAAAGGAGAATATGAGCTGGCTAAGGCTCATGCTTATCTGGTGCGTGGCGAACTGAATGGTGCCAAGGCGGGCAATAATGCTGGAGAACGCAAAAAGCCCCGCGCGCAGGCTTATCTGTTCGGTAAACGCGCCGGTGGCCACCTTGGTTACGCTGGAAAGCGTTTTTTTATCGAAACCCCACTTGCCGCCATCCACAATGTTAAGCTCGCCCTTATGCGGATGCACAACGCTGTACAGCGCCATAAGGAAGGCGACCATGTGGCCTATGGCGGTGGCAATAGCCGCGCCGACCACGCCCAGCTTGGGGAAGCCGAAATTTCCGTTAATAAGCAGATAATTGAACACTATGTTCACAAGGTTCGCCGTAACGTTTGAACGCATGCTCACCTTTGTGTTTCCGCAGCCGCGCTGCGCGGCGTTTATGGTCATGCCTATGCAGGCGAAGAACTGCCCGCTCATAATTATCCGGAAATACGCCACGGAATCGGCAATGTATTCCGCCTGCGCACCGGCAAGGCGCATTATAGGCTCCGTCAAAAAGCAGGATATGGCAACCATTATTGCGCCCAGCATAAGGTTTATCCAAAGCGACTGCTTTAACGTTTTGGATGCGCCTATCATGTCCCCTTCGCCGCGCCGCCTTGCAACAACAGCCGTAACGCCCATATTGAGCGACAATATAGCCGTCATCATAAGCATACGCGGCTGCCCCGTTACGCCCACGGCGGATATGGCCTTGGGGCCGAGTGAGCTTACCATCATGGTATCCACGCTTGACACCAGCGCCACCAGCACGCTTTCTATCGCGCTTGGCCATGCTATTGAAAGGCATTTGCCGTATGCCTGTTTAGCAGAAGGCAGCTCCCCCTTTACAAGCGAGGGAGCTACCATGTTTTTCGGTGTAAATAATTTGTCTATCACGCCCGCCATAAGCTTATTTCATCTTTATGGCGTTCCAGGCTTCGTTATATACGCTTACAAAATCGCCAAGGTCATGGAACACCGTGCAGCGATCCAGCACCTCTTTGGGCGGGTTATATGTTTCGCTGCCGGTAAAGTATTCGTCCAGCCTGTCCATGGCGGCCTGATTGGGCGTGGAATAATAGATATATTCCGTGTTGCGCGCGGCGATTGCGCCGTCGTTTAAGAAATTGATGAATGCATGCGCCGCTTCAATATTCTTCGCGCTCTTGGGAATTACCACGTTATCGAACCAAACGTTGCTGCCCTCTTCCGGCACGGCGTAGGCAAGGTCCTCGTTTTCATCCATGCAGACGAAAGCATCGCCGGAGTATATCACGGCCATTGCGGCTTTGCCGTTTATCATGCTGGCGCGCATGTTATCCGTGCCGAAGCCTTTCCTGAGCGGCTTCTGGGCGATGAGCAGGTCGCGCGCTTCGGCGATTTCGGCCTCGCTGCGGGTATTGAGGTCGTAGCCCAGGTATTTGAGCGTTATGCCGATTGAGTCGCGCACGCTGTCATACATCCAAATCTGGCCCGCGTACTTTTCGTCCCAAAGTATGCCCCAGCTTGTTACGGGCTCTTCAACCATGGTGGTGTTGTAAAGTATGCCCACCGTGCCCCACATATAGGGCAGGGAATACTTGTTGCCGGGGTCGAAGGAGTTGGTTATTTCAAGCTTATCCGCCATTATGTTCTTGGCGTTGGGTATTTTGTCCATATCCAGCGGCAGCAGCAGATCGCTTGCGATAAGCTGTTCTATTATATATTCGCTGGGGAAGCACATATCGTATACGCAATCGGAAGATTTAAGCTTTATCAGCATTTCCTCGTTGCTGGTCATTTCAACGTAGTTTACCTTAACGCCCGTTTCTTCTTCAAACAGGGTTATGAGCTCGGGGTCTATATACTCGCCCCAGTTGAGTATGTTCAGCTCTCCGCCTATTTCGCTGTACTGATCGCCGTCGGCAAAAACCTCGTTGCCGCCGTTAGCGGCGGGGCCGTCGCTGCTGTTGCTGCACGCGGCAAAGGCGAACAGCATCATGATGGCAAGCGCAAAGCAAAAGAATTTTTTCATTTTTTCTCCTATCCTTTCATCTTCACTTTTTTGTTTTGTATCTCATCCTCGCGCTCCTTGCTGATGCGCCTCAGGTTGACGATAAGCAGCAGCGTTACGAGGGGGATGAATATAATCGTTGCAAGGGCGGGATTAACGCCCTTTGCTCCGCGCGCGGCGGAATACATATATACGGACAATGTGCTCCTTAGATCGCTTACGAAATAGCTGACCACAAAGTCGTCCAGCGACATTGTAAGCGCCATTATGAAGCCGGATGTTATGCCGGGCATAATGTCCGGAATTATCACGCGGAACATGGCCTGCATGGGCGTGCAGCCAAGATCGAGCGCCGCTTCGTAAAGCATGGACGAGCTTTGCTTGAGCCGCGGCATTACCGAAAAGATAACATACGGTATGCTGAAGGATATGTGCGCAATGAGCAGCTTTACAATATCGCTCAGCCTATCCGCGCCCATGTTGGCAAGCACGCCGTTTACGAAGGCAAAAAGCATCATGAACGTTATGCCCGTTACCAGATCCGGATTGACCATGGGCAGCTGAGATATATTCAAAATGATGCTCTTCGGCCGCTTTTTCATGGAGTTTATGCCTATTGCGGCGAAGGTGCCTATAACCGTTGCAACAACGCTTGTTATAAGCGCAATCTCAAGCGTGAGCAGCAGGGCGCTGCCGGCCTCTCCGGCAAAAACGTTGGCGTAATTCTCCAGCGTGAATCCGTTCCAGCGGCCAAGGTTTGCGTAGGACACGCGCCTGCCGGTAGAAAAATCGTTGAACGAAAACACTATAAGGTAAATTATCGGAAGGTAGAGGAACAGCAGCATCAGCGCAAGGTAAACATACCTGAACGGCTTTACTTTTTTCACAGCAGGTTGCCCCCTTCCTCATGATCCTTATCGAAGCGGTTCATTACAGCCGTGCTTATGAACACGCATATCAGCAGAATTATCGCAAGCGTGCTGCCAACGGAATAATCCGCGCTGCCCGCGCTGCCCGCGGCCTGCTTGAAGGCCATCTCAATTTCGTTGCCGTAAAGATTATAGTTGCCGTTGCCTATAAGCGCGGGCACGGTGAAGGCCGTTATGGCGGGGATAAACACCATTGTTATGCCCGAAACTATGCCCGGCACGCTCAGCGGCAGCACCACCTTAAAGAAGGTCATGCGTCCGTTCGCGCCAAGGTCGCCCGAAGCTTCGATAAGGCTTCTGTCTATCTTTGAAAGCGAATTATAAAGCGGCATTACCATGAAGGGTATAAAGTTATATACCAGCACCATCATAACCGCCCATACGCTGCCCGTAAGCGTTTTATCCGTCCAGCCGAGCATATTGGGTATGGCGTATTCCAATATGGCTTGCCATGCGTAGGTCCTGAGCACGAAGTTCATCCACATGGGCACGAAGAACAGCACCGATATGAAAGCGGCTATGGACTTTCGCATATTGGAAAGTATGTATGCCACGGGGTAGCCCAGCAGCAGGCAGAAAACGGTGGTTCCGGCGGCAATTTCTATGCTGACCCATAATACGCGCCATTTTGAAATGTCGCTCAGCGTTGCCCAGGCCTTGGAAAAGCTGAAGCTGCCGTCCACATTGAACGCATAATAGAATATGAACACCATAGGCACCGCTATAAACAGCGCCATCCATACTATGTACGGATAGGCGAACACCTTGCGCTTCATTCGTCCTTATCCTCCAGCTCCGCGTCCATCTCCGCCTCCAGCAGTTCGTCCGCCGTGGTAAAATCAAGCTCCTCTGGCTTAACGCTCTTGTGCATTATGTGGATAGCGTCAGGCAGGATTATTATGCCAACGTCGCTGCCGGGGGCAACATAGTCGGTTGAATGTATCGTCAGCGTTACGCTTCCGCACTCAACAAGGAATTCGTAATGCACGCCCATGAACAACACGCTCTTTACCTTGCCGTGAAGGTGCGCGTTTTCATCCGCATCGCTCACCATGTCTATATCTTCAGGACGCACCACAACGTCCACAGGCTCGTTTTTCATAAAGCCGCTGTCCACGCATTCAAAGTCCCTGCCCATGAAGTTAACGAGCAGATCCTTTTTCATTATGCCGGGCAGTATGTTGCTTTCGCCTATGAACTTGGCAACGAACACGTTCTTGGGTTCGTTATAAATATCCGTGGGCGTGCCTATCTGCTGTATCTGGCCTTCGTTCATCACAACTATGGTGTCGCTCATGGTGAGCGCCTCCTCCTGATCGTGCGTAACGAAAATGAACGTTATGCCAAGGCGCTGCTGCATCTTTTTAAGCTCTATCTGCATGCCCTTGCGCAGCTTCAAATCAAGCGCGCCGAGCGGCTCGTCAAGCAGAAGCACCTGCGGACGGTTCACAAGCGCCCGCGCTATGGCAACGCGCTGCTGCTGCCCGCCGGAAAGCTGATCTATCCAGCGCTTGCCGTAGCCTTTAAGGTTAACAAGCTCCAGCATTTCGTTCACGCGGGTGTCTATCTCCTGCGCGCTCAGCTTTTGTATCTTCAGGCCGAACGCAACGTTATCGTATACGTTAAGGTGCGGGAACAGCGCGTATTTCTGGAAAACGGTGTTTACGCGGCGCTTAAACGGCGGCACGGCGGAAACATCCTTGCCGTCTATGAGTATTTTGCCCTCCGTGGGCATGGTGAAGCCCGCGATAAGGCGCAGCATGGTGGTCTTTCCGCAGCCGGAAGGGCCAAGCAGCGTTAGGAATTCGCCGTCCCTTATATAAAGGGTAATGTTTTTCAGCGCGTCGTCCTCGCCGTAGGTTTTGCGTATATCCACAAGATCTATAAGATGCTTTGACATTTCTTATTACCTTCCTGATTTAGTATTAAAAGCTGGGCGGCGTGGAAACCCACAGCACCTTAGCCTCGCGCTTGGTATCGTTTGAAATATAGTGTACGGCGGTGGGCTTGAAGCAAAAGCTTGACCCCTTCCTTACCTTGAACGTTTCCCCGCCTATGTGCAGCGTTATGCCGCCAAGCAGAACATAGCCGAATTCCTCGCCCTCGTGCGGGTCCTGCTCCCATGTTTTGCCCCCGCTCTGCAGCGTTACAAGTATGGGTTCAAGGGAGTTCTTCTGGGCGTTTGGTATAAGCCAATGTATTGAATGGCCCGCGTCCTCATTTTCCTTAACGAACACATCGTCCGCCCCGAACACGACCTTTTCGTTCGTGTCCTCCTGGCTGAAGAAATCCGCCAGGCTCATGCCCAGCGCTTCCAATATATCCGTAAGCGTGGCGATGGAAGGGGAGGTCAGGTCCCGCTCCACCTGGGAGATAAAGCCTTTGGAAAGCTCCACCCGCGCGGCAAGCTCCTCCTGCGTAAGGCCGAGGCTCACACGCCTGCGCTTTATCTTTTCGCCTATTTCCAGCATATTATCGCCTCCCGTATTTGCGAAACAGACATTGTAAACCGAAAGTTTAGAATCTCTAAACCGCCGCATGTTATTAAAGCATGTTTGACGAATCTTGTCAATATAGTATTCATAAACTTTTGGTTTAGAAATACGTTTTTTCATGCCGCGGCATATACGCCGTAATTTTAGCGCCCGCTTAACAAAGTGGACAACGCGGAAAAAGCGGTGTATAATACGGTAAAATTTGATGCAGGAGACTGTTGATTATAATATGAAGGTAGTTATTGTGGGCGACGGAAAAGTGGGCTATACGCTCACCAAATCGCTTTCCGAAGAGGGCCACGACCTGGTGGTCATAGATAATAACAAGCGCATTCTGCTTGCCAGTCAGGAATCGCTTGACGTGGCGGTGGTGGACGGCAACGGCGCCAGCGTTGAGGTGCAGCGCGAGGCGGGCGTGGACACGGCGGATCTGCTCATCGCCGCGACCAACGGGGACGAAACGAACCTTTTGTGCTGCATGGTGGCAAAAAAGCTTGGCTGCAAGCACACCATAGCCCGCGTGAGGAACCCGGAATACGATCAGCAGATACGCTTCATGCGCGACGAGCTTGGCCTTTCCATGGTAATAAATCCGGAAAAGGCCGCCGCGCTTGAAATATTCCGCCTGCTGCAATTCCCCTCCTTCCTCAAGCGCGATTCCTTCGCCCGCGGCAATGCGGAGCTTGTTGAGCTGAAGCTGAAGGGCGGCAACCCGCTCATAGGCAAGCCGCTGCAGCAGTTCAGGACCGTTGCGGACGTGAACGCCCTTGTGTGCGCCGTTGAGCGCGATAATGAAATACACATTCCTAAGGGCGATTTTACGCTGCACCTGGGTGACAAGGTAACGATAGCGGCGGATGCGGCTGATTTGGTAAAGCTTATAAAGAACCTGAAGGTATATTCGCCTAAGGCGCAGCGCGTAATGATAATAGGCGGCAGCCGCACGGCGGCATACCTTGCGCAGCGGCTTATACGCAACAAGATAGACCTGACAATAGTTGAGCAGGACGAAAAGCGCTGCATGGATCTTAGCGAAGCGCTGCCGCAGGCAACCGTTATAAACGGCAACGGCACGGATCAAAAGCTGCTGCTGAGCGAAGGAATAGCGTCCGCGGACGCGGTGGTGTCGCTGATGGGCATAGATGAAGAAAACCTGCTCGTATCCATGTTCGCAAGCTACGTCGGCGTGCCCAAGAGCATAACCAAAATAAGCCGCAACGAATATAACCCCATATTCGAAAGCATGGGCATAGACAGCATTGTAAGCCCCAAGCTTTTGACCGCGAACGAAATTGTGCGCTATGTCCGCGCGATGGAGGACACCACAGGCGGCAGCGTGCTGACGCTTTATAAAATAGTTGACGGCAAGGCGGAGGCGCTGGAGTTTTCCGTTAAGGGGGAGGCGAAGTTCCTCAATCTGCCGCTATACAGGCTGAAGCTAAAAAAGAACGTGCTGATAGCCGCCATAATAAGGGCGAGGAGGGTTATAATCCCCTCCGGCGCGGACGTTATGCAGAAGGGCGACACCGTGATTGTGGTCACGGAGGCGGATCGCGCGATACGCGATTTGAAGGACATTTTTGAAGGCGAAGTATGAACATAAAGGCTGTTGGATTCTATATTGGGCATGTGCTGCGGCTGCTTGCGGCAATGATGCTGCCGCCGCTGCTGATTGCCTTTTTTGCCCATGAGGAGGGCACGGTTGCGGCGTTTGCGCTGAGCATGGGCATAACCATGGCCGCTGGGTGCATATTGCTGCTGCTCAAGCGCCCGGGCTCGGGCGGGGTAAGGCCGGCGGAGGGCTTCATAACCGTGTCGCTGAGCTGGATACTCATCTCGCTCTTCGGCTGCCTGCCGTTTTATTTCAGCCGGTATATACCGCGCTTTGTGGACTGCGTTTTTGAAACCGTATCCGGCTTCACCACCACCGGCGCAACCATACTTACCGATGTTGAGCTGCTGCCCAACAGCCTGCTTTACTGGCGCTCCTTCACGCACTGGATAGGCGGCATGGGCGTGCTGGTATTCATGATGGCGGTCGTGCCGCTTGCAAAGGGCAACGGGGAAAGCATGCATCTTCTGCGCGCGGAAAGCCCGGGGCCTGTTGTGGGCAAGCTTACGGCCAAAATGAAGGACACCACAAGGGTGCTGTATCTTATATACATTGCCATGACTGTGCTGCTGGTCGTGCTGCTGCTTGCGGGCGGAATGCCGCTTTTTGACAGCGTTGTAAACGCCTTTGCCACCGCGGGCACGGGCGGCTTCGGCATAAAGAACGCAAGCATTGCCGCGTACCCAAGCCACTATCTGCAAACGGTGATAGCGGTGTTCATGATGCTTTTCGGCGTCAACTTCAACGTATATTATTTCATATTGATAGGCAAGGGCGCGCAGGCGCTCAAGGGCGAGGAGTTCCGCGCATATATAGGCATGGTCATAGCGGGCACGCTTATGATAGCGCTCAACATACTGCCGCTTTACGGCAACAGCTTTGCCCAAGCCCTGCACCAAAGCTTTTTCCAGGTTTCAAGCATAATTTCCACCACCGGCTTTGCCACTGCCGATTTTGACAAATGGCCGGAGTTTTCCCGCATGATACTTATGGCCCTTTTGATATCGGGCGCAAGCGCGGGCTCAACGGCGGGCGGCATAAAGGTGGCGCGCATCGTTATGCTGTTCAAGGGCTTAAAGGCGGAGGTGATGCGCGCGGTAAGGCCGCGCCGCGTGGAAACCATATGCATGGACGGCAAGCGCATAGATGCATCCGTTATGCGCGGCACATACGGCTTCGTTTCCGCATTCGTGGCGATATGCGCGGCGTCCATGCTGCTTGTGTCGCTTGACAATTTTGACTTTACAACCACCGTAACCGGCGTTTTGACCTGCATAGGCAACGTCGGCCCCGGCCTTTCCATGGTCGGCCCCAGCGGCAACTTCAGCGCCTTTTCCGACGCAAGCAAGCTGGTGCTGTCGCTTGACATGCTATTCGGCCGCCTTGAGATATTCCCGCTCATACTCATGTTCAGCCCAAGGATCTGGGGGAGAAGGGGGTAACACCAAAAGGCTCCACCGCTTGCGGGGGAGCTGTCGGCGCAAGCCGACTGAGGGGGAATAGAAAAATAGCTTGGCTGTTCCGAGCCGTTCCCCTTTCGTCATGGCTTCGCCATGCCACTTTCCCCGCTTGCGGGGACAGCTTTTGGTTTGCGGTAAACCAAAAGGCTCCCCGGCCGGGGAGCTGTCGAACGAAGTGAGACTGAGGGGTTGCCGTAAATAACAGCAGCCACGATGCAACCCCTCCGTCTGCTCGTTGCACTCGCATCCACCTCCCCTTTCAGGGCAGGCTTAATGTGAGAGTTTGTGCCGCGCACCAAAAGGCTCCCCGGCCGGGGATCTGACAAACCGAAGGTTTGACTGAGGGAGTGCGCAAAATTTTCACCTTATCTCAAAATTTGAATTGTTGTCACACATTAGCCCTTCTATGGGGCTTTTTTTTGCGCGTAAATGTGGTATGCTATGACCACATAACGGCAACGGCGGACGGTTGCCGAACGAAAGGTCATTTGATAACGATGAAGGAACGTTTCATGCGCTTCATGGCGGGGAGATACGGCGCGGATCAGCTTTCCCGCTTCCTCAATTTCGCCGCGCTGGCGCTTATTGTAATATCCACAATACTGGGCTTTTTCAGGCTTACTGCGGCCTACTATATAACATGGGTGGCGGCGCTGGTGCTGATGGGCATTGTGCTGTGGCGCATGTTTTCCAAAAACACGTCCAAGCGGTATCAGGAAAACGTTAAGTATCTCAATTTGAAAAACCGCGTGACGGGCTTTTTCCGTCGCGAAATTTCGCGCATAAAGCAGCGCAAAACGCACCGCTTTTTCAAATGCCCCAAATGCGGCCAGGTGGTGCGCACGCCCAAGGGCAAGGGCACCATACGCATAACCTGCCCCAAGTGCCGCGAGACATTCGTCAGAAAAAGCTGATGTTCGGCTACGTTATGGCCGATGCGGACAGGCTTTCGGATAAGGACGCGGCGCGCTACCGCGCGGCATACTGCGGCGTTTGCCACAGCCTGAGCGAGCGGTTTGCCGTAGGCAGGCTGCTTTTGAGCTTCGATATGGCGTTCCTGTGCATAATGCTGGATTCGGCATACGAGCCTGAGATAGAGGAAAAAGAGCTGCGCTGCATGATGCACCCCGTAAAGCCGCGGCTTTGCCAAGCAAGCGAGAACACGGCCTACGCCGCGGACATGACAATAATGCTTGCGTATCAAAAGGCGATAGACGACATTAACGACGACCGCAGCGCGAAGGCACGCCTGCTCAAGGGCATGCTTGAAAAGCCGTACGCGGCCGTTTGCGAAAGCTATCCAGACAAGGCGGACATAATAGAAGCAAGGCTGAACGAGCTTTATGCAATAGAGCGGCGCAACCGCCCGGGCGAGGACACGGACGCGGCGTCTGGCTGCTTCGGCGCACTGCTGGGGGAAATATTCGATAGGGGAGAATTCGGCACAAGGCTTAGAAGCTTCGGCGAGAGCCTTGGCCGGTTCATATATATTATGGACGCATGGGAGGATGCGGCGGCGGATAAAAAGCGCGGCCGGTATAATCCGCTCGTGCAGACGGAATCGTTCGATGCGGACACGGGCGCGCTGCTGAATGCGCTGATGGTGCGCTGTACGGACGAATTTGAAAAGCTGCCGCTGCAAAAGGACATGGACCTTATGCGGAACATACTCTACGGCGGCATATGGACGCGGTATAATTTGAAAACGCAGGCCCGCGCGGGAAAGGAACGCCGCAAATGACAGACCCATACAAAGTATTAGGCGTACCCACCACCGCCACCGACGACGAGGTGAAGGCGGCATACCGAAGGCTTGCCAAAAAATATCATCCCGATGCGAACCCGGGCGACAAGGTTGCCGAGCAGCGCATGAAGGAGATAAACGCCGCGTATGACCAGATAATGAACAAAACCTCCCCCGGCGCGAATCAGGGCTACGGCGGGTATTCCTCCGGCGGATACGCAGGCTACGACCCCTTCGGCCGCAATTACGGCGGCTATGGCAGCGACGGCGCAGCAGGCGACCCCAAGCTTCAGGCCGCATACAATTACATTGCCTTCGGCCGCTATCACGAGGCGCTGAACGTGCTCAGCAGCATAACCGACCGCGGCGCAAAGTGGTATTATTACAGCGCCCTTGCCAATTCCGGACTCGGCAACACCGCCGCCGCGCTTGAGCATGCGCGCACCGCCGCGCGGCTGGAGCCGAACAATCCGCAGTATGCCGAGCTGCTCGAACGTATGCAGACGGGCGGCGCGTACTATTCGCCCTTCGGCGGCTACGGCAACGGGCGGGTATACAACTGCTCCGGCGGGTCAAGCCGCCTGTGCCTCGGCGCGCTCGCGGCGCAGATGGTGTGCATGTATATGAGGTTTTGCTGTAGGTAGGGCAGCGCATGCTGTCAGTTTTTGCTTGCATATCGCTCTGAATTTGCATATAATAAAGATAGAAAAAACCGCGCCTGCCGGAGACGGTTGGCCGCAGTAGTTAGTTAGAAAAAGTAACCGTTACCTTTGCCTTGGGCGGTTACTTTTCTTTTTTATGAGCTTTACTACGAATCGCAGTATTCTCAAGAAAGACCTGAAAAGTTCCATAACGAACATCAGAAATGCAAAGAATTCTGACCATGTCATCACAGAAACCACCTCCCTTCTTGAAAAAATCAAGTTTGGGCTGCGGTCAACCGTCCCCCTTTTCGCCGTATCGGAGCAGACGCTTAAATTAAGTATAATTTAGAATAGTGTTGGATTGCAAGATACTTAAGAACCTTTTTTGCCAAGGGGCCAGGGGAGATTTCGATTTCTCCCCTTAGGCCCCCTGGCGACCCCCATAACCCCATTGAAACGATCGCTCCGCGAGGGGTACGGCACTGTACGCCGAGTTTGTACTGTACCAAAAGGCTCCCCTTCACGGGGAGCTGGCACGGCGTAAGCCGTGACTGAGGGGTTGTGACAACCTACTTTCTCCCCGCCAACCGTGTCCCCAGGCGGAACAGGGTGGAGACGAGCAGTATTGCCACGGCTATGCAGCCGGCGATGCCTGCGGTTTCAAGGCCCTTTTGCAGGGCGGAAAGCATGTTCCCTTCAAGGCCGAGGCTCATCGTGTAATATATGCCCGCGCCGGGCATCAGCGGCACGTTTGATATGACCAGATACGATATTGCCGGATACCTGCGCTGCCGCGCCATGCCTTCGGAATACACGGCGGCTATCACCGCGGCGAAGAAGTTCATTTCGTAAAGGTCAAGGCCAAGCTTGGCAAAAAGCAGATAGCTCATCCATGTTATCACCCCGCCTGTAACGCAGAGCATGCTGCCCCAGTCATGCACGTTGAAAAGAATAACAAAGCCCGTGCAGGCAACGGCGGTCATTATGGCCTGCGCCCATGCGGGGTACTGCGCCGAGCCTGCGCTGGCCGTTACGCCGTATATCCCTTCGGTCAGGTGCCATGCCGCGGCCGTGCCAAGCGCAATGCCAAGCGCGCAGAGCAGTACCTGCACAATGCGGATTATGCCGGAGTTTGTGTCGCCGTATATTATATCGCGCATGGAATTGGTTATAAGAAGCCCGGGCACCAGTATCATAAGCGCGCCTATTATTACCGCGTGAACGTAGTCCACCGCGCCAAGCCCCGCCGCGGCGTATGCCGGCACGGCAAGCAGGAACGCTGCGGCAATGGTGCTGAAAAACGGGTTGGTTTCCCATTTGTTCATAAGCCGCGTCACAAAGCCCGCTATAAGCCCCAGAAGTCCAGAAAACAGGCTGTCCTTCAGCGTGCCGCCGAAAACGGGGCAGAAGCCCGCCGCCACGAGGAAATGGCCCAAATAGAATATAAACGTTGAATAGCGGCGGCGCAGGCGCAGTGTTTCGCTCAGCCATTGCTGCGCAACCGCGGGGTCCGGCGTTTGGGCGCAGATGCGGCGGGCGAGCGCATTCAGCTTTTCAACCGATTCAAGGTCGTTGCCGTGGAAGCCCACGCGCTTCATTATCATAAGCGGCTTGCCGTTGTCCGCCTCAAGGCTTACCATAACGCTGCTGGGTATGGCATACGCCTGGCAGTCTATGCCGTATGCGCCTATTATGCGGCGCATTGTTTCCTCAATGCGGAAGGTCTCCGCGCCGCTGAGCGCAAGCTCATAGCCTATGCGCGCGGCAACGTCCGTCAAAAGATAATAGTTCATATATAAAGCCCCTTCATAAAAAGCAAAAAGCCGATTTCAGGGCATATATTACCGCCAAAATCGGCATGAGTCAAGACAATATGCTTTATCCCAAATACCTTGCAACGGCCTCCCTGCCGCGGCGGGCAAGGCTTGCTTCGTCCTGCGTTATCACGCGGCGGTGGGCTATCGTTACGCGGCCGTTTATTATTGCGTAGTCAACCGGCGCTTTAAGCCCAACGGTTGCAAGCATGTTCTTTGGGTCAAGCGCCGCGCCCACAAGCTCCGCCCGCCGCGTATCCACAAGGAACATATCCGCCGCCATGCCGGGCGCTATATGGCCTATGTCGCCGCGGCCCAGCAGCTTCGCCCCGCCAACGGTCGCCATTTTCAGCATATCGTATCCGCTTGGCGCTTTTTCCGCGCTTGTCAGCCGGTGCAGAAGATAGCCCACGCGCAGCTCCTCAAGAAGGTTAGATCCGTCGTTGCTGGCGCTGCCGTCCACGGCAAGGCCTACCGGTATGCCCAGCTCAAGCATCCGCGGCACCTTGGCAACGCCGCTTGCAAGCTTCATATTGGATATTGGGCAATGCGCAACGCCGCTGCCGCTTTTGGCTATGCGTATAAGTTCATCGTCCGTAAAATGTATGCCGTGGGCATACCAAACGTCGCTCCCCGTCCAGCCGAGCGATTCAATATAGTCATACGGCTTCATGCCGAAATGCGCAAGGGTATAGTTTTCCTCGTCCTTTGTTTCCGCCAGGTGCGTATGCAGCCTAAGCCCCAGCTCCCGCGCAAGCAGCGCGCTCTGCTTCATCAGCTCCCCGCTCACGGAAAAGGGCGAGCACGGCGCAAGCGCAAGCGTGTGCATGGAGCCGAAGGACGCGTCGTGATACTCCGCGGCAAGGCGGCGGCTGTCCTCAAGTATTTCGTCAATGGTCTGCACAACGCTGTCCGGCGGTAGCCCGCCGTCTTTTTGGGAAAGATCCATGCTGCCGCGGCTTGCGGCAAAGCGCATGCCCAGCGCGTCCGCCGCGCGGAACTGTTCGTCTATCAAAAGATGGCCTGCGGCTTTGGGGAAAACATAGTGGTGGTCAAAGGCTGTTGTGCAGCCCCATTTCATAAGCTCCGTCATGGCAAGCGCGCTGGAGCAATATACTATCTCGCGGTCTATGCCCTTCCAAATTTCATAAAGGGCCTTCAGCCAATCGAACAGCTCCATGTTCTGCACCCGGGGGAGGTTGCGCGAAAAATACTGATAAAAATGATGGTGCGTGTTTATAAGCCCGGGGTAGCATATCATGTTGCGCCCGTCTATCATGGATGCGCCAATGCGGCGTATGCCGTCGGTCATGTCGCCGATATAGGCTATTTTGTTATCCTCTATCAGCATGTCCGCGTTTTCGTAAACGGTATCGTTCGCGTCGCAGCTTACAATGGCCTTTAGCCTTTTTATCACCAGCCTGCCCATTTACCACGGTCTCCTTCCGCAATAGAAATGCTTTCTCCAGTAGCTTTCGGTATAATCGCGGCGGACGACCTTGCCGCGGTTGTTGGAAGCGTCTATCATTTCACTGCTGTTCAAGACTATGCCAACATGGCCTATTTTGGTAAAGTTGTTATCGTAGAAGAATATAAGGTCGCCGCGCTTCAAATCGCGCATTTTGGTTATCTTCGTCCAGTCGTCAACGCCGGAATAGCCCGCCGCGTTCAGCCTTCTTCTGTTGCTGCCTGCTTCCTTGAGACAATAGTATACCAGGCCCGAGCAATCGAACTTGTCCGGCCCCTTCGCGCCGAGCACGTATTTGTCCCCAAGCTGCTTCTTGGCAACGGATATCATCTTGTCTATATTCGCCTTGGTGCGCGCGCTCTTGGCCTTGCTGGCGCTTTCCTTGGCATCGTCGCTGTAAAGCAGTTCAAATGTCTTTTCGCCGCACATGCCGTCCGGACTTAGCCCGTTCCTGTCCTGAAAATCCCTAAGCGCGGCAACGGTCTTGTCCCCATAGTAGCCGGTTATGGCGCTCATGTAGCCAAGATCCTTCAGCTGCTCCTGCATTTCGGTTATGTCGCTGCCCTCCATGCCGTATTTAACAACATAGCGCGGCGCATCGGCCGCAAACAGCAGCGCAAGCGTCTGCTCGCCCGCTATGCCGTCCTCGTCAAGCGTTGCGTCTATTGTATCGGTAAAGTTTATCTGCCGCTGGAAAAGCCGCACCGCCGCCTCCGTAGCGGGGCCGAACTTTATTGTGGGTTCATCGTCCGCCATGTAGCCAAGCTCCATAAGCCTTAATTGCAGCGGCTCAACGTCCTCCCGCTCCATGCCGCGCTTCAATGTTGGGTCAAACGGCGTGGGCGTGGGCGCAAGGGTGGGTATGGGCGTAGGCTCAAGCGTGGGCGTAGGCACGGGCACATACGCCGCGTCGTTTTCCGCGCTCAGCATGCTTATGCCCGTGCGCGTATCGCTGCCGTCCGCATTTGCATTGGCCGCCGATGCGCCGTTGGCTATGGCGATTATTATAACGGCCACTATCGCCGCGCATGCCACACCGCCGCCGCAAAGCACTATCAGCCGCTTTTGCGGATCCAGCCTGCCAAAACGCTTGCGCATGCCCTGCGAAAACCTTCGCCCCGCCGCGCGGGAAAGCTTGGCCTGCCGGTACGCTCCTTTTTTTATTCGGCTTATAAAACGGGAAAGGTTTTCCCTCAGCTTGTCCATCGTTACCTCCGTATATGCTTTGAAGTCTATTTTATATTGAATCCGCCGTTTTTTCAATGAAATAGGGCATATCGACAAAGAATATTTACAAAATGGGCTTTCGTGCGGACGCATTTTGTGGGCAAAACCGGCAAAGAATACAATATGTTGATTGCGCAAAGCAATAATGTTATAATCTGAACATAAACTGAAAAGGAACCATACACAATGTTTGAACAGGTGCTTGACGCTGTACGCGCGCACGACAGAATAATTATACACCGCCATTTTCGCCCGGATGGGGACGCGATAGGCAGCCAAACCGGGCTGAAATATCTTATAAAGGCCAATTTTCCCGATAAAGAGGTATACAGCGTTGGGGACGATCCCGCGCGCTACGGCTTCATAGAGGGCAGCGCCGTGGATGCGGTGAGCGACGATATGTATGCCGATGCATTGGCCGTTATACTCGACTGCGGCGGCGCATCGCTGATAAGCGACACGCGCTATTCCCTTGCAAAAACCACCGTGCGCCTTGACCATCACCTTTTTACGGGGAAAATAGCGGACACGGAGGTGATCCGCCCCGAATACGAAAGCTGCTGCGGCATAGTTACGGCCCTTGCCATGGAGGCTGGCTTCACGCTCGATAAAACCGCGGCAAAGGCGCTTTTCACCGGCATGGTGACGGACAGCGGCCGTTTCCGCTACGACACCACAAGCACGGATACCTTCATGCGCGCGGCGTATCTTATGCAGGCGGGCTTCAGCACGGATGAAATATATCTTCCGCTTTATGAGGAAGAGCTCGGCCGCGTGCAGCTGAGGGCATATTTCATAGGCAAAATAAAGCTTACGGAGCATAACGTTGCCTATATTTATACGGACAGGGCAGAGATGATGCAGCTTGGCGCGGACGATTTCACCGTGTCCCGCGGAATGGCAAACGTTATGAGCGACATTAAGGGCGTGAGCATATGGGTCAACTTTACGGAAACGGAGGCGGGAGTGCTGTGCGAATTGCGCTCAAGCAGGCATAACATAAACCCCGTTGCCGTAAAATACGGCGGCGGCGGCCACGCCAAGGCAAGCGGCGCAACCGTGGCGGACAGGGAAACGGCAATGCGCATGCTTAACGATTTGGACAAAATGAGCAACGGAGCGGAAATATAATATGAATACGGCCATAAAGCGCGAACTGCTTGAAAAAATAAAGCAATACCGAAAAATTATAATCAGCCGCCATCTGCGCCCCGACGGGGACGCGGTAGGGTCAACGCTGGGGCTTCAAAGAATGCTGAAGCTGACGTATCCCGAAAAAGAGGTGCTTGTGATAAACGGGGACTACGGCGGCTATACCGCGTTCCTTGGGCAGGAGGATGCGCAGCGGGACGACGAATACTACGCCAACGCGCTTTCGATAATAATAGACACGGGCACGCCGGACAGGATATCCAACAAAAAATACTCGCTTGCCAAGGAAGTCGCCGTTATAGACCACCACATTGAGCCGGAGCCCTTCGGCGATATTTCATGGGTGGAGCCGGACAGATCCTCCGCCTGCGAGATGATAGCGGATTTCTATGCAGCGTTTAAGGATGAGCTGAAAATGGACGCGGACGCGGCGACGAAGATATACGCCGGCATGGTGACGGACAGCGGGCGCTTCCGCTACGAATCCGTAACGGGGGAAACGCTGCGCCTTGCGGCAATGCTTATGGACATGGGCATAGACCTTGAAAGGCTTTACGCCAACCTTTATTTGAGCGAATATGAGGAGCTTAAATATCATTCATTCGTGCTGAACAAAATGCGCCTTACCAAAAACGGCGTGGCGCATTTTTATATAAGCCTTGACGCGCAGAAGAAGTTCGGCCTTACTGCGGAGCAGGCGTGCGAAGCGGTTTCGTATTTGGGCGGGCTGAAGGGCAGCATAATATGGCTTGCATTCATTGAAAACGCGGACGGCACCGTGCGCGTAAGGCTTAGGTCCCGCTTTGTAACGGTGAATAAGCTTGCCGAAAAATACGGCGGCGGCGGCCATGCCTGCGCAAGCGGGGCCACGCTGAAAAACCGCTACGGCATAAGGAAGGTGCTTGCCGATGCGGACGGACTGATTGCCGAATACAAGGCGAACAACACGGACTGGATGTAACAAAAAACGGAAAAATTTGCCAAACCTTATCGGTATAGGCGCGCGCATGGCAGGAGATAATAAGCCTATCATGCGTCGGCAAGGCCGACAGCCAAATAAGGAGGCAAAATTTATGAAAAAAACGCTTATAGCTTTGGCGTGCGCGGCCATATTGGCAACAATACTGCCCGGCTGCACAAACACCAATAACCCCGCTACCCCCACGCCTACCATCAGGCCCAGACTGAGCCCCACCCAGGCGCCCATGGTAAGCCCTACGGCGAACCCCACCGTTGACATCACGCCCACGGCTGGTGTTTCCCCTTCCGCCGCGGTAAGCGCGGAGCCGATAGAGGGCTTTAAGGAAGGCGAAAAGGTGGAAGTGGATAAGCTGCCCGAGAAGGTGACAGCCGCAGTCAAGGCGGAATACGCGGACGCGAAGATAACCGGCGCGACCTACGCAACATACATGGACGCGCAGACCTATCTTATAACCCTTTCGGGCGCCAACGTGGACAAGGTATACGTTAAGGCCGACGGCACCATAATACCCGCCGCCGCTGCAAGCACGGCAAAACCGTAAGCGCGCTTATGCGCGCAGCGAAATCCGCCTGACGGCGGATAAGCATAAGAGATTGTAAAAATGAGGGGACGCAGTGCGTCCCCTTGTTTTTGCCGAAAAATTTATAGGATGCGGAGTAGGGACCGTCATTGGCGGCCCGCTGTGGCTATGTTTGAGTTGTAAAGCGCACCAAAAGGCTCCCCGGCCGGGGTTCGGAGTTGAGCGCCGCCAGTGGCGGATGAAGCGAAACGGAGAACGGGCAGGAACAGGGAGAATTACGAACGGCAGTGAGTAAGGCGACCTTGTTCCAACCTGGGCTCGGTTTAGCTATTGACTGAGGGGTTGAGATAAACAAAAGAGAAGAGAGTTCATTTATAACCTTTTTTGCAGGGGGGCCAGGGAAGATTTCGATTTCTCCCCTTAGACCCCCCTGCACCCCCCGTAACCCCATTGAAACGATCGCTCCGCGAAGGGGTACGGCACTGTGCGCCGAGTTTGTACCGCACCCAAAGGCGCCACCGCTTGCGGGGGAGCTGTCGGCGTAAGCCGACTGAGGGGGAATAACTCGCGGCACTCCTGCTTCGAGCCGTTCCCTCTGCCTTCACCCTAATTTACTTTCTCCCGAACAGCCTTGCCATCGGGTCTACTATTGCGCTCAGGTCGGCTATGCTTTGGTTCAGGCCGTCCACGTCAAGCTTCGATATGTTGTCGAGCGCGGTCTGCATGCTGTCGAGCGATGCTTCAACGTCGCCAAGGGCGGTGCTGAGCGTGTCCTTGCCCTGCTCGGTCAGTTCGCTTATGCTTTCGCTCATGCCGACGAAGTCCACCTGATTGAGCGTTGAGGCAACGCTGTTCAGCTCCTCCGTCGCCGCGTCTATGCCACGGAGCGTTTTCGTCGCGCGCGGTATAAGCACAGCGCACAGCGCTATCACGGCCAACGCTATTATTGCCGCGCAGATGAACGCCGCCTGCGCGCTCAGCCTGCGCCATTTTGCGGCGGAGGATTGCACCTCGCTCGCGGCGGCTATTTTCTTCAGCAGTTCAATCGCCTCGCCGTCGTTTGGCAGGGGCGCTGCGGCGGTTACGGGTGCGGTTTCCATATGCGAGTCCTCCTTATACTTATGGGGTTATCGGTTTTTCCTCAGGGTGCTGCCGCTCTTTGCGCCCGTATGCACGCCGTCCTTTGCGGTGAGCACGCCGTTCACATAAACGCGGCTTATTCCGCTGCACGCCCGCTGCGGGGTCATGAAGTCCGGATCATCCTTTATTGTTGCAAAGTCGAACAGCACCATGTCCGCCGCCATGCCCTCGCGTATGTAGCCGCGGTCGCGCAGGCCTATGCGGTTCGCGCTTGCGCCGGTCATCTTGCGCACGGCCTCCTCCAGCGGGAACAGATGCCTGTCGCGGCAGTAATGCGCCAATACGCGCGGGAAAGTGCCGTAGTTGCGCGGATGCGGCTTGCCTGGCGCGTCAAGGTCAAGGCACCATCCGTCGGAGCCTATCATTGTGAACGGCTGCTGCATAATGTATTCCACATCCTCCTCGCACATGGCAAAATGCACCTCGTTAACGTGGTTATCCTCTTCAACTATAATCTCAAAGAACGCCTCCGTGGGATGCAGGCCAAGCTTTTCGGCAATCTCCGGTATCGATTTACCCATCATCCATGCGTTCTTTTCGCTTGCCAGGCTGGATACGAAATAATCGCCCCAGTTATCGCCTATGTTCGCGTCAACCTCCCGCCTTATGCGCGCGCGTGTATCCTTGTCCGCAAGGCGGCGCTTAACGGCCTCGAACCCGCCTTCAAACGCCCAGCCGGGTATGTTCGCGCTGAGCGTGGTCGCCGTGGCGCAGTAGGGATATTGGTCGCAGGTAACGTCCATGCCCTGCCGCCGTGCGCGCTCTATCATGGCTATGGTCATCTTTGGCGTGACCTGCCAATCGGGCTTATAGCATGTTTTGTGGTGCGAAATTTCAAGCGGCACGCCCGCGCGCTTGGCTGTTTCTATTGATTCTGTAACGGATTCGGCTATAAGCGCGTCCTCGTCGCGCATATGGGTGGCATAGAAGCCGCCGTAGGGTGCGCAGGCGGATATGACCTCCGCAAGCTCGTCCGCGTCCGCATAGCTTCCCGGCGGGTATATAAGGCCGCTGGTTATGCCGTATGCGCCGTCCTGCATGCCCTCTTTAACAAGGGCGCGCATTGCGTCAAGCTGCTTCGCCGTGGGCTTTGCCGCGCTGTATCCCATAACCGCCAGCCTCACCGTGCCGTGGCCTATAAGGCAGGCTACGTTGGTGCTGTGCGGGAAGGCTTCAAGCCGGGTGAGGAAATCCCCCATGCTGCGCCATGAATAGTCCCCTTTGCCGTCGGTATAGCCCTTTAGCATGTCCAAATATTCGTCGCTCGCCGGGGCCATGCTTATGCCGCAGTTGCCCACAAGCTCCGTCGTAACGCCCTGAAGTATGCGGCTTTCCCCGCGCGGGCTGCCGAAAACGTTCTGGTCGGTATGGGAATGTATGTCTATAAAGCCCGGGGCAAGGAACATGTCCTTGGCGTCCACGGTTTCGGCCGCTTCCGCGTTCCCCGCAAGGCCCACGAAGCATATCCTGCCGCCCTTAACGCCAACGTCCGCCCTGAACCAGGGGCTGCCGCTGCCGTCTATCACGCGCGCGTTTTTTATCAGCAGGTCAAACATGGTTTATATCTCCTTCATGCAATAATATATTATGTATTATAATACCGGTCACACTATTTCGTCCACAGTAACGGCGAAGCCGCGCCCGTTTAGCTGCGCATAATACGGCCTGTGGCGGTATATGAAGCCGTGCTCGATAATGCGTATGAATTCATCAAGCTCCGCCATGTGCCGCCTGTATATGGCCTGCGCCTCGTTTACCTCAATCGGCGCAAAGCGCACCCTGTCCCCCGCCTTCAGCTGCGCGGCAAGGGGAAGATCCGCGCTTATAACGCAGCAGGGCTTTGCGTAGCCGCCGGTGGTTTGGTGATCCGCCATCATTATTATGGGCTGACCGGACGGTATCTGCACCGAGCCGAAGGCCACCGCGTCCGATACTATGCTGCCGTTTTTGCCCTCGGCAAACGGCACGTTCGCGCCGCTCAGGCGGCAGCCCATGCGGTCTGTTTCCGCGGTAACGGTATACTCCGCGCCGAACAGCGCGTCAAAGCCCGCCTTGTCAAAATAGTCGCTCTGCGGCCCGGGCGTTACCCTTAGCGTGGGCGCGGCGGAATACGGCGGAATCAGTCCGCTCGGCGCATGGCGAAGGGGCATGTTTTTAAGCTCCGCCTTGGGGCAGATAAGTTCAACCTCGTCCCCGTTTTTGGCCCTGCGGCCGTCTATGCCGCCTATCGCGGCCTTGGTATACGTGGCGCGGCTGCCCATTACCATGCTGCCGCCTACGCCGCCCGCAAAGGCAATATATCCCCTGCTGCCCCATTTTGCCGGACCAAGGGCTATTATGCTGCCCGCCTTTGCGGCGTATGCGCGGTTAAGTTCTATGCTTTGGTCGTTCAGCGTCGCCCCCATGTCCGCGCCGGTAACGGCGAATACGCAGTCCGTATCTATCTCGATAGTGGGGCCTAAAAGCGTTGCTTCTATCGCGCTTTGGTTTATATCATTGCCCACCAATGCGTTTGCAAGGCTGAATGCATATGTGTCCATCGCGCCCGCCGTGGGCATGCCGAGCGACTGATAGCCGCGCCTGCCGCCGTCCTGAACGGTTGTAAAAAGGCCGGCCTGAATGAATCTTATTTTGCTCATTCCGCTTCCTCCCCGGCGCGTATGCGCTCATATTCCGCGCGGTCTATGGAATAAAACCTTATCCGCATGCCCGCTTCAAGCAAAATGGGCTTTTCCCGCGCGGGCGAATAAAGCGAAAGCGGCGTGCGGCCTATAAGCTGCCAGCCGCCCGGCGACGCTATGGGGTAAATGCCCGTCTGCTCCCCCGCTATGCCCACGCTGCCCGGCTCTATCCTTACGCGCGGGGTTTTCAGCCGCGGCGCGGCAATGCGCGCATCCATGCCGCCAAGGTAGCAGAACCCCGGCAGGAAGCCCAGCATATACACGGGGTATTCCGGCGCCGTATGTATGGCGATCACTTCATCAACGCTCAGCGAATTAAGCTTTGCAACGGTTTCTATATCCGCGCCCCATTCCCCGCCGTAAAGCACGGGTATGCGGATAAGCTCGCCTTCCGCCTGCTCCCCTTTGCCCACGCCGTCTATTATGGGCAGCAGCGCGTCTATAAGCTCCGCTTGACCGGTTTTCAGCATATCGTAATGCACTGCAAGGGAGCGATAGGTGGGCACGGTTTCGGCAACGCCCGCAATGCTTGCGGCGTTTATCGCGCGGCACAGGGCGTGCACCCTGGCGTTTGTTTCGCGGTCTATCCCCCGCCCAAGCTCTATGCACAGTGCGCTGTCCGATAATGACAGTATCCTTACGCCGTTATGTTCCATTTCAGCTTATTATCTCCCCCAGCGGGCGGATAGCTATGCCCTCCGCTTCAAGCGCGGCGCGTATTTTCCGCGTGAAGCTAAGCGCCTTCGCCCCGTCCCCGTGTACGCATACGGAATCCGCGCGCACGGGTATCTCCTTGCCGGATACGCCCGTTACAAAGCCGGTTTTTATCATTTTTATAACGCGGCTCACGGCCCCGTCCTCGTCGGTTATCATTGCGCCCGGCTGCGTGCGGGGGACGAGCGAGCCGTCGTCCATATATCCCCTGTCCGCAAAAACCTCGCTTGCAAAGCGTATGCCCGCATCCGCCGCCGCGTCCGCAAAGCGGCTGTTGGCAAGGCCGAGCAGTATAAGCGAAGCATCGAACTCCTTTACCGCGCGGCATACCGCCGCCGCAAGGGAAGCATCCTTCGCCGCCATGTTATACATTGCGCCGTGCGGCTTAACGTGAACAAGCTTCGCCCCCGCCGCCCGGGCGAACGCGGCAAGCGCGCCCAACTGATACAGCACATAATCATGCATATCGCTTGCGCTCACGTTCATGTTCCTGCGCCCGAAGCCGACTAAATCCGGATAGCCCGGGTGCGCGCCCATGCTTACGCCGCGCTCCTTGGCTAAGGCTACGGTTTTGCGCATAACGGCGGGGTCGCCCGCGTGGAAGCCGCAGGCTATGTTCGCGCTGGAAACGAAGCTGAGCACGTCAGCATCCATGCCTATTGTGTACGCGCCGAAGCTTTCGCCAAGGTCGGAATTAAGATCGACAGAGTATTTGCCCATATATGAACACCTCTTTTTTATATGCTTACTCCATGGGAACGGATATCATGGGCGTGGAGCCTTCGCCCGTGGTAACGCGGGGAAGCTGACCGTCCCATTTTTCTATTGTTTTGTTGCGCAGTATTGCATCGTTTAACGATTCCGCTATCGTGCGGTTGGCCTCGGCTGTGGCCTCGGCCTCTATGCGTATGCGCTCGGCTTCCGCCTTGGCGGCTATTATGGCGGTATCGGAATCGGCCTCGGCGGCTATGCGCTTCTTCTTCGCTTCCGCCTCGGCTATGACAATCTGCTCCTCCTGCTCCGTCTTGGTCTTTATCAGGTTTTGCTCAGCCACCTGCTTGGCTTCAACGGCGGCAATGTATTCGGCCGAAAAGTCCCAGTCTATTATGTTAAGATCCTCTATGAATATGCCGCGGGCGTTCAGCTTGCCGTTGAGCTCCTCGTCCAGCATAACGCTCACCTCGCTGCGGCTTGCAACAAGGTCGCTTGCGGTATATTTGGCTACAACGGCCTTGAGCACCTCGTTCACGGCGGGCATGACCAGCACGGATTCAAAATTGGAGCCCACTTCCTTATATATTGAATAGGACATATCCTTCGCTATGCGGTAGTTTACTGCAAGCACGGTGGAAACCGTCTGAAGGTCTTTACTGAAGGCGTCCGTCGCAACCTCTAATTTTACAATGCGGTTGTCTATCTGAACTATTTCCTGCACGAAGGGCGTCTTAAAATGGAAACCCTCCTGCAAAACCGTTTCGCTCACGCGGCCCATGTTTACAACAACGCCCGTATGGCCCGCGGGGACAACGGTGAAGCAGCTTGCGGCGACGATTATAACCGCGACTATCGCCGCAATGAAGGCGATGAGCTTGCCCGCGCTGAATTGGCCGTTTTTATCCTTGAACATGTTTTTTCTCCTCCAACTTTAATCTTATTGTCGTGATTATAACATATAAGGCCCGTATAATGGGGAACGGACGCAAAAATAAGTGTGAAAAAACAGGAAAACGCACTAATATATGTGTTTACGGAATATTCAAAAGCTTTTGCGCCGCATGTATGCTATAATAAACGCAGTATAACTAAGGATTGGAGCCGAAACATGCTCGATAATATTAAACAAAAGCTGAAGGATGCGCCGAATAAGGCGCGAGACGCGCTCAAGCGCGCGGTAATACGAACGCGAAGGAGAAGCGCCGCTTTCCGCCGCGCGGGCGGCATGCGCAGGGCTATGGATAACCTTGTTGACGGCGTGCGCAAAAAGCAGCCGCGCGCGCTGATAACGCTCGGCTCCGCGGCGGCTGCGGTGATAGCCGTTGCGGTGATAATAATAAGCGGCGGGGGCAAGGCCGCGGCGCAGGAGGAGATTGCAAGCTTTCTGCTGCCTGAGGACGCGGTGAATATTGCCGCCGCAATGACCCCTACGCCCGCCGTAACATACGCCGCCCCCACGCCCGAGCCCACGCCCACGCCAGTATCCATGGGCAAGGGAGCCACCGGCGCGCAGGTGAAGGCCGTGCAGGAAAGGCTGATGGAGCTGGGCTACATGGATTACGATGAACCCACGGAAAAATACGGCAGCGTTACAAAGGAAGCCGTTGAGGTGTTCCAGCGCAGGCACGGGCTTACGGTGGACGGCTACATAGGCGAAGAAACATACGACCGATTGATGCGCGCGGACGCGCTGCCGTACATGGCAACGGTGGGCGACGAGGGCACGGACATAGAGGAATTGCAGAAGCGCCTTGTTGAACTGGACTACATGAAGAAGGCCACGGGCTACTTCGGCGACGAAACCGCCGCGGCGGTGAAGGAATTCCAGGAGAGGAACCACCTGGACGTGGACGGCATGATAGGCGTGAACACAAAGGAAGCGCTTTACAGCGAGGACGCTATCCCGCACTCGCTTTCATACGGCGAAAAGAGCGACGATGTGCTGAAATATCAAAAGCGGCTGTTCAAGCTGGGCTATCTTACCACGGAGCCGGACGGCACATTCGGCAAGGATACGGCAAGCGCGGTAAAGCTTTTCCAGCAGCTAAACGGCCTTATTGCGGACGGACACATAGGTCCGCAGACGAGGAAGCTGCTTATGTCCTCCGATGCGCAGGCGAACGCGCTTACGATAGGTATGAGCGGGGACACGGTTAAAAACGTGCAGAAGATGCTTAAAAAGCTTGGCTATCTTTCAAGCGCGGACGGCTACTTCGGCTCCGGCACGGAGACGGCCGTGCGCTCCTTCCAGAAGCAGAACGGCCTGAGCGCGGACGGCAAGGTTGGCCGCGCCACGATGACGAAGCTCGTTTCCGGCAACGCCAAGGCCGCGCCCAGCGATAAGCCCGCCGCAACACCCGGCGGAAGCAGCGGTTCGGGTTCGGGCAGCGGATCGAGCGGCGGATCGAGCGGAGGCAATTATTCCTCCGGCGCAAGCGCGGACAGGCTGATAGAGATAGCCCTTTCCAAGCTTGGCTGCCGTTATAAGACCGGCGCAAAGGGCCCAAGCTCGTTCGATTGCTCCGGCTTCGTATACTGGTGCCTTAACCAGGCGGGCGTAAGGCAGGGCTACATGACCAGCAAGAGCTGGCGTTCGGTGAGCAAATATCAGAAGATAAGCTCCATCGATAACATTCAGAAGGGCGACATAATCGTTTTCCGCATGTCCTCCAGCAAGGGCCATGTGGGCATAGCGATGAGCGGCTCCGAAATGGTGGATGCATCCAGCGGCGAAGGCTGCGTGGTGCGCCGCTCCTACAAGACCGATTACTGGCGCAAGTATTTCTACTGCGCATACAGAATATTCTAATAATGCTCAAAATGCCCCGCCTGCCCGCAAAAAGGGTGAGCGGGGCGTTATTTATACCCCCCAAAAAATGTGTGATAAAAAATTATAATATAAGTATTGCAAATATGCTTATAATTTGGTATTATAAGTTCAGAGTTAGTAGAACCGAACAAGTACAACAGAATAATTTTTGCCGGATGCGAAAGGAGTGGATTCCATTGAACACAGGCGAAAGGCCGCAATCGTAGCACTGACAGATACGGGTTCTCTCAGATAGAGTACCAGGACGACCAAGAAAAAAGGAAGCTGACATGAAGAGGGTATTGTGCTGCATGTTTGCGGCCATGATGGTTTTTTCCGCGCTGTCGCCTGCGCTGGCGGATAGTTCCATGCTGGATGCCGAATTGTCCGGCCGCATTGGCGCAAAGGTGAGCAGTTATCGCGATATGGCGGACGCACCCAAGAGCGACGTTATCGTTTTCAGCATAAACGGTGACGAGCGCGTGACGATACGCCCGTATGCCGCGCCGGTAAAAGTAAAGGTCAACATAGAATATTCGGCGCGCGGTTACAACGGGTTTGAACAGGAAATTGAAATAAGCAGCCTCTTTTCAAGCGCATCCTTTGAAAAGTATGAAATCAGCAAGTATGGCTATATGCGGCAGATAAGCGCGATGCCCGAATTTGAAATGGGCACGGAAAAGGGCGACGGGTCGTTTTACCTTGAGCCGGGCAAAAGCTATATCGCGAGCGTGCAGCTGTGCATGAGCCAGATTGAGGATACAAACGGCGTTCCAGCGGCACCGATAACGATACAGGGCATGTATGTTTGCCTTACCGACGATATACAAACCGAACTGCCCATATCGGAATATGATGACAACTTTCTTGACAGCGACCTCGGCGGATATTTTCGCCGGGTGATCGAAAATTATTAAAACCTCCATTTTGTCGTGTTGATGTGTTAATGTTAGTTTAGTGTTACGATTATTTTGACGTTCTTCTTAGGCATAGCCCCGAAATGATGGGGCTATGCTTTTTTGTTGTTGTCAAAAAGGCGACCTTGTTCCAACCTGGGCGTTAACTCGTATATCTTGGCATATAGTATCGCACCCAAAAGCCTCCCCGTCGAGGGAGGTGGCCGCGAGTGAAACGAGCAGACGGAGGGAGTAAAAAAGCACTGCAAGTTTCCTTATAACCTTTTTGCAGGGGGGCCAGGGAAGATTTCGATTTCTCCCCTTAGGCACCCCTGCACCCCCCGTAACCCCATTGAAACGATCGCTCCGCGAGGGGTACGGCACTGTACGCCGAGTTTGCACCGCACCCAAAAGGCTCCCCGGCCGGGGAGCTGGCAATACGCCGTGAGGCGGATTGACTGAGGGGTTGACGTAAACAACAGAAGCCTCGTTGCAACCCCTCCGTCTGCTCGTTACACTCGCAGCCACTTTCCCCATTTTATGGGGACAGCTTTTGGTTATTTATTTACTCCTTATACGTTTTCTTCACTATCTCCATCAGCAGTTCGCACATTTTTTCAAGGCTTTGTATGCTTATGAACTCCTTGCAGCCGTGGAAGTTATAGCCGCCGGTGCAAAGGTTGGGGCAGGGCAGGCCCATGTAGGAAAGGCGCGCGCCGTCCGTGCCGCCGCGTATGGGCACTATTTCGGGAACTATATCAAGCGCCTCCATCGCCGCCTTCGCCGTTTCTATCAGGTGCATGTGCGGCAGTATCTTTTCCTTCATGTTATAGTAGCTGTCCTTCAGCGTAAGCTCCAGCGTCCCCTCGCCGTAGCGTGCGTTTATGAAGTCCGCCGCGCGGCGCATGAGCTCCTTGCGCGCTTCAAACCTTGCCATGTCGTGGTCGCGGATTATATAGCTTGCCTTCGTCTGCTCCACGCCGCCCTCTATGCTGCCAAGGTGGAAGAAGCCTTCGTAGCCCTCCGTGTGCTCCGGCCGCTCAAACGCGGGCAGAAGCGCGTTGAACTCCTCGAAAACGTGTATGGAATTGACCATTTTGTCCTTCGCCCCGCCGGGGTGTATGTTTTGGCCGTGCACTACCACCTTCGCGCTTGCGGCGTTGAAGTTTTCGTATTCTATTTCGCCTATCGGGCCGCCGTCAACGGTGTATGCAAAGTCCGCATTGAAGCCCTTCACGTCGAAAAGCGTGGCTCCGTTGCCAACTTCCTCGTCCGGCGTGAAGCCTATGGCTATCCTGCCGTGGCGTACGGACTTATCCTTTATGAGCGTTTCGGCCATTGTCATTATCTCCGCAACGCCCGCCTTGTCGTCCGCACCAAGCACCGTTGTGCCGTCCGTAACTATCAGATCCTGCCCGGCAAGCGCCTTCATGTACGGAAAAACATCCGTGCCTATGCTGACCGAATCGTTCAGCTTTATGCTGCCGCCATCGTAGCTTTCAACTATGCGGGGGCTTACGCTCTGTTCGCCTGCCCATTCAACCGTGTCCATATGCGCAATGAAGCCGAGCGTGGGCAGGCTTGCATCCGTTGCGGGTATGAAGCCGTATACATAGCAATGCCCGTCCAGCCTAACGTCCTCAAGCCCCATCTCCCGCATTTCCGCCTCTATCATGCGGGCAAGGTTGAATTGCTTTTGCGTGCTGGGGATGCTCTCCACGCCGTCTGCCGAGCGCGTATCCACCTTGACATAGCGCAGGAAACGTTCGGTTACATTTGATAGTTTCTTATCCATGGTTATACCTCCAACCTAAAAATTAGTTAGACTAAAACAATTATTTATGCCTGTTGCACATTTTAACATAATCAGTTATAATGTGAAAGTACTAATTGGGGCTAAAAAATAAAGAGATTAGCCTAAAAATTTTGTTGAATGAGTAAATTATCCAAACTTTTTGCGATATGTACCGAAAGGGGACGCTATGGACCACATTGCCGGAGTACGATGCACCGTTTGCGGGCGGGTTATGCCGTATCAGGAGCAGATGACCTGCCCCCATTGCGGCGAAAAGGGCATACTGGACATTTTGTTCGACTATGACTATATAAAAAAGGGCTTTACCAAAAAAAGCCTTGCCGATAATCACGATAATTCAATGTTCCGCTATGCGCCGCTCATGCCGGTGCGGCCGCGGGACTTTTCTCGCTTCCTGCGCGTTGGCTGGACCCCGCTCTATCCTTCAAATAAGCTGGGTGCGGAGCTTGGCATAAAGGCGCTCTATATCAAGGACGACGGGCTTAACCCAACCGCCTCGCTCAAGGACAGGGCAAGCGCGGTTGCCGTGGCTAAGGCGCTGGAGCTTGGATACGACACAATAGCCTGCTCCTCCACCGGCAACGCCGCAAGCTCCCTTGCGGGCAACGCGGCGCGCATGGGCGTTAAGGCCGTTATATTCGTGCCGGAGCGCGCGCCGGAGGGCAAGGTGGCTCAGCTAATGATATTCGGCGCGAAGGTAATAAGCGTGCAGGGCAATTACCGCGAAACGTTCGAGCTTTCCCGCGCGGCGATAGATAAATACGGCTATTATAACAGAAACGCCGGCATAAACCCCACCCTTACCGAAGGCAAAAAGACCGTTGCGCTTGAAATTGCAGAGCAGCTTAATTGGTCTGTTACCGATTGGGTGGCCGTTTCCGTGGGCGACGGCTGCACCATAGGCGGCGTATATAACGGCTTCCATGATTTGTATGAATTGGGCTTCATAGAACGCATACCCAAAATACTTGGCGTGCAGTCCACGGGCTGCTGCCCGTTCGTGGATGCGGCGCGGGAGAACCGCGACCTTATCCCGGCGGAGGAAAACACGCTTGCCGATTCAATCGCCGTAGGCGTGCCGAGGAACCCGAAAAAGGCGCTGCGCGCGGTAAGCGCGTCTAACGGCGCATGGATTGCCGTGAGCGATGAGGATATTCTTGCCACGATGGGCATACTGGGCCGCAGCGAAGGCGTTTTCGGCGAACCTGCGGGCGTTACGGCAACCGCGGGCGTTATGAAGGCGGTGCAGCAGGGCATAATAAAGCCCAACGAGACCGTGACCACCATAAGCACCGGCAGCGGACTGAAGGACGTGAAGAACGCGCTGCGTGCGGCGGGCCGGCCGCATAAGTGTGCACCGAGCATAGAAGCGCTGGAGGCTTCCGGCATAATATAAGCTTTGCCCCGCCCGCCAGACAGGGCAAAAGTCAGGCGCGGCGGTAAGCATAAAATTATCCCCAAATAAACACAACAGGAGGAGAAACAAACATGAAAAAGCTGATTGCGGTCGCTCTCGTACTGGTGCTTGCCCTGAGCCTGGTAGCGTGCAGCAGCGAGACCAACAACACCCAAGGCAACAAGGACGTGAAAATAGGCGTTATCCTCGTACACGACGAGAATACCGGCTATGACGAAGCCCACATCAACGGCATCAAGAAGGCCCTTGAAAACTGCGGCATCCCCAACGACACCGACCATGTTGTATGGAAATACAACGTACCCGAGGACGAGAAGTGCCACGATGCGGCTACCGAGCTTGTTGAAGCCGGCTGCACCTACATCTTCTCCGACAGCTACGGCCACCAGCCCTATATGCAGCAGGCCGCTACCGAAAATCCGGACGTAGTGTTCGCCTCCATGACCGGCGACACCGCCGCCCTGAGCGGACTGAAGAACTTCAAAAACGCTTTCTGCAACACCTATGAATCCCGCTATGTTTCCGGCGTTGTTGCCGGCATGAAGCTGCAGGAGCTCGTTAACGACGGTAAGGTTGCCGCCGAAAACATGGACGAAAACGGCAACATAAAGCTTGGCTACGTCGGCGCATACCCCTATGCCGAGGTTGTTTCCGGCTACACCGCTTTCTTCCTCGGCGTGCAGAGCATAGTTCCCAACGTTGTTATGGACGTTCTCTACACCAGCTCCTGGTTTGATCCGGTAGCCGAAGGCGAAGCCGCCAACACCCTTATGTCCCGCGGCTGCATCATAATCAGCCAGCATGCGGACTCCACCGGCGCTCCCTCTGCCTGCCAGGCCGCTCAGGAAGCCGGCACCACCGTGTACTGCGTGGGCTACAATATAGACATGCTGCCCTCCGCCCCCACCGCCGCGCTGACCAGCGCCCAGAACGACTGGAGCATCTATTACACCTATGCGTTCAACTGCGCGCTTAAGGGCGAAGAGATCGCTACTGATTGGGCCAAGGGCTATGCCGAAGGCGCCAACATGATATCCAAGCTGGGCGAAAGCTGCGCCGCCGGCACCGCCGAGAAGGTTGCCGAGGTTGAAAAGGGCATAAAGGAAGGCACGCTGAACGTGTTCGACTGCTCCAAGTTCACCGTTGGCGGCGAAACCGTGACCGGCTTCCTGGCCATCGATACCAACGGCGATTTCCAGGGCGACGAAGGCGAAGCCATTACCGACGGCGTGTTCCATGAATCCACGCTGCGCAGCGCGCCCTACTTCAGCCTGAGAATAGACGGCATAAACGAGCTGAACAACAACTGATTCAAAAAAATCCTATAGGGAAGGCGGCTTTTGCCGCTTTCCCTACTTTTCTTTTGGCGAGATCTATTTTATAATAGTATATCTGAGCATATCGGATACGCATTGGGCTTTATCTCCCCCATAAACTTATACGCACGAGGTACACTGAATTGGAAGCTAACTTAGCAGTACGCATGGTAAACATTACAAAAACGTTTTCGCATGTGGTAGCCAACAACAACATTACGCTGGAAATACGCCGGGGCGAGATACTTTCCCTCCTTGGTGAAAACGGCAGCGGAAAAACAACCCTTATGAATATGCTCTCCGGCATATATTTCCCCGACAGCGGGCAGATATATGTTAACGGGGAGGAGGTAAGCATCGCCTCCCCAAAGGATGCGTTGGATCTGCATATAGGCATGATACATCAGCATTTCAAGCTGGTGGATGTGTTTACCGCGGCGGAAAACATTATCCTTGGCCTTAACGAAAAAGCCGTGCTCGATTTGAACGGCGTGCGCAGGGCGGTCAAGGAAATATGCGATCGCTACGGTTTTGTTATAGATCCGGATAAAAAAGTATATGATATGTCCGTTTCCGAAAAGCAGACGCTTGAAATAGTTAAGGTGCTTTACCGCGGGGCAGACATTTTGATATTGGATGAACCCACCGCCGTGCTTACCCCGCAGGAAACGGAGAAGCTTTTCGCCGTTATGCGCAACATGAAGGCGGACGGGAAGAGCATTGTTATAATAACCCATAAGCTGCACGAGGTTATGGAAATAAGCGACCGCGTGGCGGTGCTTAGAAAGGGCGAATACATAGGCGAGGTCCCCACAAGCCAAACCAACCCGCAGCAGCTTACGGACATGATGGTGGGCAAGGCCACCACGCTGAATATAGACAGGCCCGAGCCCAAGGGCCTTACCGAGCGCCTTATAGTGAAAAACCTTACCGTAAAGGATGCGGACGGCGTGAAGAAGCTTTCAAACGTGAGCTTCACGGCCTACGGCGGGGAAATACTGGGCATAGCGGGCATATCCGGCAGCGGGCAGAGGGAACTGCTTGAGGCTATAGCCGGCCTGCAGGATCCGGAGGAAGGCTCGAGCATAATGTTCATTCCGCCGGATAAGGAAGCATCCGAATTGGTCGGGCGCGATCCGGAGGATATATACAAAAGCGGCGTAGGCCTTGCATTTGTGCCGGAGGACAGGTTCGGCATGGGCCTTGTCGGCAGCATGGATTTGGTGGATAACATAATGCTGAGAAGCTATAAATCCGGCAAGTCTCCCATTGCGGACAGAAAGCACCCGCGCGAGCGCGCCAATAAGATAGTTGAAGAGCTTGAGGTCGTAACGCCTAACCTCGGCACTCCGCTAAGGCGGCTGAGCGGCGGCAACGTGCAGAAAATATTGGTGGGCCGCGAAATAGCGGCGGAGCCTTCGCTGCTTATGACGGCATACGCCGTGCGCGGATTGGACATAAACACTTCGTATACCATATATCACCTGCTCAACGAGCAGAAGGCGAAGGGCGCAGCGGTAATATACGTTGGCGAGGATTTGGACGTTCTGCTTGAGCTGTGCGACAGGATAGTGGTGCTGTGCGCGGGTCAGGTGAGCGGAATAGTGAACGGCCGCGGCGCGAAGAAGGAAGAAGTCGGACTGCTGATGACAAGACTTAGCGGAAAGGAGAACGCAAATGAGTAAAGCAAAAAAGCACGAGCCGCTCGTTCATATAACCAAGCGCGGCACGCTGCCCCTTTGGCATAACCTTGCCATCCGCGCAATAGGCCTTGCGGCGGCGCTGGTGGTATGCGCAATCGTACTTTATGCGCTCACCGGCCTTAACCCCCTCAAAATTTACGGCGCAATGTTCAAGGGCGCTTTCGGCTCCGCCAGGCGCGTATGGACGACCATACGCGAAATCATGATGCTGCTGTGCATAGGCGTGGGCCTTGCGCCCGCGTTCAAAATGCGCTTTTGGAACATAGGCGGCGAAGGCCAGGTTTTGGTCGGCGGCGTTGCGGCCGCGGCCTGCATGATTTACCTTGCGCCGAATATGCCGCTTGCGCCTGTGCTTTTGATAATGTTTGTGCTAAGCGCGCTTGCGGGCGCAATATGGGGGCTTATACCCGCCGTGTTCAAGGCACGCTGGAACACCAATGAAACGCTGTTCACGCTTATGATGAACTATATCGCGCTTCAGATAACGTCCTTCTGTGTTTCAAAGTGGGAAAATCCCTACGGCTCCAATACCGTGGGCATAATCAACCCGACTACAAACGCCGGCTGGTTCCCCAGCATTTTCGGCCAGCAGTATATGCTCAACGTCATAATAGTCGTGCTCATTGCCGTTGCCATGTATCTTTATCTTAAATACAGCAAGCAGGGCTTTGAAATAGCCGTTGTGGGCGAAAGCATGAACACCGCGCGCTACGCCGCAATAAACGTTAAGCGCGTTATAATCCGCACCGTTATGATATCCGGCGCGATATGCGGCATTGCGGGCTTCATCGCCGTTGCCGGCGCGGGGCATACGATTTCAACAAGCACCGCCGGCGGGCGCGGCTTCACGGCCATAATAGTCGCCTGGCTTTCCAAATTCAATTCGTTCATAATGCTTGGCGTATCGTCGCTGCTGGTATTCCTTCAGCGCGGCGCAAGCGAGATCGCTTCCCAGTTCGACCTTAACGATTTCGTATCCGAAATGATAAAGGGCATGATACTCTTCTTTATACTGGGCAGTGAATTCTTCATCAATTTCAAGGTGCATTTCCGCACCGCGCGAAAGGAGACGGAAAATAAATGAGCCAGATCGTTTCCCTTTTTCAGGCGGCCGTATACTTCGGCACGGTAATACTTTTCGGCGCAGTGGGCGAAATATTGGCCGAAAAGAGCGGCAATCTTAACCTTGGCGTGCCGGGCATAATGTACATGGGCGGCATTGCGGGGCTTATAGCTGCGTTTTTGTATGAAAACGGCACGGCCAATCCCGTTCCCGCCGTTGCAATATTGGTAACGCTTGCGGCGGCATTCGTAATGTCCATGATAGGCGGGCTTATATATTCCGTTTTAACAATAACCCTGCGCGCTAACCAGAACGTTACCGGCCTTACGCTGACCATATTCGGCAGCGGCTTCGCCAACCTTTTCGGCGGCAATCTTAACAAAATGGCCGGCGGTGCGGGCCAGATCTCCGTTGCCTTCACCAGCGGCGTTTACCGCACCAAGATTCCATTTTTGTCCGACAGCACGGGTGTTTTCGGCGAAATGTTCTTCTTCTACGGCTTCCTTGCCTACGTTGCCATAATAGTTGCCCTTGTGGTGAAGTGGTTCCTTAACCGCACGAGCGTGGGCCTCAACCTGAGGGCCGTTGGCGAAAACCCCGCAACGGCGGACGCCGCGGGCATAAACGTTACCAAATATAAATATGTTGCCACCTGCGTCGGCGCGGGCATATCCGGCCTTGGCGGGCTTTATTACACAATGGATTATATCAAGGGCACCTGGGCGACGGACGGCAGCATAGAAAAGCTTGGCTGGCTTGCGGTGGCGCTTGTTATATTCGCCACGTGGAAGCCCAACCGCGCAATTTGGGGCGCGTACCTTTTCGGGCTTTTGAGCTGGGTATATTATTACCTGCCCGGGCTTACCCGTTCCAGCCAGGAAATATTCAAAATGCTGCCCTATGTGGTCACGCTGCTGGTGCTTATAGTAGTGTCGCTCAGGCGCAGCAAGGAAAGCCAGCCGCCCGCGTCGCTGGGGTTGGCATATTTCAGGGAGGACAGATAGCGTAGCATGGCGCAGTTATCGACCTTTACGGGCTTTACGGCGGACGGGTACCGCTTTTTGATGGAGCTGGAGTTCAATAACGAAAAGGCGTTTGTGGACGCGAACAGGCAGCGCTATTACGACGGCGTGCGCGATCCTATGCGCGCGCTTGCCATGGAGCTGAGCCAAACGGCGCTTGATATAGACCCGCTGTTCAATACAAATCTTATGGGCGTTGTGTCCCGATTGAACAGGGACACGCGCTTCAGCGCGAATAAGCTGCCCTATCGCAACCATGCGTGGCTTTGCTTTAAGCACAGGGGCGAATCGGTAGGCGAATGCTTCGGCATATATTTTGAAATTCAGCCCGCGGGCTACGGCTACGGCGTGGGCATATATTCCCCGAATACGGAGCTTATGGCGGCGTTTCGCGCGCGCATACAGGCCAAGCCCACGGCGTTCCTGAAGTATGCAAAGGCCGTTGAGAATGCGGGCATGCACCTTGAAGGCGATATGTTCAAGCGGGACAGATTTAAGGACGCGGACGAGAGGCTGAAGCCCTATCTCAACCGCAAAAGCCTTGGCTGGAGCTTCTTCTGCCCCAATGTTAAGCGCACGCTTGAGCCGGAGCTGAAGGACGATCTTATTGCGGCGTTCAGTACCATAAAGCCGCTGTACAGGCTGCTGTGCGGCCTTGAATAAATAATAATATCACGGGCGGGGCATCTCCCGCCTTTTTTATGGGAGGATGAATATGCAGCTTGCAAAATTGCAGAACGGCAGCGATATTCGCGGCGTTGCGATACAAACCGAAGGCGGCAGGAGCATTGACCTTACGCCTGATGCGGCGTATGCAATAGGCCGTGCCTTCGCGCGCGTGCTTAAGACAAAGCTTAATAAAGCCGATATCCGCGTGTGCATGGGGCGGGATTCCCGCCTTTCGGGCGAGATGCTCTGCGCGGCGCTGGGCGCGGGGCTGAACGCGGAAGGGGCAGGCGTTTATGACGCGGGCCTTGCCACAACGCCCGCCATGTTTATGGCAACGGTTACAGAAGGCTTTATGTTCGACGGCTCCGTTATGGCCACGGCAAGCCATTTGCCCTATGAGCGCAACGGCTTCAAGTTTTTCACGGCCAAGGGCGGCTTTGAAAAGGCGGACATAAAGGAAATTTTGACCATTGCCGAAACGCTTTATGCCGACGGCGCGAATACGGCCTTTGCCGCGGAAAAGATAGACTTCATGGGCGTATACGCGGCGCAGCTTGTGGGCGCGATACGCCGCGGCACCAATAAGGAGCGTCCGCTTGAAGGCATGCGCATAATAATAGACGCGGGCAACGGCGCGGGCGGCTTCTTTGAAAAGGATGTGCTCATACCCCTCGGCGCGAACACGGCGGGCAGCCTTTTTACCGAGCCGGACGGGCATTTTCCCAACCATGCGCCCAATCCCGAGGACGAGCGGGCAATGGCATACATCATAAATGGTGTCAAGGAAACCCATGCCGATTTGGGCATTATATTCGATACGGATGTTGACCGCGCGGGCGCGGTGCTCGGCGACGGGCGGGAGCTTAACCGCAACAGGCTTATTGCCTTGATAGCGGCGATAGAGCTGAACGAGCACCCGGGCACCACGATAGTGACCGACTCCATCACCTCCACCGGCCTTGCCGAATTCATTGCGGCGCACGGCGGCATACACCGCCGCTTTATGCGCGGCTACCGCAACGTTATAAACGAGGCCATACGCCTGAACAACGCGGGTCAGGACGCGCAGGTTGCAATGGAGACGAGCGGTCACGGCGCGCTGAAGGAGAATTATTTTCTTGATGACGGGGCGTACCTTATGGTAAAGCTGCTCATAGAGCTTTCCCGCGCAAGGGACAGGGGCGAAAGCCTGAGCGCAATGATAGCCGACCTTCGCGAGCCTAAGGAAGCGCGCGAATACCGCATGGCGCTGAGCGCAGAGGATTTCGGGCCGTATGGCGAAAGCGTTATTGCCGCGCTTACGGACTGGGCCAAGGCGCAGGAGGGAGTGAGCCTTGCAGGAGACAATTTTGAGGGCGTGCGCGTGAACTTCTCCCCCGAGCGCGGCAACGGCTGGTGCCTGCTTAGAATGTCCCTGCACGAACCGCTGATGCCGCTGAACATAGAAAGCGACGACGTGGGCGGCGTGGATAAAATAGCAAACGAACTCTACCCCGTGCTGAAGGGGTTCGATAAACTGGATACGGAGAAGCTGAAGGGGTAAGGGCGGGCTTCCGCCCGCAGTGAAATCCTGCTGACGCAGGGTGAAATTGCGCTGACGCGCAGTGAAATATTGCTTTCGCAATGTGAAATCCGCCTAACGGCGGGTGAAAGTATGAGTTTGTAAAGCACATCAAGCCAAAAGCTGTCCCCGCGTGCGGGGGATTCGAGCCGAGCGCGTCCGGTGGACGATGAAGCGAGGGGAGAATCGGGCGGAATAGGGAGTGTTGCAAGCGGCAGCGAAGCAAGACGACCATATTCCAACCAGCGTTCGTGGACACGAACGGAGTGAGTGGCCGAAAGGGGAATGACTCAAAGCTGTCAAGCTATTTTACTGTTCCCCCTCAGTCTCGCCTACGGCTCGACAGCTCCCCCGCAAGCGGTGGCGCCTTTTGGTGCAGTGCAAACTCTTACGTTAAGCCTGCCCTGAAAGGGGAGGTGGATGCGAGCAACGCGAGCAGACGGAGGGGTTGCATCGGGGCTGCTCTTATTTACGGCAACCCCTCAGTCTCACCGCTCTCGTAAGCCCGCTACCTTCTTCTGCTATTCCCGCGGCAGCGGTTGCGGCACGAGGGCTGCTGCTCGATGGGCGGTATCGGCTTAGGCGCGGCTG
>ERZ772860.13-NODE-13-length-156589-cov-47.585898_pt1 | contig 156589 bp, 158 predicted proteins | sample MGYA00511342_ERZ772860 | MGnify/ENA primary metagenome ERZ772860 (study PRJEB29015, sample SAMEA2737665) | human gut metagenome | biome: human gut; feature: human-associated habitat; material: faeces | place: China | collected 2012 ... | reverse complement strand
CGGAGATAGCTGGTTCTCCCCGAAATAGCTTTAGGGCTAGCCTCGATTTAGATTATTGGGGGTAGAGCACTGAATGGGCTAGGGGGCCACAAAGCTTACTGAACCCTATCAAACTGCGAATACCAATTAATTGATGATCGGGAGTCAGACAGTGAGAGATAAGTTCCATTGTCGAAAGGGAAACAGCCCAGATCCACGACTAAGGTCCCAAAATACACGTTAAGTGGAAAAGGATGTGCAGTTGCACAGACAACCAGGATGTTGGCTTAGAAGCAGCCACTCATTCAAAGAGTGCGTAATAGCTCACTGGTCGAGTGAATGTGCGCCGAAAATATACCGGGGCTAAACGTGATACCGAAGTCTGGGGATCAAGAAATTGATCGGTAGGGGAGCAACGCATACGGACAGAAGCAGAAGCGGAAGCGACTGTGGACTGTATGGGAGAGAGAATGCCGGCATGAGTAGCGAGAGCAAAGTGAGAATCTTTGCCGTCGAAAGCCTAAGGTTTCCTGAGGAAGGCTCGTCCTCTCAGGGTAAGTCGGGACCTAAGCCGAGGACAAGAGTCGTAGGCGATGGACAACAGGTTGATATTCCTGTACCGTACTTAAGCGTTTGACTGAAGCAGTGACACAGAAGGATAGACAGACCGGATGAATGGTAGAATCCGGCCAAGCAGTGAGGCTGACATGTAGTGAAGTACGCATGTTAAGGCTGGGCTGTGATGGGGACTGAAAATTAGTAGGGAAGCTGTTGAATTCACACTGGCGAGAAAAGCTGCTAAGGAGCGAGAGTATGCCCGTACCGCAAACCGACACAGGTAGGCGAGGAGAGAATCCTAAGACGAGCGGGAGAACCCTTGTTAAGGAACTCGGCAAAATGACTCCGTAACTTAGGGAGAAGGAGTGCCTCGAGAGAGGCCGCAGAGAATAGGCCCAAGCGACTGTTTACCAAAAACACAGGTCTGTGCGAAGTAGAGATACGACGTATACGGGCTGACGCCTGCCCAGTGCCGGAAGGTTAAGGGGAAGTGTTAGGGCAACCGAAGCACGGAACTTAAGCCCCGGTGAACGGCGGCCGTAACTATAACGGTCCTAAGGTAGCGAAATTCCTTGTCGGGTAAGTTCCGACCCGCACGAATGGCGTAACGACTTGGGCACTGTCTCAACAAGGGACCCGGCGAAATTGTAGTATGTGTGAAGATGCACATTACCCGCGATAGGACGGAAAGACCCCGTAGAGCTTTACTGTAGTTTAACATTGGATTTTGATAACACATGTACAGGATAGGTGGGAGGCTGAGAAACCGGCACGCCAGTGCCGATGGAGCCGCTGTTGGGATACCACTCTTGTGTTATTGGAGTTCTAACGAAGTGCCGTAAACCGGGCTTCGGACAGTGTTAGATGGGCAGTTTGACTGGGGCGGTCGCCTCCGAAAGAGTAACGGAGGCGTCCAAAGGTTCCCTCAGAATGGTTGGAAACCATTCACAGAGTGCAAAGGCAGAAGGGAGCTTGACTGCGAGACCGACAGGTCGAGCAGGTACGAAAGTAGGGCTTAGTGATCCGGCGGTATGAGAGTGGAATTGCCGTCGCTCAACGGATAAAAGCTACCTCGGGGATAACAGGCTGATCTCCCCCAAGAGTTCACATCGACGGGGAGGTTTGGCACCTCGATGTCGGCTCGTCGCATCCTGGGGCTGGAGCAGGTCCCAAGGGTTTGGCTGTTCGCCAATTAAAGCGGCACGCGAGCTGGGTTCAGAACGTCGTGAGACAGTTCGGTCCCTATCCATCGTGGGCGCAGGAGATTTGAGAGGAGCTGTCCTTAGTACGAGAGGACCGGGATGGACGCACCAAGGGTGAATCAGTTGTCGTGCCAACGGCACAGCTGGGTAGCCAAGTGCGGATCGGATAAACGCTGAAGGCATCTAAGCGTGAAGCCGACCTCAAGATAAGATCTCCCATCCGAAAGGAGTAAGACCCCATGAAGACCACATGGTTGATAGGCCGGAGGTGGAAGTGCAGTAATGTACGGAGCTGACCGGTACTAATAGGTCGAGGGCTTGATCGAAGCGAATTGAAAAGCAATGCAGTTTTCAAGGTGCGTTGAAAACACACCATAACCATTCCGGTGGTTAAGCCAAGGGGTTCCACCTGTTCCCATCCCGAACACAGAAGTTAAGCCCTTGTACGCCGACAATACTTGGCTGGCGACGGCCCGGGAAGATAGGTAGCTGCCGGATACCACAAAAGCAAACAGCACGCAAAGGCGTGCTGTTTGTTTTTGTGCTATTTGATATTTACTTCTCTTCCCGGGCCACGAGCTCACAAGTTGGCCGGCGACATTGCGCAGTTGAGCGCGTCCGGTGGACGATGCAGCGAAACGGAGCAACTCAAGCACAGGGAGTTGAAGGCAGGCGCCCCTGCGCCAACGCGCAACGACCTTCTGCGCAGAGCCGGGACCGATTCCTAACTTTTTGCCTCCTATGCTTATATGGTTGGCTGGCGATGGGGCAGAAGCTGAGTGTTAACTCTTATATCTTGGCACATAGTGTCGCACACCCCAAAGGCGCCACCGCGCGCGGGGAAGTGGCTGCGAATGCAATGAGCAGACGAAAGGGGAATAACTCGGAGCTGCCAAGTGTCGCAAGTTGTTCCCCTCAGTTTCGCCTACGGCTCGTCAGCTCCCCCATAAATGGTGGCGCCTTTTGGTGCGGTATAAACTCTTACATTAAGCCTGCCCTGAAAGGGGAGGTGGGTTTCGCGCAAGCGAAAGCCGGAGGGGTTATAAAGTAACTTACATCTCTTTGTTTGTTACAACCCCTCAGTTGCCTGACAGTGACAGCTCCCCCATAAAAGGTAAAAAGCCCACCTTACGATGAGCTTTCTTACTTCCTTTATTTCATTATATCTTACGCTTTTCTTGTAAGCTCCGCCAGCTTCTTCTCGGCCTTGGCAAGATTGACTTTAGCTTCACTTATGTCGCTTTCAGTTTTCTTGATTTCTTTGTTTAAGTCATCAATTTCCTTCTGGCATTCGGAAATTTCTGAATTATATTTGTTTATATCATTCTTTGAACTTTTAATGCTTTCCTTGCTTAATTTTATTTCCTCACGTTGTCTGAGAAAAATTAATACGAATGGTATTGCTACTGCTCCAACTAATACTCCATAAATAAGTGTTATTATGGAAAATGTAAAAAGCAGCGCCAAAGCATACCCGACCAATGAGAGGGATATAACCCCGGAGACAATACCCCAAAGTGTACGCCATGCTATACTCGCTGTGCTTTTTCGGATCGAGATTTGGTTGCTTTCTATTGAAAGTTTATGCCCAGACATATTCTTATTGCATTGAGAATATTTATCTTCCTTATATTTTAGTTTTAGCTCGTATTCCGGTACTAAATATGTATATAAGTTCTTTTCGTATTCAGTATAGCACATATCATAATAAGGCTGGTATTTTGATGCGAGCTCATTACTGATATTTTGTGGTGCTGTTTTTTTAACAGTACTCCATATATTAGTAATATATGTGTAGTCATCGCTTAAAAAAGTCTTTGTAATCCAATTCCTACGGTCATATTCACTTAAATATTTCTCATCAACATAATAGAACAAATGCGTATCCGAAAGATTTTTGCTTTTTGCGAGTATCAGTCCCCACCATCCCCTATAATCATGAGGATATTCCTTTGATATCTTCTCGTAAATTGATTGTGCATCGGCGTAATTTTTTAGCTTCAAATGCATATCCGCGTTCTTGACCAGCGTTTCAAGGTCTTGGCCGTTGCTGAAGTTGACAATAGGGTTTGCGCCGCTGAAATTATAGCTGGTGCTTTGGTGCTGGTGGTACTCTATCGCCTTCGGTGCGCTGCTTATCGTGCCGCAGTATTTGCACTTTACAAAGTCCTGCCCTTCCTTTATTTGCAAGGGTGAATTGCAGTTGGGGCATGTTGCGGTTACCAGATTGTTTGCCATAGTTCTTCTCCTTTATGTGAGGCTTCTTCCTAACTACATAATAACACATTTGTATTCAAATGACAACATATGTAGTCAAAAGCTGCCGCTTTTTCGCGTACAGTATTTGCTAATACTTTACAGGGAGGGTGTTTTTATGCTGCTGGATGCATCATTAGTTGGCAGGGTGATACAGGATTACAGGGAGTCTAAAGGACTTTCGCAGGAAGTGGTAAGTGGACTGGCGGACATTGGGCGCACGCACCTGAGCGCGATAGAGCGCGGCACCAGGAAGCCTACACTGGAGACGTTTTTCAGAATAAGCGAGGCGCTGGGAATAAGGCCGAGTGAGCTTATGCGCATGATAGAGGATGCTATGGACTAAATTTGCATTGCCCATTGACTCTTACACTGTGGCAGGCATTATAAGGCGTAATGAGCTTGAGACCGAATTGTACTGCCCCCTGTCAAAAAGAAAAAAACAGCCCGGCTGCCGCGGTGGTCTGCCGGGCTTTGCCTTTTTACTATTTATCCGCCTGAATGTATATGAAGAAATCTTCTGTTGTGCCGTCCTGCTGTGCGGCGGTACAGCCGAATGCCCAAACGGGGAGATAGTAGCCCTGCGTGGGATTCTGCATATACACCAGATCGCATGTATTGACCATTACCGATTCCGCGGGGGCGGTAAGCGTATTTGTGCCTCTGCCCGCCAGTATGGCCTCGTACGCCTTCTGCTGGGATATTCCGTTCAGCTGCGCGCCGGCCTGGATATCGCAATCGTAGCGGCGTATTTTGACTATGCTTTCGCCTGCGCGCACGGAAACAACTATTGCACAGGAATTGACTATCGGGCTGCCGTTTACGCTGGAGGATAGATATATGTCGTATCCTATGCAGGTGCCGGTAGTATCGTCCGTGCGCTCTATTATGTCGGTGACCTTGTCAATGTCCGTTGAAAGTATCTGGCGGCTGGAGAAGAAGCGGAACACGGCGTTTACGGCTTCGTCCTGTGTTGGCAGGTCGCCTTCGGGCACGGTATAGCTTTCATATACCCAGCTTCCGCTTTCGGTCATTGTGACCCTGCCCGTTTCGTTTTCCGCGATGTATACGCCGGATGCGGCGGTTATTGCGTCGTATATGCCAACGCTTTGCGCAACGGCCATAAGGCGTTCTTCTATGGGCTGGGTTGAGGGAACGTACATGAGCAGTTTGTCTGAGCTTTCGCTAAGCGGGCAGTCGAGCGTTATGTCGGCCGGCAGTTCGTATGCGTTTGCGGCAAATGTGATGTCATTATACGGTTCGCTGTAACCGAATATCATTGTGAATGCAATGCCCGTGTATATGGTCAGCAGCATGGTCAGCGACCATACAAAGCTTGAATGCTTTGGCAGGGGAAGCTTAAATTCCTTAAAGTCGATCTTTTTGCGGAAAATGTATGCCGCCAGTATGTAAAGCGCGCAGCCTGCTGCCATGCCTATTCCGGCGTAAAGATATTCATCGGTAACGAAGCCGCCGCCTTCAAGCAAAAAGTATATGCGCGAATAAAGCGAAGCCGCAAGCCCGCCGATGAACGCGCCGGCCAGCCTGAAGCGCGGAAATGCGGGCATGAAAAGGAAACCGGCCGCAAGATAGGGCAGGGCATAGGAAAAAAGGTCGCCCAGAACGCCGGCGGAACCGTATTCGCTGAAATTATAAAGCTTATGGAACGGCATGAATATGCTTTCGGCAGGATCCGCCATGCCAAGCTTGAGCGCATACGCCGCGCCGAGACAAATGCAGAAAAGCACGCAATAAGCCGCGCGAACGGAACCTTCACGCCGGTAAACACCAATGCCAAGTATTGCGGCGAAGCCTATGAGCATCGCCAAATTAGTGATTATATCAAAACGGAACAAGTCAACCTCCGCATTTTCAGTATTGCATCAATTTATTATAAACGTTTTTTGCCGCATAATCAAACTAAATTAACACAATGCACACATCAAGTTATGTACAGCGGCGGAATAAGATGGTATAGTATAATATGTATGCCTGTATGGTGGCGGAATGTTGTTTTGCCTTGACATGCGGATACAGCAAAACATAAAATATTCTCTTAGAGGGAAATTCACGGCCGGTGCTTATATTGCGCGGCCTGAAGGGAGAGAAAAACATGGCAAATATTTGCGCGGTGATACTGGGGGCAGGCAAAGCCGCCCGCATAGAGAATATGGCAAACGTGACCGTGGCAGGCCGCGGCATCGTAAAATGGGCGCTTGAGGCGGCGCACAGCGCGGCTGAGGACATTTTTATAGCAACGGATGACGAAGCGGTCATAAGCCAAGCAAACGGCGGAGCAAGGGCGATAGGCGGCGGAATTATTGAGCTTGTCCAAAGCATTGCCGAATACGACAGGGCAGTGCTGCTTTGCATGAATCAGATAGTGTCAAAAAAAGATGCCGAGAAGCTGGGTGAAGCAACCGCACCGTGCGCGGCGCTTACGCACGAAGGCCGCGAGATGCTCGCATGGAGCATAGACACGGCCGTGCTGAAGAACGCGGCGGGTATAGACGCGCTTATAGGCTGCATGAACGCGGAATATATAGAGGCGGACGAATATGCATCCGCTGCGATAGTTGACAGAAAAACGCTCAGCCTTGCCGAAGAAGCGATGCAGCGGCGCATAAAGGATATGCACTTTGAAAACGGTGTGAGCATTTTGCAGCCCGTAACGGTGTATATAGGTGCGGACGTCAAAATAGGCGAAAATGCTGTTATCTGGCCTAACAATACACTGACGGGCAAAACGGTAATAGGCAGGAATACCGAGCTTAAGCCCGGCTGCAACATAAACGACAGCGCAATAGGAGAAAGCTGCGTGCTGAATTACGTTTTTGCCAACGAGGCGCGCGTGGGCGACCGCGTGACGATAGGCCCGTATGTCAACCTTAGGCCCAAGACGGACATTGCTGACGGCTGCAAGATAGGCGACTTTGTGGAAGTGAAAAATTCAAACATCGGCGAAGGCACAAAGCTGCCGCATCTGAGCTACATAGGCGATGCGGACGTAGGCACGCGGGTAAACGTTGGGTGCGGATGCGTATTCGTAAATTATGACGGCGTGCATAAGCACCGCACTACCGTGGGCAACGATGTGTTCCTCGGCTGCCAAACCAATTTGGTAGCGCCGGTCTCGGTCGGCGACGGGGCGTATACCGCGGCGGGTTCAACCATAAATAAGGACGTTCCTGCGGACGCAATGGCATTTGCGCGCGCACGGCAGGAAAATAAGGAAGGCTACGCATCGCGCTATAAGGCGCTGAAAAAGGGCGAATAAGCTAAGGAGACGGGCAAAAGGTGTATTGCGAGGTACTGGGGCTTAAAACCGAATACGAACGCCGCGGCGAAGGCAGGCCGATACTTATACTGCATGGCTGGGGCAGCAGCATACAGGCCATGGCGCCCGTTGCAAACTGCGTTGCGGCGCTGGGGTACGAAGCGGTATCGCTGGCGTTCCCGGGCTTCGGCGGTACAGAGGAGCCCAAGGAAGCGTGGGGCGTTGCGGACTATGCGCACTTTACCAAGGCTTTTATTGAGCAGCAGGGAATAGTGGGCTGCTCGGTAGCGTGCCATTCCTTCGGCGGACGGGTTACAATAATGCTCGCGGCTGAGGACAACGCGCTTTTTGGTAAGCTTATCATGATAGACGCGGCGGGCGTGCGGCCCAGGCGAACAATTAAGTATCATGTAAAAACATGGGCCTATAAGCTGGCTAAAAAGCTTGCCAGGATAGGCTTTATAGACAGGGTATTCAGGCTGAGCGAAAGGCAGAAAAACGCCGGCAGCGCGGATTACCGCGCGCTTAAGACGGACGTTATGCGAAAGACGTTCGTAAACGTTGTCAATCAGGATCTTACGCCGCTGCTCGGCGGCATAAAGAACGACACGCTGCTCATATGGGGCGATAAGGACACGGCGACGCCGCTTGAATACGCAAAGCTGATGGAAAAGAAAATGCCCAATGCGGGCTTAGCTGTGCTGGAAGGCGCGGGGCATTTTTCATACGCGGAGAAATATCCGCAGTTCTGCGCCGTTATGAAGGCGTATTTGAAAGGATAGGAGAAATCTTTTACCTATGGGAAACGAGCTTGTTAGCAGCATTCTGAGTTATGCGCTCAGCGTATTCATGGGGGCGGCCGTTGTGGCGGCGTCCGTTCCGCTGGTGCATATATTGCAGCTTGAAAGTTATCAGGGCAAAATGTACCTGAAATGGCTTATGAAGCATATCGGCTCGGACTTTGTGCCGAGCTTTGTCGCGGGCGCGGCGGCGCTTGCGCTGAGGGCGGGCTATGTGCTTATAGGCGGAACCAATCCGCTTATCGGCCGCATATGCTATTATCTTGCGGATATAGTATACATAGCCATGCTTGCGGTGATATATTTTTCCTATGAGAAAAAGCCGCACGTTAAGCCCATCGCCTATACGGGCCGCGTAAAGCGCCTGCTTGCGGCGGAATTCATATTGGCAACGCTGTTCAGCGCAATGTTTTTCTCTCCCTTGCTTTGGGATAAATACGGCCTTGCGTGGATAGTATATATGCCGCCAATGATAATACGGTATCTTCCGGGGCTTATACTGCCGCTGTTTGTGTTCGTATGCTATATTATCACCTATCCCATAGAGGAAGGCGTGAAGCAATGGTACCTTAACGATGCGAAGCGTATGCTTAAGGAGCATGAAGGGCTAATCCGCATAGGCATAACGGGAAGCTACGGCAAAACCGGCGTTAAATATGCGCTCAGTGAAATACTCAGCCGCAAATATAACACGCTCATAACCCCGGGCAGCTACAATACGCCAATGGGCGTTACGCGCACGGTAAGGGAACACTTAAGCGATGCGAACGAGGCTTTTGTTGCTGAAATGGGTGCACGCTATGTTGGCGATATAAAAACGCTGTGCAAGCTGGTGAATCCGCAGTACGGCATAATAACCGCCGTGGGCAAGCAGCACCTTGAAACATTCAAGAGCCTTGACAATATAATAAATACCAAGGCAGAGCTTATAAGCGGGCTTGAAGAAGGCGGCTGCTGTTTCCTGAACGGGGACGATGAAAACTGCCGCAGGATATATAAGGAATATGCATCCGTGCGCAAGCTCTATCTTTACGGCACGGAAGGCGACGACCTTTATATGAAGGCCGAAAACATAAAGGTAACGAGCGAAGGCAGTACATTTGATTTGATCGCGGAGGACGGCGCAAAGGTAAGCTGCACGGCGCAGCTTCTTGGCCGGCACAACATAGTCAACCTTACCGCGGCGGCAGCGCTTGCGTATAAGCTTGGCATGGGGCTTGATGAAATTGCCGCGGGCATAGCCGGCGCAAGGCCCGTTGAGCACAGATTGCAGCTTATACCGGGCGCGGTAACGGTCATAGATGATGCATTCAATTCAAACCCGGTCGGCTCAAAGGAAGCGCTGAAGGTACTTGGGTCGTTCGAGGGCAAAAAGCGCGTGGTGGTCACGCCGGGCATGGTTGAGCTCGGCGCTGAAGAAGCGGAGCTGAACCGCGAATTCGGCCGCTGCATAGCGGAGAACGCGGACGTGGCAATAATAATTGGCAAGGCCCATGCGGACCCGATATGCGAAGGCATAGCGGAGCGCGGCTTTGACGAAGCAAACCTTGTGCGCGTGGCAAGCCTTAAAGAGGCCACGGAAAAGCTGGCGCAGTACGGCGGGGCGGGCAGCGTGGTGCTGTTTGAAAACGACCTGCCGGATAACTATAATGAGTGACGCGGGCAAGAGGATAGAGGAGGAGTAAGCATGCAGAATATAGGCGTATTCTTCGGCAGCAGAGCGGCCGAGCATGACGTGTCCATCATATCGGGACTTCAGATATTGGAAAACGCGGATAAGGCCAAATACAACGTGTTTCCGGTCTATGTTTCGCGCAAGGGCGAATGGTTCGTAGGCGAACCGCTGAAAAACGTTGAAACATATAAGCATTTTGATGAAAATATGAAGGGGCTTACAAAGGTATATCTGCCCCCCGTGCCGGGCATGGGCGGCCTTTATGCAAATGCGGGCGGCCTTTTCGCCAAGGCGAAGCTCATATGCCCCATGGATTGCGCAATACTGGCGTTCCATGGCATGAACGGCGAGGACGGCACCATGCAGGGGCTGATGGAGCTTGCGGATATGCCGTATTCAAGCTGCGGCGTGCTTGGAAGCGCGGTCGGCATGGATAAAATAGTTATGAAGGCCGTATTCAAAAGCATGGGCTTGAACGTGCTGGACGGCACATATTGCTACCGCGACACATGGCATGCCGACAGGGAAAAGATAATTGCCGAGGCCGAAAAAATAGGCTATCCGGTATATGTAAAGCCGGCTAATTTAGGCTCATCCATAGGCATATCCCGCGCGGCGGACAGGGAAAGCTTTATAAAGGCAATGGACACCGCCTGTGCATACGATAAGCGCATATTGATAGAAAAAGGCCTTGAAAAGCCGCGGGAGATAAACTGCGCCTGCCTTGGCATGGGCGCGGACTGCATTGCTTCGCTGTGCGAAGAACCCGTATCGTGGGAGGAATTCCTCACGTTCGACTCAAAGTATATAACGAGCGCAGGCAAGGGCATGCAGAGCCAGGCACGGAAGCTGCCTGCTCCGATAAGCGATGAACTTACAGCGGAAATACAGCGGATCACCCGCGAAATTTTTGCCATGCTCGATTGCCGCGGCGTGGTAAGGATAGACTATATGCTCGATGGCGAAAGCAACACGCCCTATGTTTGCGAAATAAACACTATACCCGGTTCTTTTGCATTCTATTTGTTTGAACCGATGGGCATAAGCTTCAAGCAACTTACAAACAGGCTGATAGAGCTTGCGTTTGCGGGCGCAAAGGAAAAGAAAGCAAGCACGTTTGCGTTTGATTCCAAAATACTTGAAAAGGCTTCAAACGGCATAAAGACCGTTAAAAAATAAGAAAAGCGCAGTTTGCGCATATAAGAAAGGATAAACAAAAGATGACTAATCTGTATCAGCAGTGGAGAGACATTGCCGAGGCCGAGCGCACGCAGGAAGCGGGCGAGAAATTCTGGAACGATTATTTCGAGGCGGAGACCGAGAATTATAAAAAGCTGCTTGCCGACCACGAAAAGGTCTACAGCGGCAAAATAAGCGAACTTGCCCCCATGTTCAACATGGATGAACCCACGTTTGTCGGCTTTATAGACGGCATAAACACCAGCCTTAAGACCGAGATAGATTTGGATACGCTGGAAAGCGACAGCGTTGTTACGCTGGACATAGACTTTGAAAAGCTTTATTACAACATGCACGAGGCCAAGGCAAGCTGGCTTTACGAGCTGAAGGAGTGGGACAAGGTGCTCAGCGAAGCCAAGCGCCACGAAATAACCAAGCAGTATCGTGCATCCAAGGTGTTCATTAAGGAAAACACCGTGCGCAGGAACGATCCATGCCCCTGCGGCAGCGGCAAAAAGTATAAAAACTGCTGCGGCAAAAACGCCTGATAGGGCAATAGTATAAAAGCTGAAGGATAAGGAGGGCTGTATTTATGAAGCTTAAATTCTGCGGCGCGGCGCGCTGCGTTACGGGTTCGTGCCATATGCTTTGCTATGATGGCGGCAAGGTGCTTATCGATTGCGGTATGCGCCAGGGCGCGGACGAGAAGGGCGAACTGGGGGCGAGCGATTTTGCGTTTGACCCGAAGGAAATAGACGCGGTGCTCCTTACCCATGCGCATATTGACCACAGCGGGCTGCTGCCGCTGCTGGTAAAGCGCGGCTTTGACGGCAAAATAATAACCACGAAGGCCACCGCGGAGTTATCGGGCATAATGCTGCCGGACAGCGCAAAAATACAGGAGCAGGACGCCGAATACCAAAACCGCAAAAATCTGCGCGCGGGCAAGCCGATGGTGGAGCCGATGTATACCTCGGCGGATGCGCAGAAAACGCTTGAATACTTTCAGCCGGTAAGCTATGGCGACATAGTGGAGGTTTGGCCGGGGCTTAGGGCCAGATTCAATGACATAGGCCATCTTTTGGGCAGCGCGGCGATAGAGCTTTGGGCGGAGGAAAAGGGAACTACCACAAAGCTTGTATTTTCGGGCGACATAGGGCGCGACGAAAGGCCCATACTGCGCGATCCTTCCAGCATAGACGGCGCGGATTACGTTGTGATGGAGGGTACATATGGCGACAGGGAACACGACGCAACAACGGAAGAGGATAAGGAAAAGCAGCTTGCGGACGTGCTGAAGGAAGGCATTGCGCGCGGCGGAAACATAGTCATTCCGTCATTTGCCGTGGGCAGGACGCAGGAACTGCTTTATACAATAAAGCGGCTGATGATGAAAAACGCCGTGCCGGGGCTTGAAAAGATACCGGTGTTTGTGGATAGTCCGCTCGGCATAAACGCGACCAAGATATATGAACGCTGCGCGCGGGAATATTACGACGAGGAAGCGCTGGAAATGCTGAAAATGAGCGGCTCTCCGTTCGACCTGCCCAATCTTAGGGTAGCCGAAACGGGCGAGGAAAGCAAGCTCATCAACTTCCAGCCGGGCTGCAACATAATAATATCCTCCTCCGGCATGTGCGATGCGGGCAGGATAAGGCATCACCTTAAGCATAATCTTTATAGGCCGGATTCGACCATATTGTTCGTTGGCTATCAGGCGAACGGCACGCTTGGCCGCATATTGCTGGACGGGGCTAAGAGCGTTAAACTCTTCGGCGAACAGATACAGGTGAACGCCGCAATACGCAGAATAGAAGGCTTCTCCGGCCACGCCGGAAGGAGCGAATTGCTGCAATGGATACGTGAGATAGGTTCGGCGCCTAAGTGCGTATTCTTAGTGCATGGCGAAAGCGAAACGCTGGACAAATTCGCCGTGGATGTGCGTGCGCTGGGACTGGACGTTGAAATACCGGATCTGCTTGACGAATTTGAGCTCAGCTACGGCGCAAGCGGCGTGGTACGCATGCCCGCGCTTACGCCGAAGAAAGAAGAAGAGCCGGATCTTTTCATAGGCCGCAGGCTGAATATGATCGCCAAGCAGTGGGGCATAAACGGCGCGCTGTACTGCATGCGCGGCGAAGAACCGCTCTATGATACGGCGATAGGCGTGGCCGATGCGAATAAACAGAACCTGAACGGGATACATACCCGCTTTGCCGCGGGAGAGATAACAATGGCGTTTACCGCGGCGGCCGCGCTGATACTGGATGCGCAGGGCAAGCTGAATATGGACGCTTCGCTGGACAAACTGGTGCCGGAATACGTCCACGCTGCCGAAATCACGGCAAAAGAACTGCTGCTTGGGCAGAAGACCGTGCCGGACTATGCGGACTATGACATGAGCTTTAAGCTTTATCAGCAGGCGCATAAGGAAAAGCTGGGCTCAATGGAAACGTTCAAGCTTACTTGGAATGCGCTCAACGGTGCGATAAGCGGTGAAGATGTGCTGAATATAGTGAATAAGCTTGACGTGGTGGACGATCCTGAAAATTCCGCGGGCAGAAGGAGCAGCTACCGCATACTTGGCATGGCCGTGGCAAGGGCATACGGGAAGAGCCTTGCGGATGCGCTTAACGAGCTTGTGTTCGCGCCGATCGGCATGAAAGATACCGGCCTTGATAAGGAAGCGGAAGTCACGTATACGGCTAAAATGGGCGATGAAAGCATAGTTGTGGGCGCGCCAAAGCTTTGCGCCGGTGAAGCAGGCGGCGTTGTGAGCGCGTATGATTTGGCGCATTTCGGCACGGCGCTGCTTGAAGGCAAGCTGCTTGACGAGGAGCATACGGACATAATGCTTGCGCCGAATGCCTGCGGACTGAGAACGCTGAACGGGTGGTATTATGCGGACAGTGGCATAGAGCAGGCGCAAAGCGCGCTGTATATAAATGCGCAATACGGTGTGAGTGCGGCAATGCTTGCAAACGCACCGAGCGCAAAGGAAGATGCGGACGAAGCCGGCGCAAAATCGTTCGTGCAGCGCATGAGATACGAGATGGACGATGTTTACCTGAAGGCGGAGGACGTGCAGCTTGAGCGCATAAACGACGCAAACGTTTACTCCGTGCTTAAGTTAGCCGTGAATGAGGATCAGCAGGAGTTTGTAGCCGGCAACGATATTTCGCTTGCCGAGGCGGCCGCGCTTGAAAACGCGCTGCCCTATGCCGTTACGCAGAACGGTGTTGCTGTGGGCTTTGCTTTGCTCAATGCGGATAAAGACCGCGGTGTATACGAAATATGGCGGCTGATGATAGACAAGCGCTTCCAGCATAAGGGCTTCGGCACTGCGGCGATGAAGCTTGCAATGGCGGAACTGAAGCGCATGGGCGCTGAAAAGGCGCAGATAAGCGTTGAAATAGGTAATGAAGCAGCCATTGCTATGTATCAAAAGCTGGGATTCAGCTTTACCGGGCGCATGGAATACGGCGAAGCATACATGGAATGCGAACTTTAAGGAGGATAAATGGACGGCATATTGAGTTACATTATAGATGCGCTGTACAGCTTGCCGGGCATATTGGTTGGGCTGTCGTTCCACGAATGGGGTCATGCGTACGCGGCGTATAAGCGCGGCGATCCGACCGCGAGGAATCTTGGCCGCATGACGGTAAACCCGCTTGCTCATATCGATCCGCTTGGCTTCCTGTCGCTGCTGATATTGGGCTTCGGCTGGGCCAAGCCCGTACCCGTGAGCACGCGCAACTTTAAGTCCCCAAGAAAGGACGAGCTTATCGTGTCCTTGGCGGGTATAACAGTTAACCTTATACTGGGCGTGGCGTTCATGATAATATGGATTGTGCTCATATGTCTGCCGTGGAGCAACGAAATACTCAATACAATGGTGCAGTATTGCTATACCATAAACTTTGGCCTTGCGGTATTCAATCTGCTGCCCATTCCGCCGCTTGACGGTTACCATGTGGCGCAGTGCCTTTTCATGAATGCAAAGACTTATAAATTTTTCGGCTTTGTTGAAAAGTACAGCTATGTTATACTCGTGGCCGTGCTTATAATCAATTCGCGCACGCATTTCCTTAATACGATAGTGTATTGGCTTATGATGCCGCTCATGAACTTGGCTTCGCTGATACTGAGCATTTTCTGAGCGCGGCGCAAGGGGAAAACGGATGGCATATGAAGTTCATCTAAAGGAATTCGACGGGCCGCTTGATCTGTTGCTGCATCTTATTGAGCAGGCAAAGGTGGATATAAAGGACATATTCATATCCGAAATCACAAACCAGTATCTTTCGCTTATGGAAGAACTGGATGAACTGGACATGGATACGGCAAGCGAGTTTTTAACCATGGCGGCAACGCTTGTGTATATCAAATCGCGCTCCCTGCTGCCCAAACCGCCAAAGGAAGCGGAGGAAGAAGAGGATCCGGAGGAGGCGCTGGTACGCCAGCTGAAGGAATACAAGCTTTTTAAGCAGGCCGGAGAAAAGCTGAACGAGCTGAGCGCGGGCATGAGGGGCGTGTTTTCGCGGCTGCCGGAGGAATTTGCCCTGCCGCCGCAGGAATATGAACTGGAGCAGGCCACGGCGGAAGAACTGTTCGCCGCTTTTATGGATGTGCTTAACCGTGAAGAACCGGAAAGCAGCATACCGGAAATAGCTAAGAAGGTGGATGCGGATAAGTACACCGTAAGGACGCAGCTTGTGAAGATCCGCGCAAAGCTTAAGGAAGGTGCGAGCGTAACGTTTGAAGAACTGTTTGAAGCAACAAGCGTTAAGCTTGAAAAGATAGTAACGTTCATGGCGCTGCTTGAAATGATAGCACGGCAGGAAATATTGCTTAAACAGTCCACACCTTACGGCAGGATAACTATAACCGCATATAACCTGAAAGAGGACGATGCGGACGCCGAATACATGGATGAATAGGCAAAGACCGAGGGGGAGAGAACACATTGGAATACAATGAGCGCATGGGCGCGATAGAGTGCATATTGTTCGTTTCGGGCGATCCGGTGCCGATAATAGAATTGCAGCGGGCAATAGGTGTAACGGACATAGAGATGGAACACATAATACGCAGCATGGACGAGCTTTATAAGCGGGAAAAGCGCGGCGTACAGCTTTTTATAACGGCGGAGACTATGCAGCTTGTGTCCAACAAGGAATATACGCGCTATGTTGAAGAGCTGGTGCAGCCCGTGCAGTCTAAATCCTTTTCCCAATCCATGCTTGAAACGCTTTCGGTAATAGCGTACCGCCAGCCGGTGACTAAGGCGGATATTGAGGCCGTGCGCGGCGTGCGGTGCGAATATGCCGTAGGGCAGCTGATGAAGCTGGGGATGATAAGGGAACTTGGGCGCAAGAATGTTGTGGGCAGGCCAATGCTGCTCGGGACTACGGACGCATTTCTCAGGCACTTCGGCATACGGTCGCTCAGTGAACTGCCACAGTTAAGCGAAATCGAGAATGCGGAAGAAAACGATAATACCGAAGATAAAGCATCTAATTAATCAAAAGCATAATAAAATAACGCAAAACAGCAAATATTAGCCCATATGGGCTTTTTTGCTATATTAACAATTGCGCTCACAGCGGCAATATTGATACCGATAAGGTTAAATTTCAGCATTATGCTTTGCGGCAATGCGGCAAGGATAAGGCTGGGCGTGAGCATGCTCGGCTTTATACGGCTGAAGATACGGCCTATGGAAAGCAATAAGAGGCACGCGGCAAAGGACAGCAAGGTCAAACCTGACAAGGATACAATAAAAATTGCGCTGGCGGTGTTGCGGCAAAGGAAGCGCTATTTATGGCTTGACGGGCTAACTATCCGCGGGAGCATAGGGATAGACGGCGACGCGGCGGCAACGGCGCTGCTGTGCGGCGCGGCAAACAGCCTGCTGCCGCGCGTTATACGCTTTTTGCTGCCCAATAATGGAGCGGAGAGCATATATATTGCGCCGGAGTTCAGATTCGGCTCGGCATGGGTATATATGGAAGGTATCATAGGGCTGAATTTGGCTAAGCTTATAGGTATTATCGGAAAAGAGGTAACAAGATATGTCGCATCCCGTGGAAAACATAATGCGGAGTACAATGGAACAATTAAGGCAAATGGTTGACGTGAACACGATAGTTGGCTCTCCCGTTGAAACGGGCAGCGGAACGGTGCTGCTGCCCGTATCGAAGGTGAGCATGGGCTTTGTGTCCGGCGGAGGGGAATACATAATGGGTCAGGCGGCTACTCCCGTTAAAAGGGCGGGGGAAGCGCTGGATGCAAGCGAAGGCCGCTACCCGTTCGCGGGAACTGCCGCGGCGGGCATGTGCCTAACGCCTATGGCGTTCGTTACAAGCGAAAACGGGCGTACGCGGGTATTGCCGGCGCAGTATAAATGCGGCGCGGAAAGGCTGATAGATATGATGCCGGAGATAATTGCCGCGATAGAGCGCATGGCGGGCAGTACAAACGGCGAAAGCAAAGAGGAGACTGCCGAATGAACGCGCGCAGGACAGCCGCGCTGATACTGGCCGCGGCGGCGCTTATGGCCCTTAATGCGGGCGCATATGCCGAAAATGCGCCCGATATTGCGGCGGGCGGCGCGGCGCTGATAGAGCAGCACACCGGCGCTGTGATATGCGCAAAGGAAGCGCATAAAAAGCTCCCTATGGCAAGCACCACAAAGATCATGACCGCGCTTATAGTAATAGAAAACTGCTCTCTTGGCGACACGGTGAAGGTCAGCCCAAAGGCATACGGCGTAGAAGGATCGAGCATGTATCTTAACGCGGGCGAGGAAGTCAGCGTGGAGGACATGCTGTACGGACTGATGCTTTTGAGCGGGAACGATGCGGCGGTGGCATTGGCAATACACACGGCGGGCAGCGTGGAAGCATTTGCGGCGCTGATGAATGCTCGCGCGGAAGAAATAGGCGCGCACAACACGCATTTTGTAACGCCGAACGGGCTGCACGACCCCGAGCATTACACAACGGCGTATGACTTGGCGCTTATTGCGGCGGAAGCGATGAAGAATCCTGATTTCAGAAAAATAGTGGGTTCAACGTATCATAAGACCACCACAGGCAGCGTTATACGCTATATGAAGAACAAAAATAAGATCCTGTGGCAATATGAAGGCGGCTGCGGCGTAAAAACGGGCTTTACAAAGGCCGCGGGGCGCTGCCTTGTGTTCGCGGCGGAGCGGGACGGAATGACGCTGATAGGCGCGGTGCTAAGCTGCCCCGATATGTTCAACGTTGCTGAGATTATGCTTGATTACGGCTTTGCATCGTTCCGCACGGAAAAGATAATATCCGCCGGGCAGAGCATAACGCGGATAAGGGTGAGCGGCGGCACAAAAACAGCCTTGGCAGCCGAGGCCAAAGACGATATAATTATACCCGTACGGATAGGCGAAAGCGCGGACATACGCACGGAAGTGGAAACGCGGAGCGGAATGAACGCCCCTGTTGAAAAAGGGGAGGACGTTGGCAGTGTAAGGGTGCTTATGGACGGCAAGCTGGTTGGCGAAACGCGGCTGCTTGCCGCGGAAGACAGCCTTTCGCTCAAATTCTGCCAGTATTTAAGAAAGCTGCTGTCCGGCTGGGCGGCATAGGGTATGCAATGCGGCTGCAAAAGTTTATGGCGGAGGCCGGAGTGGCCTCCAGAAGAAAATGCGAAGAACTTATCGGCGCGGGCCTTGTTAAGGTAAATGGTCAGGTGGCGTCGATAGGCACGGTGATAGACCCGCTTAACGACAGGGTGGAATACGCAGGCAAGCTGCTGCGCCCGGCCGAAGAACGGGTCGTTTTTGCGTTCTATAAGCCGCGCGGCGTTATGTGCACCGCGTCCGATCCGCAGGGCAGAGCGACCATAATGGATTACTTTAAGGATGTTCCGTACCGGCTGTACAGCGTTGGCAGGCTTGACTATGATTCCGAAGGCTTGCTGCTTATGACCAACGACGGCGAACTTGCGTATAAACTTACGCATCCCAAATTTACGGTGGATAAAACATATCACGCCGTGTGCGACGGGGTGCTGACAAATGCGGAAATAGCGCGGCTTGAGCAGGGCGTTGACATTGGCGACGGGATGACCGGCCCAGCGAAGATAACGCAGGTGCATGCGCTGCACAACGGCAACACATCATTCGATATAACCATACACGAAGGGCGCAACCGCCAAATAAGGCGAATGCTTGAAGCCGTGGGGCACCAAACGCTGGTGCTGAAACGCACGAAGGAAGGCGCGGTTTCAATAGGCTTCATGCAGTCTGGCGAATACAGGGCTCTGAGCGCTGAGGAACTTAATGCGCTCAGGCAAACGGAGCTGTCTTAGCATCAAATTTATACATAATTTTGCCCGCATGCGAATTTTGTAAGCTATTGCGGGCAGAATTGGCATTTCTATTAACATCAAGAAAAATAAATTTCCATTTCAGGCAGGAAAAAAGAACACTATGCAGAATAAGAGAAAATGGGAGTATTTGAGGGCATTGTTCATTCAAATGTCAGCTTATACATGTATACAAGTATTTAACGGTTTCATAATCAACACTTAGAAAGGAGAACTGTCGCAGATGGATCTTATCAACAATCCGTGGTTTGTGCTTGTACTGGGTATGGGTACGGTGTTTGCCGGTTTGCTTCTGCTGGTGCTTATCATTAAGGTGATGGGCCTTATAGCGGGCAAGACCGTGAAAACCCCGGCCGCTCCCGCAGCCGCAGCTAAGGCTGCTCCCGCGCCCGTTGCTGCACCCGCCGCTGCCCCTGCCGCGCCTGCGCCTGCCCCGGTGGTATATCCGCATGAGGTGGATCGCTATGCGTTCGACGCCGCCGTGGCCGCCGCAATCGCTGCCTATACCGGCCGCGATATAAAGGGCTTCCGTATCACCAGGATCACAAAAATATGATCTGAACCAAACCAGAACAAAAAAGACCAATTAAGATTATTTCAGGAGGATTTAATAAAATGGTGCGTAGGTTTATCGTGAACGTAAACGGCACAGCTTACGATGTTGAAGTTGAAGAAGTTGGCGGCGTTGCCGGCCGTCCCGCTGCCTTTGTGGCTCCCTCTCCTTATATGAATGCGGCCCCCATGTATGCCGCCCCCGCTCCCGCGCCCGTGTATAGTGCGCCCGCCGCTCCCGTAGCGCCCGCCGCTCCCGTAGCGCCCGCCGCGCCTGTTGCTCCCGCGCCCGCTGCGGCTCCCGCTCCCGCCGCTGCGCCCGCTGCCCCTGCAGCCGCGCCTGCTGCCGCCCCTGCCGCCGGCCAGACCGCCGTTACCGCCCCCATGCCCGGCAACATACTGGACATTAAGGTAAACGTTGGCGACACCGTGAACGCGGATGATGTTGTTATCATACTTGAAGCCATGAAGATGGAGAACGAGATATTCGCCCCCGCTTCCGGCAAGGTTATAGCCATAAACACCACCAAGGGCGCTTCCGTCAACTCCGGCGATTGCCTGCTGGTGATAGGCTAAGCGGCCCCGCTTTTGCCGATTCCGATTGAAAGGAGAGCAAAATGGGAGAAGCAATTCAAAGCTTTTTTGAAATGACCGGCTTTTCCATGATAGCCAACGATCCTAAGGTACTTATAATGATAGTAATATCATTGGCGCTGATGTATCTGGCCATCGTGAAGAAATTCGAGCCGTTGCTGCTGCTGCCGATAGCTTTCGGTATGCTGCTTACCAATCTGCCCGGCGCGGAAATGTATCACCGCGAGCTTTTTGCCAGCGGCCATGTTGACTGGGCCGCGCTGAGCGATCAGGGAGGTCTTATAGACTATCTGTACCTTGGCATAAAACTGGGCATTTACCCCTGCCTTATATTCATGGGCGTGGGCGCGGGCACGGACTTCGGCCCCCTTATCGCCAACCCCAAGACCCTGTTCATGGGTGCTGCTGCCCAGTTAGGCATATTCATTGCCTTCATGGGTGCCATCGGCCTTACCGCCTTGTTCCCCAATGCATTTAACTTCGGCGTAAGGGAAGCGTCCTCCATAGGTTTAATCGGCGGTGCGGACGGCCCGACGGCAATATACGGAACGCTCAGGCTTGCGCCGCAGCTGCTTGGCCCCATCGCCGTTGCAGCGTATTCTTACATGGCGCTTGTTCCCGTAATTCAGCCGCCTATAATGAAGGCGCTGACCACAAAGAAGGAACGCCAAATATCCATGGAGCAGCTCAGGCCTGTTTCCAAAACCGAAAAGATAATATTCCCCATAGTTGTTACTATATTCGTGTCCCTGCTGGTTCCCTCTGCGGCTCCGCTTATCGGCATGCTGATGTTCGGTAACCTGCTCAAGGAATGCGGCGTGACCGAAAGGCTTTCCAAGACCGCGCAGAACGAGCTGATGAATATAGTCACCATATTCCTTGGCGTATCCGTCGGCGCGACTGCTACCGCTGACATATTCCTTACATGGCAGACTATTGGTATACTGATAATGGGCGTATGCGCGTTTGCGTTCGGTACTGCGGGCGGTGTGCTGATTGCCAAGCTTATGAACAAGCTTTCCGGCGGCAAGATCAATCCGCTTATCGGTTCCGCGGGCGTTTCCGCCGTTCCTATGGCGGCGCGCGTGTCTCAGGTAGTAGGCCAGAAGGAAAAGCCCGGCAACTATCTGCTGATGCATGCCATGGGTCCCAATGTGGCGGGCGTTATAGGTTCCGCAATAGCTGCGGGCGTTCTGCTTTCGCTCTATTGGGTACACTGATATAACACAAAGCATCTTATCGAGGAGGAATCCGGATGAGCAAGAAAATATTTATTACCGACACTATATTGAGGGACGCGCATCAGTCCCAGGCAGCCACCCGTATGCGCACGGAAGATATGCTTCCCGCATGCGAAGTGCTGGACAGCATTGGCTATTGGTCCCTGGAGTGCTGGGGCGGAGCCACGTTTGACAGTTGCCTCCGCTTCCTCAACGAGGATCCGTGGGACAGGCTGAGGAAGCTTAAAAAGGCGCTGCCCAATACCAAACTGCAGATGCTTTTCCGCGGCCAGAATATACTGGGCTATAAGCATTATGCCGACGACGTCGTGGAGCAGTTCTGTCGCAAGGCGATAGAGAACGGCATTGACGTCATAAGGATATTTGATGCTCTTAACGACGTGCGCAATCTTGAATCCGCCATAAAGTATACAAAGAAATACGGCGGAATATGCGAACCCGCCATAAGCTACACCATCAGCCCCGTGCATAACGAGGATTACTTCGTTAAGGTGGCTAAGGAACTGGAGCAGATGGGCGCGGACGTTATATGCATAAAGGACATGGCGAATCTGCTGCTGCCCTATGATGCGTATTCGCTGATAAAGCGCATGAAGGAAGAAATAAGCGTGCCTATACATCTGCATACGCACAACACTTCCGGCACCGGCGACATGACTTATCTCATGGCCGTACAGGCGGGCGTGGATATAGTTGACTGCGCGCTCAGCCCCCTTGCAAACGGCACCAGCCAGCCCGCTACGGAGTCCCTTGTGGCAACGCTGAAGGGCACGGAGTACGACACAGGGCTTGACCTTGAAAAGATGGCCGTTGCCGCCAAGCATTTCCGTGGCGTTGCACAGAAGCTGAAGGATGAAGGCTTCCTTGATCCCAAGGTGCTCAACGTTGATACGAACACGCTTATATATCAGGTTCCCGGCGGAATGCTTTCCAACCTTATCAGCCAGCTTAAGCAGCTTAATGCAGAGGATAAGTATTACGATGTGCTGGCGGAGATCCCCCGCGTACGCGAGGACTTTGGCTATCCCCCGCTGGTAACGCCTACCAGCCAGATAGTCGGCTCCCAGGCCGTGCTTAACGTGGTTTCCGGCGGAAGGTACAAAACCTTCTCTAAGGAATCCAAGGCCTTGCTGCGCGGCGAATACGGCGCACTGCCCGGAAAGGTGAATGAAGAAGTGCGCAAGAAGGCCATTGGCGATGCGGAAGTTATAACCTGCCGCCCGGCGGATCTGCTCAAGCCGGAGCTTGAAAAGTACCGCGAGGAGATAAAGGACGTTATGCGTCAGGAAGAGGACGTGCTGAGCTATGCACTGTTCCCGCAGGTGGCCATGAAGTTCTTTGAGCAGCGTAATAACCCCAAGCCCAAGGAAGAGCCTAAGGCGGAAGCCCCCAAGGCAGCACCGGCACCCGCGTCCGCGCCTGCAGTAGCGGCACCCGCGCAGAAGATGCCCATGCATCCAGAACTGCCCGCGAAGCACCTTTTCGTTGAGGATATAACGATAGGCCGCTGATAGGTAAAATCGAATAAATGACTGAATCCGCACCCGTGCAGCCGTAAAAAGCAGCGCAGGTGCGGTTGCTTTATAGCCGTTTGCGCCGAAAATTCAATACAATTATGGCAAAGCGGGAACCTATATTGAAAGTGAGGAATTTTTTTATTATAATCCAAGCATAAACACAGCACTATTTGGGGAGGTAAAGGATATGGCTGCGCAGAAGATAATGATTTGCGATGACCAGATAATGATACACGAAACCCTTGGCATGTATTTGGAAAACGAGGGCTATGAACATGTAAGCGCGATGGACGGCGAAGAAGCGCTGCAAAAATTTGAAACGGAGAAGCCTGATCTTATAATATTGGATATAATGATGCCCAAGCTTTCCGGCACGGACGTATGCCGTAAGCTTAGGGAAAAAAGCCGCGTGCCTATAATAATGCTAACGGCAAAGGGAGAAGAGATAGACCGGATACTTGGCCTTGAGCTGGGCGCGGATGATTACATAGTTAAGCCGTTCAGCGCGCGCGAAGTTGTGGCGCGGGTAAAGGCGGTGCTGAGAAGGCTTGCAATGGCGAAGGAGCACCCGCAGCAGGTGCTTCGCTTTGACGACCTTGAGATAAACATAAACAATTATGATGTCCGTGTAAAAGGCGAGCGTGTGCCGTTCACGCCGAAGGAAGTGGAGATATTCCAGCTTCTTGCATCGCACCCGGGCAAGGTATATGAACGGGAAACGATACTTTCGCTTGTGTGGGGCTATGATTTTTACGGCGATACGCGCGCGGTGGATACGCAGATAAAGCGCATACGCCAAAAGCTGCCTGCGGAGGGAACGGTAAACTGGAGCATAAAAACGGTTTACGGCGTTGGGTACAAGTTTGAGGTAAGCAGATAATGAAGCATACTTTGCTTATAAAAACCGTATGCCTTGTGCTGTTCACGGTTATATTGAGCGCCGCCCTTACGGCGCTTGTTTTTCGCTATGCTGGCATAAAGAAGTATGGTGAGCTGAAAACGAAGGAACTTATACCAAGGGCTGAGTTTATATCGAGCCGTGCGGCAGACCTGATGGAAGGGATACTGAGCCGCAAGGATTTTGAAAACATAGTCAATTACGATAGACGCATATGGGATGCTGCGCCGTATCTTTATACGGCTGACGGTACACTTTTCGGCAGCATTACGAACGACCAGCTTGAGGCGAACACTAACATGATAGCGCCGTATCTTGCGGGCGTGCTTGCGGGCAGAGAGGTCAGCGCCGTGGTAATGATGGGCGGCAGCAGGGCCGGCGTCGTGGTAGGCGAGCCTATAACCGCAAGCGACGGCGCGATAATGGGTGCGGTGTTCCTGGTAAAGCCAATGGACGAGCTCAGCACGGGCTGGGGTAACCTTACTTCATCGCTGCCGCTTGCCATGCTTTTGGTGGCGCTTATAATGGTGCCGGTGGCGTACTTTGGATCGCGCGGGCTTACAAAGCCGCTGAATAAGATGAACGAAGCCGCCGTAGCCATGACAAAAGGGGATTTTTCCGTGCGGGCTATTGAAAAAGGAGACGGCGAAGTGGCGCGGCTGGGCCACTCCTTAAACGAACTTTCAAGCGCGCTCAGCGGCACAATAGGCGCGCTTACGTTTGAGCGAAACCGGCTGAAAAGCGTGCTTGACGGGCTGCTGGAGGGCGTTATAGCCGTTAACGAAAGCGGAAAGATAATTCAGTTCAACCCCGCGTCCGTAACGCTTATGGGCTGCGCACATGGCGAAAGCATAGAGGATTCGCCAATGTATGGCGAGCTCCATTCCATGGTTGAACAGGTGCTTTCCGACGGCGTGAGCCGCTGGACGGAGCAAAGCTATAAGGAAGCCGTGCTGCGCTTCACAATATCCGCCCTTGGGACGGACGGCAAGAACGAAGGCGCCATAATAATGATACAGGACGTTACGGAGGCGGCGCGGCTTGAACAGACGCGGCGGGATTACGTTGCCAACGTGTCCCATGAGTTGAGAACGCCTATCGCATCCATACGCGGCCTTTCGGATGCGCTGTGCGACGGGCTGGTAAAGAAGGACGAGGACAGGCTTAGATACTATGGTTATATTCAGCATGAGGCCATGCGTCTTTCGCGCCTGATAGACGATCTGCTTGAACTGAGCCGGCTGCAATCGGGCACGGTTGCCATAGCGCGCTGCAAAATGAGCGTAAACGATTTGATATACGACGTTGCGGACAGATACGGCACAATCGCCAAGGATAACGGCAAAACGCTTTCCGTATCCATGCCTGAAGGCGAGCATGAGGCGTACAGCAATCCTGACAGGTGCGAGCAGGTGCTCATAGCCCTGCTTGACAACGCCATAAAGCACAGCGCATCGGGCGAGGTTGACCTTAGCGTGGGCGAGGACGATGATAAATACACCATAAGCGTATCCAACCCCGGCGAAATAGCCGAAGCGGACATAGACCATCTGTTTGAGCGGTTCTATAAGGCGGACAGGGCGCATACAGGCGAAGGCACGGGCCTTGGCCTTGCAATAGCGAAGGAGATAATGGAGCTGATGGGCGAGCGCATATGGGCCGAAAGCAAGGATGGCCGCGTGGTGTTCAGCTTTACTGTTGCCAAGCGCCAAGGCACGGGAACGAATACGAACAAAGTGTGAAGTATACAGCAAATAGCTGCGGCAGGATTTGAAAAAAACTGCCGCGGTGTTATAATGTAATCAATGTATAAAATGGGAGGTAAAAAATATGAGCAGCGGCAAAATATTGATAGCTGACGACGACAGAAACGTGCATGAGTCACTTGGCATTTATCTTAAATCCGAAGGATTTGAAACCGTGGACGTATATGACGGCGCGGCGGCGGTCAGCGCGCTGGACGGCGACATTTCGCTTTGCGTTATGGACATAATGATGCCCATCATGAACGGCATTGACGCCTGCAAGGAAATACGCAAAAATTCGCAGGTGCCAATAATTATGCTCACTGCCAAGGGCGAAGAAATAGACAGAATACTCGGCCTTGAGCTGGGCGCGGATGACTATATCGTGAAGCCCTTCAGCCCGCGCGAGGTCGTGGCAAGGATAAAGGCGGTGCTCAGGCGCACAAGCGAACAGCAGAGCAACGACGACGGCCGCGTTACCTTAAACGGCCTTGTTATAGACATTAAGAGCTATACCGTCACATTAAAGGGGCAGCCGGTAATATGCACGCCGAAGGAAATAGAGATTCTTTATATGCTTGCTTCCAACCCCGGGCAGGTGTTCACAAGGGAACAGCTGCTTAATAAGGTTTGGGGCTATGACTTCGCCGGCGAAACAAGAACCGTGGATACGCATATAAAGCGCATCCGTGCAAAGCTTGACAACACGGGCCTTAATTGGTCGATAAAGACCATATACGGCGTTGGCTATAAGTTTGAGGTAGAATAAAACTATGCTAAAAAGCGTGTTTTTCCGCAGGCTTGTTATAATGCTGTCCGTCGCAATGCTCATTGCGGCGGCCGTTATGCTGGGCGGCTATGTGTTTCTGAGCAAGGATGTTTATGCTGACATAAAGCTGGACGAGCTGCACCCTTCGCTTGATGCGGCGGAGCAGCTTGCCAAGGAATACATGGCGGGCGAAATAGATAAAGACGTGTTTGAACGGCTGGCGGCAAAGCTGCTGCCGTCCAATACCGGCACGGTGCTTTACCTTGACGCGGAAGGAAACACGCTTTTTTATGTAGACAGCTTGCTTAATACGGATGCTGAGGGCGCGAAGCGGCTGCTGTATGAGCAGATACTTTCCGCTGAAAACGGCGCGGACGTTAAGCAGAACCGGCTTAGAATGAAAGAGGACAGCTCCGCCCTTGCGCTGGGCTGCCCAATAATCGACGACGATGGAAACATACTCGGCGCGGTGGTCATGCTCAGTTCGCTTAAACTCGTTACCAACGCAACGGGGCGTATGTCCATGCTCGTGCTTATGCTCACTATGATAGCCATACCCGTTGCGCTGATTGCAATCGTTTGGCGTGCAAAGAACATTGTCGATCCGATACGCCGCATGAACGACGCCGCGAAGGCGATGGCAAAGGGCGATTTTGACATAAGGCTTGATGAAGATATTCCGGGCGAGGTCGGCGAACTTGCCGGTTCGCTCAATAACCTTTGTGCGGAGCTTGACCATACTATTCGCCAGCTAAGCAGCGAAAAGGGCCAGCTTGATCAGTTGCTGCAAAGCCTTACGGACGGCGTTGTGGCAATAGATGAGCACGGTACGCTCATACATTACAATTCCGCAATAATGCGCATGTTCGGTGCGGTCAGCGTATCAAAGCGCGAGGAATTGATACCCGACGAAAAGGTATGGAAGGTGTTTGACGAGGTTTTCAATTCCGGCAAGCCTCAGACCATAACCTACCCCATGGCTGGTGACAAGGTGCTGTGGATAACCATATCGCCTGTTGTAACGTCCAGCCGCGAACGCACGGGCGTTGTGGGCCTGTTTAAGGACATGACGGAGATGGAGCGGGTCGAAAAGCTCAGGCGGGATTATGTTGCAAATGTTTCGCACGAACTGCGGACGCCGCTCACCGCTGTAAGGGGATTGCTTGAGCCGCTTGCCGACGGAATGGTGAAGGACGAAGCGGACAGGCAGCGGTACTACAGGATAATGCTGCACGAGGTACTCAGGCTTTCGCGTCTTATAACGGACATGATGACGCTCAGCCGCCTGCAATCCGGCACGGAATACATGGAGATAACCCGCGTGGACGTGAACGAGCTGGTGCAGGATATTGCAAGCGCGTATTCTTCAACGCTGGCCGATAAGGGCGTGAACTTAGTGCTTGACTGCCCGCGGCCTGTGCCCGATGCGATGACCGATCCGGACAGGATAGAGCAGGTGCTTGTTATATTGCTGGATAATGCCTCGCGCTATACGCCCAAAGGCGGCACCATAACAATATCCGCCCGCAATGCGAAGGAGAAAATACAGCTGTCTGTGACCGATACCGGCTGCGGCATACCTGAAAGCGATCTGCCGCATATATTTGAACGATTCTATAAGGTGGATAAGTCCCATAGCGAAGGCGGCACGGGGCTTGGACTGTCTATAGCGCAGTTCATAATGGAAAAGCTTGGCGAAACGATAAGCGTTGAAAGCGAAGTCGGCAAGGGTACGTGTTTTACGCTTACTTTGCAGCGCTATGTACGCAACGCCATAGCATTGGGGCCGGCGGGCGAAAAGCATACTCGCTACGGCGATGATGACGAAAAGGATGAATACGTTCCCAACGACGCCGATATTCAAGATGATGACGATGTGGTGGATGCGCATTACGAGGTTATAGAGCAGCCGCAGAAGGCCGAAAAGCCACAAAAAGCCGAGAAAACGCAAAAGGCGGAAAAAACGCAGAATAAAGCGGAAAGGCAGGGCAAACGATGAGCCTTTGCAGCATATGCCCGCGAAAATGCGCTGCGGACCGCGCAAAAGCTCCGGGCTATTGCGGCGCGCGCGAAAAGGCGCATATTGCCCGCGCCGCGCTGCACCGCTGGGAGGAGCCGATAATAAGCGGCGAACGCGGCAGCGGCACCATATTTTTCTGCGGGTGCAACCTTAACTGCATATTTTGCCAGAACTATAAAATAAACCACAGCGTGATGGGCATAGAGGCGGATGAAGAAACGCTTTGCCGCATAATGCTCGATCTTCAGCATCAGGGCGCGCATAACATAAACCTTGTTACGCCCGCGCCGCATGTGCCGCTGATAGCGCGCGCAATACCGCTTGCGCGCCAAGCTGGGCTTACGATACCTGTAGTTTACAATACCAACGCATATGAAAACGTGCAAACGCTGAAAATGCTTGAAGGGCTTATAGACATATATCTGCCGGACTTTAAGTATGTCTCGGCGCCGCTTGCAAAGAAATACAGCGATGCGGAAGATTATTTTGCCATTGCTGCGCAGGCTATTGCCGAAATGTACAGGCAGGTTGGGAACATAAAGCTGGATGAAAACGGCATGGCGGCTTCCGGCGTGCTGATACGGCACATGGTGCTTCCCGGCTGCGTTGACGATACGCGGCGAGTGCTGGACTATATTTCAGCCAATTACCCGAAAAATGTCTATATATCGATAATGAGCCAGTACGCCCCGACGAGGGACGATCTGCCCAGGCCCATCAATCGCCGCATAACAAAAGGCGAGTACGACAGGGCTTTGGATTACGCCATAAGCAAGGGCTTTGAAAACGTGTTCATACAGCAGCGTAATTCGGCAGACCTTTCATACACGCCGGATTTTGACGCGGACGTAATATTTGACCCAATAAAGCGGGCATAAAACCGGCAAAACAAGGGCAAATATGAACGGATTATTAACTTTAGTAATATTTGCTTAAAAAAGATTGCAAAGCGCAACATATAGTGTTACCATAACATCAGCGAAAGAAAGCGGGTCGTGACAATCGCAGTCATCTTCATTATTGTTTTCCTCCAACCATAAACAATCGGTGAATGGCGGGAAGGGGCAATCCGCAGTTCACCACCAATAGCTGACGACCCGAATCAAAGAGACTCTTAACATGGGTCTCTTTTTTTATGCATATGAATAACGGAACAAAACCGCTGAAGGGGGAACGGAAGCATATGGGGCGCATGAGGACGGCATTTAACGCGGCTATGGCGGCAATTGTAGCCGCGTTTATGGTAATAATGAGCATACAGGCGTATAAGGAGCTGTTTGTGCGGGAGACAGAGCCGCCCGTGAAGCAGCGCACGGGCATAATAAACGTTTGGCATGTGGTCAAATACAAGCCGTATTCCGGCAGCGTAAGCACAATAATGGCCGATGCCGCAAGAAAGCTTGAAAAAAAGGAATACGGAGTGTTTTACAGCGTGGAAGGAATGATGGAGGAGGAATACGCAAGGCGGATCGAACGCGGCGAAAAGCCGGACGTGATATCCTTCCCGGCGGGGCTTATAGATGCGGACGGGCTCAGCGAGCTTGACGCGGGGAATTATGCCGAAATAAGCGGAGAACTGCTGCGTGCGGGCAGCAGCGAAGGCAAGCTGTATGCAATACCATACGCGCAAAGCCCATGCGTGCTGATAGAGAACAACGAACTATCAAAGAAAATAGGAATAAACTTAGATGAAGGCAGCGTAGATGCGGCGGCTATACTTGCGGCTGTAAACGGGGCTGACGGTAGCGCGATAAAGCAAAGCATACTGTCCGGCAGGGCGGAAAGATGGGCGCTTATCGGCGCGGAAGGCGAGTGCCTCGATACGGCGGCATTTAAGGAAGGCAAGGCGGTGCTTTGCATAGACGATGTGCGCACGGCGCGCGAGCTGAGCATGCTGAGCGAGCGGGGCAAGGGATTCAACTATACCGTGCACGGCATAGCGGGTCAGTACGGCAACACACAGCTTATCGCAATACCGTATACGGACGATGAATGGGTGAAGGAACATGCCGAAAGGCTGATACAGCTTATGCTTTCGCCAAAGTATAGCCTGAAGATAGCCCAAACGGGGCTTTATCCTTCGGCGCATTATGAAGATAAGGCGGAGAGCGCAAGCCCCGTGGATGCGCAGGAGTTACTCAACGGCACGCCATGCGTAAACGCGTTCTTGCTGAACCGGTATAATGACGCCATTGCGGAGGAAGCCGCACGCGCGCTTTCGGGCGATAGCGGGGCGAATGAGGCCATAGTTAAAAGATATGGCGAGCTTTTTGACTGAGTATTGTGAAAAGGGCAAAAATAAAGTAAAATTAAGTTTGGTATAATACTGCTTGTTGGGAGAATGAGTAATGAAAGAACTGCCTATTGAATTAAAACGGATGCTTGATGCGCTCGGTGCAAAGGAGAATGTGCCTATGGCGCAGTACACCTCCTTCAAAACGGGCGGCAGCGTGGGCATATTGGCCGAGCCGGACACGGCGGAGCATACTGCTGAGCTTATGCGCCTGATAGAGGCGGCTGGCGTAGAGCATTACGTTATAGGCAACGGCACAAATCTTTTGATAAGCGATAAAGGGCTTGACGCGATAGTTGTGCGCATAGGCGAGAAAATGGCGAACGTTGAGCGCAGCGGCCGCACGATAATCGCAGGTGCGGGTGCAAGCTATGCGGCAATGGCAAAGCAAAGCGTGCAATGGGGCCTGATGGGCCTTGAATGGGCGGCCGGCATACCGGGCACGGTAGGCGGCGCGGTTGCTATGAACGCCGGCGCATACGGCGGGGAGACGGCGGATGCGCTGAAAACCGTTATATATGCCGAGAACGGCGCAATAATAAAAGAAACCGTGGATAAGACCGCGTTTGGGCATAGGCTGAGCCCATACTGTGCGCCGGAACGTATAGTGATAGAAGCGGAGTTTGAACTGAACGACGATGACGGCAGCGCATACGAAAAAATGACGGACTACAATAAGCGCAGGCGCGAAAAGCAGCCCATAAACTATCCCAGTGCCGGCAGCGTATTCAAGCGGCCTGAAGGCCACTTTGCCGGCGCATTGATAGAGCAGGCCGGGCTGAAGGGAACGCGCATAGGCGGCGCGGAGGTCAGCACGCTGCACGCGGGCTTTATAGTAAATGCGGGCGGGGCAACATCGCGCGATGTATATGAGCTGATACGGCTCGTGCAGCAAAAGGTGAAGGAACACAGCGGCGTGCAGCTTGAAACGGAAGTAAAGCTGCTTGGTGAATTCTAAGGAGGAACGGATGGAACTTATAATAGTCACAGGCCTGTCCGGCGGAGGAAAAACGCAGGCGCTCAGGTGTCTGGAGGATATGGGCTATTTCTGCGTGGACAATCTGCCGTGCGCAATGGTCGGCGGATTTGTGCAGCTTTGCCGCGATTCAAAGCCGCCCGTTGAAAAAGCAGCCGTGGTTATAGACAGCCGCGAAAGCGTTTTCGCCGGGGAGGTGCAGCAGGCGCATATGCAGCTATGCATGCTGCCCGTTAATTTTCATATATTGTATCTTGAATGCCGCGACGGCGTGCTTGAACGGCGCTATAACGAAAGCCGCCGCCCGCATCCGCTTAACCGCGACATACGCGAAGGCATAAAGGAAGAACGCGAGCTGCTCTCCTTCTTCCGCGACAGGGCGGAATACATAATAGACACGAGCGACTTAAAGCCGATGGAGTTAAGAAGAAAGCTTGAAGAATACTTCAACGGGGATAAGAAGGCCGAGTTCCAGTTAATAATAGAAAGCTTTGGCTATAAGCGCGGTGTGCCGTTTGAGGCGGATATGGTATTTGATATGCGCTTCAGCCCAAATCCGTTCTATGAAGCGGAATTGAGAGGGCTCAGCGGCAGGGACAAGCCCGTGCGGGACTTTATTGAGGCGGACGAAACATACGAAAGCTTTATAAACCAAACCGAATCTATGCTGAGGGAGCTTATTCCCGCATTTGTAAAGCAGGGCAAACGCAGGCTGCTCGTGGCTTTCGGCTGCACGGGCGGCAGGCACCGTTCCGTATGCGCAGCGGAGGAAATGCACAAAAGATTGAAGGACAGCTACTCGTCCCGCCTTATACACCGCGATGCGGGCATAGAGGCGGCGGACATACAGGAGCGCACAGGGGGAAAGGGAGAAAGCTGATGTCTTTTTCATCCATGGTAAAGGACGAATTGGTCGGCATAAAAACGCAAAGCCGCGAAGAAAGGCTTAGCATATTGTGCGGCCTGACGCATACCGCGGCGGCGGTTACGCTGGGCCGGGGCGGATTGGGCATAGAATACGTGAGCGAAAGCGAAAACGTGGCGGAGCTTGCCCGCGCACTAACGGCGGAGCTGTATGGCCTTAACGCTTCGTTTTCCACCCGTAAGCAGGAAGGATTGAAGCGCAGCAGCATAATCGTGCATGTTTCCGGCGAAGGGTGTAGGCAGCTGCTTATTGATTGCGGCAGCCTGCCAAATGATGACAACGAGGATTTTCAGCCCGGCAAAATACCCGAAAGCATGGCCGAAAGCGACGAGCGCATGCGCTGCCTGCTGCGCGGCGCATTCCTTGGCGGCGGCTCCGTGAGCGATCCCAAGAAGGGCTATCATCTTGAAATAGTCACGCGGCAGGAAAACTTTGCGGACACTTTGCGCGCCGCGGCGGAAGGCTACGGCATCCGCGCCAAGGTGACGGCAAGGAAGGCGAACTATATTTTTTATCTTAAGGAAGGCGAAAGCGTATCCGATTTTCTCAGCCTTGTTGGCGCAATGAACGGCACAATGGAATTTGAACAGATACGCGTGCTGCGCTTCATGGCGAACGACATAAACCGCCGCACCAATTTTGAGGATGCGAATATGCAGAAGGCGGCTATGGCGTCCGCCCAGCAAAGGATGGATATACAGCTTATAATAAAAGAACAGGGCATAGAAAGCCTTGGCGATAAGCTTAGGCAAACGGCGGAAGCAAGGATAAATAACCCCGAAGCTACGCTGACAGAGCTTGCGAAGGAGCTGGACATAACAAAATCCTGCCTTACGCACAGGCTTAAAAAGCTGTCCCAAATGGCGGAAGATATACGCCTTCACGGCAGCGGGGCAATGGAAGGAACGGGAGAGGAGAATATATGAGCGGCTTTACGCATCTGCATGTGCATACGGTATACAGCCTGCTTGACGGGGCGTCCAAAATACCGGCGCTTGTTTCGCGCGCGAAGGAACTGGGCATGGATTCCATTGCCATAACAGATCACGGCGTGATGTACGGCGTGATAGATTTCTATAAGGAATGCACAAAGCAGGGCATAAAACCAATACTCGGCATGGAGGCCTATGTTGCGCCGGCCTCGCTTTACGATAGGGAGGGCGTAAGGGAATATAACCACCTTATTTTGCTTGCAAAGAACCAAATCGGCTATAAAAATCTTATGAAACTGAGCTCCATAGCTTTTGTGGACGGGTTTTATTATAAGCCGAGGATTGATTACGATATACTTGAAAAGTATCACGAAGGGATTATCTGCCTTTCCGCGTGCCTCGCGGGCAGCATACCGCAGGCGCTGCTGAACGGCCGCTACGATGATGCGCATGCGCTTGCGCTCAGGCTCAAACGCGTATTTGGCGATGATTTTTATATTGAACTGCAAAACCACGGCCTGCCGGAACAGCTGGAGGTGCTGCCAAAGCTTGCAAATTTGGCGCGGGAGCTGAACATAAAGGCCGTTGCCACGAACGATATCCATTATGTGGACAAGGCTGATGCCGAGGCGCAGGACCTTCTGCTTTGCATACAAACGGCTAAATATGTGGACGATGAAAACCGCATGCGTATGAGCGCGGATGAGTTCTATCTTAAAAGCGAAGAAGAGATGCGCGCCGCGCTGAAAGGATATGAATATGCCGTTGAAAATACGCGCGAGGTTGCGGATAAGTGCAACGTGGCCATTGCTTTTGGCGAAAGGCATCTGCCCGGCTTTACGGCGCCGGACGGCATGGATAATTATGAATATCTTAAAAAGCTTTCCGAAGAAGGGCTTGTGCAGAAAATGCCCGATGCCGACGGCGCCGCGCGGGAGCGGCTGAACACGGAGCTTGAAATAATCCGCAGCATGGACTTTGTGGACTATTTCCTTATAGTGCGGGACTTTGTGGCGTTTGCGCACAGCAAGGGCATATCCGTGGGCCCGGGCCGCGGCAGCGGCGCGGCGAGCCTTGTGGCATATTCGTTGGACATTACGGACGTTGACCCGCTTTTGTACGACCTTCCGTTTGAACGTTTCCTCAATCCGGAGCGCGTATCCATGCCGGACTTTGATATAGACTTCTGCGTTGAAAGGCGGCAGGAGGTAATAGACTACGTTGTTGAAAAATACGGCAAGGATAACGTGTCCCAGATAATCACGTTTTCGACCCTTGCGGCAAGGGCGGTTGTGAAGGACGTTGGCCGCGCGCTGAGGGTGCCGCTGCAGGACGTAAACAGAATAACCAAGCTTATCCCCAGGACAGTGGATATGACGCTGAGCAAGGCGCTTGAAGTATCGGCGGAGCTGAAGGAGCTTTACGATAACGATCCGATGGTGACAAAGCTTATAGACCTTTCCTTAAAGCTCGAGGGCTTGCCAAGGAATCCCGGCACTCATGCGGCGGGCGTTGTTATAAGCGCGGAGCCTATAAGCGAATTTGTGCCGCTTCAGCGCAACGGGGACATTATTACAACTCAGTTTTATAAAGAAATTATAGAAGAACTGGGCCTATTGAAGATGGACTTCCTTGGGCTAAGAACGCTTACCGTAATACGCGATACGCTTGATTTTATACGGGAGCAGGGCAAAAAGGTGCCTGATAAGGAGCTTAAGGACTATACAGACAGGCGCGTATATGAAATGATATCCGCGGCCGATACGGATGGCGTGTTCCAGCTTGAATCCGCGGGCATGAAGCAGTTCATGCTGCAGCTTAGGCCGGGCTGTCTTGAAGACCTTATCGCGGGAATTTCGCTTTTCAGGCCCGGCCCAATGGACCAGATACCCAAGTATCTTGCCGGTAAGAATCATCCCGATCAGGTAACGTATCTTAGCGAAAAGCTTCGCCCCGCGCTTAAAGCAACGTATGGCTGCATGGTATATCAGGAGCAGGTCATGCGCATTGTGCGCGACGTGGCGGGCTATTCGATGGGCCGCAGCGACCTTGTGCGCCGCGCAATGGCAAAAAAGAAGCACGATGTTATGCAGAAGGAAAGGCATAACTTTGTGTACGGCATAGAGGAGAACGGCGTTGTAAGTGTGCCGGGAGCCGTGCGGAACGGCGTTGATGCGGACACGGCGAATAAAATATTCGACGCTATGGCGGACTTTGCCTCCTACGCGTTCAATAAGCCGCATGCGGCATGCTACGCCGTGCTTGCGTACAGAACGGCTTATCTTAAAGTATATTACCCGGTTGAATTCATGACGGCAATGCTGAATAGCTTCATCAGCAATGTCGACCAGCTTGCGGGCTACATAAGCACCGCGCGCCGCATGGGCATAACAGTGCTGCCGCCGGACATAAATAAAAGCCGCGAAAAATTCAGTGTGGAGGATGGCAAGATTCGCTTCGGCCTTGCGGGTATACGCAACGTGGGCGAAGGGGCGATGAAGGATATTATAAAAGAGCGCGATTGCGGCGGTATGTTCACGGACTTTATGGACTTTGCAAACCGTGCGGGGGATATAAACAAGCGCATGGTGGAGGCCATGATAAAGGTCGGCTGTTTCGACAGCACAGGCGCCAAACGCTCCCAGCTTATGGCGGTGTACGAGAAAGCGCTTTCGCTTGCCGCGGGGGACAGGAAACAGGCCGCAGCGGGGCAGATGAGCCTTTTTGACCTTGGTGGCGGGGAAAGCATAAGAAGAAGCTTTGTTGAGCTGCCTGATATTGCGGAATTTGCGGAAGCGGAAAAGCTTGATATGGAGCATGAAACGCTCGGCATATATCTTAGCGGACATCCGCTCAATGACTATGCGGATATACTTGCCTCCCTTCCGGACACGGCCGCTAAGCTCAGCGGTAAAAGCGGCGAAGAAAATGTCGAAATAGGGCCGCAAGAGGGTGACAAAGTAAAAATTGGTGGTATAATAACACACGTTCAAAGAAAACTTACGCGCTCCGGCAGCGGAATGATGGCGTATTGCACGCTGGAGGACACCACGGGTTCAATAGAATGCATGGCGTTCCCGTCGGTGTTCACAAAGTATTCAAGCCTTTTGAACAGCGATTCAAAGGTGATAATTTCCGGCAAGCTGAACGTGCGCGATGAGCAGGAGAACATGATTTTGATAGACGATGTGCAGCCGCTTATGAAGCGCAGCGCATCGGAAAAGATTTACCTTAGGCTGGATACGCAGGACAAGCCGCTTATGGACAGGCTTATGAGCGTGCTTCGCCGCTTTCCCGGCAATGTGCCCGTAATACTGCATGACCCGAACACAAAGCGTACGCAGCTTGCGCCTAAGGAATTGTTTGTTAATCCCTCCGGAGCCGTAAAGGATGTCCTTTGCGAACTTCTGGGACAAGATAATGTAAAAATCAAAAAGGGAGAATAGTTTTTATGAAAAAGATCGGAGTACTTACAAGCGGAGGAGACACGCCGGGCATGAACTCGGCAATTCGTGCCGTGTTTAAGGAAGCGGATGCACGCGGAATGGACGTTATGGGCATATTCCATGGCTACAAGGGACTGATAGAGGGCCGCATACGCCAGCTTACCCATGAGGACGTGGCAAACGTTATGCATAAGGGCGGCACGGTACTAAGGACCGCGCGCAGCAGCGAATTTATGCAGGACGGCGGCTTTGAAAAGGCGCTGAACATGCTGCATGCATACGATATAGACGGCCTTATAATAATCGGCGGAGACGGCAGCTACCGCGGCGCAAAAAAGCTTTATGAAAACGGCATAATGACCATTGGTCTGCCCGGCACCATAGATAACGACATGGGCTATACCGATTTTACTATCGGTTTCACCACGGCCGTTAATACCATAACCGATGAAATATACAAGATTCGCGATACCATGCGCGCGCATGACCGCGTGGGCGTGGTTGAAGTCATGGGCCGCAACTGCGGCGATATCGCGCTGTGGTCCGGCGTAGCCGGCGGCGCGGACATGATAATTGTGCCCGAAGTTCCCGTGGACTGGGAGGACTGCGCAAAGCAGCTTGTAAAGAATAAGCTGCGCGGCCAGCTTACAAGCATTGTTATAATAGCCGAAGGCGCAGGCAGAGCGGAGGATTTTGCCCGCTTTGTGAACGAGCATACGGATGTTGAGGCCAAGGCCATAGTTCCCGGATACATACAGCGCGGCGGCAACCCCACCGCATTTGACAGGGTGCTTGCGGCAAGGCTTGGCCAGCGCGCGGTGGAGCTGCTTGCGGACGACATAGGCGGCCGAGCCGTTGGCATAAAGGATAACAAGATAATTGACGTGAGCATAGAGGAAGCGGTTGAAATGCCGGATCACTTTGACGAAAAGCTGTTCCGCTTCAATTCTGTGCTTGCAAGATTCTAATGGGCAAGGGATACGCACAATGACTAAACGGATGAAAACAGCCGGGCCTGTGAACCGGAACGATGATATTGCATTGAAGATAGATTCCCTCGGTTCCGAAGGGCAGGGCGTTGGCCGGTATGAAGGCCTGGCGGTTTTTGTGCCGTTTGCGCTGCCGAATGAGCATGTTAAAGCACATATAATAAAGGCGGCGTCAAATTATGCCGTAGGCAAGCTTACCGCCGTGGAGGTTCCAAGCAAGGACAGGCGAGAGCCGCGCTGCTCCTCCTTCACACGCTGCGGCGGATGCAATCTGCTGCACATGGATTACGCGGCGCAGCTTGAATACAAGCGCAATGTTGTGGCGAACGCGCTTATGCGCATAGGCAAGGTAGCCTCACCGCATGTTAAGCGTACCATCGGCATGGAGCATCCGTATCATTACCGCAATAAGGCTGCGTTCCCGTTCGCGATGGTTGATGGGCGTATGTGCTTCGGCTTTTTTGCCCCGCGCAGCCATAGGCTCGTTCCGATAGACGGCTGCCTTATTGAAAACAGGGCGCTGTATAACGTTGCGCAGGCCGTGCATTGTTGGGCGGAAGAAAACGACATTGCCCCATATGACGAGCAAACAGGCGGCGGCACGCTGCGCCACGTTGTGGGCAGAATAACCACCACGGGCGACATTATGGCCGTTATAGTGACCAAAGGGCAGCCGAAGAAGCTGAACGCGCTTGTGGATATGCTGACGGGGCGCTGCGAAGGGCTGAAGTCAATAATACTCAACCGAAACGACGAAGCCACAAACGTTATCCTTGGCGATAAGTACGAAACGCTTTGGGGGGACGATACGCTTACGGAGGAGCTTTGCGGCTTCAAGTTTGAGATAAGCGCGGCGTCTTTCCTTCAGGTGAATCCTATACAGACGGAGAAGCTTTATGCTCAGGTGGAAGCGTTTTTTCCCGAGCGGGACGGCTTTGAAGCGATGGACGTATACTGCGGCGCAGGCACTATATCGATGGTCATATCCAAACACGCGTCCCATGTAACGGGCATAGAGAACGTGCCGAGCGCAGTGGAGGATGCACGGCGCAACGCGGCCATGAACGGCGTTACAAACGCGGACTTTATATGCGCCGATGCGGCTGCCGCGCTGCCGGAGCTGATAGCAAAGGGCGCAAGGCCGGGCGTGATAGTGCTCGATCCGCCGCGAAAGGGCTGCGATAAAGCGGTGCTCGATGCTGTGACGGCAAGCGGGGCTGAGCGCATAGTCTACGTTTCCTGCGACCCAGCCACCCTCGCGCGCGACGTAAGCATACTTACCCAGTCCGTCTATTCCCTCCAGTCCGCCCAGCCTGTGGATATGTTCCCGCAGACTGCGCATGTTGAGACGGTATGCTTATTGTCCAAACACCAAGAAGTGGGGGGAATAAGCTATGCAGATAAAATATGAAAACATCATCCTTAGGGATATGATAGAGACGGATATAGAGGACTATGTGCGCTGGTTCACGGCGGAACGTGAATGGGAAAAATGGGATGCTCCTTGGGAGAAGGAAGATACGGACGAGGAGATAGAGCGCAAAGAATGGACGAAATACTATGAATCGGTGAAAAACCGCCCTGATGATGCTTACCGCTGGAAATTTGAGATTCAATGGAACGGTAAGCACATTGGCTGGGTATGTTCCTATTGCATTGACGAAAACTATGAATGTGTAGGAAAAGCTGAGGAATGCCAAATAGTTCACCGCGCTGTCGGCATAGATATTTGCGAATCGGATTCATGGGGAAACGGTATCGGCACAAATGCCCTTCGCGCTTTTATGGATTACTGCCTTGACAGCGGTGCGTGCGAGCTGTACACGCAAACTTGGTCCGGCAATGTTCGCATGCTTCGCTGCGCCGAGAAACTTGGCTTTGCTGAGTGCAATCGCTGTATCGGAGAGCGGGAGGTCAACGGACGGAAATACGATGGCTTAACGCTGAAATTTAAGAAGCAAGTTTGAATTGAAAGTGCTACTATGGCATAGAGATTCATCAAAATAACTATCCCCGCCCGCATTTACTGCGCAGGCGGGTTCTTTTGATTGAAATTGGTACGATATCGTACTCAACTATGGAGGCCAAGCGTGAATATATATTTTGCCGCGGGCCTTGACCTTTCACCTAAGTGCAATGATATAACCTTATCCGAAAGGAGATGGATGATATGACCATAAAGGAATTTGCAAAGCTGTGCGGCTGCAATCCGCAAACGCTTAGGTATTACGACCGCGTTGGCCTGCTCAAGCCCGTTCGGGTGGACAGGTACTCGGGCTATCGCTTTTATGATGAGGAGCAGGCGGTAACGTTCGTTAAGATAAAGAACCTGCAAAGCGCGCTTTTCACCATAGACGAAATAAAGCCGCTGCTTGATGCCGACAGCGCGACCGTGTATAAAGTGTTTGACGAGAAGATAGCCTCCCTTGAGAGTAAGCTTGAGACCGTGCGTGCCATACAGCGGTCATATCAGGGTGAAATTGACATGGTAAAGGAACAGCTGGAAGTGATAAGGCAAAAGGTAACGGAGTCTATGCGCGCATACGACCCAAGCGAGCAGTTCGATATAGACGGCGAACAGTATGCGCGGATAACCGATAACGTATGCAGCTTTTTTGAAAGTATGCTCACGGCAAACGATGCGGACATAAGCTATACGCCGCAGGAAGACGTAGACGAAGCGCAGGAGGAAGAAGAATACACCGACCCGCTGCACGATGAGGGGTATACGCTTGTGTATGAAAAGCACGGCTGGGAGCGCGTTAAGGACTTCATTGACGAATGGCGCTGCCTTGAGGACGGGGCGGAGTACCTGCTGTATTTTGAACTTAAGGATGCAAGCTGCGGAATGCCGTTTGCAAATACAATACTCGGCATTCTGTGCGAATGCGATAAGGACAAAAAGAAGCAGCTTGGCTGCAACGTGACCGCTTCAAAGGATGGCATGAACCATTTCTATCTGCTCAAACGAACCGAATAATAATATACGGCAATGAAAACGCCCGGCTCCTGAAATGAGGAACCGGGCATGTTTTTGCTTTACGCTATGCTGATATTAAGTATTAGCCGGCGTAGTTGATGTCGTTATAGAACAGGGTGCCGTCGCCGCAGACAACAAGACCATTGATGTCGTTGCGGTATGCGCAGTAGGAAACATCGGAATAGATGGGCACTATGGCGCAATCCTTGAACATTTCCATCTGGGCTTCATAAACGTATTCAACGGCCTGATCCATATCGGAAGAGGTGGCGGCCTTCTCTACAAGGTCCTTATAAACCTGCATGTCGGCGTCGCTCTTGGTGTTGGGATCGTAGTAAGCATAGTTGAGTACCAGTATGGCTTCCGCCCATTCAAGCACGGCTATACCGGCATCGTAATCGTCGTCGGCCATGCGCTCATAGATGTAGTTCCAGTCTATGGTTTCTATGTTCATCTTTATGCCGATTTCCTGAAGCTGCAGCTGCATTTCCTGCGCAACGGTAACGGCGGTGCCGCTGGAACGGGTAAGGAAGGTGAACTCCAGCACGCTGCCGTCTTTTTCAAGATAGCCTTCGCCGTTCATGGTGTATCCGGCTTTGGCCAGCAGACGCTTGGCTTCTTCCACGTTGTTGCTCAGGTTGTCCTTGAAGTAGGCTTCGGCCTTCTCGGAGAAGAACTGCATGCCTTCGGTTATCATGGAATATGCGGGCTTCATGGCGCCGTTGCACATTTCCTCCATGGCGTCGCGGTCAAGGGCAAGCATTATGGCCTTGCGGACGTTAATGTCCTGCAGGTCCTTGTGGTCCTGATTCAGCTCGAAGTATTCAATGTTGGGATAGGAGTTTTCAAGCGTTATAACGCTGTCTATGCTCTGCAGTTCGGCATGCTGTTCCATGTTTATGCCGCTCAGCACGTCCACTTCGCCGTTGGCAAGCATGGTGGTCTGGGTGAATGCTTCGGTATCGGCCACTATAACGGTGATGTAGTCCAAATCAACGGGACCCTTGTTCTTGAGAAGGGGCAGGTTGGTTTTGTAATACGGGTTGGGCTTAAGGATTATGCGGTCGCCGGGAATGTATTCGTCCACGTAGAACGCGCCGTAGGGGATAGCGCCCCACTGCAGCTCATCATCGGTCATGGTGTCCAGGCAGTCCTTCTTGATTATGCCCATGAAGCAGGTGCACAGGAAGTGCATCAGGTCGGTACGATAGGTGGAAAGGTGCAGTATAACATCCTTGCCGTCGGCCTCCATTGATTCAATGTTGGAATAGCCGTAGCCCCAGTCGCTGCCGTCAAGGCCGTACTGGATGGAGGCTATAACGTCCTCGGGAGTAACATCGGTGCCGTCATAGAACTTCATGCCTTCGCTCATGATAAGCTTCATGGTCAGTCCGTCCTCGCTGATTTCGTAGCCCTCGCAGATACGGGGCAGCACGTTGTTGCGATCTTCGGGATCCATCAGGAAAAAGGTGTCCGCGATAAGGTCCTGGGCATTATTCCAGCCGGTACAGCGGTACAGGTTGGTGCCGAGCCATTCGGAGTCGTAGATGGTGATGGTACGCTTACCGTTTTCATCCACGGTCACGCCGCCGTTATTGTTGGCGGGGGTGTTGTCGCCCGGGGTATCGGTGTTGCTGGGGGTGTTCGCCGTGTTGCTGCAGCCCGCGAAAGCGGACACGAGCATCATTATGCCCATAAGCAGCGCCAAGATTCTCTTCATTGGGGTTCCTCCTTATTTTTATATCTGATACGGCTTTGCCGTTATCATTTAAGGTTTATTTGTCGTACAGGAAGCAGCTTACCTGATGCAGTGCATCCACGTGGTAATCCTTGGGCAGTTCCTCGCGGCAGCGGTCTGTCGCATGCGGACAGCGCGCAGCGAAGCGGCATCCCTTGGGCAGGTTTATAAGGCTGCCGGTTTCGCCGCCCATAAGCTCCTTCTTTTGGCTGCGCAGCGTGGGGTCGAGTATGGGGGAGGCGGCCATAAGCCCGCGCGTGTAAGGATGCAGCGGGTTGGAGGATATCGTCTCCGTGGGGCCGAACTCCATAAGTTTGCCAAGGTACATTACCGCAATGCGGTCGCTTATATAGCGCAGCACGTTAAGGTCGTGCGTTATGATAAGATAGGTCAGGCCGAAATGCTCCTGCAGATCGAGCAGCAGATTGAGTATCTGCGCCTGAACGGATATGTCAAGGGCGCTTGTGGGTTCATCCAGCACCATTATGTCGGGCCTGAGCACCAGCGCGCGTGCAATGGCTATACGCTGAAGCTGACCGCCGGAAAGCTGATGCGGATAGGAATAGAGATACCTTTCATCCATCTTGACCAGCTTCATGGCCTCCTGCGCCTTTTCAACGGCCTCCGCCTTGGGAACGCCGTGCAGTATCATGGGGCGCATGATGCTGCTTAGCACGTTGAGCCTGGGGTTAAGGTTGGATGCCGGATCCTGGAATACGGTGGCTATGCTGCGGCGCACGGCTTTAAGCTCCCTGCCGTGCAGCTTGGATATATCCTGCCCGTTCATAAGCACCCTGCCCTCGGTCGCAGGGGTAAGATTGAGTATAACGCGGGCAAGGGTGGTCTTTCCGCTGCCGGATTCGCCGGCAAGGCCGATTATCTCGCCCTTGTTTATGGTCAGGTTTATGTCGTCCACGGCCTTTACGGAGCCTTTTTTGGCATTGAAGGCGCCGCTGGTGAGCGGGAAGTATTTCTTCAGTCCGGATATTTCTATTGCCGGTACAGGTGCATTAACGTTGGCGTTGCTCATTACAGTTTCGAAGCCTCCTCCGCAAAATGGCAGCTGAATGTGTGGTCATGACTCACGGTAAGCACGGGCGGATTTTCGGTGAAGCATATTTCCTTGGCCAGCGGGCAGCGGTTGGCAAAGCGGCAGCCGGGCTTCTTTTCGGTTATGCGCGGCACGTTGCCGTCTATTGTTTCCAGCCTGCCCTCGTGCTTTGTTTTGCGCGGCAGGGCGCGCATGAGCAGTCTTGTATACGGATGGGAGGGTGCGGCGAAAACATCGAACACGTTGCCCTGCTCCACTATGTTGCCCGCGTACATTACGGCTATTCTGTCCGCAACCTCGGCAACAAGGCCGAAATTATGGGTTATCATGAGTATGGCGGTGTTGTACTGCGTTTTGAGATCCTTTAATATTTGCAGTATCTGCGCTTCTATCGTAACGTCAAGCGCGGTGGTGGGCTCGTCCGCTATAAGCAGCTCCGGCGTGCGGGAAAGCATCATGGCTATCATAACGCGTTGGCGCATGCCGCCGGAAAGCTCGTGCGGATAGCTGTTTACGCGCTTTTCCGCATCCGGAATGCGCACGTCCTTGTAAAGGTTTATAACGCGCTCCCACGCTTCCTTATGGCTCAGCCCGTCAAGCAATATGGCTTCCTCAACCTGCGAGCCGGTGCGGTAAACGGGGTTGAGCGAATCCAAAGGATTCTGGAATATCATGCCTATGTGCTTGCCGCGCATCTTTTCCATGTCCCGCACGGGAATCTTGTTCAAATCCTCGCCCTTGAACAGTATTTTGCCGCCTATTTTCTCGTTGCCGTCCATAAGCAGGCGCATTATGGTGAAGGCTATTGTGCTTTTGCCGCAGCCGGATTCGCCTACCAGCGCAACAATCTCGCCGCGGTTCATGGTAAAATTAACGTCGGACACGGCGGAAAGATAGCCGTTGCGTATGCGGTAATCTATGCTCAGGTTCTCAAGCCTAAGCAGGGGCTCTTCGGTATTGTCAAGCTTGGTCACTATGTCGCTCATGTGTTTCCTCCTTACAGGCCCTTCAGGCGCGGGTCAAGCAAATCGCGCATGCCTTCGCCCAGTATATTGAACCCAAGCACGGTATACACCAGCGCAAGGCCGGGGAATATGCTGAGCCACTGCGCACGGTGAACATAGTTCATGCCCTGCGATATGGCCAAGCCCCAGTCCGGAGAAGGCGGCTGAGAGCCAAGGCCAAGGAAGCTGAGCGTTGTGGTGGCCATTATGGTGCCGGGCAGGTTGTTTGAAATGAGCACTATCAGCGAAGGCACGATGTTGGGCAGAATATAGCGGAACATTAATGAAAGCGAGCTTTCACCGAAGGCGCGTCCGGTTTCAACGAAGGCCATCGTGCGCAGTGACATCGTTTTTGCGCGCACGGTGCGGGCGTAGCCTGCCCAGCCGACCAGCGATATTGCAATTATAGAATTGGTAAGGCCCTTGCCAAGAACCGTAACAACGGCAAGCGCCAGTATGGTGCCGGGTACGCACCAGGTAACGTCGGTTATAAACAGCAGCACCTTATCCACCCAGCCGCCGAAATAGCCGCACAGAAGGCCAACAACAACGCCAAGGAAAAGCTGTATGCTTGTGCCAAGCAGCGCCACCCAAAGGGTTATGCGCGTGCCGTAGATAACCTTGCTGAACATATCGCGGCCGAAATCATCCGTACCGAAAAGGTAGGTTGAATTGGGGGCCTGGAGCCTGTCCTGCTTATGGGGTTCATCGTAGTCATAGGGGGCAATCTGCTGCGCAAATATGGCTACGAGTATAAGGCTAAGTATCATCAGGAAGCCAACGACAAAGTTAACGTTCCTTCTGCAATTATAAAAGAATTCTCTGATGGGGGAATAGTTCATGCTCCGGCGCCTCCGTTCATGGTAATGCGAATTCTGGGGTCAAGCATACCGACCACAACGTCGCTGAGCGTGTTGAACACGACCGTCAGCACGGCTATTATAAGTATGCAGCCCTGAACAACGGCGTAGTCCTGTGTGATTATGCTGTTCACGAGCAGGCTGCCCATGCCGGGTATGCTGAATATGCGCTCGGTTATTACTGCGCCGGATATAAGCCAGGGTATGCTCATGAACACAAGCACGGTTATAAGTATGAGGGCGTTGCGCATAACGTGCTTGACCATAACGGTTTTGTGCGGCAGGCCCTTTGCATAGGCTGTAAGCACATATTTTTCGCGGAACACGTCAAGCACTTCGGTCTTGGTAAGGCGGATGGTGCCGGCAAGCGAGCCGAGCACGCCGCCGCCTATGGGCAGCACCCAGTTGACGGCCTTTTCATAGCCGGATATAGGCAGCCATTTCAGCGTTACGCTGAACAGCAGTATCAGCAGAACGTATAGCCAGAAGCTTGGCACGGCGGAAAGGAAAAGGGTAACGTTTATTATTGCGCGGTCAAGGAATGTATCCTTTTTATATGCGCAAAGCAATCCTAACGGCACTGCGATGACTATTTCAAAGAACAGCATCCAGCCGCAAAGCTTAAGACTGAGCGGTATGCGCGCGTCCATCATATCCGCAACCTTCTGCTTAACGCGGAGGGACGTGCCGAAATCTCCCTTGGATATTATCTTCCATATCCAGTCAACGTACTGCACGGTAAGCGGGCGGTCGTAACCGTATTCGTGGCGGATAATGTCCTTGCGCTCCTGTGACACTTTGCGGTCAACTATCAAATCGACCGGGTCGCCGGGCATCAAATGCATCATGCTGAACACCAGCACGGAAACTGTAAATACCAGTAATAGGCCATTCAGCAGCTTTTTCAGAATAAATGATGTCAAGATCTGCTCTCCTTTGTTTGGATTGTGACGCCTATATATTAGGCTATGATATATTTTATCATGGCCATAATAAAAAGGACATTGCAAAAAGCGCGCGCATAATGCAGAATGTGATTGCATTCATTTCATTTTGTCCATATTTGCAAAACCTTGGTATAATTGAACCGAAATATCTACGGAGGGCTGCGCATGTGAACAAAAATCATAAATGGGAGGACGAAATGGACCGCTTACGCAATTCCTATTTCACGGAAGGGTTCCATTGTCTTGTATATAACGTGAGCGAGGCATATAACCTTGTTAAGGCGCATAAGCACGATTTTCCGCAGTTTGTAATAATGCAGTCCGGCGCAACGCGGCAAACGCAAAGCAGCCGGGCATATCACCTGGGCAGCGGGGACATATTGTTCACCCCGCCGGGAGTGATGCACAGCATGTCCCTTGCGGAGCAGAAATACTTCTATAATTTCTCCGTCACCACGGAAATAGCCCGCGCCGCGCTTACGGCGGCATGCGGGGAGGAATGCGGCTTTGCGGACATTACGCCGCTGATAACCCCGCGGGAGAAGGACATGGCGCTGATACTGAACCAGATAACAAGCCTTGAAGCTACGCTGGACGGAATAGAGATTTGCGATGAGGACGATGCATTCTATAAGGATGTGGTGTATCATCAGGTGTTTGCAATACTGTATCTTATATTCAGCGTGGCGGGGAAGGAAAAGGCCAATACTGCCCTTGCCGTAAGGGAGGACGAGCGCACGCGGAACACGGACAGCCTTATCAACTATCTTGATAACCATTATTATGAAGAGATTCGCTTTGCGGAGGTTGCGGAGCGGTTCGGCATGTCCCAGGCCACAATGTCGCGCAGGTTCTTTGCCGCGCGGGGCGTTAAGCTGCAGGATTATCTTAACCGGCGGCGCGTGAGCGAGGCGCAGAAGCTTATGGCGCAGGAGAATATGTCGCTGTTCTATATTGCCGATGCTGTGGGGTATCAGGATTTCAGCACGTTTTACAGAAACTTTAAGCGCTGCTGCGGCATGAGCCCTTCACAGTACCGCGAAATAGTGCTGGGGCAGGCGAAGGCGGATATATCAAATGAAAAGACGGAGGACAAAACCGAATGAAGAAGCTTATATGCATTGCGCTGTGCATGGCTATTGCGGCATGCTGCACGCTCAGCCTTGCCGCGAAGGACGACAAGATGGAGACGGATCCATACGCCGTGCCGCAGGTGAAGAACGCGCCGATAGCGCTGCTGTATGAGGAGACCACGGACACGGTCCTATTCTCGCGCGAGGCGGACAAACCCAACCCGCCCGCAAGCATGACAAAGGTCATGACGGCAACGCTGGTGCTGGAATACGACCCGGAGCTAAAGGGCACAATGGTGGTGCCGGAGGAGGCGATGAGCAAGGAGAACTGCTCCTGGCTCGATACGAACCATCTTGAGGTGGGCGAGGAGGTGTCCGTATGGGACCTGATGAACTATCTTTTGATAGCATCGGGCAACGAGGCCGCGACTACCCTTGCCATATACGTTGCGGGGGACATACCCACGTTTGTTGACATGATGAACAAAAAGGCCGCCGAGCTTGGCATGACAAGCACGCATTACGTTGACCCGCATGGGCTGAGCAGCGTACCGCAGCTGATAACCGCCAACGATATGCTCAAGCTTTGCCGCTACGCCATGAAGAACGATACCTTCCGCAAAATAGTATCCACGCGGGAGGGCAGAATACCCGCTTCCAACAAGCGGAGCGAGGCATTCTGTTTCCGCAACAGCAACAGCGTGCTTGACCCGCTGGGCAACCGTTTCTACGATACCGGCTTCAGCGACGATATAATAGGCATAAAAACCGGCTATATACCCGATTCCGGCATGAACCTTTCCTGCGCCATGCAGCACGGGGAGCTGCGCTTTTACAGCGTTGTTATGAAGGGCAAAGGAATGTTCCTTGAAGGGGAGCCGTGCTACACGCATTGCCTTGACACGGCTACGCTTATGCGCTATGCGCGCACGTTTGCGCGCTTCGGCTACGGCGAAGGGGAATTGGTTGAGCAGGCTAAAAGCGGGCTTAAATGCCTTGACGTGGCGGCTGACAGGGACGTGTACATACTCTATCAGGATAATAAGCAGCCGGACTATACCGTTACCTACGTATCGGACATAGCATCGGCCAAGAAGGGCGACACCGTTGGCACAATAACCCTCAGGGACGAATTCGGCAACGTGCGCACAGCGGAGCTTATTGCCGCAAAGGATGCGGCGGTGCAGGCGTGGGTGATATATGCCGCGGCGGGGCTTATAATAGCGATAGCGGCGGTATGCATAGCGCTCAGGAAGCGTTCGCGGGCAAAATAATATATAATACGCAGCGTATTTTCTTCGGTCGCGGTATGGGTTATAATTGACCTGTGCTACGGCCGAATTTTTTGCGTATGCGGGAGGAACAAACGATTGCAGTACAAAAGCGACATTGAAATAGCCCAGGGCGCGGCAATGCGCCCAATAACCGAAATAGCCAAGACTGCCCACGTGGACGAAAAATATATTGAACAATACGGCCGCTACAAGGCCAAGATTGACCCCGCCCTTTTGAAGGAGACGCAGCGGAAGGACGGCAGGCTGGTGCTTGTTACCGCCATAACCCCCACCCCCGCGGGAGAGGGCAAGACCACCACCACAATCGGCCTTGCGGACGGGTTAAGGCGCATTGGCAGGGATGCGGTTGTTGCGCTGAGGGAGCCTTCGTTGGGGCCTGTATTCGGCATAAAGGGCGGCGCGGCGGGCGGCGGATATGCCCAAGTGGTGCCCATGGAGGACATAAATCTGCACTTCACCGGCGATTTCCATGCCATAGGCGCGGCAAACAATCTGCTTGCGGCTATGCTCGATAACCATATTCAGCAGGGCAACGCCCTTAACATAGACCCGCGCAGGATAACATGGAAGCGCTGCATGGACATGAACGACCGTCAGCTCCGCTTCATAGTGGACGGCCTTGGCGGCAAGGTGAACGGCACGCCCAGGGAGGACGGGTTCGACATTACCGTTGCAAGCGAGATTATGGCCGTGCTGTGCCTTTCAACGGGCATAGCAGACCTGAAGGAGAGGCTGGGGCGCATGATAGTGGGCTACACATATGACGATAAGCCCGTTACCTGCGCAGAGCTGAAGGCGGCGGGAGCCATGACGGCGCTGCTGAAGGACGCAATAAAGCCAAACCTTGTGCAGACGCTTGAGGGTACGCCCGCGTTCGTGCACGGCGGGCCGTTTGCAAACATTGCCCACGGCTGCAACAGCGTTATGGCAACGCGCATGGCGCTGAGGATGGGCGATTATGCCGTTACGGAGGCGGGCTTCGGCGCGGATTTGGGCGCGGAGAAGTTCCTTGACATAAAGTGCCGCATGGCGAACCTTACGCCGGACGCTGTAGTTATAGTTGCAACGGTGCGCGCGCTGAAGATGCACGGCGGCCTTGCAAAGACCGAGCTTACGGAGGAGAACATACCCGCGCTTGAAAGGGGCGTGCCGAATCTTTTAAGGCATGTGTCCAACATAAAGAACGTGTTCGGCTTGCCGTGCGTTGTGGCGGTGAACCGCTTCCCAACGGATACGGACGCGGAGATTGATTTTATAATAGAAAAATGCCGCGAGCTGGGCGTGAACACCGTGCTTTCGACCGTTTGGGCGGACGGCGGACGCGGCGGCGAGGCGCTTGCGCGCGAGGTTGTGCGCCTGTGCGAGGAGGAGAAGGGCAGCTTCACCTTCGCCTACGATGCGGACATGACCATAGAACAAAAGATAGACGCTATAGTGCGGCGCATATACGGCGGGGACGGCGCGAGCATTGCACCGGCGGCGAAGAAGCAGATGGCAAGGCTTACGGAGTTAGGCTTCGGCAATATGCCCGTATGCATGGCAAAAACGCAGTACAGCTTTTCCGACGACCAAACAAAGCTCGGCGCGCCGACGGGCTTCACCGTGACCGTGCGCAGCGTTAAGGTATCCGCTGGCGCGGGCTTCATAGTTGCCTTGACCGGAGACATAATGACCATGCCCGGCCTTCCCAAGGTCCCTGCGGCGGAGCGCATAGACGTGGACGAAAACGGAATGATATCGGGACTGTTTTAAGAGGGTAAACTCCCTCAGTCTCACTTCGTTCGACAGCTCCCTCTTAGAGGGAGCCTTTTGGCGCATTTTACAAACTCACAGATTAGCCTCCCTCACCGAGGGAGGTGGATTTTGCGAAGCAAAAGCCGGAGGGAGTTCCCCCCTGCACACTATCGTCACTTGCGTCACTATCGTCGAAACAGGCTAAATGTCTGACTTTTTTCTCCGACGCAGTTTCGACGATGAATTTCTGCGTCGAAGAACGAGGCTGACGTGCTACCGCTAACCAAAAGCTGTCCCCGTTTACGGGGGATTCGAGCCGAGCGCGCCCGGTGGGCGATGCAGCGAGGGGAGAATCGGGCGGAATAGGGAGTATTGCAAGCGGCAGCGTAGCAAGACGACCATATTCCAACCAGCGTTCGTGGACACGAATGGAGTGAGTGGCCGAAAGGGGAACGGCTCGGAGTCGCTACAAGCTGTTTTACTGTTCCCCCTCAGTCTCACTTCGTTCGACAGCTCCCCCGCGAGCGGTGGCGCCTTTAACTCCCTCAGTCAATTCGCTGACGCTCATTGCCACCTCCCTCGACAGGGAGGCTTTTAGCGTGTCACCACGCTCAGGTGAAAGCTACCGCCTTCGCTATATACTACTTCTATATACCTCTATTTGTTAATCTTTAGTCACTACTGTACATAAGACAGCAGAGCTGTAACAGATGATTCGGCCTTTCAGGTCTCATGAACTCCCTCCGTCTGCTCGTTTCACTCGCATCCACCTCCATCGAAGATTGAGGCTTAACGTAAGAGTTTGGACATAGGCCAAAAGGCTCCCTCTTAGAGGGAGCTGGCTATGAGCGTTAGCGAATAGACTGAGGGAGTCAGCCTGCCCTGAAAGGGGAGGTGGCGAACGTAGTGAGCCGGAGGGGTTATAAAGCAGCTTACAGCTCTTTGTTTGTTACAACCCCTCAGTCACGGCTTACGCCGTGCCAGCTCCCCGTAAAGGGGAGCCTTATGAAGAACGGATTTCACTGCTTGCGCAACCCCCGTTCTTCGACGCAGAAATTCATCGTCGAAGCTGCGTCGGAGAAAAAAGCCAGACATTTAGCCTGTTTCGACGATAGTGACGCAAGTGACGATAGTGTGCAGGGGGGTAGAGCAGCTTAATCATTCGCGCGGTCCGCATTTCCCCATTGCCCATTGCGGCGCAATAGTGTATCATTTTATATATTATTTGGCCCATGCGGAGGTTGAACTATATGAACAGCGCACAAATCAAGGCAATGGTAGAGGACGAGTTTGAAGAACTGGTGGAAATCAGGCGCGACCTGCACATGCATCCGGAGCTTTCCGAGCATGAGGAGCGCACCGAAAAGGCGATATGCACTCAGCTTGATAAGCTGGGCATACCATACGAGGCCGGCGTTGCCGGGCACGGCATAATTGCAACCGTTGGCCCCAAGGACGCAAAATACGGCATAGCCATACGCGCGGATATTGACGCGCTGCCCATAACCGAATGCACGGGGCTGCCCTATGCATCGGTGAACAAGGGCGTTATGCACGCCTGCGGGCATGATATACACACAACCGTTCTGCTCGGCGCGGCAAAGATATTCAAGGCCATGGAGAGCGAGCTCAAGGGCGCGGTGAAGCTTTTCTTCCAGCCTGCGGAGGAAACCATAGGCGGGGCGGAGCGCATGATTGCGCACGATGGGCTGAACAGCCCCAAGATAACCCGCGTAATGGGCATGCACGTTGACCCGACAGTACCCACGGGCTGCATACACCTTGCAAAAAGCCGCATGAATGCATCCACCACCGAGCTTATTATAAACGTAAACGGCGTTGCGTGCCACGGCGCGCACCCCGACCAGGGCATCGATGCAATAGTCGTAGCGTCGCACATTGTGCTGGCGCTGCAAACCATATCCAGCCGCTTCGCCGCGCCCACCACGCCCGTTATAGTGACCATAGGCACAATACACGGCGGCAGCAAGGAAAACGTGTGCGCGGGGCAGGTGAAGCTCGGCGGAACCATACGCGCACTGGACTTTGAAACAAGGGACTTTATAAAGGCGCACGTTAAAACCATTGCCGAAAACACGGCGGCTGCCTTCGGCGCAAGCGCGGAGGTAATAATGAACGACGGTTATCCTCCCCTTGTGAACGACGTTGCAACCTCGCTTGCCATTGCGGACGTGGCTGAAAAGGAAATAGGCCGCGGCAGCGTAATATTCATGGACGACCCAAGCCTTGGCGCGGACGATTTTGCGTACTTCACGTCCAAGGTGCCCGGCGTGTACTTCAATATTGGCACATATAAAGAGGGCCAAGCCCTGCCGCAGGCGCTGCATAACGAAAACTTCGCCCCGGATGAGGAGTGTATAAAGTACGGCGTGCTTATGAATGTTTTGGGTGCGCTCAGGCTGCTTGACGAGGACGAAGCGAAGGCGTAAGGAGGGGAATATAATGATACTCAGGGATACTGTAGTAGAGGTTGATCTGCGCGCGATAGGCGCGAATATGGACGCCATATGCCAAATGGTGGGGCCGGACGTTGCGGTAATGCCCGTGGTTAAGGCAAATGCATACGGGCTGGGCGCGGTAGGCGTTGCGCCCACGCTTATGGAGCACGGGGCAAGGTATCTTGCCGTTGCCACGCTGAGCGAGGCTATGGAGCTGCGCGAAGCATACGCGGATTATCCGCTGTTCATACTCGGCCATACGCCGGACAGGCTCCTTGGCATAGTTGCCGAAAACAACATAACGCAGACCGTATTTTCAAGGCATCAGGCCAAGATACTGGGCAAGGCCGCGCTGGCGTTGGGCAAAAGGGCAAAGGTTCACCTGAAGGTGGATACGGGGTTCCATCGCCTTGGCATAGACGACGTTGACGAGCTTTACGCCATATGCAATACCGAAGGCATAGAGGTGGAGGGAATATTCTCACACCTTGCGCTGGTCAATGCGGAGGAGGACGAAAAGCAGTTCACCAAGCTTATGGGCATTATAGCCGCGCTTGAAAAGCGGGGCGTGAGCTTTAAGTATAAGCACATTACGGACAGCATAAGCGCCGTTGATTACCCCGAATACAGGCTCAACATGGTGCGCCCGGGCGCGCTTGTATACGGCCTTAGGGGCTTCCATAAGGGCTATGTTGAGGTCACGCAGGCAATGGCCTTCAAAACGCGCATATCGCAGCTGCACCGCATAAAGGCGGGCGAGGGCGTTGGGTATGATTACCTGTGGCGCGCCGCGCGGGATTCCGTTATAGCAACGCTGCCCTTCGGCTATGCCGACGGCTACCCCCGCAACATGCGCGACAAGGGCTACGTTACCATACGCGGCATGAAATGCCCGCTGGTGGGCGTATTATGCATGGACCAATGCATGGCGGACGTTACGGACGTTGCAAACGTTGCCGAAGGGGACGAGGCCGTGATTTACGGCAGCGGCAGGGATAACACAATGGATATTCCCGAAGCCGCAGCCCTTGCCGGAACCAACAAGAACGAAATTATCGCCCGCATACTGGCCCGCCCGCCAAGGGTATATATAGAATAAAAACAAACAAGGCGGCACGGAGCTATCGCTCTGCGCCGCCGTTTTTATATCCGTATTATTTGCGAATATGCGGCTCATCTGCAATATCTTATCCAGGTCAGGTATGCTCTGCACGCCTTCCCATTTGGATACGCTCTGCCGCGTAACGCCAAGCTGCTGCGCCAGCTCCTCCTGCGACCAGCCCGCTTTTTTGCGCAGGGCGATTATTTTGTCTGCCAATATCATTGCGATACTCTCCTTATGCTTTGCTTTATGGTGGAATGATACCATTTCGGGCGGTTGCATGCTATAAAGTATGGTGTATAATGTGTCAGCTGCCGGTTGCAAATGCCCACGGCGTAAGGAAAATGCGGTTGGCAATGCCGCTTTTTACGGCGTGGAGCATGCTTTGCGCTATCCTTGGCGCGCATAGGCCTATGTACTTATCTGCCGCGCTGCCAAGCTCAAGCCCGCGGGACAATGCCGCCCCCGCGCCGGACACCATGCGCACCGCGTCCGCCTCATCCGCTGCCGAAAGCGTGGCCTCAAGCCTGCTCACGTCCGCGTGGCTCAAATCAAGCCCAGTTGGGTCGCGGCGGAGCAGCATCAGCCCTACCGCGCACGCAAACACAGGTTCGAACAGATTAAGCGGGCAGTCCGCGTATTCGCGGCTTTCGCTCAGCATCATCCTGTGTACCTTCTCCGGGTCAAAGCGGCACAGGAAGGCGTTTTCGGCATCTATGCAGCTTAAATACTTTACCATGAATTCAATGCCGCACAGCTCAATTTTGCCTATGCATACGGGATAATCCGCCGTTATGTGCGTTTCCTGCGCGCCGAACTGCGGCCTGTAAAGCTTAAAGAAGCCGTTTACGCCGCCCTCTATCGTGCCGCGGTAAAAATGATTGGGCGTGGGGAAAAGGCGGCTGAGTATCCGTTTCTGCATCAGCTTTGCCATGCCCATTTCCTTCTTTATGCGCCGTATGCCCTGCGCATGCAGCTCCTTCAGCGGCACGGATGCAAGCAGCCTTGCCGCATCGTCCGCCGAGGGGGCGTGCTTCAGCTCAATGCCTATTGCATACGCGGCCGAGGCCATAAGCCCCTGCGCCCGCGTTACCTGAACGGAGCTGCTGCGCCCGGCAGTTAGCAGATCCGTTTGCTGCTGCAAAAGGGTCATAAGCCCGCCGCCTATCCGCTGCGCGTCGTCTTGGTTCAGTATGCCGCACTCAAGCGCCGCCGCCATCAGCGACGCCATGTATTCCCGCCCGTCAAGGCGGCTTTGGTCTATGCTCAGCGTTGTTGAAATATTCTGCATATCAGTCCGCCTTGAATATATCTTCCGTGCCAAAGTTGGCATATGTTCCGCCCGCGCGGATGTGCCGCGCAAGCTTTTCCAGCGCAACGCCGCTCAAAAGCTCCGTTGACCCTGCGCATATGACGTCGAACGCCTTTTTCATGAAGTATATCAGCTCCTTGTCCGATACCGCGTCCAGCGTTTCGTTTTTCGCTTCGTAAAAAAGCGCCGTCAGCTCATGCAGCGTTTCCTCGTAATTCTGCATGGAAAGATAAGGGGAGTCGCAGAATGCGTCTATCAGCTTATCCGTAACGCCCGTGCCGAACTCTATCCGTCCGGTTTTAACGAGCGCCTGCTCCCGCGTGGCGCAAAGGGCCTCCGCCTGTGCGGCCGTAAGGGAAAGCGAATGCTTCGCGCTTTCATCATTGCGGCTCATTATTGCCGCCACCGCTTTCGCGCGGCTGTTTGCCGAAAGGGCGGACGTGAGTGAAAAGCCGAGCGCGGTGAACGGCTCTTTTGCGTTGGTATCCATAGCTGCGCCTCCTTAGCATAATGCTTTATAATATAACCTTCGATATGCAACGGGCGTTATTATACGCGCATGATATATCTGTGTCAATAACAATATAAAATAAAAGCCGGATTTTTCCGGCCTATCATTCATGGTGAATGTCTTTGAAAAGAACGCTCATGTAATTACTGCGTCCGTAAAGTATGCGGTCAATATACACATCACTGCCTACGGCGCGGTAGAATACCATGTAATTTCCGCTTATAAGAAAACGGTAATCAGCTCCCGCGTCTATAACGGAGAACAACGGCGCTCCCATCTCCGCAAAGTCGCCCAAACGGTCTATCGAGTCCATTATTTGACCGACCACGCGCTCGGCAGCGGAGCTGTTTTGCAGTTCAAACACTATATAGTCCCATATTTCGTCCAAATCACGGCGAGATTCGGCGGAGTAGTGAATGCTATTCCTCATGAGCCTTTGCGCCAAAGTGCGCCCTCATCTCATTGGGAGAAAGCCAACCTTCACTTTCGCCTGAAAGGCGACCCTTGGCAAGCTCGTTCATCAGTCGAATCGTCGCCTGCGCCTTTTCGTAGTCCTGCATATCCACTATGGCGTACCGCCCGCGTCCGTTCTTTGTAAGGAACACAGGTGCGCCAACGGCCACGTCGTGCAGCACCTCGCTGTAATTGCGCAAATCGGAAATGGGCTTAATGTTCGGCATATCTGTCAACTCCCTTCGGGAATAGTATACGCAATTACGCTGTAAAATTCAACAGCAAACTTTACAACAAACGGTTGTGCAGTCAAAAAGAAAAGAGGAATGATGCCGCTCATTCCTCCTGATGCAGGTTTACTCGCTCAGTATCGCGTCCGATGCTTCCTCGCGGAACTGGGTGGTGTACAGGTCGTAATAATAGCCGTGCTTGGCTATCAGCTCGCTGTGCGTACCCTGCTCGGTTATTTCGCCGCCGCGTATTACCAGTATCCTGTCCGCGTTGCGGATGGTGGAAAGCCTGTGCGCAACGATGAAGCTTGTGCGGTTATCGAGCACGGTGGTTATGGCGTCCTGAATAAGCTGCTCGGTTTCGGTATCTATGCTGCTTGTGGCCTCGTCCAGCACGAATATGCGCGGGTCTGCCAGTATTACGCGGGCAAAGGAGATAAGCTGCTTTTCGCCCGTGGAGAGCCTTACGCCGCCTTCGCCAACCTCTGTATCGTAGCCCTTATCCTGCCGCAGTATAAATTCCTCCGCATGCACCATGCGCGCCGCCGCGCGAACCTCCTCATCGGTGGCGTCCTTGCGGCCGTAGCGTATGTTGTCCGCTATTGTGCCGCTGAAAAGGTGCGGCGTTTGCAGCACGTAGCCCAGGCTTGATTGCAGCCAAAGCTGACTGCGCTCGCGGTAGTCACGCCCGTCTATAAGCACGCGGCCCTCGGTGGGTTCATAGAAGCGGCAAACAAGGTTGACTATGGTGCTCTTGCCCGCGCCGGTCTCGCCAACCAAGGCTATCGTCTCGCCCGCCTTAACGTGCAGATTGAAGTTCTTCAGCACCTTTTCGCCTTCCTTATAGGCAAAGCTTACGTGCTCGAAATCGACATCGCCCTTTATGGGCTCCCAGTTTTCGCGCTTGGGGTTGAAGCTGTCGCCGTATTTGGCGACTACCTCGGGGGAATCCACTATTTCGCACGGAGTATCGATGAGCGATACCACGCGCTCCGCGCTTGCCTGCGCGCTCTGCATTTCCGCCAAAATGCCCGCAAGCTGCTGAATGGGTTCAAAGAAGTTCGTGGCATACGATATAAACGCGGAAAGCGTGCCGAACGTGATTATCCCGCCCATAACGTCTATGCCGCCGCGGTGCAGCGCTATCGCCGTGCCTATTGAGCCTAAGAACATGACTATTGGCATGAACAGCGCGCTGAGCAGGGCGGAACGGATTGAGTCGCGCTTCATTTCGGAAGAAAGCTGCTTGAATTCCGAATAATTCGCATCCTCGCGCACAAGGGTCTTTGTGGTCATTGCGCCCATTATGCCTTCGTTAAATGCGCCGGTTATGCGGGAATTGGTCTTTCTTACCCTGCGCTGATACTTCAGTATCTTTTTCTGGAAGAATACGGATATAACCGCCAGCGGGGGAATGACTATCATTATAAGCAGCGCCAGCTTCCAGTTCATTGCGAACATGGCTATTACAACGCCTATAACGTATGTGGATGCCCACAGAAGGTCAACGAAGCTCCATGCCATCATTTCGGAAAGGCTGCCAACGTCGCTTATCATCCTTGCCATAAGGTAGCCCACGGCAGTGCGGTCATAGAAGGAGAAGGAAAGCTCCTGAAGCTTTTGGAACGCTTCCCTTCGCATATCGTAGGATACGCTCATTTCAAGCTTGCCCGCCTTCACTATGAAGGAATATACGCCGAGTGCCTGAAGGGCGATAAACGCTATGTAGAGCGCTATGAACCAGCCTATGCCCGCGGTGGTGCCCTTTTCAACAAAGTTATCTATGGCGTATTGGCTCATCAGCGGATAAAGAATGTCTATCACCGCTATGCCCACGTTGCAGAGCATAAGCGCTATCGCCGTTTTCTTATAGCGGAAAACATAGGAGAGAAGGCGTTTCCATATCGAAAAATCAACCTTTACGTCCTTTTCGTAATCCTGCTCCTGCATTGCGGTATTACTCATTGCTGCCGCCTCCTTCCTGCTTCAATTCTTCTTCAAGCGCGTTCTGTATGCGCGCTATGCGCCGGTAAAGGCCGGGCTTGGCTATAAGCTCCTCGTGCGTGCCCTGCTCAACCAGCTTGCCGTGCTCCAGCACCAGTATTTTGTCCGCTTCGCAAAGGGTAGTTATGCGGTGGGATATTATGAACGTGGTGGTGCTTTCGCGGCGGTGCTTCAGCGCGGCGCGTATGGATGCGTCCGTTTCGGTATCAACTGCGCTCATTGAATCGTCAAATATCAATATGGGCGCGTTCTGCATAAGCATTCGGGCTATTGCCACGCGCTGCTTCTGCCCGCCGGAAAGGGTAACGCCGCGTTCGCCGACCACTGTGTCGTATCCGTTTTCAAAGCCCTCTATAACGTCGTGCACGCAGGCTATGCGCGCCGCTTCATGCACCTGCTCCTCGCTCATGCGCGGGTCTATCATGCGTATGTTTTCCATTATGGTGCGGGAATAGAGGAACGGCTCCTGCAGCACTATGCCTATGTTCTTCCTCAAATGGCCGTGCTCAATGTCGTTTATGTTCACGCCGTCTATGTCTATTTCGCCCGCGGTGCAGGTGTAAAGCCGCTGCAAAAGCTGCACAAGGCTGGTTTTGCCGCTGCCGGTGGAGCCGAGTATGGCTATTGTTTCGCCGGGGTTGGCTGTGAATGAAATGTCGCTTAGAACATCGTCAAACCTATCGTAGCCGAAGCACACGTGCTTGAATTCAACCTTGCCGTGGATTTCGGGCTTCAGCGCGGAGCCGGGCTCCTCCTCTGCCGGGGCGGATAGTATTTCATCTATCCTGCCAAGGGATACGCTTGCCTTGCCAAGGTCCGCCAGTATCCTGCCAAGCTGCCTCACAGGCCAGGTGAGCATACCCGTATAGGTGGTGAATATGAGCATGTTGCCAAGGGTTATTTCGCCCTTAACGGCCATTATTATGCCCGCCATAAGGGAGATAGCTATCTGAAGGTATCCCATGGCGTCGCTGCCGCCCCAATATACGGCAAGCATTTTGGAAAGATGGAACGTTTTGTCCCTAAAGTCGCGGCTGCAGCGATCGAACTTCTCTATTTCGTCCTTCTGCTGGCCGAATGCGCGCACCACGCGAACACCCGTCAGGTTTTCCTGCAATGTTGCCGAAAGCACGCCTTCTGCTTCGTCGCTCAATGTGAACTGCTTTTTAACTCCCTTGAAGTAAACGAAGCTTACGCCGAAAAGCACGGGCAGCAGCGCCATTGATATAAGGCTCATCTTAACATTGATGGAAAACATTATGCTCGCCGCGATAACCACCATAACTATGGTCCTTAGCATTTCAAGAAGCTGCATGGATATGAAGCGGCGCACGGTCGAAACGTCGGACGTGCAGCGCTGCACCAGATCGCCCGTTGAAACATGCTTATGGTAATCATACGGCACGGCCTGAAGATGCTCATAGAGGGCATTCCGCGTGGTCATGGCCACGGTTTCCGATGCATTGGCTATGCAGCTGCGGCGGAAATACGTTGCAACGCCGTTGAGTATCGTGAAGAATATAAGGGCCAATGCGCAGATGTAAAGATGGCTGCGCAAAAAGTCCCGCCCGCCCCATGAATCGATAATATCCATTATAAACGCGGGCAGATTGCTCGGCTTGTCCCCAAGAACATAGTCAATAGTAAAGCTGGTTACGATAGGCACAATGTACGCCGCGGCTATTGCCAATATAAGGCAAAGCGCGCCCAGCGTCAAATACCCTATGCTCCCGCGCGTGAGGCGTTTTAGCAGCGCAAAATTGAGCTTACGGTTCTTTTGTGTTGTTGATGCTTCCAAAGCGTGATCCCTCCAATCCTGAAATTGAACTTGCCCGCGGCAACAAAAAAGCCGCAGACTGCATTTGTCCACGGCCGTGATATCACATGGCGCCGATTAAGCCCCGTTTAGGGCTGAATACAGCTATACGGCCGCGAGGACATAACTTTTCCCTTCAATGCGGGAACCAATGCAGCAAAGAATACGGTGTTGTACATATTTACCTCGCGACTCCTTTCATAACGTATCCGCTAAATCATTTAACTCAGCGAACCACTGCCATTGTACCACCATATCTAAAACTTGGCAACATATAATTAACACTTATTTAATAATATTAGCGATTTTGAAAATGGCCCGCCTTATGCTATAATAAGAAGAACTAACGGCCGATAAGGAGAATTGCCATGCAGCTTATTGAAAGTACACGCAACGAAACCGTGAAACGTGCGCGCCAGCTTGCCACAAGGAAGGGCAGGCTGGAGCAGGGCCTGCATTTTATTGAAGGGGACAGGCTTGTGCGCGAGGCCGTGATATCGGGCGCGGAAATACACGAAGCCTTTATTGAAGAAGGGCACGAGCTTATGGCAGCCGTGCTTGAGGGGGCGGGCGCAAGGGTATATACATTAAAGCGCAGCGTTATGGAAACGCTTACCCTTACGGAAACGCCGCAATGGGTCTGCGCAACGGTTAAAACGCCCAGCGTACCCGTGCCGGAATATTATCCGGAGGGGCTTATTGTTGCGCTTGACGCGGTGCAGGACCCGGGCAACCTTGGCACAATACTCAGAACGGCGGATGCCATGGGCGCGGTAGGGCTGCTGCTTGGCAGCGGCTGCGCCGATCCGTATGCGCCAAAGCCGCTGCGCGCTGCGATGGGGTCTATATACCATATGCCCGTATGGCAGGGCGATCTGCCAACGGAGATAGAAAAGCTTAAACGGCAGGATTATACGCTTGTGTGCGGCCACCTGAAGGGCGAAGGCACGCTGCCCGCGGCAACGGAGCGGATGTGCCTTGTTATAGGCAACGAGGGCAACGGAGTGAGCGATAATGTTGCGGATATGTGCCACAAGTACAGATTGCCCATGTACGGCTTTGCGGAATCGCTCAATGCGGCGGTGGCGGCGGGAATACTGATATACGAACTGGCGCGCGGCATGCACGCTGAGTAAAAGGAGAGCAGCCATGAAGAAAGCACTTGCACTTGTATTGACTATAACAATGCTGTTCGCCTTCTGCACGGGCATGGCGGAGGGCTGGACGGCCATAGAGCCGAATACCGGCGGCGAAAGAACCCAAGCCGAGGGCGGCACGGGCTTAGGGGATATTACGGACGACGGCTATACCGAGCCTGAAAAGATATACGGCGAGGGTGATGAGAACTACGAATCCGAGGTGCCTGAGGAGCTGAGGCATCTGTACTTGGAAGAGCAGAGCAGGATATCCACCTATGCCAACGATGTGCGGGACGTGCGCAAGGTGCGCGTGCTGCTTAGTCAGAAGGACCACACCATGTCCACGATTAGGACATACGGTAGCTATGCCGTGCATGACGCGGCGGGCAACGCGCTCTTTATTGCGCAGGATGAGGCGGCGTATACCGTAAAGGCCGAAAATTCGGCCGTAAGCCTTTATTCCGCGTTCGGAACGCTCCTTTACAGCGGCGCATCGGTAAGCTTTAAGGAATTTGAGGGCGATGATGCGAACAACTGCGTAAAGGTGAGCAGCGTATCCATGGGAAGTGACGTTACGGACAGAACCTACCGCGGGGATATGGAGGTATACTATTTCGCCAAGTCCGGCAATTATGACAGCTACTGGAACGGGCTGTATGTTGTGAACGAGGTTTATATCGAGGACTACCTTGAGGGCGTTGTCGCGGCGGAGGTAGGCGCCGGATACAGGGACGCGGCGCAGCAGGCGCAGGCTATTGTTTCACGCGCGTTCGCAATAAAATCCCGCAGCACCAAGCGCGTTTTTGATATGCGGGACACGAGCGCAAGCCAGGCATATTTCGGCATGACGGATGTTTGCCGCGCGGCTGTGCAGGCCACGGCGGGGCAAACGCTTTACTATAACGGCGCGTATCTTCGCGTGCACTTCGGCGGCACCAACGGCGGAGAGACGGAAGTTACCAACAACCAATGGTCCGGAACGGAGTTCTGCGGGGAGGAAAGCGTGAGGGAGGACGCATACGACCTTGCCTCAACCAGCAGATACGTTGAAACGGTGACGATACCCGCATCGCCTTCGGGAAGCGAAACATATGTGCAGTCGCTCATAACAAACGCGCTCATACCCGCGCTCAACTCGGCAGGATATTCGGTTACTGCGGCAACCGTGAGCGGCATAAGCATGGAAACGCGGTGCGATGATAAATCCTGCCGCCATCATCACCGCGATAAAACACCGGGGCAGGTGTGCAACCATTTTTGTTCCGTTGATATAACGTTCACGGGCATAAACGCAACGGGAGCGGGCTACATAAGCCAGTATACGGTCAATCTTACAGAAAACGATTTCTTCATAAAGCCGAATAACGGCAGGCCGCTGGGCTTCTTCTCGCAGGGTTCATGCTCGCGCTATTGGCTTATTAAGAATTATACGGGCAATACCGTAACAAGCTATACCATACGCCATGCGCGCTATGGCCGCGGCGTGGGATTGAGCCAATACGGGGCTAACTATCGTGCGGCTAAAGGGCAGAGCGTAAGCGATATACTCGCCTTCCATTACCCCAACAGCACCATAGCTCCCCTTGCTTCGGATATATCCCGCCCCGCGATACAGGCGAAGCCTTTGGTCAAATACGATGCGCGGGTGCTGGGCAGTACGGCGCGGGTGTTCAGCCAAAAGAGCGCCGCTTCGGCGGTCACAACTACCATACAGGCGGGCAATACGGTATTTGTGGACGAAATAAGCGGCAAATGGGCGCATGTGAGCTGCGGCAGCGTATCGGGCTACATTGCGGCAAGCACGCTTGAAAGAACGGCTGTGCAGGTTACCACGGCGAATATAAGCAGCAGTATAACGGTGCGTAAATCGCCTGACAGCCGAACGGATCCGGTATATACGGCAAATAAGGGCGTTGTGCTTGAATTGATAGAGGCCAACGCCGCGCCGGGCTGGCACAAGGTAAATACCGCAAGCGGCGTAGGCTATATCCCCGCGCGGTATTCCGCGCTGATATTCCAGGGCAGCGGGGAGCAGTTTGACGAGCCTACGGGGCTTGAGGGTTCGCTGAGCTATTACGGCGCGGCGATTAAGCTGAGCGGCGATTACGGCATAAGGGTGCGCTTCGGCATTGATATTGCCGCGCACGACGGCGGAACCATTGCCGGATATACCATAAAGGAATACGGCGTTATAGCGGACGGCGAAAAGCAGAGAGCATATTATACCGAAAACGGAGCTAAGTACGATAAGGTATCCGCCGTTGCGGACGGAATGGCGCTGTTTGCGGCGAATATCGATAACATTGCCGCGCTGAAGGCGGAACACAGCTTTAGGCCGTATATCATAGCGGAAAACGCCAAGGGCGAAATTACGCATTACGGGGACGAGGTTAAGCTGAGCGTATATTCGGTTGCGATAAAGCTTGCGGATGAGTACGCAGCGGACAGCGCCGAGGGACAATACATTGCCGCGCTTATAGCCCAAGCAAATGCGGAATAAAACGGAAGTGAGACTATGACAATTATGAGAACAAGGCGCGCGTTCAAGCGCACGATAGGCATACTGGCGGTGCTGCTTATACTAAGCGCGGCGCTGAACATAGCGCTGATAATAATGCTGAGCAAGGCTAACGGCGGCGCAAACGCGGCCGAGCCCGCGCCAACGCCCGAGATGAGCGACACGGCGGAGCCTGAACAGCCCACGGCGGAACCGACCGCGGAGCCTACGCCCACGGTGCAGCCCACGCAAACGGCAAAGCCCACGGCAGCACCAACAGCGGAGCCTACCGCAACGGTCAAGCCCACGCCGACACCAACAGTGAAACCCACGGCAACGATAAAGCCCACGGCAACGATAAAGCCAACGGCGAAACCAACCAAGCGCCCTAACCGCGCAACGCCAACGCCCGTGCCGACGGAAACCTCGCCATGGGTATACCCGACCCCCATGCAGACGGCGGAGCCTATGGATACCCCCGCCGCAACGGCAACGGCTGTGCCCACGCCCACGCCCGACGTTACGGGCGGCATGTTCGGCGGAGGTGAATAAGCATGTATAAGCACAGCACGGTTGTAAACAACACGCTGTATGTGGACGGCATAGACAGGCTCGATCTTGCGCGCAGCTGCGCATGCGGGCAAAGCTTCCGCTGGCATGAGGATAACGGCGGCTTTACCGCGCCCGCATTGGGCAGGGTTGTCCACGCAAGGCAGGCGGGGGACACGCTGAGCATATATCCCTGCGCGGAAGGGGAAGCAGCGGACTGGATACATTATTTTGATTTGGAACGCGACTACGCCGCCATAGAGGAACGGCTTAGCCATGATGAGCAGCTTAAAATGTGCATACCCTGCGCAACGGGCATAAGGGTGTTCAATCAGGATGCGTTCGAGGCGCTTATAACATTCATAATCTCGGCAAACAACAACATTGGCCGCATTGCGGGAATAGTGGAGCGGCTGTGCGCGCTCTGCGGGGAAAGGGCGGAGCTTGACGGCAAGGAGTACTTCCTTTTCCCAAAGCCCGATGCCATTGCCGCGCGGGAGGAAAGCGAACTTTTAGCCATTGGCGCAGGGTACCGCGCGCCGTATATAATAAAGAGCGCAAGGCGCATTGCGGAAGGGTACGAGTTGAACTCGCTGCGCGATATGCCGCTTGACGCGGCGCGGAAGGAACTGCTCACGTTTTACGGCGTTGGCCCGAAGGTTGCGGACTGCGTGCTGCTGTTCGGCCTTGGGCATACGGATGCATTCCCCGTTGACGTATGGATAGGCCGCGCGCTGAGCGAGATTTATTTCGGCGGAGAAAAGGCACGGCGGCAGGAAACGGAGCGGGCGATACGCGCGCTGGGCAGCGAAAGCGGCATTGTGCAGCAGTATATTTTCCATTATGCGCGGCAAAACGCCATAGGAAAGAAGCAGAATGCCAAAAAGATAGGCGAAAAGGGCGAAACTGTTGTTGACACGGGCGCGGCCCTATGCTAAAATACGCAGGTGAGCCGCTCTGCGACGGCTTTTTTGAAGCGCGTGAACAGCGCCGCCGTGTCGCGGGCGAGATTGGGGAATAGGAGGTGCAGCAAATGTACGCTATTATCCGTACCGGAGGCAAGCAGTACAAGGTTGAGGCGGGCGATGAGATTTTGGTCGAAAAGCTCGATCTGGAAGCCGGTGCTGAGGTTTGCTTCGAGGTTCTGATGCTTTGCGACGGCGAGAACGTGACCATAGGCAAGCCCGTGGTTGAAGGCGTTTGCGCCAAGGCGGAAGTCATGGAACAGACCAAGGGCGATAAGGTTGTGGTGTTCAAGTACAAGGCCAAGAAGAACATCCGCAAGAAGCAGGGTCATCGTCAGCCGTATACCAAGGTTAAGATCAACACCATAGGTTAACAAAAGACATGACAAGAATTACTCTGTTCCGCAGCCGGTCCCACGCAATAGGCTTTGAAGCCGAGGGGCACACGGGTTACGCCGAAGAAGGCAGCGACATTGTGTGCGCGGCGGTAAGCGCGCTTACGCAGGGGGCGGTGATAGGGCTGAAAGAGGTCATAGGCCTTGGGATTGCGCTTGATATTTCAGACGGGTATATGTATTGTATGCTTCCGAAGAAAATATCGGCCGCTCAGCAGCACGACGCGGAGCTGATACTTAACACGATGGCGGCGAGCATAGCCTCGCTTGCCGAAACAAACGGTGATTACATCAAATTGACTGATAGGGAGGTGTAACACGATGATGATCAATCTGCAGCTTTTTGCTCATAAGAAGGGCGTTGGCAGTACCCGTAACGGACGCGACAGCGAATCCAAGCGTCTTGGGCCCAAGAGGGCTGACGGGCAGTTCGTTCTGGCCGGTAACATTCTGGTCAGGCAGAGGGGCACCCACTTCCATCCCGGCAACAACGTTGGCATAGGCAAGGACGATACCCTTTTTGCCAAGGTTGATGGCGTTGTCCGCTTCGAGACCAAGCATCTTGGCCGCAAGCAGGTCAGCGTTTACGCGGTCGAGGAAGCCGCCGCTAACTGATTCATAGCATCGTAACCAACAGCCGGTCCTTCTCAAATGAGCAAGGGCTGGCTTTTTTTATGCTTGTTTATAGCTGTTTATATGGTATAATCCAAATTGTATTTTTTGAAAGGAGAGTTGACGCCTATGCAGAAAAAGGTGAACGGCAATACCGAAGGAATACGCGACGCGGTATTGGAGCGCATAGCCGCCATTTATGATATGACGCAGGGGCAATACGAGTTTGCCTCGCACGAGCTGATAGCCGAGCTTTGCGCGCTTACGGGCGCGATACGCCGCGAAATAAGCGTTTATATAAGTCGCAGCGGCAGCATAGAGGACGTGTCCGTAGGGGACGGGTCTAAGGTGAGCATGCCCTCCATGCGCCTTGTACGCAACGAGGACAGGCTTTGCGGCGTAAGATGCCTGCACACACACCCCGGCGGGGACGGCAGGCTGAGCGGAGTGGACATAGGGACGCTTAGGAGCATGCGGCTGGACTGCATGGCGGCGGTGGGCGTTAAGGAGGACGGCACGGCCACCTCGCTTTACGCGGGCTACATAGGCGAAGCCGTGGGCGAGGAGCGGGAGGCGCTCGTATACGGCCCGCTGAGGCCATATAAACTGCCGCAGAGGCAGCTTATAGAGGAAATATATGTATCCGACGACAGGCTGAAAAGCAGCACCAAGGACACCAAGGACGATATCCCCGAAAGGACGGTGCTGGTGGGCCTTGAAAACGACGAAGGGTACGACACGATAGAGGAGCTGGCGGAGCTTGCAAAAACGGCGGGGGCGAACGTGGTCGCGCGCAGCATACAGAAGCGGCGCACGCCGGACAACGCAACGTATATAGGCAGCGGCAAGGTGGACGAGCTGAGCCTATTATGCAGCGAAACGGAAGCGGAGCTGGTTATATTCGACGACGAGCTGACGGGAAGCCAGCTGAGGAACCTTGAAACGCGGCTTGGCGTTAAGGTAATAGACCGCACGGCGCTTATACTGGACATATTTGCGCAGCGGGCAGTAAGCCGCGAGGGCGCATTGCAGGTTGAGCTTGCGCAGATGAAATATAACCTTACCCGCCTTACGGGGCAGGGCACGGCGCTTAGCAGGCTGGGCGGCGGCATAGGCACGCGCGGCCCGGGCGAAAAGAAGCTGGAAATAGACAGGCGGCGCATACGCAGGCGCATATTCGAGCTGGGGGAGGAGCTGAAGGAGGTTGAAAAGCAGCGCTCTCTCAGGCGGGAACGGCGGGAGAAGAACGCAACGCCGCTGGTGGCGCTGGTTGGATACACAAACGCGGGCAAGAGCACGTTCCTAAACGCCGTATCAAACGCGGGAGTGCTGGCGGAGGATAAGCTTTTTGCAACGCTTGACCCTGTTGTTAGGCAGATAACGCTGCCAAACGGGCTTGACATATTGCTTTCCGACACGGTGGGCTTCATAAACAAGCTGCCGCATGACCTGATAGAGGCGTTCAAATCCACGCTTGAGGAGGTTTCAAACGCGGACCTTATACTGCACGTTGTGGACATTTCGTGTGACCATTACGATGCGCAGATGCGCGTTGTGGAGGACGTTATAGCAAGCCTTGGCGCGGGGGACACGCCGCGCATAAACGTATACAACAAGATAGACCGCATTGACAGCCGCCCGCGCGGCACGGAGGACGACGCATTCGTTTCCGCCGCAACGGGGGAGGGGATGGAGAGCCTGCTTGAGCGGGTGGAAAAGCTGCTGAGCGCATCGCACAGCACAATAGAGCTGACCATTCCTTATGACAAATACGAGGCCGTTGCGCTGCTGCACAGCGAGGCGCGGATACTGAGCGAGGAGCATACCGAAACCGGCACGAAGATTTGCGCCGCGTGCGAGGACGGCACACTGAGGAAGCTTAAAAAGCTTGTCGGGGAGAACATTTAATATGAAGAACAAGAATACGCTGGGAATGCTGCTGGTGTTCATAGCGGCGGTGCTGTGGAGCACCAATTCAATACTGGTGAAGAATATTGAGCTGCCAAGCATGCTTATAGGCGCTATGCGCGCGCTGATAGCGGGCATTGTGCTTGCGCCGTTCATACGGCCCAAGAAGCTTAAATTCAGCCCCAAAATGCTGCTTATGGCGGTAGCGTTCACGCTGAACAGCGTTGGCGTGGTTACGGCAATAAAGCTTACCAGCGCGGCAATAGCCGTGGGTATGCAGTTCACCTCGCCCATATGGCTGTATATATATTCCCGCGTGAAGGGGTATCCGTTCATAAAGCGGCGGGTGATACCGCTGGCGGTGCTTACGGCGGGGGTTGTTATATCCATGTTTTCAAAGGCGGAGGGCGTAACGCTTATAGGCAACCTTATCGCCCTCACTACCGGCCTTTCCTTCGCCGTGGTCACGCAGCTTGGCAAGGACCTTGGCGGGGACAATCCCGTTGGCATAACCGCCATAAACAATCTTTTCATGGCGGCGGTCATACTGCCGCTGTTCTGCCGCGACTCCGTTGCGCAGCTTTTCACAATGGATACAGTCGGCTGGGTAACGCTTTTAGCCCTTGGCATAGTGCAGTTCGGCGGCGGCTATGTGTTCTATACCCTTGGCCTGAGGTACACAACCGCTGCCCGCGCCAGCATGATAAGCCCCATGGAGATGGTTTTAAGCCCCGTTTGGGTGGCTATATTCATGCACGAACTGCCGGACGCTGTTGGCCTTATAGGCTTCCTTGTGATAATAGCGGGCATTGCGCTGGAGGTGATATTCACCGCGCAATACGAAAGAGCGGCAAGCGTTAAAGCGCTCTAATGGCTTTTACACACTCTGCGTCACTTGCGTCACTATCGTCGAAACAGGCTAAATGCCTGGCTTTTTTCTCCGACGCAGCTTCGACGATGAATTTCTGCGTCGAAGAACGAGGGTTGCGTGCTACCGCTAACCAAAAGCTGTCCCCGTTTACGGGGAAAGTGGCATGGCGTAGCCATGACGAAAGGGGAATAACTCGGAGCGGGCGAGTGCCGCGAGGTGTTCCCCCTCAGTCTGTTTCGCTATCGCTCACAGACAGCTCCCCCGCAAGCGGTGGCGCCTTTAACTCCCTCAGTCAAACCTTCGGTTTGCCAGCTCCCCGTAAAGGGGAGCCTTTTGGTGCGCTTTATAAGCTCTCATATTAAGCCTCAATCCTTGAGGGAGGTGGATGCGAGTGAAGCGAGCAGACGGAGGGAGTCCATGAGGGCTGAAAGGCCGAATCACCTGTTACAGCTGTGCTGTCTTATGTACAGTAGTGACTAAAGATTAACAAAGAGGGGTATATAGAAGTAGTAAGTAGTGAAGGCGGTAGCTTTCACCTGAGCGTGGGAGCACGCCTTAAAGCTGTCCCCGTTTACGGGGAAAGTGTCGCGGCGCAGCCGTGACGAAAGGGGAATAACTCGGAGCGGGCGAGTGCCGCGAGGTGTTCCCCCTCAGTCTGTTTCGCTATCGCTCACAGACAGCTCCCCCGCAAGCGGTGGCGCCTTATAGTGTGCTTTACAAGCTCTCATATTAAGCCTGCCCTGAAAGGGGAGGTGGCGAACGTAGTGAGCCGGAGGGGTTATAAAGCAGCTTACAGCTCTTTGTTTGTTACAACCCCTCAGTCACGGCTTACGCCGTGCCAGCTCCCCGTAAAGGGGAGCCTTATGAAGAACGGATTTCACTGCTTGCGCAACCCCCGTTCTTCGACGCAGAAATTCATCGTCGAAGCTGCGTCGGAGAAAAAAGCCAGACATTTAGCCTGTTTCGACGATAGTGACGCAAGTGACGCAGATGTGCGTAAAGGCCGTTAGAGTACATTTACACGAACCTTTCGTCCGTGACCGTATGCCCTGCGAGGCGGGTGCGGCGCATGTCTATTATGCGCTGATTGTCGCTGCCGCGGAACATCAGCTTCAGGTTCTTGCGCTCCTCTATAAATTCGCCGTCAACCAGCGTGTCTATAAGGCCGAGCAGCTTGTCCGTTGCATCGCAGCGGTAGGGGGAGGGGGAAAGCAGGTCCCGCTCCAGCGTGCAGCCCGTGTAGCACCATATGTCCTTTGAGGGGAAGCGTTCCTTAACGCGGCGCACGAAGGGAAGCAGCGCCGCCTGGTTCTGCGGCTCCATAGGCTCCCCGCCCAGCAGCGTAAGCCCGTTTATATAGGAAGGAGCAAGCGCTTCCATAAGCTCCCGCTCAGTATCCGCATCAAACGGTTTGCCGTTTGTAAAGCTCCATGTTTCCCTGTTGAAACAGTTTTTGCAATGCCTGTTGCAGCCGGATACGAACAGCGTTACCCTAACGCCCAGCCCGTTTGCAATGTCGGTCTTTTTAATCTCGCTGTAATACATTATAAGTGCAGCACCCTGTCCTTAATCTCCTGCGTGCGGCCCTGGTTCCAGAACTGCGTACCTATGTAGCCGCAGGTGCGGCGGGCAACGTTCATGGTGTCCTGATCCTGATTGCCGCATTGCGGGCAGGTCCATACAAGCTTGCCGTCCTGCTCCTTAATGGTTATTTCGCCGTCCCAGCCGCATTTCTGGCAATAATCGCTCTTTGTGTTAAGCTCGGCGTAAATAATATTGTCGTAAATAAAGCGCATCACCTGCAAAACGGCCTCAATATTGTTCTGCATGTCCGGCACCTCAACGTAGCTTATGGCCCCGCCGGGGGAAAGATGCTGGAACTGCGCCTCAAAGCCCAGCTTCGTGAAGGCGTCTATCTTCTCGGTAACGTGAACGTGATAGGAATTGGTGATGTAGCCCTTGTCCGTCACGCCGGGGATTATGCCGAAACGCTTCTGTAAGCATTTGGCGAATTTATACGTTGTGGATTCAAGCGGGGTGCCGTAAAGGGAATAGTCTATGTTCTCCGCTTCCTTCCATTGCTTGCACTTGTCGTTCATTTTCTGCATTATCTGCAGGGCGAACGGGGTGGCCGTGGGGTCCGTATGGCTGCGGCCTGTCATGAACTTTACGCATTCGTAAAGCCCCGCGTAGCCAAGCGATATTGTGGAATACCCATCGTAAAGCAGCCTGTCTATAGGCTCTCCCTTCTTCAGCCGCGCGCATGCGCCGTATTGCCAAAGTATGGGCGCGGCGTCGCTCAGCGTGCCTTTAAGACGGTTGTGCCTGTATTGCAATGCCCTGTGGCAAAGCTCCAGCCGATCTTCGAATATCTGCCAGAATTTTTCCACGTTTCCGCCGGAGGAAAGCGCCACGTCCGGCAGGTTTATGGTAACAACGCCCTGGTTGAAGCGGCCGTAGTATTTATGCTTGCCGGGTTCGTAATTGAGCGCGTTTGCAATGTTGCCCACGCCCGCGTCGGTGAACCTATCCGGCGTAAGGAAGCTGCGGCAGCCCATGCAGGTGTAAACGTCGCCCTTAAGCTCGCGCATTTTCTTTGCGGAAATATAGTCCGGCACCATGCGCCTTGCGGTGCACTTCGCAGCCAGCTCCGTAAGGTAATAATACGGCGAATCGGGGTAAATATTGTCCTCGTCCAGCGTGTATATAAGCTTTGGGAACGCAGGCGTTACCCAAACGCCCTTTTCGTTCTTAACGCCCTGATAGCGCTGCAAAAGCGTTTCTTCAATAACCATGGCAAGGTCTTTCTTTTCCTGCTCGTTCTTAGCCTCGCCCAGATACATGGATACCGTTACGAACGGCGCCTGACCGTTTGTGGTCAAAAGCGTTACCACCTGATACTGTATCGTCTGCACGCCGCGGCGTATTTCCTCACGCAGGCGCTTTTCAACTATTGCGGAAAGCTTCACTTCGTCATGCTCAACGCCAAGGTCGTCCATCTCCGCTTCCACCTGAGCGCGTATCTTTTTGCGGGAAACGTCAACAAACGGCGCAAGATGGGCAAGCGATATGCTCTGCCCGCCGTATTGGTTGGAGGCAACCTGCGCGATTATCTGCGTTGCAATGTTGCACGCGGTCGAAAAACTGTGCGGCCGCTCTATAAGGGTGCCGGTTATAACGGTGCCGTTCTGCAGCATGTCCTCAAGGTTCACCAGGTCGCAGTTATGCATATGCTGGGCAAAATAGTCCGTATCGTGGAAATGGATAACGCCTTCGTTGTGCGCTTCAACTATTTCCTTTGGCAGCAGTATGCGGTTGGTAATATCGCGCGAAACCTCGCCCGCCATATAGTCGCGCTGGGTGGAATTGACAACGGGGTTCTTGTTGGAGTTTTCCTGCTTTGCTTCCTCATTATTGCATTCAATAAGGCTCAATATCTTATCGTCCGTGGTGTTGGACTGGCGGACGAGCGTGCGCGTATAGCGATAGGTAATGTAATTCTTGGCCACCTCAAACGCGCCGTGCGCCATAATCTGCTTTTCCACCATGTCCTGAACCTCTTCAACGCTGGGGGAGCGGCCGAGCCTTTCGCAGCTTAATACAACGCTTTCGGCTATGCGCTGTATCTGCACCGGCGTCATGCGGATGCTTTCGTCAACGGTTGCGTTGGCCTTGCCTATGGCAACGATTATCTTTGAAATGTCAAACGCGGCCTCCGAGCCGTTCCTCTTGATTATCTTCATAATAAAAATACCCCTCTGCAAATATAAAACCGAGCCGCATGGCGCTTTGATGCCCTGCGCATGACCGCCTGTGCACCCGTTAGCTTATTATATCCCCTGCGGCACAATTTGTCTATATATTGTTATAATAAAATATTCCAATACACGATATATTGTGTGGTTCGATGAATTTAAGCGGACACATATGGTATGCCTAACAATAAATCCCCAAGTTTCGGGCAATGCCATAAAGCGGTTGAGAATGGGCGGCGGGCGTGGTATGATTTATCATAGAACAGTTATAGATATGAGGTAGCTAAGCCATGTTTGACGCGCACATACATTCTTCCATGTCGTTCGATTCGTCCGTCCCGCGGGAGGACGTTGTTGTAGAGGCTGTAAAGCGGGGCTTTTACGGGCTGTGCTTTACCGATCATTACGATGTTGTGGATAGCTATGGCAAGTTTGTTTCCGATTACGATTGGGAAGGCACGCGCATGGCGCGGCAGCGCGCCCTTGCCCGCGCCGGAGGACGCATAATAGTAAATAACGGCATAGAGCTTGGCAACGCGCCATATGGCTTCGCCGCGGCTGAAAGCGTGCTTAATGCGGAGCCGGAGGTGGACTTTGTGCTCGGCTCCATACATAACGCAAGCGAAAAGCTTGACTATAAGGATTACTATTTTGTTGATTATACCGATACGGGCATATGCTATAAATATCTTGACGATTATTTTATTCAGCTTGAAAAGCTGGTGGAGTGGGGCAATTTCGATTCGCTTGCCCATGTGCCCTATCCGCTAAGATACATGATGCAGCGCGACGGCATGGACGTTGACATGGCGCGCTATCAATCAAGCATAGATTCAATGCTGCGTACGCTTATAAGGCGCGGGCAGGCGATAGAGATAAACGCCGGCAAAAAGCCATATATAATGCCGGAATACGCTTACCTTCTCGATCGCTACCGCGCGCTCGGCGGCAGGCTTATAACCGTTGGTACCGATGCGCACAGCATACCTCAGTTCGGCATGGGCCTGAAGGAAGCGTATATGCTGGCGCTTGAAAAGGGCTTTGAAAGCGTTGCCGTATTCAAGCGCCGTAAATGCGAGCTTGTGAGCATCAGGAAGCTGCTTGCACTTGAATGATTCTGCCGCCAAGGCTTTCATACACCCTGTGGGATATTGAAAGCACCGTGCGCCCTGCCGATGCGCGCCTGAGCGCATCCAGCACCCTTGCTTCCGTCTCCGCAATATCCGCGGCATCCCTGCCGCCTATCGTTATCGCGCCGGAATTTGGCTTATACAGCCCCAGCAGCAGCTTGAATATGGTGCTCTTGCCCGCGCCCGTGCGGCCAACGAGCGTCACCTGCTCGCCCTGCTTCACCGTGAAAGATATATCGTTCAATACTATCCGCTCATCATAACCGAATACAACGTGCGAAAGCACAACATCCCCTTCGGGCGCTTTGCCGCCCAATATGTCCGAAAGGGTCTGCGCAAGCTTACCTTCAAACCACGGCATCGCCACAAGGCCAATGTTGTACACAAGTCCGGAAAGCACAATGAACGCAAGCGGCAGCCATTCCATGCGGAAATACGCGCCTATGCTGTCCGGCTTAAAGCTATTCTTCGGTTTCATGCTTAGCCTCATCCATAATTATGTGCGGGAAGCCCGCGCGGCTTTCCTCTTTGGAGCGGGTATAAAGCGTATCGAGCGCGCTGAGGAACGCCGTGCGTTCCGCCTCGCTAAGCCCTGCCATAATGTATTCGTAAAAAAGATTCTCCGCGTCCGCCTTGGCGTTGCGCAGCCCTTCGGCCTTCTCGGTAGGGAAAAGGAGGTGACTGCGGCCGTCCTCCGGATTCGGCTCGCGGCGAAGATAGCCCTTGCGCTCAAGGCTGGCCGTCCGCCGCGCTATGGCGGGCTTGTCGCTGTTCAGCGCCGCTGCAAGCTCCGTCTGCGTTATGCCGGGGTGGTGGCGCACTGCGTGTATGCAGTCTATTTCCGCCGTGCCTATGCCGTCGCGGCGCATTGCCAGCAGCACCAGCCGCTCCGCCTCGCGCGCTATTTTGGTTATTTTCCGTGCAGGATGTTCCATATGTAAAGCCGTTCCTTCCGTAATAATGTTGTAACTACAACTATGTTGTTGTACCTACAACTTGATTCTGCGCACAGCATAGCACACCATAAAAGCAAAATCAATAACGAACAGCAAAAAAGACTCGCGCTTATGCACGAGCCTGACTTTATAATGCGTTATAGCTTCACTCAGCCCGGAATATTATGGGCTTGCCGCCGCAATGCAGCATGCCGCCGCTTACGGTAACGGTAGAGGAGTCTATCAGGTTTTCGTATTCGCCGTCCGGCACGGCTATGCTTACGTCCGCCCCTTTAGCCTTCAGCGAGAATATGCCCACGAACCGCTTGCCTTGGCTTCCGCGCTGCATAACGGCAATGTCGTTTGTATCATCCGCTGCTGCGGTAAACCAGTCCGCTTCGCCGAAGCGCTGCTTTATGCCGTAAAGCGTGCGCATGAGGCCGCTTATGTCGCGCCCGGTATTGCGGTCCATTTTATCTATGTCAAAAAGGCTGGGCAGATGGTCGTTTTCAAACTCCTGACCGGCGTATATGAGAGTTGTGCCCTTTATGAAATAGAGCATGGCGGTGTAATTGATAAGCGCGCGTTCATCGCGCACAAAGGAGCATATGCGCGGCTGGTCGTGGTTTTCAAGAAAGCGCAGCTTATTGTAGTTGGCAGGGTAGCAGCCCTCCTGAAAGTTGAGCATGTCCGTATAATGGCTCAGGGCAGCTTCACCGCGCAGATATTTATCAAAAACCTCACGCACGTCGTATTCGTATTCCATGTCGAACGCGGAATAAGCGTCGTAATCAAGCGCTGAATATATGCCCTGCCTGCGGGCCAAGCAGCCGTAGCTTAAATGCACCGTCTCCGCAAGCCATATGCAGTCCGGATTGACCTTAGCCACGGCGTCGCGCGCCTGCCGCCAGAACTCCACCGGCACGAATGACGCCACGTCGCAGCGGAAGCCGTCCACAATCTTTGCCCACATAACGAGCGTATCCGTAAGGTATTGCCAAAGGGCGCGGTTATTGTAATCCAAATCTATAACGTCCGCCCAGTCGCCCATCTTGTTGCCGGGCTTGCCGGCGGCATTATGGTAAAAGAACTCCGGATGCTCATTATAAAGCACGGAATCGGGCGAGGTATGGTTATATACAACGTCTATCATGCATTTCATGCCGCGCGCGTGTATTTCGCCCACAAGCGCCTTAAAATCGTCCAGCGTGCCGTATTCGGGGTTAACGCTTCTGTAATCACGGTTGGCATACGGGCAGCCGAGCGTACCCTTCTTGCCCACTATACCTATAGGATGAATCGGCATGAACCATATTATGTCCGTACCCAGCGCGCGTATGCGGTCAAGGTCGCCCGCCACGGCGGCAAAGGTGCCTTCGGCCGTGTGATTGCGCACATACACGGAATATATCACCTGCTTTTGCAGGGCAGCGTTTGTTTCCTTAGCCATTTGTAATTACCTCCGCAAAATCTATGCCGAGATTTTAGCACAAATCCACGGGTTTGCAAGGGGGGAAAATATAAAAAGAAGGGACGCTACCGCGTCCCTTCACAGCCTATCGCATTACATTTTGTTTAGCTGTTCAAGCCTTGCTTCAAGCTTGCCCAGCATATCTTCCGCTGCGGCGAGCTTTTTGCGCTCTTCGGCTATTACCTTTTCGGGGGCCTTGGCCACAAAGCCGGCGTTGTTCAGCTTGCCGCTGCTGCGCTCTATGTCCGCGCGAACCTTAGCGGCTTCCTTGTTCAGGCGTTCGCGCTCCTTGTCCACGTCTATAAGGTCGCTCAGGGGGATGAACGCTTCCGCGGCCTGTGCCACGGCGGAAACAGCGTTTTCGGGTATGCCGGTCTTGTCCTGCTGAATGGCAACGTGCTCCGCGCCGGCAAGCTTCATTATATAGGGTATGCTTGCTTCAAGCGCTTCGGCCTTCGCGCCGTGCGTAACCAGGGTCATGCTCAGCTTGCGGCTGGGCGCAACGCTCATCTCCGCGCGAATGTTGCGCGTGGCGCGGATAAGGTCCATAACCTCTTCCATGGTCTCCGCCTCCTCGGGGAAGTCCCACTCCGCCTGCGCGGTGGGCCATGCGGAACGCATAATGGTTTCCTCGCTGTTGGGCAGGTTAAGGTAAAGCTCTTCCGTTATGAACGGCATGAACGGATGCAGCAGCTTGAGCGAATCGGTGAGCGCACGGCAAAGTATTGCGCGCACGTTGGCCTTCTGCTCCTCGTCGTCGCCATTCATGCGGGGCTTGGCAAGCTCGATGTACCAGTCGCAGAATTCGGTCCATACGAAGTCGTATATCTTCTGCGCCGCAAGGTTAAGGTCAAAGCCGTCCATGTTGGCGGTTATCTCGCGGATTATGGTATTGAGCCTGTTCAGCAGCCACTTATCGGCTATGTCAAGCTTGGCTATGTCTATTTCGCCAACCTCTGCATCGCCTATGTTCATAAGCACGAAGCGCGTTGCGTTATAAAGCTTGTTGCAGAAGTTGCGCGCGGCTTCAACCTTCTTTGTGCCGAAGCGCATATCTCCGCCCGCTCCGTTGCCGGTAACAAGGCTGAAGCGCAGGCTGTCCGCGCCGTATTGCTTTATTATTTCCAGCGGATCCACGCCGTTGCCAAGGGATTTGGACATCTTGCGCCCCAGCTCGTCCCTCACAAGGCCGTGAATGTAAACATGGGAGAACGGCTTTTGATGCATCACTTCCATGCCGAACACTATCATTCTGGCTACCCAGAAGAATATTATGTCGTAGCCGGTAACAAGGGTGCTGGTGGGATAGAAGTATTCAAGCTCCTTTGTATGCTCCGGCCACCCAAGCGTTGAAAACGGCCACATGCCGCTGGAGAACCAGGTATCCAGCACGTCCTCATCCTGATGCACATGGCCGCCGCACTTGGGGCAGCACGCGGGCGCGGATTCGGCAACTATGGTTTCGCCGCAATCGTCGCAGTAGTAGGCAGGGATCCTGTGTCCCCACCAAAGCTGGCGGGAAATGCACCAGTCGCGTATGTTCTCCATCCAGTTATAATAGGTCTTGTCGAATCGCTCGGGCACGAATTTCACTTCGCCGCTCTTAACAACGTCTATCGCGGGCTTTGCAAGGGGCTTCATGCTCACGAACCACTGCTTGCTCACCAGCGGCTCAACCGTGCTGTGGCAGCGGTAGCAGGTGCCAACGTTGTGGCCGTAAGGCTCTATCTTTACCAGATTGCCGGCCGCTTCAATATCCGCCACCAGCTTCTTGCGGCATTCCATGGTGGTCAGCCCTTCGTATGCGCCGCCAAGCTCGTTTATATGCCCATCGTCCGTGAACACGCGCATAACGGGCAGGTTGCACCTTACGCCGACCTCAAAGTCGTTGGGGTCATGCGCGGGGGTTATCTTCACGGCGCCCGTGCCGAATTCCTTTTCAACGTATTCGTCTGCTACGATGGGTATTTCGCGCCCCACAACGGGGATAACTACGGTTTTACCAACTATGCCGGCATAGCGTTCGTCGTCCGGATGCACGGCTATCGCCGTATCGCCAAGAATGGTTTCGGGGCGGGTGGTGGCCACGGTTATGGAATAGCTCTTGTCCGGCGCATCGTAACGCACGTGCCAAAGATGGCTCTGCTGTTCTTCGTATTCAACCTCCGCGTCGCTCAGCGCGGTCTTGCAATGCGGGCACCAGTTTATTATCCTGTCCCCGCGGTAAATAAGGCCCTTGTTGTAAAGGTCAACAAACACCTTGGTAACGGCCTTGGAGCAGCCTTCGTCCATTGTGAAGCGTTCGCGGTCCCAGTCGCAGCTGGCGCCAAGCTTCCTGAGCTGCTTTACTATCCTTCCGCCGTATTCCTTTTTCCAGTCCCACGCGCGCCGCAAAAACGCCTCGCGTCCTATGTCGCGCTTGTCAAGGCCTTCCTTGGCCATCTGTTCGATTATCTTTACCTCGGTGGCTATGGACGCATGGTCGGTGCCGGGCAGCCACAGCGTTTCAAACCCGGCCATGCGCTTGTAACGGATAAGCGCATCCTGCAGCGTTTCGTCTATTGCGTGGCCTATGTGCAGCTGACCGGTTATGTTCGGTGGGGGTATGACTATGCAATACGGCTCCTTGTCGGGATTAGGCTCGGCATGAAAATAGCCGTTCTTTTCCCATTTTTCATACAGCCTGTCTTCCACGCCCTGATGGTCGTAAGACTTTGGCATCTCCTTCATGGTACTCTCTCCTCCTGAAAAAATAGTTTGTTTGGTAAAATAAAAGAAGCTTCTGTCCCTGATTAAAGGACGGAAGCTCCGCGGTACCACCTTTGTTGGGCATGATATGCCCCGCTCTATGCGCCTTAACGCGGCGCGCACGTTTCGGACTACTGCTGTTTCATCCAAAATAGCTCCAAAGCGACCTTCCGCCAATCTTCGCAAGCAGCCCTTTCAGCCGGTGAAGCCGCATCTCTTTTGCAAAGGAGCTTGGCGTACTCCTCTTTTTCTGCGCTATTACTGTATTCTATGCGCTGATGCCCGCTTTGTCAAGCCGAAAACGGCATATTTTCATAACGCATTTGCATATGGCTTTTCCGCATGATAAAATGCAAGCATATTGAACGGAAAGGCGGCGAGCGGCATGAAGGCGTTACCGGGCGAATTTCTATCCCGTATGCAGGCGGAACTGAAGGGCGACTACGCGGCATTTTTAGAAAGCTATAATAATGAAAGCGTGCGCGGGCTGAGGGCGAATACGCTCAAAGGGAACGCGGATGCAATTGCCGCGCTTTGCCCCGTTAAGCTTGAAAGGGTGGATAATACGGCGGACGGTTTCCGCCTTATGGAAGCATGGGAAGGAGTGGGTTTAAGTCCCGTACACATGGCAGGGCTTATATATATGCAGGAGCCGAGCGCCATGCTGACCATTGCCATTGCGGATATACACCCGGGCATGAAGGTGCTGGATATGTGCGCGGCGCCCGGCGGCAAAACGGGAGCCGCGGCGGCAAGGCTAAACGGGCAGGGGCTTATAGTATCCAATGAAATAGTGCCAAGTCGCGCCAAAATACTCGAATCCACCGTTGAGCGCATGGGTATAGCTAACGCGGCGGTGATAAGCCGCAGGCCGGACGAGATTGCAAAAGCGATGCCGGAGTATTTCGACAGGGTGATAGTCGATGCGCCGTGCAGCGGGGAGGGCATGTTCCGCAAGGATGAGCGCGCAATAGAAGAATGGAGCGCGGAGCATGTTTCTTCCTGCGCCAACAGGCAGCGGCTTATACTTGAAAGCAGCGCGCAATGCGTTGCCAAAGACGGCATGCTGATATATTCCACCTGCACTTTCTCACGCGAGGAAAACGAGGACAATATAGCGTGGTTCCTTAAAACGCATACGGATTTTGAACTTGCTGAGCAGCACAGGCTTTATCCGCACACCTTCGCCGGCGAGGGGCACTTTGCCGCGGTGCTTAGACGAAAGGGCGGCAGCGTGCGCCCTTATGCGCCGCTGAAGCTTACCCCGTGCAAAGATAAGGCGTATGCCGAATTTATTAAAGATACGTTCACGGTGCCGCCCAAGGGCACGGCATATGCTTATCAAAACGGTGTGAACATAATTTCCGCGGAGCTGCCTGAAGCGATAGCGCCCATGCTCAGGCGCAGCGTTGGAGTTTATGCGGGGGAACTGCAAAAGGGACGCTTTGTGCCGCACCACACGCTGGTTATGGCGGAGCACGGCGGCGAATACGCCCGTATGCTGTCGCTTGACGAAAGCGACGCGCGCCTTGCGGCATATATGCGCGGGGAGGAGATAAACTGCCCTGAGGCTTGGCGCGGGTACTGCGCCGTGGCGTATCGTAACCACTCGATAGGCTGGGGCAAGGCGGTTGGCGGCAGGCTGAAGAACCATCTTCCAAAGGGCTTGAGAGCATGGTGAACGGCATACTGAAATGCAATAAAATAATGGTTATAGGCTGCCCGGGCGGCGGCAAAAGCACGTTTGCAAGGGCATTGGGCGAAATAACCAAGCTGCCGGTATATCATTTGGATATGCTTTTCTGGAATGCGGACAAGACAAACGTAGACAGGGAAACGTTCCTTTTACGGCTTGGCAGCGTGCTTGAAAAAGACCGTTGGATAATAGACGGCAATTACAGCTTTTCAATGGAAATGCGGCTGAAGGAATGCGATGCGGTGTTCTTTTTGGATTACCCGGCGAAGGTATGCCTTGACGGGGTGCGCACGCGCATGGGCAAGCCGCGGCCTGATATGCCGTGGATAGAGCAGGAATATGATGAGGAGTTTATTCAATTCATAAAGAGCTTCAAAACGGAGCGCTGCCCGCAAATATACGCCCTGCTTGAAAAATACCGCGATAAGCCCAAGGTTGTTTTCAAGACACGCGCGGAGGCGGAGGAGTTTCTTGAAGCGGTAAGAGACAAAACAAAATAAAACAGCGGCACGGCGCATTGCACAGACATGCGTTGTGCGGTATAATTTCAAAAAATCGCACGATAGGCAGCAGAGGAGAAGGAGAAGCGTAAAAATGGAACTGAACGGGAAGATATGGCTTGCAAAGTCGGACGAAAAGGTGTTTCTTGAGCCCAAAATGGCCAATCGGCACGGCTTCATTGCCGGCGCAAGCGGCACTGGCAAAACAATAACGCTCAAGGTGCTGGCGGAGTCCTTTTCTCAGCTGGGCGTGCCGGTGTTCCTTGCGGACATAAAGGGAGACCTTGCCGGTATGTGCAAGGCGGGCGTGCATAGCGAAAGCATGGAAAAGCGCATAAATAAGCTTGGGATAGAGGATTGGCGCTACCGCGTGTTCCCAACGCGCTTTTGGGATATATACGGCGAATACGGCCACCCCGTAAGGACAACCGTAAGCGAAATGGGGCCGATGCTTTTGAGCAGGCTGATGGACCTGAGCGACGTGCAGAGCGGCGTATTGAACCTTGTGTTCAAAATTGCGGACGATAAGGGGCTGCTGCTCATAGACATAAAAGATCTTAAGGCCATGCTGCGCTACGTTGGCGAAAACCGGGCGGAGTTTTCCGCGGAATACGGAAACATGAGCGCGCAGAGTCTGGGCGCGATACAAAGGAGCCTTATAACGCTTGAGGATGAGGGCGGCGCGGAATTCTTCGGCGAACCGGCGATAGATATACGCGACTGGATGCAGCGCGACGAGCAGGGCAGGGGATACATAAACGTGCTGCACAGCGTGAAGCTTGTGTAGAATCCTACGCTGTATGCAACGTTCATGCTGTTTTTGATGAGCGAGCTGTTTGAAAAACTGCCGGAGCGCGGAGACGCCGAAAAGCCGGAGATGGTGTTCTTCTTTGATGAGGCGCATCTTTTGTTCAGCGACGCGCCGAAGGTGCTTGTGCAGAAAATCGAGCAGGTGGTTAAGCTTATCCGCTCAAAGGGCGTAGGCATATATTTCATTTCGCAAAGCCCGTCGGACATTCCGGACAGCGTGCTTGCGCAGCTTTCAAACCGCGTGCAGCATGCGCTCAGGGCATATACGCCAAGCGAACAGAAGGCTGTAAAGACCGCCGCGCAGACATTCCGCGCAAATCCCGCGTTCGATACGCAAACGGCAATAATGGAACTTGGCGTTGGCGAGGCGCTTGTATCCTGCCTGGATGAAAACGGCGTGCCGGGCATAGTGCAGCGCGCGTTCATACTGCCGCCGCAAAGCCGCATGGGCACCATTACGGACGAGGAGCGCCGCGCTGTTATAGACGCAAGCGACATGAAGCATAAATACGACAAGGCGATAGACAACTTCTCCGCCTACGAATACTTTGAACAGCAGAACGGGGAGCCGGAAAAGGAGGAGGAACGGGCGGCAAAGCAGGCGGAGCGGGAGGAAAAGAAGGCCGCAAGGAACGCCAAAAAGCCAACGGCCGCAGCAAAAACGGTTAAAAAGAAAAAGTCCGCCGCAAGCAAGGCAATGACCCGCGTTACAAACAGCGCCATGAGCACCATAGGCCGCGAGCTTGGCCGCTCCATAATACGCGGCATATTCGGCTCAATAAAATAAGGGGGGGGAACGGGCATGAAGGAAAACAAGAGGCTTGTAAGCGAAGTTATAAAGGACATAGAGCACGACATGACGGACGAGGAGATACTTAGCCTGCTTGCAAGCAGCAAAGTATCCGAAAACACAAGCAAATCGGCAAAGGATGAATACTCGTTCGGCCAGCGCGCGGCGGATAAAATAGCAAAGTTTGCGGGAAGCTGGGGCTTTATATTTTCATTCGTGGCTGTGCTTGTGCTGTGGATGGTAATAAACGTGCTGATGGCAAGCAATGCGTTTGATGCGTATCCGTTCATATTGCTCAACCTTGTGCTGTCCTGCGTGGCGGCAATTCAGGCGCCGCTGATAATGATGAGCCAGAACCGGCAGGAGGAAAAGGACCGCCGACGCGCCGAGAACGACTATAAGGTCAACTTAAAGACGGAAATAATGATAGAGGATATGCACAATAAGCTTAACCGCATACTGTCGCAGCAGGAAAAAATATTGGCATACATAAAGGCGCAGGAGGGGAAAGAAGAGAGCAAGAACGCATAAGTCGTTTTCTTTCGCCGCATATGCACACATTTCGCTCCCGATGAGTACTATATCTTAGAATTGCCCATCGGGGCGAATAACAAGGAGGAAAGCATATGTGTAGCTCTTGCAACGGAAACAACTGGTGGTGGATAATAATACTTATCCTGCTTGCCGGCGGCTTCAGCAATAACGACTGCGGCTGCGGCTGCAACAATGACTGCGGCTGCAACGGGAACAACTGGTGGTGGATAATAATACTTATCCTGCTCGCCGGCGGTTTCAGCAACAATGGCTGCGGCTGCGACAACGGCTGCGGCTGCAACAACAATAATTCCGGCTGCGGCTGCGGCTGCAACTAAGCATATCCCTGCGCGGCATACGCGCGGAATATACAAAGAGCGGGGGCAAATATCCCCGCTCCTTTTGCGTGCGTTAAGCGCTGTTTTAATCAGTTGTTTCCCGCACCGTGCTTCATTGCATGGGCGCAGATGGCTTCGTAGGTTTCCTGGCTTATGTCGTGCTCTATTTTGCATGCGTCCTTTTCCGCTGTTATCTCATCTATGCCAAGGCTCACAAGGAACTTGGTCAAAGTATGGTGCCTGTCCAGCATTTTTGATGCTATCTCCATGCCGCTGTCTGTCAGCGTTATAAGCCCGTCTATATCCATTGTGATGTAGCCGTTTTCCCTCAAACGCTTGGTGGTATAGGTAACGCTCGGCTTGGTCACGCCCAAATATTCGGCAATGTCTATGGAGCGAATGTAACCGCGCCTGTTTTTCATTATAAGCATAGCCTCAAGGTAGTCCTCTGATGCCCTAAGTATCTTCATGCAGCTTTGCGCCGTCCTCTCAATAAGTTACTTACTAACTTAACACACACTCGGCGAAAAAGCAAGCGTTCAGGCAATAAAGCAAAAAATGTTCAAAAGGGGGTTGACATATAAGGTTAGAGATGTTAAACTATGCCACGGTTAAAGAAGTTTAACCTAATGAAATTAACATTAGTTAAACAAAGTTAACCATTATTTTTTCATCAACGGTTAGCGTACACTAACCTTGGGATGAGGAGGAGAGAATATGATGCCGCTTACGCTTGCAAACATGGGCGAAGAACAGATAATCCGTAAGGTGGGCGGAAGCCCGGAGGTGAAGAAGCACCTTGAGGATATGGGCTTTGTCCCCGGCGGGAACGTTACGGTGGTGTCTGCATTGGGCGGCAACGTAATAGTTAAGGTAAAGGAAGCCCGCGTAGCCATAAGTGAAGAGATGGCGCGCAAAATAATGATTTGATTAAATTTAAATAAATCAACCAAACTGACAAAAAGGAGAGGACAGCAATGAAGACGCTTAGAGACGTTAAGATCGGCGAGACCGCGAAGGTCGTGAAGCTGCACGGCGAAGGCCCCGTGAAGCGCCGCATCATGGACATGGGCATCACCAAAGGCACGGAGGTTTTCGTGCGCAAGGTGGCGCCGCTGGGTGACCCGATGGAGGTTAATGTGCGCGGTTACGAACTGAGCCTGCGCAAGGCGGACACCGAAATGATAGAAGTTCAGGAATAATTTTTTGTTACAAGGTTAGATGAGTTTAACCGAAAGGAGCAGAACATGGCAATAAAGATAGCCCTTGCGGGCAACCCGAACAGCGGCAAAACGACGCTGTTCAACGCGCTCACCGGCTCCAACCAGTTCGTGGGTAACTGGCCGGGCGTAACGGTTGAAAAGAAGGAAGGCAGGCTGAAGAAGCACGACGACGTTATCATAATGGACCTGCCCGGCATTTACTCCCTTTCCCCTTACACCCTTGAGGAGGTTGTTGCGCGCAACTATTTGATAACCGAAAGGCCGGACGCGATACTGAACATCATCGACGGCACCAACCTTGAGCGTAACCTTTACCTCACCACACAGCTTACCGAGCTTGGTATCCCTGTGGTGATAGCCATCAACATGATGGACGTTGTAAAGAAGAACGGCGACAAGATAAACGTGAGCGAACTTTCCCGCCAGCTTGGCTGCGAGATAGTTGAAATATCCGCCCTGAAGGGCACCGGCGTTATGGAAGCGGCGGAGGCTGCGGTAAAGGCCGCCAAGTCCACCAAGACCGTGCCGATGCACACCTTCTCCGGCCCCGTGGAGCATGCCATTGCGCATATTGAAGAAGCGGCTGTGCATAACATGCCCGCCGAACAGCAGCGCTGGTACGCCATAAAGATTTTCGAGCGCGATGATAAGGTGCTTGAGAAGCTGAACATTCCCGCCGATACCATGAACCATATCGAGCAGGACATAGCGGCGGCTGAAAAAGAGCTGGACGACGACGCCGAATCCATAATCACCAACGAGCGTTACGTCTACATTGCGGAGATAATAAAGAGCTGCTACAAGAAAAAGAATGTCGGCAGCCTTTCCACCTCCGATAAGATAGACAAGATAGTGACCAACCGCTGGCTGGGCCTGCCCATATTCGCGCTGGTAATGTTCCTTGTTTACTACATCTCCATGGTCACCGTAGGTGCTGCGGCTACCGACTGGGCAAACGACGGCCTGTTCGGCGATGGCTTCCATCTGTTCGGCATCGGCAGCGCTCAGTATGAAGAAGTAAGCGAAGAATACGGCAACGCCATGAACGCCATCAACGCCTTCGTTGAGATCGATACCGAGGCTGACGACTTCGACGAAGCCGCTGCCCTTGAGGAGATAAAAAACTTCGTTCCAGAATCCACCACCAGCACCGTTGAGGTAGAGGATGAGGAGACCCTGGCCGTTGACGAGCTGACCGCTTACTACGATGCGATCCCCGCCGGAGAGGAAGAAAACGACAATGTTGTTCCCGTGACCTATGTTGACGCGGCTGCTTACATTGAAGAAAACGGCTTTAAAGAGCCCGATCCCGCTAACTACGGCGTGTGGGTGCCCGGCGTACCGGTGCTGGTAGGCAACGCGCTTGAAAACGCAAACGCCGCCGAGTGGCTGCAGGGCCTGATACTTGACGGTATCGTTGCCGGCGTGGGCGCGGTGCTTGGCTTCGTGCCTCAAATGCTGGTGCTGTTCCTGCTGCTCGCCTTCCTTGAGGCCTGCGGCTACATGGCCCGTATCGCATTCGTACTGGATAGGGTGTTCCGCAAGTTCGGCCTTTCCGGCAAATCCTTCATTCCTATGCTCATCGGCGTTGGCTGCGGCGTTCCCGGCGTAATGGCCAGCAGAACCATAGAGAACGAGCGCGACAGGCGCATGACCATAATGACCACCACCTTTATCCCCTGCGGCGCTAAGGTGCCCTTCATAGCCATGATAGCCGGCGCCATGTTCGGCGGCTCCGCCCTGGTATCCACCAGCGCTTACTTCATCGGCATGGCCGCGATAGTCGTATCCGGCATAATGCTCAAAAAGACCAAGATGTTCGCAGGCGAACCCGCTCCCTTCGTTATGGAGCTGCCTGCTTACCATTGGCCCACCCTTTCAAACGTACTCAGGAGCATGTGGGAGCGCGGCTGGAGCTTCATAAAGAAGGCCGGCACGATAATACTGCTCTCCACCATACTGGTTTGGTTCACCACTTACTTCGGAGTAGTGGACGGCACGTTCAGAATGCTTGCCGAGGACGAGATAGACTACTCCATACTGGCTGCCATCGGCAACACCATCGCCTGGATATTCACCCCGCTCGGATGGGGCAACTGGCAGGCTACCGTCGCTTCCATCACCGGCCTTGTTGCTAAGGAAAACATAGTCGGTACCATGGGCATACTGTACGGCGGCGGCGACGGCACCACCTATCAGAACATAGCGGCTGCCTTCACCGGCATCAGCGCCTACTCCTTCCTGGTATTCAACCTGCTCTGCGCGCCTTGCTTCGCCGCCATCGGTGCCATCAAGCGCGAGATGAACAGCGCCAAGTGGACCTGGTTCGCCATCGGTTATCAGTGCGGCTTCGCCTATGTAATCGCCTTTATGATAAACCAGTTTGGCAATGCCATAACCGGCAACACCAATGTTATCGGCCTTGTATTCGCTCTTGCGCTGCTGGCCGGCATGATCTACATGCTTGTGAAGCCCTATAAGGAAGCTACCAAGCTGACCACCAACGTAAAGGTCTGATAGGCCTAAACGATATAAATCACCACGATCATTATTCTAAAAGAAGGAGGGATCCTCATGATGAACTGGTTTGCGGAAAACCTTGGAACAATAATCATTACGCTTGTGCTTGCGGGTGTGGTCGCGCTGATATGCGCCTACCTGATAGGCCAAAGGAAGAAGGGGAAGTCCTCCTGCGGCTGTAATTGCGCAAATTGCGCCATGCACGGCAAGTGCCATTCCCGGCGGTAAAACCAAAATGCGGGGGAGATGCGATTCGCGGCGTCTCCCTCGCGCTCTATAAAACAGGCTGAAGGAGGACATAGGGCCACATGGAAAAATGCATAAACGAACAGGCAAAGCAGCTTACGCCCTCCGCAATCAAATATCTTATGGCAACGGCTCAGCTGTGCAGCGCCGGTGAAGGCGCCCGCTGCGTGGACGTGGCGGCGCGGCTGAACGTATCAAAACCCAGCGCACACGCAATGATACAGAATCTTTGCTCGCTTGGTCTTGCCACCAAAAAGCGCTATGGCATAGTGCGCCTTACGCCGGAAGGCGAAGCGCAGGCCAAACTGTGCGAAGCGTGCTACGCACCGCTGTACGAGCGGATGCATGCGGCGCTGGCGCTTGACGAGGAGCTTTGCCGCAGCGTTGCGCTGAACGTGCTTTCGCAGTCCTATGAAAGAATAGACGAGCTTGCCGAAAGCCTTAACACGGAAAATACTGCATACCCAATGAAGGAGATGTATTCATTATGATAAAGACCACACTCAGAATAGACGGAATGATGTGCGGCATGTGCGAAGCGCATGTGAACGACGCCATCCGCGCCCGCTTCAACGTGAAAAAGGTAACATCGTCCCATGCCAAGGGCGAATGCGTAATACTGTCCGAAGAGGCTTTGGACGAAACCGCCCTGCGCGCGGCAATAGCCGGCACGGGATACGAACTGAAGTCACTCAATTCCGAAGAATATAAGAAAAAAGGTTTCCTCGGCCTGTTCGGAGGCTAAGGAGAACAATAGGCGTCCGTACTCAGATCCTCCTGAATAAACTGAACGGACACAATAGATTTTGCGGCTCTTTGCTTAAAATGCCATCGGGGCAGGTGGCGTATTGGTGGAGAGCTGCTCTTTTTATGCGCCGCTGCATATGCTATAATAAATCCAAAGTCGGAATTATAATTGGAGGATGAGCCATGGCATACCGCGCCGCCATATGCGACGACTGCGCAGCGGACGCGCAATTTGTGAGCGAAATACTGAAGGCCTGGGCAGATGAGCGCGGGGCGGAGGTGAATGCGGAAATATATCCGTCCGCCGAAAGCTTTTTGTTTGCGTATGACGAAAACAAGGCTTACGACATGCTGCTGCTGGATATTGAGATGAGCGGCATGGACGGGGTGAGCATGGCGCGGCGCGTGCGTGCGGGGAACAAAACCGTGCAGATAATATTCATAACGGGATACAGCGACTATATCGCCGAAGGCTACGATGTTGCGGCGCTGCATTACCTTATGAAGCCCGTGAACAGGGAAAAGCTGTTCGGCGTGCTTGACCGCGCCGCGGAGCGGCTTAAAACAAGCCAGCGCTGCCTGAATTTGGACATGGGTGGGGAGATGGTGCGCATACCGCTTTATGAAATACGCTATATCGACGTGAGGCAGAATTACGTTACCGTGCATGCGGAGCATGAGTATACCGTTAAGCGCACGCTGAACGAATTTGAAAAGGAGCTGGACGGCGGCTTTGCCCGCGTTGGGCGCAGCATGATTGTCAACCTTAACCGCATACGCCGCGTTACAAAGGCGGAAGTGATGCTCAACGACGGCACGGCGCTGCCGCTGCCACGCGGCGCATATGAGCCGCTGAACCGCGCAATAATCCAGAATACATGAGGTGAACGGCATGAAGTTCATATCAAGGCAAATAGATAAGCGCATAGCCGCGTATCAGCGGGAGCTGATAGACACGCATTATAAAGAGGTGGACAATATGTATCGCCAAATGCGCGGCTGGCGGCACGATTACCGCAACCATATACAAATGCTGAAGGCGCTTGCCGCAAAGGGCGACATGAATGGCATAAACGATTATCTGAATATGCTGGATACCGATTTGAATACGGTGGATCTGGCAATAAAAACGGGTAACCCGATGGCGGATGCAATAATAAACAGCAAGGTATCCCTTGCCAAGGCCAAGGGCATAACCGTGGAAATAGATGCGCATATTCCCGTTAAGCTTAAAATGAGCGAGCTTGATCTTTGCTGCATAATAGGGAACCTGTTTGACAACGCGATAGAGGCAAGCCTTCCGCTTGACGAAAAGGACAGGCTTATCCGCGTATATATGGACATGAAGAATACTCAGCTTTATATATCCTTCACTAACTTTACCGCCGTGAGAAAGCGGCAAAAGATAGGCGCGCGCTTTGCCACAACAAAGGGAGAGGGCCACGGCTTCGGCCTTGTAAGGGTGGATACGATTGTTGAACGCCTTGGCGGGTACCTGAGCCGAAACAGCGAGGACGGCGCCTTTACAACCGAAATACTCATTCCGCAGGAGTAATATGCATTTCGTCACCCGATTTTAACGATTCGTCCCCAGAATGCGCCGCACATGGCGCATTTATGCTATCATACAATCAAGATGAAACGGAAGGGGTGCTGCATCCGTAATGGAAGCGACAGATAAAAAGAAAACCAAACCCAAATACAATATGTGGCAGAACACATGGTACATGGTGCAGACGGCGTGGGCAGCGTATAAGCCGGTGGTGCCAATGTGCATTGCGCTTGCGGTGTTGGGCGCGGCGTATGCCGCGGCGGAAATGCTTATAACGCCCATAATACTCGGCAAAATAGAATCCGCCGCGGCGGTGGGCGAGCTGATTGCCGCAATAGCCGCCTGCATGGGCGTGCTGCTTGTGCTGCGCGCGGGTCGGACTTATGTGGACATAAACACGCTTTTCGGCCGCATAGAAACGCGAACCGCTATATTGAACCGCATTGCGCTAAAGTCGGCGGCAACATCGTATTCCAATATGCTCGATACCCGCTTTATTGAGCATATGAACAATGCCTACCGCGTTGTTTCAAGCAACAGCCAGGCGACGGAGGCCATATGGAAAACATGGACGGATATACTGACCAACGTTATAGGCTTTGCGGTATATATAATATTGCTGCTTGATCTTGACGCATGGCTTGTGCTGCTTGTTGCGGCAACGGCGGCGGTGAGCTACCTTGCATCAAAGCGCATAAACGAATGGGGCTACCGGCACCGCAAGGAGCGCATGGAATACAACGAAAAGCTTGAATATATAAACAGCGTTGCCATAGAGCGGAGCTACGCCAAGGATATTCGCATGTTCGGCCTTGCCAACTGGATAGAGGAGCTCTACGTTAAAACGCTGGGGCTGTACCGTGCGTTTGCCGTAAGGCAGGGAAGGGTGCAGATATGGGGCAACGTGATAGACATTGCGCTTACGTTTTTGCGCAACGGCGCGGCCTATGCCTACCTTATATGGTACACGCTTGAGCACGGCCTTGGTGCGGCGCAGTTCCTGCTCTATTTCGGCGCGGTTAGCGGCTTTGCCCAATGGGTAACGGGCATACTGGATAAATTCGGCACGCTGCATAGGCAAAGCCTTGATATAAGCGAACTGCGCGATTACCTTGAATGGGAGGAGCCCTTTGATCTTGAAGGCGGGGAGCGCATTGAAAAGCGCAGCGATATGCCCTGCGAAATACGACTTGAAAACGTGCGCTATCGCTACATAGGGGCTGAGAAGGATACCATAAGGGGCCTTGATTTGACCATACACGCGGGCGAAAAGCTTGCAATAGTCGGCCTTAACGGCGCGGGCAAAACAACGCTTGTAAAGCTTATATGCGGCTTCCTTGACCCGACGGAGGGCAGGGTGCTGTTCAACGGCAAGGACGTTAAAACGCTGAACAGGAGGGATTATTACGCGCTGTTTTCGGCGGTGTTCCAGCGGTTTTCGCTGCTTGATACAAACATAATAGAAAACATTGCCCAAAGGATAGACGGCATAGACGGGCAGCGCGCGTGGGACTGCGCCGAAAAGGCCGGCCTTACGGAAAAGATAAAGTCATTGCCGAAGGGCATGTATACCCACTTTGGCCGCAGCGTATATGAGGACGGGGCGGAGCTTTCCGGCGGCGAAACGCAGCGGCTGATGCTTGCGCGGGCGCTGTATAAGGACGGGCCTATAATAGCGCTTGACGAGCCCACGGCGGCGCTTGACCCCATTGCCGAAAACGATATATATCAAAAATACAGCAGCATGACGCAGGGCAGAACGTCGCTTTTCATATCGCACCGCCTTGCATCAACAAGATTCTGCGACAGGATAATAATGCTGAAGGATGGCCGCATAAGCGAGGAAGGCACGCATGATGAGCTTATGCGCCGCGGCGGGGAATACGCAAAGCTGTTTGCCGTGCAAAGCAAGTATTATCGGGAAGGAGGGCGCGAATATGAAAACGAAAACCGAGAATAAATCATTTATACGGGCATGGAAACTGAACATGCGGGCATTGAAGCTGCTGCATGGCGAAATGCCGGGCTGGTTTACGGCAACGATACTTAACGGACTGCTCGCAGCCGCCGCGCCGTACGCCGCAATATGGTTCTCCGCACGGCTGATTGCCGAGCTTTGCGGCGGGCGGGACGTAAACGTGCTGACGCGCTATGTTATATTGATATTGGCAAGCTCCGCGCTGCTTATGCTGCTGAAGGCCATGGCGTCGCGCCGGGTGGAAGCGGAGGATGAAACAAAATATTTCGGCATGCGGAACATACTAATAAAGAAGATGCTGAGCATGGACTTTGTGGATGCGGACAGCCAGCATGTGTTCGACCTTAGAGCCGGAATAGAACAGAACGAAAACTATTCTGGGCTCGGTTTGTCGCGGGTGTTTGAGATATTTCAGGCGTCCGTTGAAGCCGGCTTCAGAATAATCGGCGGCGTTGCGCTTACGGTAAGCCTGTTCGCAAGCAAAATTCCTGACGATTCAAAGAGAATAATGTTCCTTAACAGTCCCATTGCCGCGGCAATGATGCTTGCGCTGCTGATAGGCGCGGCAATAGCTGCGCCTGCGTGCTACAATAGGGCCGATAGGTTCTTTAGCGATTATGCGCCGACGGCAACGCTCGGCAACCGTATTTTCAGCTTTTTCGGCTTTATTGCAAGGCTGCCGAACAGGCGGGCGGATATGCGCATGTATGCTCAGCAGCAAAATGTGTGCGGCCCGTATTTGAAGAATACAAACATGTTCGGCGTAAGATCCGGCCTTGCAAAGGATGCAAAGGGCAAAATGGGCGCGTTCTATGTGCTTTCCGCCTGCATTGCGGTGCTGCTCAACGGCGCGGTATATCTGTTCGTATGCCTTAAAGCCTACGGCGGGGCATTCGGCCTTGGCGAGGTTACGCAGTACATCGGCGCAATAACGGCGCTGTTCGGCGGGCTAAACCAGCTCATAGAGCAGCTTGGCAAGCTTAATGTGAACGCGGCCTTCCTTGAAAAGGTAGGCGAATTGCTGGATATGCCCAATACAATGTATAAGGGCAGCCTTACTACGGAGAAGCGCAGCGACAGGAAATACAGCGTGGAATTTCGCAACGTGTCCTTCAAATATCCGGGCAGCGATGCCTATGCGCTCAAAAATATGAACATAAAGTTCCGCGTGGGCAGCCGCCTTGCGGTTGTGGGAATGAACGGCAGCGGCAAAACAACGTTCATAAAGCTGCTGTGCCGCCTATACGACCCCACGGAGGGCGAAATACTGCTAAACGGCATAGACATACGCAAATACCGCTACGATGAATACATGAACATATTCTCGGTAGTGTTCCAGGACTTCAAGCTTTTCGCCCTGCCGCTTGGCCAAAACGTTGCAACAGGCAGCACATATGACGAAAAGCGCGTTACGGACTGCCTTATAAAGGCGGGCTTCGGGGAAAGGCTGAAAACGCTTGAAAAGGGGCTTGATACATATTTGTATAAGCAGCTTGATAAGGACGGCGTAGAAATGTCCGGCGGGGAGGAGCAGAAAATAGCCATAGCGAGGGCATTATATAAGGACGCGCCGTTCATAGTGCTGGATGAGCCTACGGCAGCGCTTGATCCGGTGGCGGAGGCGGAGATATACGAAAAGTTCAACGATATTGCCGGCGATAAAACGGCGATATACATAAGCCACAGGCTGTCCAGCTGCAAATTCTGCGACGAGATCGCCGTGTTCGACGGCGGGAGGATGATACAGTTCGGCACGCATGAAGAATTGCTTGCCGACGAAGGCGGCAAATACCACGAACTTTGGTATGCACAGGCGCAATATTATGCCGAGCAGAAGAAAAGGGCTGCGGAAATGGAGCAAATGGTGTAAAATAGCACCATAAAACAGGAAGGAGCGGCCTAACATGGACGAGATCACGCTGATAGTAACTTACCGCTGCAAGGACGGCAAGCGCGGCAGCTTTGTGCGCGACGTGGCGGCGCAGGGCATACTGGATAAAATATTGCAGGAAGAAGGCTGCATGGCGTATAAATACGCAATGAGCGCAACGGATGAGGATGAGCTGATATTGATAGAGCGCTGGGCAAGCGAAGCATTGCAGCAGGCGCACCTTGCGCGGGAGCATATGCAGCAGCTTAAAAGCATAAAAGAGCGCTATGTTATATCCACAACGGTGGATAAACTAAAACAGTATTAAAAAAGCCCCGGAAAGGGGCGGTGCCGGTACGCTGAATCACAGCGTGCCGGTCTTTTTTACTTTATGGTAATTGAGCACAAGGCAAATGAGGAACGGTATGCTTGCATAGCCGAAAACAGGATAAATTATGCCTATAAGATTGCCGAAACCAAGCAGACTGAGCGCGAAGGACACAAGCAGCAGCGCGGTAGTGAAAAGCTTTGCGTGTTTGTTTATGCCGGCAAAATGCAGCTCGGTTTGGCTGACAACGGCGCATATGGACGAAAGGCACGCACCGAACATGCCAAAGCCCATCAATAAACTGTATGCCACGCTGAGCGTGGGGTGAAGTCCGCTTGCAAGGGCGGACATAGGCAGCTCGTTTTGCCCGGAGGAGGGGAGAACAGAAATTGCGGCTATCATGCTCCATGCAAGTACTATAAGAAGCACGCTGCCCATGCTAAGGCCGCGGCGGACGGTTTTTTTGCCATCCATAAGCTTTGCCGTGGGCACAAGTATGGATATTGTCCCGAAAAGATTATATGCCGCATAGGTAACGAAGCCTATTATCCAGTTCGGCATCAATGCGGATACGCTGCCGTTTGCGGGCGCAAAGCTGAAGCCGTTTTTTATAAGCACCCATGCGGCAAGCAGCACGGCCATTACCGTGGTAACGGGAACAAGCAGCGAAAACACAGCAACCAAACCCTGCATGCCGAGCAGGGCCACCGCTGCGACTATAACCGTGAAAAAAAGCCCGCCCAACCATGCGGGTATGGGCAAAAGCTGATGGATAAGCGTAGATGCGCCGGCTATCATGATTATGCATACGCCGACCAGCAGCAGGTTTTGCATGGCGCTTACGGCGGCGCGCAGCTTCGGATGATCGCCACATGTCATAAGACGGCCCATGTCCTCCTGACCGGTCAATTGTATAAGCCTCAGGTTAGCATAGTTTACATAGAAAAACAGCGCAGCCGTGCCTATGAAGCCAATAAGCCCGACGGGGCCGAAGCAGGCGAAAAACTGCCAAAGCTCCTGACCGGATACGAAACCGGCGCCAAGGAATATGCCGGTGTAAGACATTGCCAACTGCGTGGTACTAAGCTTTTTCATAGGATACGCTCCCTGTAACGCTGCATATGTGCGGCATGCCGCCAACGCGGTATTATATCAGCGTTGCGCCGCGCAGGCAAGAACTTTCATGTTTTTACGATATATGATATAATAACCTCAGCTTTTGGTGAATACGGAGGGAATAGGATTGGGCGTTGTTGTTATAGGCGCAATATTTGTTGATATAAAGGGCTATCCTTCGGAGGTGTATATTCCCGGCGGCAGGAACGCGGGCAGGGTGGAGCAGGTGCATGGCGGCGTGAGCCGAAATATAGCCGAGGACATTGCAAACGTTGAACTGAGACCGACGTTTATAAGCCTTGTGGACGACACGGGCGTTGGCGCGGACGTTATAAAAAAGCTGAATGCGCACAAGGTGAACACGGATTACATACGCGTTACGCCGGACGGAATGGGCACATGGCTGGCCGTTTTCGGCAACAACGGCGACGTGGTGGCGGCAATATCAAAACGGCCAGATCTGCATCCGATATACGACATATTGGCGCAGCATGGCGATGAAATATTTGAAAAGGCAGACAGTATAGCAATAGAAATAGATATAGATAAGGATATCGTTAAGCTGGTTATCGCACTGGCGGAAAAGCATAATAAGCCCGTTTACGCCGTTGTGTCCAATATGCGCATAGCGTTTGAACGGCGCGACTTTTTGCGCTCCACGCAGTGCTTCGTATGCAATCAGCAGGAGGCTGGCATTCTTTTCAGCGACGATTACGATGATAAGACACCGGCCGAGATGGCGAATATACTATCACGCCGCATAAAGGCGGCGCAGATACCGCGCATGGTTGTAACAATGGGCGAGCAGGGCGCTGTATACGCCACGATGGATGGCGAAAGCGGCGTTTGCCCGGCGAAGCATGTTGACGTTAAGGATACTACCGGCGCGGGGGACGCGTTCTTCTCCGGCACGGTAATAGGGCTTACATACGGGAAGAACATAGCGGAAGCCTGCGAAATAGGCACGCGCCTTGCAGCGAGCGTTATTTGCACATCCGAAAACGTGTGCCCGAGATTTTTGCCGGAGGAGTTTGGGCTGGACGTAAATATAAGCGATTGAGCAAAATTATTTTTGAACAATCTGTATGATATGGCAAATACGGCATTGACAGGAAGCGAGCTTTCTGATAAAATGCATAAATGTCGGCAGAGAGCGGAAAGCCGTTTCCGGCGACGCCGATACGATACAGCGCCTAAGGGTTGCGTGAGCGCCTGTAGCTCAGCTGGATAGAGCAACGGCCTTCTAAGCCGTAGGTCCAGGGTTCGAATCCCTGCGGGCGCGCCAAGTATATGGTGGGTATAGTTCAGTTGGTTAGAATGCCAGATTGTGGCTCTGGAGGTCGTGGGTTCGAGTCCCACTACCCACCCCATTTACTTCCCCAAGGCGTTTTTTGCGCAGGATTGGGGTGTCGCCAAGCGGCTAAGGCCCCGGATTTTGATTCCGGTATACGCAGGTTCGAATCCTGCCACCCCAGCCAAGTATGACCCGTTAGCTCAGTCGGTAGAGCACTTGACTTTTAATCAAGGTGTCCGGAGTTCGAATCTCCGACGGGTCACCATTTTTGCATTTGCGGCGCAAATTGCGGGCGTGGCGGAATTGGCAGACGCGCTGGATTTAGGTTCCAGTGCCGCACAGGCGTATGAGTTCAAATCTCTTCGCCCGCACCAAAAACAGAATATCATGCGGGTATAGTGTAATGGTAACACATTAGCCTTCCAAGCTGAGATAGAGGGTTCGAGTCCCTTTACCCGCTCCAGAAAAAGCAGTCCTTTGGACTGCTTTTTCAGTGAAATAAATCCTTGCGGATTTGTGAAATATGCTGAAGCATGTGAAATGCGCTGCGGCGCGTGGGGATTTATTTCATTTCACTTGATGGGAAACATCAAATTTCACAATGCCCGGTAGGGCATTATTTCACTTTTAATATGCTGTTCATTATGTTATAAAGTATATAGGAGAAAGGGGTATTTTATGGCAGCTTCAAAACTTAGAATACGCTCTACTGATTTTGCGGTCAGGATTATAAAACTGTGTGAGAGCATAAAAGGGCATTATTCTCTTGTAAACCAAATGGAGAGAGCCGCGACAAGTATTGGAGCGAACATAAGAGAGGCAAACTACGCCCATGGCAAAGCGGATTTTATAGCGAAACTGCAAATAGCGTTAAAAGAATGTTATGAAACAGAGTATTGGCTTGAGCTTTTTGTAAAAGCTGATATTATTGGCCGCGAAGAGGCAACTGACATATATAATGATTGCGGCTCGATTCGCCGAATGCTTATAGCATCTATAAATACAGCTAAAGAAAATAACTAACGGATATTATAAGCATTACGCGCTGGCATATGAGGGCGTAAATAATGAAGAAACCGCGCGCTGTCTTATCGAATACGGAATATAGAAAGGAGCGCACAATGCAGCACATTGACGAAAACATGATGAATACACAGCTAAGGGAGCTGAAACCATTTATAAATGATAAAGGGCAGCTTACGAGCTATCCGGCAAAGTATAAGAAAAAGCTTATGGCGCTGTGGTATCTGGCGGATAAGATAGATATGGACCGCGAATACAGCGAGCCGGAGATAAATTCGCTTATAAACTCGCTGCACACGTTTGGCGATCAGGCTACGCTTAGGCGTGAGCTTATAAACAAGCGTCTGCTTTTCCGCAGCACGGATTGCAGCCGATACTGGGCGGAGGAAAACGACGATACTTTCGAAGCTTTTATGCAGCGGTTTATATAAAGTATGAAGAGCATTGATAAATACAGGGGATGCCTTATAGGCGGCGCGGCAGGCGATGCGCTGGGGTACGCGGTTGAATTCCTTTCCGAAGGAATGATATTCAGCCGCTACGGCGAAAGCGGCATTATGGAATATGAGCTTACAAACGGCGTTGCGCAGATATCGGACGATACGCAGATGAGCCTTTTTACGGCGAACGGGCTGCTGTATGCGGCGGCGCATGCAATGACGGAAAACTTTGCGGGCTGCATTGAACTGTGCTATAAGGATTGGCTCAAAACGCAGAGTGAAAGCTTTCCCATGGATACAGAAAAATGCTGCTCGTGGCTTGTGAACGAGCAGCGGCTTTTCAGCCGCCGTGCGCCGGGAGTAACGTGCATGTCCGCGCTCTCGGCGAAAAAATGCGGCACCATGGCGGAACCGATAAACGACAGCAAGGGCTGCGGCGGCGTGATGCGCGTGGCGCCGATAGGGCTTTATTTTGAAGAGGGCAGCATGCCTTCGGACGATATAGACCGCATTGGCGCGGAAGCTGCCGCGCTGACGCACGGGCATGAGCTGGGCTATATTCCGGCTGCGGCGCTGGTGCATGTTATAAGTCTTGCTGCGCATAACGACGGGATGGCTTTGCTTGACGCTGTGCTTGATATGCGGAAGACCGTAAGCAGGCAGTTTGCGAATGCGGAGCATATAGGAGAGTTGCTGGAACTGATAGACAGGGCCATCGAGTTGTCACAGGCGGATGTGGATGACAATGAGGCTATACACGCCTTGGGCGAAGGCTGGGTAGGTGATGAGGCGCTTGCCATTGCGCTTTACTGTGCGCTGAAGCATTCGCACGATTTTGACCGGGCGATAATTGCCGCCGTAAATCACAAAGGCGACAGCGACTCTACCGGAGCGATCACCGGGAACATACTGGGCGCATATCTCGGCCTTGGCAAAATACCGCAAAAATATACGGATAAGCTTGAACTGAAGGATGTTATATTTGAAATAGCGGACGATTTATATAACGATCGCCGCAACGATACGTGGAATAACAAATACAAAGCTCATTCTTATCAGAAAAATTGACCGAGTGCCCCGCCGATGAGCGGGGCAAAAATTATTTCAAAAACTTCTTTACTTTATCGCGCTGATGTGTTACTATACAGAAGCGCCAAGCGAGGCGCCTGAAACAGTATTACATTTTTGTGGAGGATAAACAACATGACTACCATTAAAAGAACGCTTTGCGCCGTGCTTGCGGCGGCGATGCTCGTGCTGCTTTTCGGCTGCGCGAATGATGCATCCGTGCCCGTGCCAACTGCCGGCGCCGATGCCACGGCACCCGCGGAGACAGCGAATACCGAAGCTGATTTTACGCTGAAGCTTGGCTTTGACGCTGAGTTCCCGCCTTACGGCTATCTTGACGAAAATGGCGAATATGCCGGATTTGATATAGACATGGCCAAGGAGCTTTGTTCGCGGCTCGGATGGGGATTGCAGCTTATTCCCATAAACTGGGATTCGAAGGATTTTGAACTTGAAAGCGGCGCGATAGACTGCATATGGAACGGCTTCACCATGAACGGGCGCGAGGAGCTTTATACATGGTCCGATGCGTATATGGATAATTCGCAGGTATTTATTGTGAAGAGCGACAGCGGCATAACCGATAAAGCGGGCCTTGCGGGCAAAACCGTTGCTGTGCAAAAGGAAAGCAGCGCGCTGAAGGCGCTTGAGGGCGAAGAAAACGCAGAACTGCTTGCATCGTTTAAGCAGCTTGTGCAGCTTCAGGATTACAACACGGCGTTTATGGAGCTGGAAAGCGGCGCGGCGGACGCGATAGCGATGGACATAGGCGTTGCAAAATACCAGATTCAGGGCAGGGAAAGCGAGTATACCATACTTGACGAGCCCATACAGTCCGAGCAGTACGCGATAGGCTTTTATCTTGGCAATACCGAACTGAGGGACAAGGTTCAGGCTGAGCTTGATAAGATGGCGGCGGACGGCACGTTTGCCAAAATAAGCGAAAACTGGTTCGGCTACGACGTTTGCATACTGGGCGAATGAGTATACAGGATATGATAGCCCAACTTGGGCAAGGGATGCTGACAAGCGTGCTTATATACGCGCTTACGCTTATAGGGGCGGTGCCGCTCGCGCTGCCCCTTGCGCTTGCCCGCGGGGGAAAGAGCAAGATAGCGCGCCTGCTAACGGGCGCGTATATATCGTTTATGCGCGGCACGCCGCTTATGCTGCAGCTTATTGCGGTGTATTTCGGGCCGTGGTACCTTTTCAGGATAAGGATAAGCGACGGATACAGATTTTATGCCGTTATAATAGCATTCGTGCTGAACTATGCAGCATATTTTGCGGAAATATACCGCGCGGGTATAGCTGCCGTACCTAAGGGACAGCGCGAAGCCGCAGCCGTGCTGGGATATACCAATGCGCAGGCGTTTTTCCGCATAGTGCTGCCGCAGGTGATAAAGCATATACTTCCGCCTATGGCAAACGAGTTTATAACGCTTATAAAGGATACTTCGCTGGCGTTTGCTATAGGCGTGATGGAAATGTTCACCCTTGCAAAGCAAATATCCAGCGCGCAGCGCAGCATGGCGCCGCTGATAGCCGCGGCGGTGTTCTACTATGTGTTTAACGCGATAGTGGCGTTTATTATGGGGCGGGCCGAAAAGCGGCTGGATTATTACAGGTGACGCAATGGGAATATTAAACATAGAAAACGTTAGCAAAAGCTTCGGCAGCCGCAGGGTGCTCGATTCGGTGTCATTAAGCCTTGAACGGGGAGAAACGCTTGCGCTTATAGGCCCATCCGGAGAGGGCAAATCCACGCTGCTGCGCATTTGCGCTCTGCTTGAGCGCGCGGACAGCGGCGCGGTGGAATACGATGGGCTGTATGCCTGCAAGGACGGGCGCTATGCGGGTAAGGCGGAGCTTGCGGCGTGCAGGGCGCGGCTTGGTATGGTGTTCCAAAGCTTTGAACTGTTTCCGCACAGGAGCGTTATTCAAAATATATGCGATGCGCCTGTGGTTGTGCAGCACAGGGATGCTAACGAGGTGCGGCAGGAGGGCAGCGCATTGCTTGCGCGCGTCGGCCTTGCGGGCAGGGAGGACGCCATGCCGTATCAGCTAAGCGGCGGCGAAAAGCAGCGCGTATGCATAGCAAGGGCGCTGTGCATGCATCCGGAAATACTGCTTTTTGATGAACCCACAAGCGCGCTCGATCCGCAAAGCACGCTGGACGTGCTGAACATAATACGCTCGCTTAAAAGCGACGGCATAAGCATGATGATAGTTACGCACGAGATGGCCTTTGCCAAAAGCGCGGCGGACAGAATAGCGTTCCTATACGGCGGCAGGATAGCGGAAATAGGCACGGGCGAATATATGTTTGGCAAAAGCACATCAAAAGAGCTTGAAAAATTCTTGACGGGCGGCAAGGCATGATATAATATGGATGTATGATATTCTGTTGCCGGAGGGGCCGAAGATGTACGAAAGCAAGATTAAGAGCGAGGCGATGGATAAGCTGTTCGCGGCGGTGGCGCGGCTTGAAAACGAAGAAGAATGCTATCGCTTCTTTGAAGATCTTTGCACTATAAATGAGCTGCAGGCAATGGCGCAGCGCTACGAAGTGGCGCGTATGCTCAAAAAGGGTGATACATATATTGCCGTTGCCGAAAAAACCGGCGCATCCAGCGCGACCATATCGCGCGTGAACCGCTGCCTGCTATACGGCGCGAAGGGATATAACATAGCTATTGAACGCGAAAACGCCGAAAAATAAGCTTTTTTTTGAAACACTATGAGAGGGCATTGATACCTCTCTTTTTTATGCACAAAATTAGGAATGACTAACATATAAACATATGTTTATATTTTTGCCTTTGACTGTTGACAACAGCCTATAACGGTATTATCATATAAACATACTTTTATATGACACCTTTTGAGTGGGATATAAAAGACGAAAGGAGAACGCGATGGACAGCGAAACAAAAAGCCTTGTTTGTACCACGGAACATGTTGACCCGGTACATGAAGCAAAAATACTCAGCATGATACCCGATGAGGATACGGCGCTTGACGCATCGGAATTGTTTACCCAGCTTTCAAGCTCCACAAGGATAAGGCTTCTGTGCATATTGGCCATTGAGGAAATGTGCGTATGCGAACTGGCGGATATGCTTAAAATGAGCCAGCCCTCCATTTCACATCACCTTAGATTGCTTAGGCAGAGCGGCGTAGTGAAATACAAAAAGAGCGGCAAGCGCGTTATCTATTACATAACTGATACTCAGGCGGGAACATTGGCCCGCTCAATAGTAAAGGATTTAATGAAGGAGGAAGGAAAGGATGAGTAAGGACGTAAAGCACGAACACGAGCATGAGCATGACTGTTGCTGTGGTCACGACCATGAACATGAGCATGAGCATCATCATCACGACCATGATCACGATTGCTGCCATGATCATAGCTGTGGCTGCGGTTGCGGCTGTGGGCACGACCATGCGCACAGCACGGACAATATAAAGAAGGACATAATATTTATTGTTACAAGCGCCGTGCTTACGCTTGTGGGCGTATTGTTCTTAGAAGGAATAGCAAAGACGATAGTGCTGCTGGCGGCATATTTGATAGTTGGCGGGGAAATACTTTGGAATGCGCTTAATGGACTGCTCCACGGCAACATAGTTGATGAAAACGTGCTTATGAGCGTTGCCACTATTGGCGCAATAGCGCTTGGCGATTACGGCGAAGGCGTAATGGTAATGCTGCTTTACAGGATAGGCGAGCTGCTGCAGGGCATAGCCGTGGGCCGTTCACAGAGTTCCATCAAAGAAGTGCTTGACCTTAGGCCCGATACCGTAAGGCTTGAAGAAAACGGGGGATTCGTCGTTAAGCATGCGGAGGAAGCCAAGGCAGGCGAAAGATATGAAATCCTGCCCGGCGACAGGATACCGCTTGACGGCACCGTTGTTGAGGGCGAAAGCTTTGTTGACCTTTCCGCAATAACCGGCGAATCCGTTCCCGTACACGTTGCGGCGGGCGATGAGCTTGTTTCCGGCGGCATAAACAAGTCCGGCCGCATAGTTGCCGTTGCGGTGCGCGAAGCGGGCGAATCCACCGCCAGCAGGATAATACGCGCCGTTGAGGAAGCATCCGAATCTAAGCCCCGCATGGAGAACTTCATAACCCGCTTCGCCCGCGTATATACCCCCGCGGTAATGGTGCTTACGCTGCTTGTGGCTGTAATACCCCCGCTTGCGGGCCTTGGCGAATGGAAGGAATGGATACATCGCGGTCTGCTCCTGCTGGTTATCTCATGCCCCTGCGCGCTGGTGCTCAGCGTTCCGCTAACGTTCTTCGCGGGCCTTGCAAGGCAATCATCAAACGGCGTTATGCTCAAGGCTGCCAACGTTATGGAAACGCTGTGCGGAGTGAAGGCCGTTGCGCTTGACAAGACCGGCACCATCACCCGCGGCAACTTCGTTGTTGCCAAGGCGGACTGCGAAGACGGCTTTGAAGAAGCCGAACTTATCGAGCTTGCCGCTGCGCTTGAGGCGAAGAGCACGCACCCCATAGCCCACGCGATAGTTTCCGCTGCAAACGGCGCATATGCTGCCGACAGCATGGAGGAGGTTGCAGGCTGCGGCGTAAAGGGCAGCGTGAACGGCAAAACCGTGCTTGCGGGCAACAGCAAGCATATGAAGAAGGAAAACATAAGCTATCGTGAGCATGCCGAGCGCGGCACCACCGTATATGTTGCGGTGGACGGCAAATACGCCGGCTGCATAGTGATAGACGATACCATAAAGCCGCAGAGCAAGGAAGCGGTTGCCATGATGAAGAAGCATGGACTGGACGTTGAACTGCTCACAGGCGACAATCAGGCGAGCGCCGCTGCTGTGGCAAAGGAAGTTGGCATAGAAAACGTGCATGCTTCGCTCATGCCGGGCGATAAACTGGATACCCTTAAAAAGATACGCGCGGAGCATGGCCCCGTTGCCTTCGTGGGGGACGGTATAAACGATTCTGTGGTGCTTTCGGGTGCTGACGTGGGCTGTGCAATGGGCGCCGGCGGCACCGATGCGGCAGTTGAGGCGGCGGACATGGTAATAATGGGCGATGAGCTTACAGCCCTGCCCAAGGCCATAGACGTATCAAAGCGCACAATGCTTATTGCAAAGGAAAATGTTGTGTTCGCGCTTGCAATAAAGCTTATTGTGATGATACTTGGCATAACCGGTCATGCGGAGATGTGGATGGCGGTATTTGCGGACGTTGGCGCGGCGCTGATATGCGTGCTCAACGCGGTAAGGCTGCTGCCTGCTAAGAAGGCCGCAAAATAATCACAGGAGCAAAAAAGCCAAAACTGTGATAGAATAAAACAGAATAACGATTCAAACGGAGGTACCGCGCAAATGGAAACGGCTTATGATATGCTTGCTTCGCTGGCGCGGTATCTTTTTGTGCTTATAATGCTGTTCATAATAGCGGCATCCGCTGTGCTGAGCGCAAGGGAAGGGCGAATGATGCGCCGCGCAAAGCGCATTGCACGCACAAACATACGCTGCATAAAGATAATCGAGCCCAATGAAATGATGGGCAGGCGGTTTTATGTAAACGGCGAATGTACGATAGGCAGCGGCGATAACGACGATATTGTTATAGGCTCCTGCGGCCTTTCCCGCGCGCATGCAAGGCTGTTTGACCATAAGGGAACGGTGTGCATAAGCGTGAAGCGCAAAAGATTCTTTTTAATAAACGAAACGCAGCAGCATAGCCGCACAGTTGAGCTTGAACCCGGCGACAGGGTGCGCATAATGGACGCGGAGTTCGTGTGCATAGGCGCGGGTGGCGAGGAGGACGGCAATGCTCAAATTTAGGCGTGTCGGCGCGGCAAAGGTGCTGCTGGCCGTGCTTATATTCGTTATGGCGGCATTTATATTGCTATCCTTCTCAAAAGAGAAGTTTGATGCGCGCGCGCTTTTGTTCATGGTGCTTACAATGCTGCTAATAATGGTTCAGCACATGCTGCTGTGCTTCATTCTGCCAAATGGGGACAGATTGACGGGCGTGCTTGTGGGCTTCCTTATGGGAATCGGCCTTGTTATGCAATATAGGCTTAATGCGGATACGGCGCTCAGGCAGCTTATATTCTCCTGCTTTGGGCTTGCGGCGATGGTGATAATGCTTATGCTTATGAAAAAGCCGATAGTGCTGATGTATCTTAGAATACCGGCGGCAATAATAAGCCTTGGTATACTTGGCGCGCTTATGTTCGTGGGTAAGGAATCGGGCGGAGCGGTAAACTGGATAAGCATTGGCGGGATACTGTTCCAGCCTTCGGAATTTGTTAAGATAGCAATGATAATAGTGCTCGCGGGGGCGATGAGCGAGCGGACAAGCTTGCGGGAGCTGATAGTGCCAATGCTGTTTGCCGTGGCCGTATGCGCGCTGCTTGTGCTTCAGCGGGACCTTGGCGCGGCCATGCTTATGGCAATGGTATATATGCTCATGTTTTATGCCGCCACGTGTAAGCTCGGCACAACGCTCCTTGGCGCGGCTGCGTGCGGAGTCGGCGCGGTTGCAAGCTATTATTTATTTGACCATGTTAAGCGGCGCGTTGCCGTTTGGCGCGATCCTTGGGCAACGTATTCAACAAGCGGCTATCAAATCGCGCAGGGGCTTATGGCAATAGCATCCGGCGGGCTGCTCGGCATGGGGCTGGGGCTTGGGTCGCCAAAGCTTATACCGGCGTACAGGACGGACTATATATTCGCCGTGATATGCGAAGAATTCGGCATTGTTTTCGGCATTGGAATAATTGCTACATATCTTATAATTGTGATACGCGGCTGCATGGCTGCGCTTAACGTTAAAAACAGGTTCGTCAGCCTTTGCGCGTTCGGTGCAAGCGCACTGATAGCCGTGCAGGCGTTTATAATAATAGGCGGGGTGATAAAGCTAATCCCGCTTACGGGCATAACAATGCCGTTTGTAAGCTACGGCGGGAGTTCGCTTATAGCGTTCATGATGCTGCACGGAATAATACAGGCCGCGTCTGACATAGGCGCGGGCGAGCTTGAACGCGCGCTTGAGGCGGACGAGGATGAAGGAGAAAGCGGGGAGGACGACACATGACGCGGAATAAAAACGGCGGCATAAAGGCTATGCTTGCGGTATTCATAGCAATGTTCGTGCTGCTTGCGGGATATCTTGTATATATTATTGATGTTTACGGGGCGTATTGGTTCGCAAGCCCGTATAATACCCGCGTTACCAAGCAAAAGAACGCCGTTATAGCCGGCAGCATAAGCGACAGACGCGGCGTAACGCTTGCCGAAAGCGATTCCTACGGCGCGCGGCATTACAGCACGAATGACGAAATAAGGCTTTCCTGTGCCCATGCCGTTGGGGACAGCAGCAATCAAACGCTCGGCGCGCAGGCGCTGCTTTCAAAATATTTGCTTGGGTTTGAGCAGAAAACCGGGGACAGGCTGAGCTATCTGTTTTCCGATGAAAAACGGCATGGCGATAACGTAAGCCTTACCATAGACGCGCAGCTTAACCGCTATGCATACAGCCTGCTTGAGTCCAACGCGGGCGCGGTGCTTGTTATGAACTACAAAACCGGAGAGGTGCTGTGCATGACGGGTTCTCCCGCGTTCGATCCGGAAAAGATGGAAGCGTATCTTTCCGGCGATGAACCGCTTGCAGACGGGGCGATGGTCAACCGCGCCACAATGGGACGCTATACGCCGGGGTCAACGTTTAAGCTTATAACGGCGGTGGCGGCGCTGAGGTATCTGCCGGATGCCGAAAACCGCGTATTCGTGTGTGACGGACCGCTTGCCTTTGACGCGGCAAGCGGAAAGCAGGTAAGCTTGGCGGAAGCGGTGGACTCGGACGGGAATGTTAAGGAGGGCTATGCGCTGCTGAAGGACTTTGAGGACGAGGTGCATGGCGAAATAACGTTGAGCGAAGCGATAAAGCATTCATGCAACCATACGTTTGCGTGCATAGCGCTGGAGATTGGGGCGGACAGGCTGACGAAAACGGCCGAATCGCTCGGCATCGGCGGGGAATACGCATTCAGCGAGCTTGTGGCATACTGCGGCAGCATGGAAAAGCCTACTACGGATTTTGAACTTGCGTGGAGCGGCGTGGGCCAGCATAAGGACATAATTACGCCCGTACAGCTATGTATGCTTACCGCGGGAATAGCCAACGGCGGCGTGGCAATGGAGCCGAAAATATGCCTGAGCGTGAGCGATAAGTCGGGCAATATACAAAAGAGGCTGACGAGCGAAGAATATAAGGAGCTGTTCCGCGGCAACGAGGCGGAGTTTCTGGCGGAAGCCATGCGCGGCGTTGTTACAGGCGGCACGGGTAAAAACGCCGCAGTAGACGGGCTGAGCGTATGCGGAAAGACCGGCACGGCGGAGGTTTCGTCCTCCGGCAAATTTAAGCCGCATGCGTGGTTCACGGGCTTTGTTGCGGATGCGGCGCATCCATACGCCATAACGGTGATAATAGAAAACGGCGGCGGGGGAGGGAAAATAGCCGCTCCCATGGCCGCCGCCATAATAGAAAAAATGATGGAGCTCGGCTACTGAGCCGAACCCTTCGCGTAATACGCAAGCAGCAGATCTACCATCATGCCGTAGCTTTTTACGCCGTTTTCCTGCTTGTTGAACTTCAAGTAATTATCGTTCATGCTATCTACGGCTTCCTCTATGGGGCCTTCGAAGCTGTCCCAATAGGCGTTGTAATCCCTAAGGTCGCGCAGCATGCCTTCGCTGTAATATTCGCTTACAAGCCGGCGGTAAAGCTCCGCATCGCTTGCGTAAAGCTGATTTGCGCAGTTTATAAGCGCAAGCATTGTGCCGGAATAGCGCACGGACGCATCAAGCGAATAGGTGCAGGCAAGATAGCTTACGAAATTGGCCTCATCCTCCCGCGCCACGCCAAGATAATGCGCCGTTTCATGCGCGGCGGAGGATGCTATAAGCAGCGCCGGCTGGTTGATGTTAACGTTCGCTTCGGCAAAATACGGTATGTATATTCCCGCTATGCCGCCGTAGGACATGGCGACGGACGCTTTAACTCCCTTTGCGGGGTATACCGTGCCGGAAAAAATCGAATAGTCCGCGCCGAGCAGCCTATATGCCGCGGGTATTTTGCTGAATTCCGCAGCGCTGTCCTTTTCAAGCGCGAATACGCCGTTTTCATCCTCCTTAAGGCCGCTCCTCAGCGCATTTGCGGAAGCTGCAAGCCGCCTGCACAGCGCGTCAAGCTCCTCCACGGGCCTTTGCTCAAGCGTAAGATTCATGCGCCTATAAAGCGAAGGCCGCATATAGTTAAAGCCCCAGTCAATATAGAACAGCGCAAACATAAAGGACGCGAATACGCATACGCCCATAATGAAGCTCATCAGCTGCGCAAAGCGAAGCCTGCCGGAAAAAAGCTTGACTATGAACACGATAACGAGCACTATCGCCGCCACTATAAGCCCAAGCACCACGCATTCGGATATTGATACGCCTCGCGCAAGCGAGGTTATATACCCAAGCGCGCGGCTGATGTAAGGATACAGCGGGGCGCTGTATACGTTCTCCGTAGTGTCCGGATATTTTGCGGCAAGTATGCCTATACCGTAGAAGGCCGGAATAAGCAGCAGCCACGGCAGCTTTTTGAAAAACGGTTTCCATTCGCCCGCGTAGGGGCTTTTTCTCTTAGCTTTATCCATGCGGATATTATACCACGCATCAATGCCGCGTAAATGTTAAATTTTGCTGTTATTTTGGCCTATAAAGCTCAATAAGCCTCTGCATATCGGCTTCCTTTGGGGATTCTATCATGGTGGTTACGTTGACTCCGGTTTCGCCTTCGGGGAAAAGATAAAGCGTGGGACCTAACCTAAGCGTATTGTCGTATACCGCGGCATGAAGCAGCGCATACGGCAAATAACCCTCCGCATATGCAAAAAGGCTTGCTTCGCCCCATGCGCAGCCTATTGCATCGGCAAAAAGCTTATTGGGCAGCAGCGGAATATCATTCAAATATGCAAAGCCGAGCGAATCAGTATAGGCAGATGCTTCGCATTCCGCGACTACGACATACGCGCCCGCTATAGGCTCCATTGTATATGCGTTCACGGTCTGCACGCGCAGACTGCCGCGCCGTATGCCGTTGGCTGCTGACAGCGCCGCTATAAGCAGCGCTATTGATGCAATAATTATAATTAAAATGCGTTTATCCTTCATGGCATAAAATATGATGAGCATGGGGCAGAATATGTGTTATAATTAACCAATCATTAGAAAGATGAGGAGGATCAGGCATGGAAGCATATAAGGACAAAGCATGGCAGCGCAGCATGAAGCTGCGGCTGGACATAAACTGCATGATGGCCGATTTTGTGGGCGAACATGGCTTGAGCATGGCGGATATAGAAAAAAACAGCGCACAGTATAAAAGGGCAGCCGAAAGCATGGCCGCAAAGCGCGCGAACATGAAATGGCGCGAACTGCCGCATAACCAGGCGGAAGTGGTGGCGCGCATAAAGACGGTCGCCGAAAGGGTGCGGAACGAATACGAAGCGTTCGTGGTGCTGGGCATAGGCGGCAGCGCGCTCGGCCCCATAGCCGTGCAGCAAGCGCTCAGCCACCTGCGTTACAATGAGCTTAGCCGCGAACGCCGCGGCGGGCCAAGGCTTTACGTTGAGGATAATGTTGACCCGGAGCGCATGGCTTCGCTTCTGGACGTTATAGACGTTGAAAAGACTATGTTCAACGTTGTAACAAAATCCGGCGGAACGAGCGAAACCATGTCCCAGCTTCTTTATATCACGCGGATATTAAAGGATAAGCTTGGCGATAAGTGGAGCGAGCATGTTATTGCAACAACGGATGAAGTAAAGGGCAACTTAATAAAGATAGCCAAGGCGGACGGACTGGAAACATTCTATGTGCCGGACGGCGTGGGCGGAAGATTTTCGGAGCTTTGCCCCGTGGGCCTTATTGCGGCGGCAGTATGCGGAATAGATATAGAAGAACTGCTTGCCGGCGCGGCGTATATGGATGAACTTTGCTCTGAACCGGATTACCGCAATAACATGGCCTACATGGCGGCCATATGCGAAACGGAAGCAATGAAAAAAGGCTGCAACATAAGCGTTATGATGCCGTATGCAGATTCACTAAAGTACATTGCCGATTGGTATGCGCAGCTTTGGGCGGAAAGCCTTGGCAAGCGCACGGATAACGGCGGCAGCGTTGTGCACACCGGTCAAACGCCCGTAAAGGCGCTTGGCGTTACGGATCAGCATTCGCAGGTGCAGCTTTATACCGAGGGCCCGTTCGATAAGGTGATAACGTTTATAGGCGTGGATAAGTACAGGAGTGAAGTGACAATACCGCATAGCTTTGACGATATTGCGGACGTTGCGTTCCTGAGCGGACACAGCTTTAACGAACTTATAAAGAGCGAGCAGATGGCCACGGAGTACGCTGTTACCCGCTCGGGGCACATGAATAAAACGATAACTCTGCCTGTGGTAAATCCGTTTACGATAGGCGAACTGCTGTATTTCTTCGAAATTCAAACGGCTTACGCCGGCGAGCTGCTGAACATAAACGCATTCGATCAACCGGGCGTTGAGGAGGGCAAGAACGCCACTTATGCATTGCTGGGCAAGCATGGTTACGACGAAAAACGCCGCGAATTGGACAGCGCAAAGCCAAAAAAGGCAGAATATATATTCTGATAGACAGTACATGAATATGTGGCCGCTTTGTAAAATGAGCTAATAAGGCTTAACAAAGCGGCCTTTTTAGTGTAAAATCAAAGCTATACCCCAACCCGAACGGGAGGAGAGATAAGCTATGGTAAAAAGAGGCATTGCGCTGCTTAGTGCGCTGATAATGCTTTGCGTGTGCGGCTGCACGGGCGGGCAGACCGATGATACGGCAATAAATAGAACCGAAACGGACGCGCCGGAACAAACCGGCCAGGCAGCTGAAAATGAAACGGACGGGCAGAACACAGCGGAAACATTCCCGATACTTGGGCTGATAATAGACGATGACGGCAGCGACAGCGCGCGGCTTACAATGTATGGCTTCCTGCGCACGGCGGAAACGCTTTGCTATGCGTCCAAGGTATTCCGCGCAAAGGCCGGGGATGAAGCTGCTGCGGCGGTGGACGAGGCAAAGGCCGAAGGTATTACGGCCCTTATGATATTCAGCCCGGATTCGAAGAACGATGCCGCGATAGAAAAGGCGGTCTCGCTGGGCATGGACGTTGTTGCGCCGTACTATGAATGCAAAGTTGCTGGCATAAAGTCTAATGTAGTTGTGGATGCAGAGGAGTATTATGACGAACTTGCGCGCGGCCTTGCAGGCAGAATGGAAGAGCGCAGCCTTAAATCCGGCCGAATATTGGTATACGGAAGGGATACGGAGAAAGCCTACGAAGCATTTTGCGCATCGATGAAACAGAATTATCCGCAGTTTATAGTGTGCCAATTTGTGCGTACAGCCGCGGATGAGGAGGGCGCGATAGACGAGCTGGCCGATTTTATATTGAACAACCGCGATATAAAGGGTGTTTACGCCGTGGATGAGGATGCGGCGCCCATAGCCGTTAAGGCAAGGAGCCGCGCGCAGAAACGGTTCAAAAGCGAAGGCGCGCCAAGCCCCACCCCTACGCCGGAAACAACCGCAGGCGCTTCGGCTCAGCCTGAATACACGCCGAACCCCGCGCTGCTTACGCAGATAATGATAACCGTGTTCGGTACGGGGCTAAGCGGGGAAAACTATAAGCTTTTTAACGATAACGACATATATGCCCTGTGCATAGAGCCTTATTACGAGGCGGCGGCGCAGGGAACGATGACGCTGGACAGAATAGTAAGGGGCGAAAGCATAGCAAGCGTTGCGCGGGTGAACAGGCCCATAGTGCATAGCGACACGGCGGATAAATACACCGCAATTTACGAAAGCATGCTTGCTGCATTCGCTGCCGGAACGGACGGAAATGTTTGATCTCAAACTGCTGAAAAGAATAGATTGGTTTACGATACTGCTGGTCGTGGGGCTTGTTACCTTTGGCCTTATAAGCATTGCCAGCATTATGGCTTCGCCCTTCAGCGGGGAGGAAAGTTCCATAGGCGACTATACGGCAAAGCTGAACATGGTGTATGTTAATAAGCAGGCGGTAAACTTCATGGTGGGCGCCGCTGCGTTTCTGATAATAATAGTATTTGACTATCAGCAGGTGTTCAAGCCCCTTATTAAGTTTGCGTACATAGGCATAGTGGGTTTGTTGGTGCTGCTTATAGTTATGGATAAAACGCAGCGCGGCATAACGGGCTGGTTCGTGTTTGAAGCGATAGACCGCGCGATACAGCCGGGCGAGCTGTGCAAAATATGCGTAATAATCGCGCTGTCCAAAATAGTGAGCGAGGATATGGATAAGCACGATGGCAAGCTGAAAACATTCAAGTCAATATTCCATGCCGCCGCCGTATGCATCGGGCCTACAGCGCTAATAATGGTACAGCCGGACTTTGGCACGGCGTTCGTGCTGCTTTGTATAATGGTGATGATATTCTTTATTGCCAAGATATCGTGGGGCTATATTGCCGCGGCTGCGGCGGCCGTCGCGGCTGGGCTGCCGCTTGCGTATTTCTTTGTATTTAATGATGACCAGAAGGGCCGCATAAATGCGTTCCTGAATCCGGAATTGGATGTTCAGGGCAGCGGCTATAACGTTATGCAGTCCAAAATAGCAATAGGCTCGGGCCAATTATACGGCAAGGGTTACTTTTCGTCCGGAACACTTGCGCAGCTAAGATTCGTGCCGGAAAGGCATACGGACTTCGTTTTTGCAGGCATTGTGGAAGGCGTGGGCTTCGTTGGCGGAGTGCTGCTGATAGTTGCATTCTTCCTGCTGATATTCCGCTGGATATGGATAGCGGTGCATGCCAAGGATTATTTCGGCATGTGCCTTGTGGCGGGCTGCGCGGGCATGCTGCTGGCGCATGTGTTTGAAAACATAGGCATGACGATAGGCCTTATGCCGGTTACCGGTATACCGCTGCCGTTTATAAGCTACGGCGGGTCAAATCTGCTGACGAACATGATAGCCGTTGGCATAGTTGAAAACGTGTGGATGCGGCGGCCGGAGAAAAAGTAGGCCGCGGAACAAAAACAGAAGAATTTACAAGCACCCCTTGCGCATATATATCTTTCGCGGGGGTGTTTTATTATGGCTGTAATAATCGAAAAAGCGGAAACGGGAGCATTTGTAACAAACAGTTCCGGAATGGGCAAGCGGAACTTTGCGCCGCGGCAAAGGCGTGCTCCGCGGCACGGCGGGCGCAAGCCGTATGCGATGAGCATGATGGTCAAAATAGCGCTGTGTGCGTTGTCATGCGCAGCGGCACTGCTGTTCAGGCTGCATGGTCAGAACGATGCGCCTATGCAGCAGGCCATGGCGGAGACGAGCGAAACGCAGAACGAGGATAAGCTGGACGAAATGCTGGGCAGGCTTAAATTCGTTGAGCTGCCGGGCATACTGGAGGTGTTTGCGCAGCAGGAGCTTATGGCGCTGCCGGCGTCCGGCAGCGTGACCATAGGCGCTGATGACGGCGAAGCGCTCTGCATAGCAGTGAGCGGGGATCAATATGTGTATGCGCGGCTTGAGGGCACGGTGAAGGAGACCGGCGCGAGCGAGAACATGGGACGATATGTGTGCATAACGGACGGCAAAACGGAAATATGCTGCTATGGGCTTGAAAGTGTGAGCGTTGAAGAAGGCCAGCCTATCGGCGCGCAAGACAGCATAGGCAGCGCAAAGGACGGGGATAAGCTGACGATAGAAACCAGGCGCAACGGTCGCCCGGTGGACGCGGCGGAATATTTCAGGATGGATGCGCAGGCGTGAAGATAAGGCTTTTCACGCTGGGGCGGGCAGATATAAGCATAAGCATAGGCGCGCTTATGGTGGTCATGGCGGCGGTGCTTATGGGCAGGGCGGGCGATTTGGCGCTGAGCATGGCGGCACTGAGCCTGCACGAAGGCGCGCATACGCTGGCGGCGATGGCTGCCGGCAAGCGCGTGGGCGAAATCGAGCTTACCTCGGTGGGGCTTTGCGCAACGATAGCGGGCAAGCGCCCAAACGTATTCGATGAATTGTTCATTGCGTCAGCGGGGCCGCTTTTCAGCCTGTTCAGCGGGCTTGGGTGCTATTGCGTGAATAAAAGCGGACTTATAGCGGCAGACATAGTGGAACAATTTGCGTATATAAATATTGCAATAGCTGCCGTAAACATAATCCCCGCCGTGCCGCTTGACGGCGGAAGAATGCTTGAATGCGTGCTTAGGCATAAGCTTTGCGGCAAAAGCATAAGGCTCATATGTATGCTTACGGGTATAATCTGCGGCGCAGCGGTGGCGGCTGCGGGAATTTATGCCGCGGTATATGCTTCAGCTCCGCCAACGGGAGCGGTGTTCGGCCTGTTCATGGCCGTATCCGCAGTGCGGCACAGCCGGGAGCAGGATGTTTATCCTGCCCGCAGGCTGGCCGGTTCGCGCGAAAGAATAAGCGCGGGCCTCGGAACGGGTATAGCTGGCGTGGCAATGGACCAAAGCGTACCGGCAAAACAGGCGCTGAGGTGCGCACGGGGAAGCGGACTGACCGTGTATGCCGTGCTTGACAGCAGAATGCGCACGATAGGTTACGTTAACGAAGCGGAGATATACGAAGTCATGGCGCGCAAGGGCGCGCAGATAACGCTGGGCCAGGCAATTATATATAAATAATACGCCTTACAACGATTGACCGCGGCGCATATAGATGTTAAACTTAATAAGTTTGATAAGGCTATATCGGCTATATGCCTACGGAGGATAAGCTTGGATAAGGTTAAGGTAAGTGATAAGCTGCTGCTGAGCGTTGAAAAGCCGGCCCGGTACACCGGCGGAGAGCTGAACAGCATAGTGAAGGAGACGGCGCGGCTGAGATTTGCGCTGTGTTTCCCTGATGTTTACGAAATAGGCATGAGCCATCTCGGCTCGCGCATATTGTATGAAGTTATAAATTCACGCGAGGAATACGCCTGCGAAAGGTGCTTCGCTCCCTGGCCGGATATGGAAAAGGCCATGAGGGAAAACAACGTGCCCATGTTCACGCTTGAGACCCGCACGCCGCTTGCGGAATGCGACATTGTGGGCTTTTCGCTGCTGTATGAAATGTGTTACACAAACATTCTCACTATGCTTGACCTTGCGCATATACATAAGCGCTCGGCCGACAGGGGCGAGAATGAGCCGATAATAGTTGCCGGCGGCGGCTGCGCCTGCAACCCCGAACCCATTGCGGACTTTATGGATGCCATAATGATAGGCGACGGGGAAGACATGATAATGGAAGTGTGCGATGCCGTGCTCGCGGCCAAGGAGGCAGGACTGAGCAGGCGGGACACGCTAAAAAAGCTTGCCGCAATACGTGGCGTATATGTTCCGGCGTTTTATGAAGAAAAGCGCGGCGATAACGGCGAATACATGGGCGTGGAGAAAAACGAACCTTCCGCGCCGGACAAGATTGAGCGCCGCATACTGATGGATCTTGACAGGGCGCAGTACATAAAAAAGCCCATTGTACCGTATATACCCATTGTTCATGACCGCATAGCGCTTGAACTGTTCCGCGGCTGCACCAAGGGCTGCCGCTTCTGCCAGGCGGGCTTTATATATCGCCCGATAAGGGAAAGAAAAATGGAGACCGTGCTCAATGCGGCGGACGAACTGATAGGCTGCACGGGATATGATGAGGTATCGCTGTTTTCGCTCAGCTCCGGCGATTATTCGCACATACATGAGCTTGTGCCGCAGATAATAGACCGCTTCAGCAGCGAGCATGTGTCCGTTTCGCTGCCGTCGCTAAGGATAGACAGCTTCCTTAAAGAGGATCTTGAGCGCATGCAGTCAGTAAGAAAAGCGGGGCTTACGTTTGCGCCGGAAGCCGGAACACAGCGGCTGAGGGATGCCATAAACAAGGGCGTCAGTGAGGACGATCTGCTGCGCGCGGTTGGCGACGCTTTCTCCTCCGGCTGGAACGGCGTTAAGCTTTATTTTATGATAGGCCTGCCTACGGAAACGGAGGAGGACATATTGGGCATAGCGGAACTGGCGCGCAAGGTATCTGCGCTGTTCTATTCAATGCCGAAGGAAAAGCGCGGCAAGGGACTTAGGCTGAGCGTGAGCGCGTCAAGCTTTGTGCCCAAGCCCTTCACACCATTCCAATGGGAACCGCAGGACAGGAAGGAAACGCTGATAGAAAAGCAAAAGCTGCTTAAAAGCGCGCTAAAGGGCATAAGGGGAGTTGAGTTTTCCTATCATGAGCCTGACATAAGCGTGCTGGAAGCCGTGTTTGCCCGCGGGGACAGGAAGCTTGCAGACGTGCTGGAGCGCGCATGGGAGCTCGGTGCGAGGTTTGATTCATGGGACGAGCATTTTAAGCTTGACGCATGGAACGCCGCGTTTGAGCAGACGGGAGTTGATCCGGACGCATATGCGCACAGGCGGCGCGAAAAGGACGAGGCGCTGCCGTGGGACCATATAGATTCGGTTGTGACGAAGGAATACATTGTGCGCGAAAGCGAACGGGCATACCGAGCGGAGGTAACTAAGGATTGCAGGCTTGGCTGCAACGGCTGTTTTGGAGAAAAGTATGCGACTTATTGCAAGATTAACTAAACTGGAACCGGTGCGCTTTGTTTCGCATTTGGACATATTGCGCCTGCTTCAGCGCGCGTTCAGGAGGGCCGGAGTGCCGCTCAGCTATTCGCAGGGCTTTAACCCGCATCCGCTGCTTTCCTTCGCAACGGCGCTTTCCACGGGCTATACAAGCGGCGCAGAATGGATAGACGTAAAGCTTGACAAGGATATGGACACCGATGATTTCCTCTCAAGCGTAAACGCCGCGCTGCCGGTAGGCTTTAGATTTAAGGAAGCATATGCCGTGGAGGACAGGCTGCCTTCGCTTACTGCGCTGCTTGAAAGCGCAACTTACTGCGTGACATTCAGCGCGGATACAAATGCGGATGAACTGAAAAAGGACATAGCCGCGCTCTTATCCGGTGAAATAATAGTTGAAAAGCGCACAAAGGGCGGGCTGAAAAACGTAGATATTCGCCCGCAGGTAATAGAAGCCGATGTGGCAGAGGAAGCGGGCCATGCCGTGCTTACGGTAAAAGGCGTGCTTAATACATCCGGCAGTCTGAACATAGAGCTTTTGATGGGGGCGCTTGCAAGGCAAAGCGGAAAGAACTATGATTACAGCGTGCATAGGGTGAACGTTGAATTTATAGGAGGGAGGAGCACGCCCGTTTAATAGGCAACGCGAAATGAGCGAATCAGGACTTGAAAAAGAGATAATTGTTGACATCAACCCGTATCAGACCAGAGTGGTGCTGCTGGAGCAGGGCACGCCGAGCGAAATATATATAGAACGCCGCGGGCGCGAAAGGCTGGTAGGAAACATATATAAAGGCAGGGTGCAGAACGTTTTGCCCGGAATGCAGGCGGCGTTTGTGGACATTGGCCTTGAAAAAAACGCATACCTTTTTGCGGGCGATATACAGCACGATAAGCAGGACTTTATATTCGACGGCAAGGAAACGCAAACCGTAAATACCGTGCCCAACATAAAGGACATAGTGAAGGTTGGGCAAGAGATAATGGTGCAGGTGGTTAAGGAACCCATAGGCACCAAAGGCGCGCGCGTTACCACGAACATAACCCTGCCGGGACGCACGCTTGTGCTTATGCCGTCGGTGGACTATATAGGCGTATCAAAGCGCATAGAAAGCGAGGCTGAGCGCACGCGGCTGAGGGACGCGGCGCAGTCCGCCGCAAAGGATTTCAACATTGGCGCAATAGTAAGGACCGCGGCGGAGGGCAAGAGCGAAGAGGAGTTCCATGCGGACTTTGCCTTCCTTACCCGTCTGTGGGGCAGGATACAGCAAAAGAGCGAGCTTGTGAGCGCGCCGCGCCTGCTGCACGCGGAGGAGCCGCTGGTGTTCAGAACCATACGCGATCTTTTTACGCCGGACATAAAGCGCCTTGCCATAAACGACAGGGAGTTTTATGAGCGCGTGCTGCTGATAGCCAACATTATTTCGCCTTCACTCAAAAACCGGGTGCAGCTATATGAGGACATTCCGGACCTTTTTGACCAGCTTGGCCTTGAAGCGGAGATAGACCGCGCGCTTGCGCACAAGGTTTGGATGAAGAACGGCGGCTATATTATAATAGATCAGACCGAGGCGCTGACCACGATAGACGTAAACACCGGCAAATACGTAGGCAGCACGGATAATTTGCAGGAGACCATAACCGAGACCAACTGCGAAGCGGCGCGGGAGATAGCGCGGCAGCTCAGGCTTAGGGACATAAGCGGCATAATTGTTGTGGACTTCATAGACATGGACGAAATTGCGGACAAGGAGCGCGTGCTTTCAACGCTGCGCGAGGAAATGGCTAAGGACCGCACAAAGTCACATGTGCTTGGCATAACGCAGCTTGGCCTTGTTGAAATGACGCGCAAAAAGACGCGCCAGTGCATATCCCATACGCTGCAAAGTTCGTGCCCGTATTGCGGCGGCACTGGCAAGGTGCTGAGCGTTGAAACCGTTGTGCTCAAGGTTAGGAAGCAGCTTATGCGGCTGATGGCCAAAAACGAGGCGAAAAACTTCCTCATACGCGTGAACGAGGCTGTGGCGGCATCCATAGCGGAAAATTCGGACCCGCATTCGGGCATACTCCCAGTACCAAAGGGCGGCGCTGTATACGTTGAGGCGGCGGATATACACATAGAAAAATACGAAGTATCACCCCTTACGGAAACGCAGGCGGAGGAGCATTATCGCCGCGGCGCGGTGCGATACGGCGAATAATAAAAAATTGCGGCTGAATTTTACCAAAAGGTAGTGACAGCGGGCAAATTATATGCTATAATTCCTAATTGTCGGCGTAATGCCGCAAGCCAATGTAGCTCAGTTGGCAGAGCAGCGCACTCGTAATGCGCAGGTCAAGAGTTCGAATCTCTTCATTGGCTCCATTCGGGGCGTAGCGCAGCTTGGTAGCGCGTTTGGTTCGGGACCAAAAGGCCGGGTGTTCAAATCACCTCGCCCCGACCATGAAAAAAGCAAGGTTTTACCTTGCTTTTTTCATACTGTGAATTTATTGAAAGCGTTTGAAAACTCAGATGATGGCAACGTTTTGGCAACCTTTTGTACAGCAAGGAGAATGCCGTGGCAACTCTTATGCCTTACTAAACGCAGCAAGCACCTTTTTTGCATTTGCGTCGGCCTTGGCCTCGGACAGATGGGTATATATGCTTAGCGTCGTGGACGGGTCGCTATGCCCGAGAATCTTCTGCGCGGCCAAAACATCTACCCCGGCATCGTATAGTACTGATGCATAGTTGTGGCGAAAGAAGTGCGGCGTTAGAACGGATGAGAACACGTCCCGCGTGCCGCCCTGTTTTGTCTTTACCGTTCGCAGTAGCTTACTTTCTATCGAGGGGTCTGCTTCGTACATCGCAACCATGAGCTGGTCCCACCAGCGTTTGTATGTGCTTTGTGGTAGGTATGAACCACCTTGTGGCGACTGTATTACATAAACGGACGGCAGACCGCGGCGCGGGTATAACATATTATAAAGATTATCCGGTATGGGGATACGGCGGTTTGCCGCTTTGCTTTTTAGCTCACCGGGATTATTGGTGACGTAATCTATATCGCGGCGGACATGCAGTGTGCGGCTGCTGAAATTTACATCTTCCCAGCGAAGGCCCAAGGCCTCGCCACGGCGAAGGCCGGCATAATATAAAAGCGCAAGGAGCAGGCCATGTTCATGTGTTTCTATAACACTCAATGCCGCGGCGGTTTCTTCGGGTGTCAACGCACGGCGTTCATTCTTCGTGGCCTTTGGGCGCACAAGCGATATTGCCGGATTGCGGTCTATGCTGCCGTGAGCATATGCATGGGCAAATACGTTCTTCAGTATATTATATGTATCGCCTATCAACGTGTTGCTCTTTTTTGCCAGTCTGTTTATCACCTTCTGCAAGTCTATATCGGTGACAGCTCGCATTTGCTTATCACCTATGTACGGGGCGATATGATTGTTGATAGCATTTGCATAGCTGCGCTTTGTGGATGCACTTATTTCGCCTTTCTTATAAGCATCATACCATTCCTGCATGTACACAGACACAAGCACATTGCGTTGTGCTTCACCTGCACCGAGTATATATGTGCGTATAAGTTCTTGTTTTTTTGCTTCAACTTCTTTTACAGTATATCCGCCTACCCATTTTACCACGGCTTTTCCGTCAGCATCGTGACCAACGACAACCTTGCGGCGTATACGCGCTTTCTTACGTGCCATACTTTAGCCCACCTTACTTAAAGTCAACTGTATATACTATCTCGTCATCATATTTGAAAACAACATAAGCACAGCTCGTAAAATAGTTTGCGTGAATAGTATAGGCTATTCGTTCAAGTCCACCCTCTTCATCGTGCTCTATGTAGTCGCTGAGAGCCTCGGCGCACTCATCTCCGGGGACGGAATTATTGTCAAACATCTCATCCAGCTCACTACGTGTTACGCCGGCAGCTTCGCACAGGAAGAAATATGCGGGTATATCGAGAGTCTCCAAAACATCTATGGCTGCTTTATCGGCGTGTTTCTCTTTGAAAATCATAGATATAATTGATTCTACCGTATCTGTGTTGTCATTGGCAACCAGCGGCTTGGCCTGTACTTCAACGTATTCTTTATCCTGAGCATCATAGACACTAATACCTATGATGCGCCTATACCATGTTGTTGTGCTGAAATCCTGCGCAAGCTTGGCGTAAATATACTCGCTCATGGCTTCGTCATAAATAGGCCCTGTTTCTTGCGGATGAAGGTCAGGATTGTCAAAAAGCATGTTGGCCTTGGCAAAGGAGTCATATATAGCTATTTGCTCATCGGGTATATCAACGGGATAAGCAATCTGTACAGCAGCGAGCTGGGCTCCTGCATCGGCTAAAAACAGATGATTATACCAGCGCGTATCGCCGAATGTGCTGTGATACTGATAGCTTAAGCCATAGCATTCACCTGATATAAATGCGCTTAGATCAATTTCTTCGAAGTCTGGGTAGCTGCTGGCATATCCATAAAGGAACAGGGACGTGCTTTCGGTGTCGGACATATCGAACCATTCTACACCGGCGAGAGATATCATGCCGGTGCACTCTGTGGGATAGAAGAAAGTAGAAGTGCTATCCGAAGGCGATTCAACACGCCAATCTGAAGGAACTGTCAGACTGAATGTTCCAATTTTATATACGGTGCTCCCCACCGGAGATGGCGTGGGTGTAGCGACTACTTTTGATGTGCAGCCGGAAGCAAGCAGCACTACCGTGATAAATAGGATAAAGACTCTTTTCATGTGACCCTCCATTAAAATTAAGAAATCAAAAACTTGATTTGTGAAGCTTGGCAAAAACACGAACAATGACCACGTAGAGATAAGTATATGTTTTTTTCGCACCATACTATTTGCTGGCCCTACTTAAAGTCAACCGTATATACTATTTCCTCATCATATTTGAAAATAACGCAGTCACAACTGGGTAGGTAGTTTTCATGTATAGTATCGGCGATATATTCCAAGTCACCTTCTTCACTATAACTTATATAGTCTCGAAGGGCTTGAGCGCATTTGTCGCCGGGTACGCCATTGTTATCTAAAAGAAGCTCCATATCACTAAGCGTTCTGCCGCCTGCTATGCAAAGATAAATATATGCAGGGACACCGAGTGTTTCAAGAAGGTCTATTGATGCTTTATCAACATACTTCTTATCTGCTATCATATTTATAATTGCGTCAACGGTGTCGAGATTATCTTCAGCAACTACTGGTTTAGCGTATACAGTTACATATTTTTTATCCTGCATATCATAAACTTCAGTACCTATAACGCGCCTAATCCACGAAGTTTCTTTATAATCTTTTGTGATTTTGGAATAAATGTAATCTCCTGTAGCCTTATCATAAATAGGCCCTGTTTTCTGTGAAGCCGACTCCTCAATAAATGTATTATCGAGGTCGCTGGAGGAATCAATCGATAACATATTAGACTCTATGACTGCGTTAAAGAGAGCAATGTTATTTTCTGATAAGGTTGCTGGATACGAAATCAGCACCGCGGCGGTTTCGGTATCGGCGTCAACTAAATACAGATGGTTATACCAACGTTCTTCCCAGCGAGTGCAATAAAATTCATAACTTACTCCGTAACATTTATAATCGTTATTAAAACCGCGCAGGTCTATTTCCTCAACGTCCTCATTTGTGCTATCATAGCCAGACAAAAAGAGAGCTACTTTATGCGTATCCATTAAATCTAATTTGTTGGCATTTGCGAGTGAAATCATACCGCTGCATTGTGATGGATAAAAGAAAATGGTATCACTGTCGCTGGATTCATTGTACAGCCAGCCTGCTGGAATAGAAAGACTGAAAGTGCCCATATAATAAGTTGTATCTTTTGATAAGGTTGGCATTGAATCGCGACCGGACGTGCAGCCGGAAGCAAGCAGCACTACCGCGATAAATAGGATAAAGACTCTTTTCATGTGACCCTCCATTAAAATTAAGAAAATAAAAATGCCGATTGTGCAATTTTGCGAAAATCGGTACACGAATATGTACTGAACTCAACTTTTACCAATTTTGGTAGTTGACAGTTGCTCACGCCCCTGCTACAATGCAAACACCGAACGAAAGTTCGGTAAGTGTTAAGGAGAGACGATGATGACTGCCGCACAAGAATTACATGAGATTATTGATAGACTTACCAGTAACCCAGAAGCATTGCGCGTTATTGAGGCTTACGCGTTGTATCAAATTGCCGCGCGACAACCAGAAGTGCCTCCTGCTGCTCAGGCGTGAGCGTATCCACGAGAGCATGAAGTTCGGCTTGTGTTGGTGTTTGTATGGGGACATCACTCACCTTCTCGGTAAGCAGGTCGGAAAGGTCAACACGCAGATATGCGCAAAGCTTATTTAATGCTTTGGTGCGAGGGACATTCTTTCCAGAACACCACTCCGAGACTGTACTTTTGGCAATACCTAACGCCTTGGCAATATCGGTTTGGGTTATGTTCTTCTCTGATATAATACGCGATAGGTTCTTAGCGAATATTATGCATATTTCACGTTCGTTCATACATCATCCTCCGTTCGCCATCATTATAAGCTAAAATTGAACATGTTTCAAGTTGAAATGGATAAAAGTTCATCTACAACGAAAAAAGCTCTTGCAATATTTAGCCGACCATGATATTATGAGTTTGCTGAGAATGAACTCACGAGGAAGGAGGCGACAAGGTTGTCATATAAGATAACGCTGGAAGCAGCAAGAGTAAATGCGGGCTTTAGTCAGCGTGAGGCCGCAAAAGCATTGAAAATTTGTCCTGAAACTCTATCAAGCTGGGAAAAAGGCAAAGTGAGCATTAAGGCAACAAACCTTATGAAACTTTGCGAACTTTACAAGATACCTGTGGAGTTTATTAGTTTACTATAGGTGTTCGCTGTGGATGAACTACGATATGAAAGAGAGGAGCAAATTTAATGAATGAGAAGAATCTTTGCCGGTGGTGCAAATACGCAATACCGCAAGCTAACAGCGGGCTGGGCCTTGTAGATTGCCCCGTAACGGGATATGGAAATGCTTGCCAAACAGTGTGCAATCACTTTAGGCCGAATCCAAGATTGTCTAAGCTGGCGGATGCTGCCGAAGAAGCTATCCGGGAGTTTGAGTACGCGAAAGACACGGCAACGGCTGCTGAGCAGAAAAAAGCCGCTGTCCGGTCGTGCGCGATGCAAGAGGCTCTCGCAATCATGTTAGACGTAAGCTATGACGATGTTGCGGAATGGCTGCGTGACAAGGAGGAACAGGACGGATGAGTGATTGGATAAGCACAAAAGACAGGCTGCCGGAAGAGGGGCAGGAGGTGCTTGTATCTACTAAGTCGAAAAATGGGCAGCGCAATGTGGATAAGGGGTACTATTTGCCTGAAGAAAGTCGCTTTGTGCATCGTGGTATAGCAGAGGTTACCCACTGGATGCCGCTGCCTGAGCCACCGAGAGGATGAACGAACAAGTATGAAGCCGTATATAGTGTATTTCTTTATCAAGGAGAACCGAAAGAAATATCTGGCCGATGTAGTTATTGAGGCCGCGTCAGCAAAGGAGGCGTGTGCGCGCTGCAAAGAATGGTACTTTAAGAAGACAGGTAAAAACGCATTTCGCCCGACTACAAGCATAAGTGATGAAACCAAAAAGTGGTACGCAGAGCACGACCGCCTTGCGATACTGAACATCAATGAATAAATAAGGAGGAACAAACATGTCAAAGGAATTTAGCATTGGAGCGCTTAGGGCAAGGGATAACTTTGAGATGAGCCGTAGCGACATTGTGGCAAAAATGGTTGAGAGGATGGAGATATATGCTGTTGCTTGTGAGGAAATGGCCAGAAATGAATCGGTGCGTCCGGAATTGCGAAACAAGCTGGTGCAGCACTTATATGCTTGCTTCTGCGAACTTTCAGATTTCCTTATTAACGTTATAGGAATAGAGATATATAACCCTGTTACGGGCAGACTTATTTCGGTAGAGTTGTTCGATAGGGTTTATCTGGGCGAAGCAATACTGGCATCTAAGCTATCCTGCGACAAAAAGCAGCATGAGGACTGAAAAGGCTAAAAACTCTACGAAGGGAGACAAAAATGTACATAACAAACATATGGGGCGGAGTATTCAGCTTCTTTATACCGGGCGTGGTATTCGGCCTGATGATAGCCATTGCCATTGTTGAGGGATTTGTTATCCGTGAGCGCAGACGAGAACGGCAGAAGTCTGTTAAGAGGGAAGAAAAATGAGCATGGAAGTTGTTGCAGCATATAGCCAAGAAACGCTTGAAGCGATTGCGGCAGAATATAAAGCCGCTTATGAAAGCGTGGTGCATACCGTGCAGCATCTTCAGGCTGCTGCCAACAAGTTGGCTCTATATGAGCCGCTGCCTGTGGCGGAACAATGGGTGCGCACATGGGGCGAAACGGTGAATAAAAAGACTGCCGCCAAAATGCTGGGCGTAAGCATAAGTCAAGTAAACCGCTTGATAGCTAATGGCGATTTGGTTACAACTACATCGGAAGACGGGCGGAGCCGTGTAATAGTGCGTGCCGCGGCGGAGTATGTTGCAATGGCATCGCGGCGCATAAAGCCTGCGCCCAAGGTCCCTATGACACGCAAAGGTAATCCGATTAGGTTTATTCCGTAATAGATAGAATGGCAAATATACTATATGAAAATGGCCGGCATGGAAGGGGATTCCATACCGGCCGTGACGCACAAAAGTGCGCCGCCTATCCTTATCTATTATAGCATTATCGGAAATGAAAAACAAGCTTGTGGAAAAGCTTTTCGGGCTTGTATTGCGTATTAACACAGCGACAACAAGCGGAAAATGCAATACACACAATGTATGGTTATGGCGGCGTGAAGCGTTGTCAATGGGAACGTGGAATAAATGCCATGCGATATGCGAGAAGAATAGCAATGCTGTTCCGTGGAACGAAGAAATGGACAAGCTGAAGTTTGTTCGGGCCTTTATGCCGCGAAAGCCCGTTGACATAAGCAAGCGCCAATATGCTATGGCGCAGCCCTGCCCCTATACGGGGCGGGGCTTGACCACCCAATAGCAAAGAAAGCAGCTCATATCGCTGCACTAACGGGAGGAACGATATGCTGTATGACGATGATATAACGAGCTTATATGACATTGACAATCCAGAGGAAGAAACAGGCATAGAGCTTGCGGAAACGGTAAGGTCTAAGGCGATAGAAAACTACCGCGTGAAGATAACGAAGCCCGGTCCAATGCTGGAAATAGAGGCTTACCCGGTATTGAAGCATAAGAAGGAGGTGCAGCGGGCAAAGAAAGCTAAGAAAACATCAGCGGCACAGGCCCGAGTAAATCAGCGAAACGCCGCTATGAAGCTTAACAGGCTTATCCAACACAATTTTCCGGAATACGAAAGCTATGTGATAGGTCTCGACTATGAGGTATCGCCAACGCCAGAACAGGCAGCTAAGGACAGGGAAGCATTTATACGCGGCCTGAGACGGCTGTATAAGAAAAACGGTGTTACGCTGAAATGGATTGCAGTTACGCCGTGGACAACTAAAACAGGAGCGCCGACAAAGCGCTTGCACCACCACATTGTTATAACTGGTGGTGTGGATGAAAACGCTATACGCGCATTGTGGATGCGCCGCAGCAATGGCCGTATCCACTTAGATCCATTACAGCCGGATGCAAACGGTGTCATGGGGCTTGCGAAGTATCTGGCCAATCATTTGCATGGGGCTAAACGCTGGACGGGGAGCAGAAACCTTGTGATGCCGCCGAGCATATATCCTAAAAGGCATATGTCAAAGGCTCGGGCATATACGCTGGCGATGGACTACGAAGCCGCAAGAACCATATTCGAACGGCAGCATAAAGATTACACATTTGTATCAATGGAGGTGCGGTTTTCCGATTATGTGGATGGAGCATATATTTATGCCCGCATGCGAAAAAAGAACACCGCGCCGCGGCGGAGGTAAATGTGGAGAGAAAATATGAAATAACCCAGTGCATAAACGGTGAAAGCATAGTGCTCTTTACAGCGAGCAGTATGGCTGAATTGTGTAAGGCATATCGGCATTTGCGGCCTGATAGCCCATGGTATCAAGACAAGCCATATATACGTATGCGCATATGCGGCAATATCCTGCCGATATACAAGGCTGAGAAATTGTGTATGAAGCAGCACGGCGAAACGGATTGATAAAAACAAGAAGGAGATATACAGCATGAAAATTAAAAGCATTGCAGCCCTATGCAAAAAAGTGAGACACGCAGTAATAATGGACAGCGCAAGCGCAGACGGTAGTATTGTACAATTCATTGGAGATGGCAATGCTGCATACATATGCGATGGCTTGCCGACAGTGGAGGAAGAAAGCCTGCTGGCGATATTTGATGTGCCGCAGGAACAACGCAATACTTGGCATGTGAAACGGTCAAACGTATATGATATGTTGCTCACGAGCAACGATATGCCACTATATGAGAGCAGGGTACATATAACATACGGCGGTAAAGAACTTATACCGCTATACACACATACGCGCAGAATTGTGTTTATAGATGCTAAATATCTGGCGCCGCTTGCAGATAACCCTACAATGGAACTGTATCTGCGCAATGCGAACTCTACGCCTGTGGTTGCAGCTAAGACAGGTTTTATAGACCTTGCAATCATAAGCATATACAAGGCAAAGGATAAAGCTATGGCGGAGGAACTTAAAAGAATAGCTGCATATGTGCAATACACGGTATCGATTGCCGATGACGGCAGCGAGAGTGGCCAGTGCTCAATAGAGCTTGAGCAGGAAACTGAAGATTGAAATAAGGCTATGCCGCGGCGGCACATTTAGAAAAGTGAAAGGAGGGCAAATATGATGGAGATAACGAAAGAACAGCGTAGAGAAATGCAGAAAAGACTGAGCCGCTGGGGCACGGTTATATGGATGAGGACAAAACAACAGGAAAAGATAGAAGCCCTTAAAGAGCGCCGCGATGCATTATGCGATGCATATACGCCGCTGCCGGACGGCCAACCGCACGGCACAACGCCGGGCGACCCAACGGCAAACGCGGCAGTACAACGTGAGAAGCTTCGTGCGGCTTATGACAAAGCCATAGATGAGTTGTGCGAAAGCATAGATATGATGCTGCGCGAGTATGTGCAGCTTGACGGTGCGATACTTCAGCTGCCACACATACAGCAGCGTATAATCTATGCGCGCTATGAAGTGCATGAATGCAGCGGGAAAATGTATAGCCGCGGCGGAGACTCCGTTGATTCGCATCAATCGTGGGCCGATATAGCAGAACGGTGTAACGTTTCTGCGACAACGGCGCGCCGCCTTCATGCCCTTGCTATAGATGCACTTATAAAAAATATTGGGCAAAATTAAAAGTTGGACACTTTTGGACAGATTTGGCGAATTTTATATGTTATAATCTTAATGTGGGAAAGAAGGAAGGCAAATGCCGAGACTGGTTACGTGCCCGCATTGCGGGCGTGTACATAGCAGCGCATATCATTGCAGCGATAAGCCGCGGCGGGAGTATGTGCGCAGAGAAGCAGAAAAAGGACGCTATACGTCTGCATGGCATCAGAAAGCTAAAGAGATAAAAGAGCGAAGCAACTATCTGTGCGCCGTGTGCCTTGACAATCGGATTCTAACCTATGACGGTTTGGAGGTGCACCATATAGTTAAGATTGCGGACCGACCTGAACTGTTGCTTGAAGATAGCAATCTTATATGCCTGTGTGTGCAGCATCACAAGCAGGCGGATAGGGGATGTATATCATCTGATTATCTTATGCGCTTGGTGCGCCTTCGGGATACTCCCCCCCGATAGGTGACAGTCTACCGAGCTGAGAACGCGAAAACCACACGGCCCCAGCTGAATATAAAAAATTCCCAAAACCGAAAAATCGGAGAAACGGAGGTTGATATGGCCAGACCGAGTAAAAGCGTGGCTGTTTTAGCCGCCGAAAAGCAATCGCATCGTACAAAGGCGGAATTGAAACAGCGAGAAACGGCTGAAAAAGAACTTGCAAGCGGAAAGCGACTGAAAGAGCGGGCGGAGGTAAAAGCTGACCCGGTAGCACATAAGGAGTATTTGAGAGTATCAGGACTGCTTGCAAAAATAAAGAAGAACGATGCACTATACGAGCGTATAATAAACGATTACTGCAAGCTGCAAGCCGAGAGTGCGGACATGGAGAACATAAAGGCGGAGTTTAGAGCATCGCGCGAACAGCTTGAAAAGGAATATAGAAGCGGCATGTTATCGGACGAGGACGGTGGACTTAAACCGTCCTTGTACTATCGACTAATGGCAAGCATGCAGGCAAATATACTTGCTCTCGATAAGCAAATACAAGCGAAGCGCAAAATGATGATGGACATAGAGCGCGAATGTGCGATGACTATATCCGCAGCACAACGCAGTATACCGAAGCAACCAACCAAAGCAAACCCACTTGCCGAATTGCTCAAAGGTGATGTGTAATGGTTGAATCCGGCCCTGCGGTAGCGTATGCGCGATGGTGCACTGCAAGAAGTAACCACAAAGTGCCGCGCTATGTTAAAAAGCAGGCCAAACAATTCCTCGACATAGTGGCGGGCAAGGACGTGGAAGCGCATATAGACGAGAGAGCATATGCGCGTATATGTAATCTTTTGCGTATAATGGTGCATCCAGATATTGGCAAAAGTCTATACGATAGCCTTGAGGACTATGCGTGGTTGCTGATAACCGCAGTATTCTGCGTTAAGGACAATGAGAATCGCCGCTACTATAATACGGCCGTACTTGAAATAGCCCGCAAGAACTTCAAAACGTTCAACGCGGCAATAATCTTTATATTGCTTATGCTAACAGAACCGCAGTTTTCGCGGTTCTTTTCAGTTGCGCCAGACTTGAAACTTTCGAGCGAACTGAAACTTGCGATACGCAAGATAATAAAGAGTTCGCCGCTTCTGGCTGATGATGGAGTATTCCGTGTGCTGCGCAGCGAGATACGCTGTAAGTTGACAGATAGCGAATATACACCGCTTGCATATAGTCAGGATAGAATGGATGGCAAACTTGCCAACGCTTTCCTTGCTGATGAGGCGGGGGCAATGGATTCATACCCCATTGAAGCCATGCGATCATCACAGATAACTTTGAAATCAAAGCTTGGCATAATCATATCCACCCAGTATCCCAATGATGGCAATGCTATGATAGATGAAATAGACATTGCTAAGAAAACGCTGGATGGGTTACTTGATAATGCAAGGCGCTTTGCATTGCTGTATGAGCCGGATGATGAACTGCTTACAAATGACCAATGGGAGAATAACGACTTTGTAATATATCAGGCTAATCCTGTAGCAGTGAACAACAAGGATGTATTTAATGCTATACGGGACATGCGCGCTATGGCCGTATTATACGAAAACAAGCGTGAGAACTTCCTGTGTAAGCATTGCAACATCAAGTATAAGGGCCTTGGCGTCGAGGGGTATGTGGATATAAACAAGGTAAAGGCATGTCGCATAGAGGATAACCCCAACTGGTGGCGCGGACGGCGTGTATATCTTGGTATGGACTTATCGCAGACGGATGATAATACAGCAGTTGCCATGGTTACCGAAGAAGATGGTGTAATATACGCCAAGGTATGGGGCTTCGTGCCGGCCGATAAGGTGACGTATAAAAGCAAGAAGGAAGGCGTTGACTATAAACGGTTGATAGCTCAGGGCGTATGCTTTGCCTGCGGGGATGAAGTCATAGGCTATGATTTCGTTGAACAGTTTATTTTGGAGTTACAGGACAAGCTTGGGGTTGTTATCGTGCAAGTTGGATATGACCGCTATAACGCTATATCTACGGTGCAGAAACTTGAAGCGGCGGGGATTGAATGCGTGGAAGTGCGGCAGCATTCAAGCGTGCTGCATAGCCCTACCAAACTCCTGCAAGAAAAGATACTTAGCAGGAAATTTGCATATAACGAGAACAGAATGCTGGAAATAAACTTTGAAAATGCGCGCTGTACGGAGGACACAAACCGCAATAAGTACGTTAACAAAAAACGGTCAGCAGGCAAGGTGGATATGGTAGTTGCAATTATAAATGGCGTATATTTGCAAGAGCAAGAAGATCTATACGGCATGGATTTTGTTATTCAAACTTAGGAGGATTGCATGGGAATATTTGATATATTTCGAGGTGAAAAGCGCGCGGAGAGGCAGGTGAGTTTTGATGACGAACTGCTTAAAGCGCTGCTAAGCAGCGAGAAAGTGACGCGAGAAACAGCGCTGCAAATACCGGCAATATCCAGCGGTATAGAACTTATTGCAGGAATAATTGCCAGTACCCCAATTAAGCTTTACGTTGAGAAGGATGGGAAAACCGATGAAGTAAAAAATGACCTAAGGCTTAGGCTGCTGAACGATGAGACAGGGGACACGCTAAACTCAAATGAGTTCTGGCGCGCAATGATACACGATTATTATCTTGGCCGCGGCGGTTATGCATATATAAATCGCAGTCGCGGTCGTATAGTGTCGCTGCACTATGTAGATTCGAGGCACATAACCATTCTGCGCAGTACGGACCACATATTCAAGGATTATGATGTGTGCGTAGACGGCGTGCGTTATGCACCGCATAATTTTATCCGAATACTGCGCAACACTTGTGATGGCGCAGAAGGTACGCCGATAACGGCCGACAACTCAAAAATAATCGAAACAGCGATGCAAACTCTGCGCCTTGAAAGCTATTTTGCGAAAAAAGGCGGCAATAAAAAGGGCTTTATAAAGTCTAAGAAAAAACTGGACCAAGGAGCCATAGATAGGCTGAAAGAAGGCTTTGCACAAATGTATTCTAATGACAGCGACAACGTTGTCGTGCTTAGCGACGGCCTTGACTTTCAGGAAACCTCAAGTACATCGGTAGAGATGCAGCTCAATGAGAATAAAAAGACTAATGCGAATGAGTTTGCGAAGTTGTTCCACGTTCCCGTGGATACCATGGAGGGTAAGACGAAGGACATGGCGGCACTTGCTAAACTCGCAGCGATACCGCTTATGACTACGATACAATGTGCGCTAAATGCGAGTTTGCTGCTTGAGAAGGAGAAAGGGAGCCATTATTGGGCATTTGACACTAAAGAACTGCTGAAGGGCGATATAAAAGAGCGATATGAAGCATATAAACTTGCGCTTGACGCGAATTTTATGCAAGTAGATGAGGTGCGCTTCGCGGAAGACCTTGCGCCGCTTGGACTTAACTGGATAAAGCTTGGATTGCAAGATGTACTTTACGACCCGAAAACAAAGGTAATATATACGCCTAATACAAATAAGACGGGCGTTATGAACACCGAGGCAATGTCAATGCGCAATGCCGAGGCGGAATAAAAGGAGGTAAACGTGAGAGTAGAAATAAGGGCGGATGGTGCGCACATAAGCGGATATGTGAATGCTACAGGCAAAACGAGTCAGCCGGTTATTACGCCGCGTGGCAAGGTTGTTGAAACGATAGAGCCGGGAGCATTTGAACGCGCGATAGAGCGGGCAAAGAATATAACTGTTACAGTTGACCACGAAACACACGTGTATGCCAGTGTGGAGGCACATACACTCAAACTATATGAGGATTACATAGGATTATATGCTGATGCGCTTATAACTGACCCCGAAGTAGTTGAGCATGGGCGAAATGGTGACATACGCGGCTGGTCGTTTGGTATGTTCAATGTTGTTGATGATATGGAGGAAAGAGCGGGGCAGCTGCCATTGAGGCACGTTAAGAATTTGGACCTTGACCATATAACGCTGGTAATAAACAAAACGCCGTGCTATTCCGCCACGAGTGTAGAGGTAAGGGCGGAAGGCGAAATAGAACTGGAAACACGAACAACAGAACAAAAGACGCAAATAACGGAGGAAAAGCCTCCGTTTTTTGATAACTCGGCTTACAGGGCACGAGTAGAAGCAACTAAAAAACAAAACGGAGGTAAGAAATGAGCAAACTAAAGAAACTGAACGAACAGAGGGCAGAACAGCAGCGTGTAATGGACGAACTGATAAACTCTGCCGACGGCGAGAACAGGGCGCTGACAGATGACGAGATAGCGAGGTTTGACGCTGCGGAAGCTGCTATAAGGGCTATTGATGAAACTATTAGCCGTGAAGAACGTACGCGCAGGGATGTGATCAACCGCGGCGGCAATACTGAGATGGAAGAACGAGCGGCAATGGATTCACAGATGTTCTCTGACTATGTTTTGGGCCGTGTTACCGAAATGCGCGCAGGAGAGCAGAATGTGTCAATGGGCAATAATGGTGCAATAATCCCTACAACCATTGCACAAGAAATAATCAAGGAGGTTAAAGACCGCTGTCCCATACTTGAAGGAGCAAAGATATATCGAACCAAGGGAAAACTGAAAATACCCGTCTGGGGTAAGGCGAATACTACGCATAATATAAGCGTTGGCTATCAGAGCGAGTTTACCGAGTTGACTGCCGATGCAGGCAAGTTTGACAGCGTTGATCTTGACGGTTATCTTGCCGGTGCATTGGTGCTGATAGGCCGCAGCGTAAGCAACAACGCCGATTTTAACGTGACTGATTTCATAGTCGATGAAATTGCAGAGCAGATGGCTTATTTCATTGAGGGCGAATGCCTCAAGGGTTCCGGTTCTTCTGCTGCAACTGGCGCGCTTTCTACTACCACCAGCATGACCGCTGCATCAGCTACTGCTGTGACTGCGGATGAGCTTATAACCCTTCAGGCCAAGGTGAAACAGAGGTATCAGCGCAATGCGTGCTGGACTATGCATCCCGATACTTTTACGGCGATAAAGAAACTAAAGGACAGCCAGAACCGTTATCTGCTGCAGGATGATTTTTCGGGCGAGTTTCCGTACCGCCTGCTCGGCAAGCCCGTATATCTTTCCGACAATATGCCTGGCATGGCTGCAAACAGCAAGGCTATACTTTACGGCGATTACAGCGGCCTGAGCGTAAATATACGTGAAGATATTTCCATTGAGGTGCTGCGTGAGAAGTATGCTACCCAGCATGCTATCGGCGTGGTGGGTTGGTTCGAGTTCGATGCTAAGGTATCGGATAACAGGCGGCTTGCGACTCTGGTAATGAAGTCTGCTTAATCGGTCATGAAGCTGAGTGAAATAACTGCGGATGATGTAGTTAGTTATTTGCGTCTTGAAGGTGCGCCATGTGATTATGACCATTTGCATGCGTCCATGGCGGCCGCCAAGGCGTATATATCAAGCTATACGGGTATACCGCAATCAGGCGAAGGCGAAACACTGGACGATTATGAAGACATATATCTTGCGTTTATGGTGCTATGCCAAGATGCATATGACAACCGCGCTTACGTTGCTGAAGGTACGGCAGCAAACCGCGTTGTATGCAGCATATTGGATATGCATGCGAGGAACCTGATATGATTATTGACCCGGGCAAGATGGATAGGCTTATATCCGTATTAAAGTACGAAAACGGCATGTGGCGAGAGACGGGACGGTTGTGGGCAAAGGTTGAATACACGGCAAAAATAGTATATTCGGCCTTTGCCTCAAGTTCGGACGGGTACAAAGTTACTATACGCAAAAACGGACTTGTGAGGCTTGAGTCAGCGTTGGAAATTGATGGCGAGCATTGCATGATAACTACGTTTGAAACAAGCCCACGGATGAATTACGTTATGCTATCCGTAGCTAAACTTGCACCGGTGGAATGTATATTGCGCCGCCAAGGCGAGGATACAGGCACTTTTTACGGGATATTTGCCGAAAAATATGTGCGATTTGAACATAATACGCCGTATGCTGGACAGGATGTAGGGCTGCTGCTTATAACACCGAAGACGGTAGCGCTTAGAACGGGCGATATAGTAGCGGCTATGGACAAACGTTTCAGCGTGCAGGAATGTCATATGATGGAGAAAACACATAATGCATACGAAGTTTACTGGACGGGAGACGCATAATGCAGAGCATAGACGAAGGAGAGCTCGCGAGAATTGGCAAAAGAATAGACAAATTGCTAAAAGATGCACCAAACATGCGGCGAAAGCTACACGAGCAAATGGGCGATGTTGCATATAATGCTGTAATGCAAGAGGTATCTCGAAGCACACAGCGGCATACAGGCAATTTGCAGCGGTGGCAGAGCAAATATGTCGGCAGCGGCGGCGGGTATGCGGCTGTGCGCGCTGAGAAAGGCCTTGTAGGCAAAAACAGTCCGGGAGCCATCACGAACTATGTGAACAGCGGCCACCGTATACGCCCATCAACTACTAACAGAAAAAGAAAAATAAACGTAGCGTATGTTGACGGACGGCATTTTTACCAAGCATCCAAGCGTGATTTGCCGGAAAAGCTTGCAAAGCTTGGTGAAGCGTTTGTGAGTGAAATTGCCGAGCGGATTGTTGGGAAGAAAGTATGATAAAAACAAATGACATAATCGGCGCGTTGAAAGACGTGCTTAAAGTTGCATGCACCGACTGCAAAGAAGTATATACCGAGGAAATGCCGCAGGACTTTGAACGTCCATCGCTATATATATCGCTGCAATCGGTATCGAGAACTGCTATAACGTGCAAAACGATGCAGAATAAGGCCAAAATTAAGATAAACTGCTTTGCCGTAAAGGATGATTATGGTTATTGTACAGAGGCAGACCTTAATACTCTTATGGGGAAAGTGATGCAGGTGCTTGCCGCTGGATACATACGCACGGACGATAGGGCGATCACACTGAGCATGCAGACTGGCGAGACACAAGCTGATTATGCATGCATAACTGTGGATGCGCTATATACTACAGCACGAAATGAGAACGGGAAGGAATATGATCTGATGAGGGTTGTTAAAACGAAATTGGAGGATGGAGAAAAATGAGTGGATTACCGAGCATTACAATAACGTTTACTTCGGCGGCACGAGCCGTGAGCCGTCGTGCGGGGCAGGGCATAGTGGCGATGGTGCTAACTGATGCCGGAAGCAATACGGCCGGCATATATCATATTGCAGCGGAAGCGGATATACCCGAGGGCTTGGGCGTAAATAACAAGGCATACATAGCGCGCGCCTTGACTGGCAATGTGAATCGCCCTGCAAAGATAATAGCTTTGGTTAAAACGTCCAGTACTACAATGGCAACGGCGCTTGCGAGTCTTGCGCTGTACGATTTTGACTGGATTGTTGGTGACCCGGACTTGTCAACTGCTGATGCGGCTACCATAAAGACGTGGATAGCAACGCAGCGTGCAGACTACGATAAGATATATAAGGCGGTCCTGCCGAATGTAGCTGCGGACAGCGAAAGCATAGTGAACTTTGCCGCTGAAGATATAAAGGTTGGCAGCACAACTTATGATACTGAGGCGTTTTGCAGCCGAATCGCCGGGATAATCGCGGGTACGCCGCTGAAACAGTCCATTACAAACACAATATTGCCTGAAGTGTCAGACGTTAAACGCATGTCGAGGGAAGAAGCGAATACGGCTATAAATGCGGGTAAGCTGATACTTGTGCATGACGGCATAAAGGTGAAACTTGGGCGTGGCATAACTTCGCTTACAACTACCACGAACAAGAGTAAACTGCTCAAAAAGATAAAGCTAAGTGAGACGCTTGACATAATCAAGCGCGATCTGCGCGTACTTACGCAGGACAATTATATAGGTAAACTTGCTAACAGCTATGATAACAAGGTTGTGCTTATATCTGCATATCTTGCTTATCTGAAAGAACTTGAAGCAGAGGGAATACTGCAATCCGGCAAATCTACTATGGAGATAGACATTGACGCTCAGAGGGCTTATCTGAAGGCGCGCGGCGATAATGTTGCGGATATGACGGATGACGAAATCAAGACGGCCGATACTGATGAACAGGTATTCATACGCGGAAGCATACGCATGCTGGATGCGATAGAAGACGTGGCGATCAACATGGAGTTTTAACAGGAGGATAATATGGATAAGGCAAGCAGAATAATATCGGGAACTTGGGGCGAGGTATGGCTTGACGGTGCATACGTAGCCGAGGCGGATGGATTGCAGGCCAAGGTATCATTCAACCGAGAGCAGATAAGGCAATGTCGCAAACTGAACAGCGGCAGAAAACTGATGAGTATAGAAGGCACGGGAAGCCTTAGCATGTATAAGGTAACGTCCCGCATGGCAGAAGCTCTTAGCAAGGTAAAAGCCGGCACAGACCCGGCATTTACCGTAATCAGCAAACTTGACGACCCGGATGCGTATGGCGCCGAACGAATAGTATTGAGCGGAGTAACGTTCGATGACCTTACCCTTGCCGACTGGAAGGCCGGGGAGATAGGCAAGGTTGAGGCGCCTTTTGCGTTTGAGGATTATGAGCTGGTAGACACTATTACAGAAAGGTAAAAAATATGGATAGCATTGATATGCTGCTTGGATGCGGCAAAAAGTTGACTGAAATACCTACAGCGGAAGTAGAGGTGTCACGGCTTACGGAAATGGCAGGCGAATCGTTTGTAGTTCGTATACGTGCATTGACGGCAAGAGAATTTGACGAGCTGCCCAAGGATGATTTTAGGGCGCATGTGATATTGAAGGCCACTATTGACCCGGAATTAGCGGATATACGCATTGCGGATATGCTTAAACCTGCAAGCCGAAGTGCAAGACTTACGCCTATTGAGGTCGTTAATGCATTGTTTTTGCCGGGCGAGGTTGTGAACCTGTATAATGCCATAACTGACCTTAGCGGCTTTGGTGAGGAAAGCATAAAGAACATAAGAAAAAACTGAGGAACACCCCGGAATTTGAGTTTATGCTGTATCTATTCCATACGCATAACATACTTCCGGGGCAGTATTATGATATGCCAACGGGCGAAAAGATAATGCTGCGGGCATTTGTGGATGAGATATTAGAAAGGAGCAAATAAGCCCATGGCGGCACGAGCAGATGTAAGCATAATGATAACGGCTAAGGATAACTACTCTGAGGCCATTATGAAAATGCAGAAAACACAGACCGCATTCCGCAAAGACCTTAAAGCGATGCAAAAGGACCTTGACAATCTAAACAAAAGTAAAATTCAGCTTAAGGTTGACCTTACACAGACTAAAAAGGAACTTGCGGAAGCAAAAAAGAGATTCCTCGAACTTGGTGATGCTGAATCGCGGGCGGCCTATATGGCGGCTGAAATGAACTACGATAACGTGAAGGCCAATCTTGATGCTGTATCGAAATCCATAAGAAGCACTCAGCGTGATATGGACAATCTTACTGGGGCGATGTCGAAGGCAGATGCGCGTATGGGAAGCAGCGGCGGAGGCGGAGAAGGTGGAGTACTGTCTCAGCTTTCTAAAGCAGGGCTCTTTAACATGCTTAGCAGCGCCGGTGGGGAACTCGCGGGAACGCTTGTGACTTCGGCGGCAGGCGAACAGATTGGCAACTGGATAACATCAATAGCAGGCGGTGCCGCATCCGGCGCCGCCCTTGGTTCGGTTGTACCCGGAATTGGCACGGCCGTAGGTGCGGCCGTGGGTGCCGGCGCCGGAGCTATCAAGGCATTCACGCAGCAGTTTAGCTCGAAAGACGATGCGTTCAAGTCTGTTGTGGAGGATACTTATAACGATATTAAACAGACACAGGCAGAAGCACTTGATAACGGCTCAAGCTTAGCTGCAAATCGAGAAGCATCTCGCATGTCGTTTGCTACGTTGTTTGGAGACGAGAAAGAAGCGGATGGATTCATACAGAATGTAACTGATTTTGCCAATAAGACACCGTTTATGTTCGATGACCTCACCAGTATGAGTAAGGTGCTGAAAACATACGGATATGAAGTAAACGAGTTGCTGCCTACAATGCAAAAGATAGGAGATGCAGGCGCGGCACTTGGCTTGGACCAATCTGGCATGTCTGCAATAGCGACATATTTGGGCCGCATGAAGTCAACTGGCAAGGTGACTATGGAATACCTTAATCCACTACTCGAGCGAGGCATACCCGTATGGGACTATCTTGCAGCGGCATCCGGCAAGACGAACAAAGAAGTGCAGGAGATGGTAAGCAAAGGACTTGTGCCGGGCGAAAAGGCAGCGGCAGCATTAGCGGATTATATGGGCGCCGATTTTGCCGGCAGCATGGAGAAACAGGCAAAAAGTTATGCCGGCTTGACATCTACACTGCAAGGCATGCAGGATGAAATGGATGTTGCTATGGGCGAAGGCTATAACGAGCAGCGCAAACTTGGCATGCAGGCTGAAATAGATTGGCTTTCAGGTGACTCTGGTGACAGAATGAAAGAAGCCAACCGCCTCGTTGGCGAATGGCAAGCAAGTCTTGAAAACGAAAAAGAACGGCTTTTGCGTGAGACGCTCGATAATGTAATGAACTCTGATGAGTTTGCAGAGGCTGATAATGTGAACAAAGGGAGGATGCTTGCAGAAGCACAGGCAAAAGCACAATCGGATTACCTTCAGAGCGATGCATATAAACTTCAGTTGGAGGCGAACGAGGCACTTGTAGACCAGATACAGATAGACATGGTTGATTCCTATTATTATGCAGGGTATTCGCTGGGCGAAAAGTTTTCGGAGGGCACAATAGACGGAATGTTGTCAGGTGGCCGTACCATTCCAGAAGTTATATTTGGCAAAGAGTATAAACCTGCAACGAGCGAAATTAGAACAAAATACGGGAAGAATTTCGCTTACGGCCTTGAACGGGTGCCGTATGATGGATTTGTTGCCACGCTACATGAGGGCGAGCGTGTGCTTACGGCCGCACAGGCCCGCGCACAGGATAGCGCCGGTGGCGGGCAGATAATCATAAGCGGGAATCAGTTTACGGTACGCGAAGATGCCGACATAGACCGGATTGCTACGGAACTATATCATAAAATAGCGGATGCCAAATCAGGATATATAGGAGAGGTGAGCCTTGTATGAGCATAGCTAAGTTTTGCTTTGACGGAAGTCTTATTTTGCCGATTACGCCGGAAACGTTTGAGGTAAGCAGCGGCATACGAATAGAAACTATAAATATCCATGCCATTGGCGATATACGCATAGCCGGATACCCAACGCTTGATAGTATAAGCATATCCGGCATATTTCCCGCAAATCGATATAGCTTCGCTGTAACCGATGATATAACCCCGTATGCGCTTGCAGCAAAGTTCAAGGAATGGGCAGCGTCACGCAAGGTAGTGCGCTGGCTTGTTACAGGATCCGACGTTAACATGCCGGTGCTTATAGAGAGTATAAGCTACGGTGAGAAGGACGGCAGCGGAGATGTGTATTACACGCTGAGAATGGCTGAATATCGCCATGTGAGCGCATCTTCCGGGCGCTCGATAGACCGTTATCCAAAACTGCCGGATGTATATACGCCTGAAAAGGGAGAGAACCTTTTTATTGTGGCGGATAAGGTTTATGGCGACAAGAATAAGGCAAAATTTATTGCCAGCGCAAATGATATGAACAATATATACAGCAGACGTAATGCGCTGCGGCTACCGAGTATAAGACAATGAAACTGAGAATAAACGATATTGATGTTACACAGCTTGCAACTACTATAACTACGAGTGGCAGCGAGAAGGAATGCGCGCGCACATTGAGCGCCAATATAGTACAATCGCCTACTGATAGCAACATACCGGCTGTACCGATGAATGCGGGCGATATGATTGCATTTGAGGCAGACGGGCAAAGCTTTAGCGGCATTATTACGTCCGTGCAAAGGTCTACGGCGAGCAGCACAATTACTATAACTGCTAAGGATTGCGGAATATACGTTAAACGGAACAAGATAGTCCAGAAAATTAAGAATATGACAGCCGAGGCGGCTGCAGAAGCATTTCTGACTGCGAACGGAATGAACGTAGGCACACTTGTACCTACGGGGTATACCTTTAGCAGATATTTTATGAACGTGACGCTATACGAAGCGATAATGACGGGCTATGCTTTGGCTGCTGCGCAAAATGGCAATGCGTATATGTTGCGTGTAGATGGCGATGCTGTAAGCGTGATAGAAAAGGGCGCATATATTGCGGCTGTAATACGCGGCGGTGAAAATCTTATGGATGCATCCTACAGTGAATCTGGCGAGAATATAACCAATCAGGTCGCTATATATGATACGAGTGGTAAATTGAAGCAAACCGTTACGGGCGATACGACAATGGGAGTGATGCGCGAGATAATAATAGAATCATCATCGCGGGCAGAATCGATAGCGGCCGCGAATGAAATGATACGAAAGAATGCACTCAAACGCAATGCAACGGTAACGAATGTAGGCAATGCCGAGTGTATATCGGGCAATGCTGTTTTTGTATATGAGCCGTTCACGGGCTTGTACGGGAAATTCTATATCGCTTCAGATGTGCATACATGGAGAAATGGCCTATATACAAATAAGCTTACTCTTTCATGGGAAGCTACAATGGATGCTAAAGCTGCTGGCGAAGCAATATCTAAAAAACAGAGCTTCAAGGACCCGCCCCAAACGCAGGGCGTGTTTTATAAAAATGCCCCGCAAGGAAGGTGAGCACCATGGAAAAGAGTGAAAATCCATATCTTGGCATGGCCGAGATGATGGGAGAGACTGCAAAGAGAAATGGTTCTAAGGACGGCGGCTGTATGACTGGAACTGTAAAAAGCACATCTCCGCTTGTGATAAGCTGCGCGGGCATGGATATAGACGGGGAAGCATTATATATAAATGCCGAGTTAATGAAGGATTATAAGCGTGAAATAACGCTCAAAATGCCCGCTTATGCCGTCAACGGGACAGTACAGGCAAACGCCAATACGATTGCCAAGAACGAAGCTATAACCGAGAAAATGGGGCTTAGTGAGGGCGATATGGTGCTTATAATACCGAGTACAGATATGCAGGCTTACTATGTCATATGCAAGGTGGTGGCGGCAAATGGCTAATATATATCCGTTTATTCAGCCGGCATTACACATAGCGGAACAGACTGACGGCATTGAATATCGTGATATAGCATGGGATTATGCTGCAAATATGCCACGCTTTAGCGCAAACGGGGAACCGGAGATAGTTAGCGGGCTTGAGGCGGTAAAAAGCTGGGCATGGCGTGCGCTGCATACAGAGCGATTCTTGAACGATATTTATAGCTGGAACTACGGATGTGAAATAATGACACTCGCGGGGCAGCAATGGATACGCGAGGTTAAGGAGGCAGAAGCAGTGAGATATGTACGAGAATGCCTTATACAGCATTCCGATATATCAGGCATAGCCAATGCTTATGCGGGATTTGATGGCAGCATGCTTACGATACGGTGCACGGCGATAACGTCATATGGCAATGCGGATATAGAGGTGAACTACAATGTATGAAAATATGGATAAGAACGCCATACGTGAAGCAATACTGGCTAACTATGGGGGTAGCGTATCCAAGATAGAAGGTTCATTTGCGGCTGATATGGCTGCTGCTGCAAGCGTTGAAATGGCTAAGATATATGCCACGATAGACTATGCAATGCAAACATTCCTACTGCAAACCAACGAAGGTGAATACCTTGAATTGCGTGCGGCTGAATATGGTATAAGCCGCAAGGCGGGGACAAAAGCAGCAGTATCTATTACTGTTACAGGTGTGGATGGAACGAACATACCGGCCGGCACAAGGATGCTTACCACGGATGGGCTTATGTTTGTCACCGACGAAGAGGCTACTATTGCGGAAGGTGAAACTGCTATACCCGCTACCGCTGAAAAGGCGGGAGCGCAATATAACGTTGCAGCAGGGAAAATAGCGTATTTGTTTACAAATATAGAAGGAGTAAGCAGCATAACGAATAACGTTGCGGCAGTAGGAGGGAGCGATGATGAATCAGATGAAGCGCTACGAAACCGTATATTGATGCGTTTACAAATGCCGGCAACATCAGGCAACGCATATCACTACCGTCTTTGGGCTATGGAAGTGGACGGGGTAGGCGCTGCTAAGGTTTTGCCGCTATGGAATGGCGCCGGAACAGTCAAGGTTGTGCTGGCAAGTCCGGATATGGGCGCAGTTTCGGCGGATATAATAACGGCTGTCCAGTCGCATATAGAAGCATGCCGGCCTATTGGTGCAGATGTAACGGTTGTGTCTGCTGCCGCGAAGAACATAAACGTTTCTGCAACGGTTGAAATATCGGCTGATACAACGCTGGATGCAATAAAAAAGGAGTTTGAAACGGCTGTAAGAGAGTATTTGCAGGGCATAGCATTTGAATTGAGCAGCGTATCATACAACAAAATAGGTTATCTGCTGCTTGCGATACCGGGCGTAAATGACTACAGCGGACTAAAGGTGAATAACGGCATGTCCGCCGTGTCTTTGCAGACGAATGAGGTGCCGGTGCTGGGGACGGTGACGCTAAGTGCAAAATCTGATAAATAAGCTGACGATATACGGCGAAAGTGAGCAAGTGAAAGACTTGCAGCAAGGCATTCGGCATGCGCTTGAAAAACTGTGGGAAGCTGGAGATGCCATGTTCGACAACTCCTTTGCGGCTGCGGCACTTGACGGCCTTGAACTGTGGGAAAGAGCATATGGCATAGATACCGATTTAAGCTTATCCGCTCAACACAGGCGTGAAAACCTGATAGCCAAAATGCGCAGCGCCGGCACTACAACGGTTGCCATGCTCAAAAGCGTGGCGGAGAGCTACGCAAACGGCAATGTAACAGTAACGGAATACTATGCGGATTACAAGTTTACCATTGCTTTTGTATCAACGCGCGGCATACCGGCGCAAATGGATAAGCTCAAAGCGGCGGTGGAAAAAATTAAGCCTGCGCATCTTGCGGTTGAGTATGTGTATACATACGTTACTCATGGCGAGATAAAAGGGAAACCGTATACGCATGCTCAGCTTGCAAGCTATACACACGACTATATCCGCAATAATTTGGAGGTATAAATGGCGACACAAACTACGAACTACGGACTCACGTTGCCGGCGAATAATGATAATTATGACGTGGGCGACTTTAACGGTAACTTTAGCAAAATAGATGCGCAAATGAAAGCTAACGCTGATGCGGCAAAAAATGCTGGAGACACGGCGGGTGATCACACTCACGGCGCAATCACCAACGATGGCAAAATCGGCACAGATGCAAACAAGGCCGTTTTCACCGGCGTGGATGGCGCGCTTAAAGCGGGTACGCTGCCCATGGCTGCGGGCGGCACGGGCGCTGTTACAGCAGACGCGGCGCGGGAAAACCTCGGCGCACAGAAAAAGAGACTCACGTTTACCAATACAGCGGTTGCCACATCGGCGTGGGTAGCGGATGAAACATATACGGACTATCCGTATCGTGCGACTATCCCGCTGACTGGTGTTACGGCTACGAGCTTTGCTGAAGTTGTGCTATCGCCCACTGACACTGTATCGGGTGCATATGCGCCGGTGTGCGAAACATATGCAAGCGGTGTATATCTATATGCCAACGCTGTACCAAGCGCGGCCATGACCATACCGACTATAGTTATATGGGGGTGATCGTATGATCGGGCGAGTAAATACTGGCGGCGGCAAGATGAAGTCGGTCGTAGGAACATTTACATCAAACAAGACGGCCGCCCAGTTAAGTTTTAGCGTTACCGGGCTGAAATTCAAGCCTAAAATTATTTTTGTCAGATTGCTTAGAAATAGCAACGAGGCTGTTTCGGGCGAAGATTCCGGTTCATGCTTCGGCACGATAGATGCGGCGCAATTGATAGATATAGATGCCGGAATTGCGGTATATATGTCAAAACGTACTGACCTTAATGATTATTCGGGCTGGATGAATATGGCGTTATCGGGTATTACGTTTGCCGACGGGACGCTGACGGTGAAGGCAGGAGGAGCGTATAGCACCATTTGCTCTGATTTTCAGAAACACTGGACAATAGGCACATATGAATACAGGATATATGGAGTGTAAGAAGCAGAAATGTATATAAGACGAGTATACTATGACCCAGAAAATGGAAATGTTTTGTATACCTGCACTCAGCAGGGCGATTTCGGATATACACATCCTGCTGTTATGGCCGCGCACATGGGATATGCTAATGCAGAGTGCATGGAATGGACAGAACCAGATGAGGAAGTTGAAGCTGCGTTTGCTGAAACGGACGCAGACGGAAATCCGCGCCGCGTGAATGTGAGTGTGGACGTGTCAGGCGATGAGCCGCAGCTAATATTTGAATACGAAGCGATAGAAGAAGCAAGCGGTGATGACCCATATGAGATAATCGATATACTGACTAAGGAGGCTGCGGCGGATGGCTAACATAGAGCTGCGAGTGCGTGGGCAAAGGCTGCTTGTAAATCGCGGCTATGTTGTTGCAGGAACGGTGCGCTATCTGACAATAAAGGCAGCGCTCAGTGAGGACTGGCAGGGCCGCGAAGTGTGGGCGTATCTTGAATTTGGGGATAAGAAATACAAGACGCAGCTGAATGGCAACGGTGAATCTACAGCACGAGCAGGCCTTAATCTGAGCGCAGGCGAGTGGTCTATATACCTTATGGGCTACGGCAAGGACGCGGACGGCAACGAAACGTGCATAACGAGTGACCGCGTGACGCTTAATGTGTATCCGACCGGCGCTTCAGGCGGCGAACAGCTTCCGGCAGACGAAGAAGGCGCAGGTTCGCTGAATGCGATAGAAATGTATATATGCGATTTCACAAGCGCGGAAGACTGCATCATAACGATAGGGGGCCACTATGGCACGAAGCGCGCAATCGTATCAAGGTGATAAAGTGCCTGACTTTCGGATTGCCACAAAGGCAATGGAGATGCTTGACTATACATTGCGAATAACCGAAAACAAGGATATATACCCCAACTGGACAAGGGGAAACCTTGTGCGGTATATACGCGATAGCGCGGCCGATATACTGCGGCATATAGTCACGGCTAATGACATAAGCCGCGGCGGCACTACTCCATACGAAGTAAGGCTGGAAGCGCAGGAACAGGCTATACGGGATTGCTCTTACTTGCTCGCCCTGATAGATGTATCAGAGCGCACGGGGCGCATAAACGCGCAGCGGGCGCAATATTGGGGCAAGAAGGTGCGCGATGTCAAGTATATGTGCATGGCATGGCGCAAGAGGGAGCAGTCCGTTTAGCAGTGTGCAGCCTGATAAGAGCAGCGGTGAACGCTTGGACGCGGTGGCCTGCCTCGGCGTCGGCTGTGGTGTACGTCAACTCCAACGGCAACGTCAACACGAACTCGCCCGCCAACAATAACTACGCCCGCCCCGATCTGTGGAGAACGCGAGACTGCGGAGCGACCCGCATGGTGCACCACACAAAGGAGGCTGCATACTATCTTTGCTACGAACGGCAAAGATGAATACACAATGTCGGCTGTGCTGCCCTGCGGGACGGCACAGGAGAAACGGCATTCCAGAATGATTTATGTATGAAATACTGTATACGCCCGATGTGCTGCATCGGGCTTTTAACCGTGCGATGCGCGGGCACCGTAATGATGCGGAACATGCCGCGGCGGAAGCGCATAAGATTGAAACTATAGAATACCTTGCCCGGCAGCTTCGGCGCGAAACCTACGAACCGCGTCCTTTGCGGCAGTTTTGGGTGACTGAGCCGAAGCGCAGGCAGATACAAGCGCCCTGCGTGATGGATAAAATCGTACAGAACGCGCTTGTGGATGGGCTGCTGTATGATTGGTTGACAAAGCCTTTTATCCGGGATTGCTACTCAAGCGTTAATGGCCGCGGGACAAGTGACGGACTCGCCCGGCTGAAGCTTTTCATGGGTGAGTATTATCGCTGCCACGGCGCTGAAGGTTGGGTGCTGAAATGCGACATACACCACTATTTTGACAGCATAGACCAATCTGACGTGCTGCGGCGCGCCGAGCGGTACGTGCCGGACGCGCGTGTTATGGCACTGCTTGCCAAGTATGTACGGCTTACATCGCACGGATTACCTCTCGGGCTGCGTACATCGCAGCCTTTGGCAAACCTTGAATTATGTGAAATCGACCACCGCATAAAAGAGGTTTACCGCTGCCGGTATTACGGCAGATATATGGATGACTTCTATATCATTCATAGTGACAAAGCTTTTCTGAAAGAGCTGCGGCGGGAGATTGAGGCAGGCCTCGCCGCAATAGGGCTACGGCTTAACGGCAAGACGCAAATATTCCCGCTTGCGCACGGGATAGAGTTCCTTGGGTTCCGCACTTACATGACGGATACCGGCAAGGTGGTGCGCGTACTGCGGCAGACGGCCAAGACCGCGCTGAAGCGCGGCATAAAGCGATATGAAGCCATGTACAGGGCAGGCGCTGCGCATGGAGAAATACAGCAAAGCTACCGATCGCGCCGTGCGCACCTGATGCAGGGAAATTGTCGCGGCCTGATGCTGCGCTGTGACGCGAAAATGGAAGATATATTTAAGGAGGAGAACATGAACGAATGAGCCGACCGATCACCGATTTGCCCGCGGGGGCACTTGTAAATCTGATGGAAACGAATGGAGAGAACACCGTGGGCAAGCCGTGGCGCATCATTGCTACGGCAGACAAGAATCCATATAAAAACGGCGTGTTTATGCTGCGCGACAAGGCAACGGGCACGGGCACGAGTGAATCCGCATTTAAGTGGAACAACGCTGCAAACGAGGTGAATTATGAGAATTCTCAATGCGACATAAAGCATGAAGCGGAGTTTTACGGAAGGTTTGACGAGGCTACAAAGGCGCTTATAATGCCAACGGCCATAAAGGTATATGACAACAATGCGGGCGAGGTGGTGAGCATAAATCGCCATGTGTTTGCGTTGTCCGCCCGTGAATACGGCGTGGACTCATATGCTACGGACACAACGGAGGATCCCGGCTACTTTACGGATAATGCGAGCCGCAAATGCTATAACGAGCAGGGCCAAGTGGTGGTCGCTTGGTCGCGGTGGCCTGCCTCGGCGTCGGCGGTGGTGTGCGTCAACTCCAACGGCTGCGTCAGCGCGTACTCGCCCGCCAGCAATTACTACGCCCGCCCCGCTTTAATTCTTGCATCTAATAGTCTTGTGTCGGATGCTCCTAATGCGGATGGCAGCTACAATCTGGTACTGAGCGACACCATACCGCCACGAGAGGTGGAATTTACTGCGCTGCTGGGGCAAACGGACAAAATGCCGCAGAAAATAAAGGTTGAATGTGAGTACGAGATGCAGAGCGGCACGATAGAGTTCCGGGTGTGCAACAACTATAACGACCCCCTGCCCGCGTGGGAACAGATAAAGCTGGGAGAGCAGCACCGATTCCAAAATACCACCAAAGCCGCTGAGACGTGGGCGCTGGGTGTAAAGTGCCATGCGCAGAGTGAAAACAACATAACTGTGTATGAACCGTGCGCGATAGTAAGTTTTTAGGAGGTAAAGAGAGTGAATGCAGCAAAGTATTTGAGAAAACGCGCCGAAGCAGACAGAGAACAGGCATTTATCGATGCTGCCGAACTTGCCGATGTAGCCGCCGAGGTCGAAGCGGAGATAGCGGCATATCAGGAGATTATAGACATAATGGAAGGAGGTGAAGAAAACGATGCCGATACGGACTAAAGACGCAGCCCGCGCTTGGCGGGCAAACGAAGATAGGCGGGAAGCGGAGTACATAGCCGCGGGAGCCGCACAGGCGCAGGCGGCTAAGGCTGCTCCCATTGCAACGGTGGGTATGTTTGCAGACGGGTTTGCACCATGGGAGGTGGGGAAGGCATACAAGCAGTATGACCTTTTTTTATATAACGGCATGGTTGGGTTCTGCCGTCAGGCAGTTACATCGGCTGCGCACCAGCCGCCGTTCAGCACGGGTATGGAAGCGATTTACGGCGTTCGCCCCGCGCCCGATGATAACGGCGTGTATCCGTATGTGTACAACATGGCGGCAAGCGTGGGCATGAGAGTGCGCGAAGGCGATAACGTGTATGTCTGCATCCAGCCCGCAGATCCGCTGCTTTATCCGCCGTCACAGGTTGCAGCGCTTTTCACTTTGGAAAAATAAAGGAGGAAACTTAATGAAAAAGACTATACTTATACTTCTGCTTGCGCTTACGCTTTGCGCAAGCATACCCACATTGGCTATGGGCTGGGCATATACGCCCGACCCTGCGCCGGAGTATACCGTGACCGTGAGTAAGCTTGACCGGGTAAATACCACTGCCGGCACGGCATATACACCTGTGCCGGACAAGCTCGCAACGACTGGACAGGTCGTATACTTCAGCGTGCGCATAACGGATAGCGGCGGCAATGATGTCAAAGGCGATATACGGCTCGGCGACTTGGAAGTGCTGTATATAGACGGCAGTATAATAGCCGCCACGGTGACCGGCGCACATCCGACTGTAACGGCATCCATAGAGACCGCTACGCCTGCCGACCAGCTTGTATATAACGGTAAGCCTATAATAATCACGGGCGACACTGTTACAATAGACAAGCTGGTGTTCACACGCCAAAACAATGTCGCAGTAAGCGTAGATATTGCAGACGGCAATCTTGGTGATTTGTCTCGCGCACTTATGGCGCTGGGCATGACGATAGAAGATGTATACAGCGGCAAAATATATATGTCCGATGCCGCGCTTGCAGCAAACTTCGGACAGCGCAGCAGAGCCGAGGCAACGGCAAGGTGGTATACGGATGCTGATGCCGAAGTAAAGCCCGCTGTACCGGGCCTGCCGCAGACCGGCGATAACGCAGGTGCCGCCGGCCTTGTGCTTGTAGTGACTGCCGTGCTGATCATGGGTGTAAAACGATGGGCAAGATAGCAGACTTCGTAGCCTACCTTGAATCGCATATAGGCGATGCATATGTGTGGGGCGCCCAGGGCCGGCGCGTAGATACCATGCCGGACGTATCGGCATGGGTACGCAAGCGGGAAAAAGGCAATTTGATACAGGCTGCGCGGTGTATGCGCTATATACGGGCCTCTAAGAAGCGTCCGCTGTATGCGTTTGACTGTTCGGGTTTGATAGTTCATTGGCTGCTGGATGTTAAGCATCTGATAAAGGGTGATGTTAACGCGAATGGCTTGTACGTGCAGTGCAACAAGCAGGGCAAGATCGGCGAATGGCAGCCTGAAGCCGGAGATCTTGTCTTCAGGCTTAAAGGCGGCGAGATGAAACATGTAGGCGTGTATGTCGGCGGCGGCTATACCATCGAAGCCAAGGGCCGTGACGCAGGCGTAGTAAAGCTGCCGCTTAACAAAGGAACTTGGACGCACCAAGGCAAGCATCCGGCGCTGGCGGAAGAAGCGGAAAACAAGTCGCCTGAGCGGCGGGTGTTCCGCATTGAATCTCCGTTGCAGCGCGGCGAGGATATACGCGCCATGCAGACAGCGCTTGACCTGTGCGGCTACCCGTGCGGTGATGCGGATGGCATATGTGGCCGCAAGACTGTGGCGGCAGTGATGGAGTTTATAAAGAATAATATGGATAAGGAGTGAATGAAAATGGACAATGTAGTGGATGCGCTGCGTATTGCGGCAGCCGGCATAGGCGGCATAGTAACGTATATATGGGGACCGTGGGATGCGCTCATAGTCGCGCTGGTGGCTATGGTTATAATAGACTATATCACCGGTGTGATAAAAGCGGCCGTACAGGGCAAGCTTTCAAGTGCCGTAGGCTTTAGAGGGCTGCTGAAAAAGGTCGCCATATTTTTATTGGTAGCCGTTGGCGTTATGGTTGACAGAGTTATTCCTGCCACGAATGAGGCCGTGCGTAGCGCGGTTATTTTCTTCTATATTGCGAATGAGGGATTGAGCATACTGGAAAATGCGGGAGAACTCGGACTTCCGCTGCCGGCAGCGCTGAAAAAGTCGCTTGAGAAGATGCAGGACAAAGAAGAAAAGCCGGATATAGATTCTGATACAGATATAGAGCAGTAATTTGTTGGGCCGTTGGGATAATTCCTGACGGCCCTATTTTTTTTATTGGAATATAGGCAAAGACGGGAGAGAATAATAATCTTTGATATGAATCAATATAAATAAAAAAGAGGTTGACAATAGTGCTAAAAGGAGGTAATCTAACTTGGATAAATCATATGGGAGTTATGATATGAGCCATTATAAGAAAAACACGCTTGCAAATGTGATATTCCGTATTGACTTTGCAGAGAAAAACAATATTGCGGAAGCAAAACTTGATGAAACATGCAGGGAACTTTATCCTGTCATTAAAATAGAGAAAGTTAACGAGCAAACTGTAACAACAAGCATTGACGAAAAAGGTATCGCAAACGTAGAAAAGGTGAATTCGTCTTATGAGAATAAAAAGTACTTTAATCGGCAGATGACAAGATGTATTACGGTTTCGCCTCAATATGTATTGCTGGAAGTAAGCGACTATGACTCGTATGATAACGTGAGCCAAACGTTTTTAAAGGTCTTTGAGGCAATATGCAATTTAAACCATGATGCTATAATATCTAGAATTGGAATGAGATATATAAACCAGTTAGACTTAACTATGTACAAAAAGTCTGCATGGAAAAATTATGTGAAGACAGGATTGACTAATAGTGCCTATGAAGGAGTTCTTGATTTAGCTGCTCCGGCGCGCATACAACACTTGGTTGAATTTGCGATAGATGATTATAGAATACGCTGTATTACAGGCCTTTTTAATCCGGATTATCCAGCGGTTATAAGAAGAAATGTAGTTACTTTGGACTTTGATGCTTTTATTAATGGAAATCTTGAATACACCGATGCGTCAAAGTATCTTGATAAATTTCATAGTTCGATTCAGACTCTATATGAGGGTTCAATACAAGAAAGGCAGAGAAAACTAATGGAAGTGGTAAATGATGGTGAATAATCCACCGAAAGATACAGATAATACAAGTATAGGTTCGATAGACGACTTGGCTGGATATGAAGGAGCCAATATGACTAGCGGTGAGGACTTATATGGTATAAACAGGGTGGCAAGTAGGAGTGAAGAGTCGCTTGAGAAACAGGTGAATGATGCGATACAGCAGGATACAACGAAGCCATATCGTATCACTTTCCATGGAGAGTATATATATGATAAAGGCAAGGGCCACAATACAAAATGATGGACAAATTCATCAAGGGGATATTTATAGAGATATTGATTACATAGAGTATGCTGATATTATAGATGGACAAATTAATATTTCGAAAATTAGATATCAGTATGTTATGGTAATTTCTCAGGAATGTGACCTAGCACAAGACTATAATGAAAGGAACAACGAACGGCAGAAGCACGATAAACTACTACAGAGTATTATGGTCATACCTATGTTTAACTATGAACAGTTCAAGATGGGGAGCCACTTCTCAAATTTTGGTTACGCGATGCTAAATATATATCAAAAAAAGGACAGTACTGCATCAAAGAACCTTATGAACAATGAAGTACCAAGATTTCATTATATAGAAATGAACGATGATATTTCAGTTATTCCTTCTGTTATGGATTTTAAACGGTTCTTTACGGCCGACATTAATTATATGTATCGAAAACAGAAAACAAATTATGTGTGCTCTGTAGAACCTATTTTTAGGGAGAGAATATCGCAACGGTTTGCTAACTACCTGTCACGTATCGGGTTGCCGGATGGTGAGCAGACAATATAATATGCTTCTATGCAAAGTGGCAACTTTTTGGCAACCATATGCCCTGCAATGATAAACTTTCTCGATTTGCATATGCCGAGAAACTGGCTTATTTACTTATAAAATTAAGACGATGATAAACCATATGGAACGATATAATGTGGTTCGGGACCAAAAGGCCGGGTGTTCAAATCACCTCGCCCCGACCATGAAAAAAGCGATTCCTCTCATACGGGGAGTCGCTTTTTGCTTTATCTTTAGTCTGGTATATATTACGCATGATGAAATAGCGCAGTAAAAGCAGGCGGAGTGATTCCGCCTGCTTTTGCGTTTATAACGGTTTGCAGTACCATGTCGGCACGGAATCGCTCATACCATTATACCAGTTAAACACATCCTTGGCTTGGTTTCGCATGGTTGCTATTTCTTTTTCGCCGAACGGCACGGCCCACGGCAGGGAGGATAGGGTGTTGCTGCTTATGTAAAGCGCAAGCAGCCGCCAGAAGTCAGCAGGCACAGCGCCGTCAAAATATCCATCTACCATGCCGGAAGCGAACACGGGCGCTTTCTGCGCGCACCAAACAATGCGGTTGAACTCCTCCCAAGGGTCGCCGAAGTCACAGCGATTGAAGTCGATTATGTATAGCTTGCCGTTGCGGCCTATCATCATGTTGCCTATATGGTAATCGCCGTGCTGAAAAGTTTGCGGCCTGCCCGCAAGCAAGCTGCGGTTATTGTTTATGTAGTCTATAAACGCCTCCGCCTGTCCGTTTTCGTATTTAATTGGGCAGGCTTCATATAAGGCTGTTTTCCTATCTATCTTGCGGCTGAATCGGGCCTCCCAATCTTCCTGCGTTTCGGGTGCGGGGATGGAGTGTATTTTGCGGAGAAAACGTCCGGCGTCCATACCGTATGTGTATTGCTTTGCGGCGGGGCAGTTTGGCACTATCGCTTCCGCGTCTTCGCCGTCTATCCATGCTTGTATTGAATATACGCCTTCGCCGCATATGCCGAATTCAAGCGGGTCGCACATGGGCACGCCAAGCTCAGCCACGCGGTGCATAAGCTCATATTCCTTCATTTTTTTGTCATATTTTTCAATTGGCGTTACACGCAGCAGAAATCTGTTGCCTTGCTCATCGGTTAGGCAATACTTTTTGTCGCCCGACCAGCCCTTTGGCACAGGCTCTTTTGAAACAAACTTTTTCAGCATTTGACCACCCACCTTCCTATGACTGTTCTATTATAGTCGTAAATCCGGCATAACACAAACACAGTTTCCATTTTATTCACAATAGGGAGCGGGACTTTATCATCATTGGTGATATAAACTATTGCCCGTATTGCCGCGACAAGCGGCGGGAAGGGATAATTATTTATGCAGCAGGATAAAACATTCCTCGGGACGGAGCCTGTTGGCAAGCTGCTTTTGAAGCTGGCCGTGCCTACGGTAGCGGCGCAGTTCGTGAATATGCTTTATAACATTGTGGATAGGATCTACATCGGACATATGGGCGCGGACGGCAGCCTCGCGCTCACGGGCGTGGGCGTATGTATGCCTATAATACTTATAATATCCGCGTTTGCGGCGTTTGTAAGCTCCGGCGGCGCGCCGCGCGCATCAATAGCGATGGGCGCGGGCGATAACGAATCCGCGGAAAAGATACTTGGCGGCTGCTTTACGCTGCAGCTTTGCATATCGGTGGCGCTTACGGCTGTGCTGCTGATTTGGAACCGCGATTTGCTGCTTACATTCGGCGCAAGCGAAAACACGATAGATTACGCCGTTGATTACATGAACATATATGCTGTCGGCACCATATTCGTGCAGCTGACGCTTGGCATGAACGCCTTCATAACGGCGCAGGGCTTTGCGAAAACAGGCATGTACACCGTGCTTATAGGCGCGGCTGCAAATATTGTGCTCGATCCGCTGTTCATATTCGTGTTCGATATGGGCGTTGCGGGCGCCGCGCTTGCAACCATAATATCGCAGGGCATATCCTGCATATGGGTGCTGTATTTTCTTATGAAGGGAAACAGCATGCTTAAGCTCAAGCGCGAAAGGCTGAAAATAGACTTCAGGCTTATCCTGCCATGCATTGCGCTGGGCCTTGCGGCGTTCGTTATGCAGTCAAGCGAAAGCATAATATCCGTGTGCTTTAATTCTTCCCTTCTCAAATACGGCGGGGATATTGCCGTTGGCGTAATGACGATACTTTCAAGCGTTATGCAGTTCGCCATGATGCCGCTTTCGGGCATTTCTCAGGGCGCGCAGCCAATACTCAGCTATAATTTCGGCGCAAAAAACGCATCCCGCGTTAAGGAAACGTTCAAGCTGCTGCTGAAGGTCTGCCTTTGCTATTCTGTTTTGCTCTGGGGCATAATAATGCTGTTCCCGGAAGTATTTGCAAGCCTATTTACCACAAGCGCGGAGCTTATAACCTTCACCGAGGGCGCGCTTAGGATATACTGCGCGGTGCTGTTCCTATTCGGCGTGCAGATAGCGTGCCAGATGACGTTTGTATCCATAGGCAACGCAAAATGTTCAATAATTGTTGCGGTGCTGAGAAAGTTTGTGCTGCTGATACCGCTTATATACATTATGCCCGCGATACTTGCCGATAAAACAATGGCGGTATATATGGCTGAGCCTGTGGCGGATTTTATCGCCGTTTCGTGCACGGCAATATTGTTTACAATAGAGTTTAGAAAGGCAATGGCGCGGCTTGAAGGCGGCAAAAACTAAGAAATAAAAAACAGGGCGGGGCACGCTCTCTGCTGGTAAGACAGTAAAACCAAATTTCTAGGAACAGGTATGATCTCGGTCATGCCTGTTCCGCTTTTAGCAGCTCATCCACGGGAATGTAGCCCACAAGGTCGTACTCGATATGTACCTTCTGTCTGCGCTTGCCGCTGGACTTGTCCGGTGCGTCCACATAGACCGCCTTCACAAGCTCTCTGAGGGCATAGGGGGTCAGCTCCGTGAGGGTGCTGTTCCTCTTTACCCGCTGAACAAACTGCTCTATATTCTCTGCCTGTTGTTCCTGTTCATGAATTTGCTGTTGCAGACCTTTGACCTCGGCTTTGAGGTCTTTTTGTTCCTCGGTATAGTTCTTGCTCATCATCGCAAAGCGTTCATCGTCTAGCCGACCTGCGACATTGTCCTCGTAAATGCGGATGAAAAGGCGGTCAAGCTCTCCGATTCGCTTCTCAGCCTGTGCCAGCCGCTTTTGATACAGCCGCAGCGATTCCTCGCTCTGTATGCGGAGCTTTTGCTCCATCTCGGAACGGAAATACGCCTCATAGCGAGTGACTACCGATATAACCTCCTGAATGTGCTTCCAGACGATCTGTTCCAGCACAACGGCACGGATATAAT